>OGCG01000023.1_pt1 | contig 106716 bp, 113 predicted proteins | sample 1570061 | NCBI WGS metagenome assembly OGCG01 (sample SAMN06268698, study PRJEB24515) | hot springs metagenome | isolation source: Joseph's Coat, Yellowstone National Park, Washington, USA | place: USA:Joseph's Coat, Yellowstone National Park, Washington, USA
GAGCTCCATACCCTGGGCCAGTGGCCCCCGGGTGGGGGAGCAGGGAGCGCGTGTTTATGCAGAATATGCGGGAGGTGCAAGTTTTGAGCAGAGTTCTACAAAGATGGCTTAGGGCAGAGAAGTTTGCCCTAGGCCAAACCGCCTTCAGGTTTCAGGCAAAGGGCGATCCGACCAAGCCGCGCTTGAGCGCAGGGTCTCGTTGGGTAGGCCTAGCGTGAACAGGATCATGAAGCCTACAAAAAAAGCTGTATAGAGGAAGACGCGCCGCTCCGCCTCGGTGATTGCCTGGTTGAGAGTTTGGTTAAACTGGCGCGCGAAGCGCTGCTCAGCTACTTGTAGAGCGTTTCGGATCTGAGCTAAGGTGCGCTCCATGGCTTGCTGGGTGAGCAGGGTCTCTGCTTTCTGGAAGGCCTGGTCTAGCTGAGCTTGTGAGGGATGGCTGCGCAGAAGGTTCCGAAAGCCAGGAAGCTTCTGGCTGAGCTCTTGCTGGGCAAGGGCATCTCCCTGTGCGGCGGGGATAAGCAGAGCTTTTAGGGGTTGGAGGCGGTGGTGGATCAGGGCAGGTAGACCTCCTGGGACGAGGCTCGCTCGAACCTCAGAAGGGAGAAGGGGGTTATGCTTGAGGGCTTGGATCGCTTGGGGATTTCCGGCCAGAGCGCTCTGTATTTGAGCATCGAGCCCCTGGAAAGCCCCCTGAAAGACTCCCCGGAGAGCTCCAGGGTCCTCGAGTTGGTTGACGTTGAAGGTGTGGAGTTGGGAAAGGGATCCCGCACTCTGCTGCAGTCGAGCGGTCAAGGTACCTGCCAAGACGGTTCCCATGATGGCGACGCCGATGGTCGAGCCGATTTGCCGAGTGAACTGAGTCGCTGCGCTGGTGCTGCCGATTCGCTCAAAGGGAATGACGTTTTGCGCGGCTACCGTGAAGAGGGTTTGTCCCGGACCGAGGCCGAAGCCGAGGCCAAAGAGCAGCAGAGTGATCTCCCAAATGGGAGTATTGACCGAAAGAGTGGCGTGGAGTAGCAGGACAAGGCCTAAGAACCAGATGCCTGAGGCGAGCAGAAGGGGTTTATAACGTCCAAGGCGCCCGGCCAGCTGACCCCCCAAGGTCGCCCCTAGAATGGAGCCGATCGAGAGTGGGAGAAGAGAGAGTCCGGCGTTCGAGGCTGAGATCCCCTTGACCTGGATGAGGTAAAGGGGAAGAAAGACAAGGGCGCCGAGAAAGGCGGCTCCGAAGAAGAACATAGCCCCAGCGGCCAGGCTAAAGGTGCGGAAGCGAAGGATGGAGAGATCAAAGAGAGGTTCTGGCGTTCTCAGCTGGCTCCATACCCAGCCGATGAGCCCCACGAGCGAGAAGGCGAGGAGGCCCAAGATGCGGGGGGAGCCCCAAGGATAGGTGCTTCCACCCCAGGAGAAAGCCAGTACCAGGGGAATCGTCCAAAGGGCTAGACCTATGGATCCCAAGACGTCAAAACGTCGCTTCCCCTGGGGTTGGAGGTGAGGCATGTAGCGAGCGATGAAGAAGAGGGCGATGGCCCCTACGGGCATGTTGATGTAGAAAATCCAGCGCCAGCCGACATGGTCGGTGAGCAACCCCCCTAGCCAGGGTCCAACCACGTTGGCTAGACCGAAGACAGCCCCGAAGAGCCCGCCGATCTTGCCGCGCTCTCGAGGCGGAAAGAGCAGGGCGATAGTGGTGATGGCGACGGCAAAGATTGCACCACCCCCGATGCCTTGCAGGCCACGGAACGCGATGAGGGCCTGCATCGAGGGGGAAAGCCCCGAAAGGGCAGAACCGATCAGAAAGATCGTGATGGCGATGATGAGGATCCGCCTGCGTGAGGAGAGCTCGATGAGTCGGCCAAAGATGGGGGCGGCGATGGTGGAGGTCAGCAGATACATCGTGGCGACCCATGCATAGAGGGCGGTTCCATTGAGCTCGGCGGTGATGCGGGGAAGTGCCGTGGCCACGATGGTTTGATCTAAAGCAGCCAGCAAGATGCTGAGCAGGATGCCGATGAGCGTGAGTTGGCGTTCTTTAGGGCTGAGCATAGAGATTACGTTCATCTCCTTGAGGTGTGTCGCGGGTCATGGCGAGAAGGCTTTGACTGAAGAGTTCGCGTTGAGGTCCTGAAAGGTGGGAGAGCCGATCCTCCATAGCGGCTTCTAGGAGGCGCTTACCTTCCTCGAGGCAGCGAAGACCTGATGGCGTGAGGGTGAAGACATGGCGGCGAAGATCTTGGGGATCGAGCGCGCGAGCAACCAGGCCTCGTTGTTCGAGGCGTTTGAGAATCTGGCTTACCGTGGAAGGAGGTAAGCCCATCTTTTGGGCTACCTCGCCTGGATGCCGAAGTTCGGCGATCTGGGCGAGAAGCATGAGATCAAGCGGGGTGGTGAGCTCCTTCCCGGGGAGATGGAGCAGCACCTCGTGCTCGACGGAGCGGAGGAGGAGCCAGATGAGGGTGAGGATTTTCCAGGCCTCCATAGGCTCAACTATAATTGCAAAATGCATCTATGTCAATAGCAAAATAATCTAAAAAGTATATTTTAGGCTACAAAGTTGATGGTTCGCTTGTTCATTGCGAGGAGTGTATAATCTTCGGGATGATTTGGGAGTTTAAAGGCCTATGATCTCGGAGCCTATCCTTAGAGGAAGGGATTTTCTTTCCAATCTCGATCTCAGTCAAGACGAATATCGAATCGTCCTTGAGACTGCCCACGCCATGAAGCGAGGAGCGTTTCGGGATCGAGAGCCTCTCAAAGGCAAGACCTTGGCCATGATCTTCGAAAAACCTTCCTTGAGGACCCGAACGACCTTTGAGATCGGGATGTACCAGCTAGGAGGGCACGCCCTTTATCTGAGCAACGCCGAGATCGGTTTGGGTACGCGTGAGCCGGTTCGGGATATCGCCCTCAACCTCGAGCGCTGGGTTGACGGGATCATGGCCAGGGTCTACCTTCACTCCACGCTGGAAGAGCTCGCTCGTTATTCCTCTAAGCCGGTGATCAACGGTCTTTCAGATCTATTGCATCCCGTCCAGCTGCTCGCCGACTACCAGACGATCGAGGAGGTCTTTGGTGAGACTCGGGGGCTGCGCGTGGTCTTTATCGGCGATGGCAACAATATGGCCAATGCTCATATTCAGTGCGCGGTCCTTTCGGAGGTAGAGCTGGAGGTCATCACGCCCCGTGGCTATGAGCCCAACGCTCTGATCCTCATGGAAGCCCTTGAACGGGGAGCTAAAGTTCGCTTGAGCCATGATCCTCGACGGGTGCGAGGAGCCCAGGTCCTTTATACCGATGTCTGGGTGAGCATGGGTCAGGAAGAAGAAGCCTCTCAGCGCCGCAAAATCAAGGACTTTGAGGGATTTCAGGTTCACCCGGAGATGCTCGAGGAGATCGATCCACAAGGTATCTTCCTCCACTGCTTGCCCGCCCACTATGGCCAGGAGGTCGTTGAAGGAGCCACGCTTCACCCTAAGAGCCGGGTCTTTGACCAAGCTGAGAATCGGCTCCATGCCCAAAAGGCTTTGCTCTATCACTTATTGGGCTGAAAGCGCTCGGCGCGCAAGGCCTGCTTGCCGATGGGCTTCACGAAGTGGTTCGGGAAGGCGCGTGGGGCTGGGTAAGCTCTGGATCCAGTGAAGGACCTCGGCACATCCGATCCGATGGCCAGGGGAGAGGATGAGGGGACGTACGCCGGATCGGGAACGATAGACCCAACCGAGGAGCTCGCCTTGAGCTTTGAGAGGAATTGCGCTGCCCGCCTCTCGTGGCAGCTCTCCTTCTGGAACCCCATAGAGCAGGCTTTTGGCTACTCCGATGGATGGTAAATCGAGATGGAGTCCGAGGTGGGCTGCGATGCCAAGCCGCCTAGGGTGGGCGATGCCCTGGCCGTCGACGAGGAGGAGCTCGGGGATCTGGGCGAGCTTCCGAAGGGCGGCGAGATAGAGCGGGACTTCGCGGAACGAGAGAAAGCCTGATCGATAAGGCATGAGCTCTTCTTCAGGAAGGGCGGCGGTAGCTACTTCGGCGACTCGCTGAGCCTCATGGTCCCAAAGCACTACCGCAGCGACCGAGATTCCTTTGGCTCCCCGGGGAGGATGCGAGGCGTCGAGGGCAGCCAGCCAACGCGCCTCGACTTCACCCTGGAGGATGAGGCGCTGGGCTAACAACCGCTGAAGGTCTTGGGCCTCTTTGAGGTCCCGAGGCTTAGGAAATTCGGGGCACTCCACAGCTCAGGATACGGCGTATGCTAGGTTCATGAGCTGGCTGCGCGCCTGGGGGCTCCTGGCGTGCTTGGGCTTAGCAGCGGCAGCCCCAAGCTGCCACTTGATTCTCTCGGGCCTTCAGCGCCCCGAAGCCCTTCTGTGGCATCAGGGGCTCTATGTAGCGGAAGCTGGTGCGGGAAGAATTCTCTTTGTTGGGCAATCTCAACTCCCCAGGATTCTCGCCCGGGGTCTCAAGGATCCCCAGGCCCTGGCTTTGGGTCCCCAGGGCCGGCTTTGGGTGGGTCTTGGTGATGGAAGCTTGGGTTGGCTATCTAAAGGGCACTTGGTTCTTGCTGGGAAAGTTCCGGATCCCTATGCTCTCGCCTTTGTTGGTTCAACCCTTTGGGTGGCCAGCTACTCCCAAGGGGTCTTCGCCCTTCCTCGGCGGGTCCCTCTTTACCCGAGCCATGGGGGCAGGGCCTGGGTTGCTCGCCTCCTGGGCCCCTCTCATCCCTTGGCCATGGTGCTTGAAGGGGGCAACCTATGGGTAGCTTGGCGGAACACCGCTTTGCTCGGTTTTGGCGGGGGAGCTGTGCTGGAGTACCTCCACCCTCATCCAGGATCTCCACCGCAGGTAGGGGTAAGCTTTCGAGTTCCTTCGCTCCCCTTGGCCCTTGCGGTTTCGGGCGAGCGCATTTGGGTAGCCCTAGCAGACGGTCAGATCCTTCAAGTAGGTGGGCCCGAAGTCCATCTACCCAGCCCGACAGCCTTGGCTTGGGGGGGTGGTCGGCTCTGGGTAGCCACGGTAAGCCAGGTCTATGCTTGTCGCTGGGAAGGCTCTTCCAGGTAAACTTGGGCTGTGCGGGATCTGGATGCACCAGAGACCTACCAGGCAGATCGTAGTGGGCTGGCCTTAGCGCTTCGAGAGCTGGTGGAGCGGGCTCCTCAGGTGCCATCTAGCCCCCGAGGCCCTTTTGAGATCCTCGCCTCGGGTGAAGCGTGGTGGCCTGCTCAGCTGATCCACCGCTGGCTTCCGGAGCGCTTGGGGCCAGGAGGCCTCCTCCTCCTTGAAGGGGCCTTGGCGAAAAGCCCTAAGCTTCCAGGAGGGGTTGAGGTGCTGAGAGTGGGACCCTCTGAGCAAGCGGAGATTCGCTTCGAATCCGGGCCCTTGGCGGCGTATACCTATTTAAGCGTTGCGTTGCAGTTGGTGGGAGCTCAGCGAGAACTCGCTGAGATCAACAGTTGGCTTGTTAAGGAGCGAGAGCGCCTCCTTCCCGAGGTCCCTCTCGATCGCAATCCTGCTAAGTATCTTGCCTATACGTTTTTAGAGCGCATGCCGCTTTGGATTGTGCGGGACGAGCTCGAGGGTCTTGCTCCTGCCCTTCAACAGGCTTTTGCCCGTATCGGCAAATCGCTTTCCTTGACCCCCCCTCCTTCCCCTTTGGAGTTTTTTCTCACCGCCTTGGAAGCTCGCCACGAGCAGGGGGATCCTCTAGTAGCCGTATTGGTGGGTTTTTCCCAACCAGGTCTGGTTCGGGAGCTCGTTGAAAGCCGGGTCGATGCCCTGGCCGAGTTGGTCTCTTTAGATCCCCCAAGCCCTTTGGCTGAGTCCCTGGGTTATTGGTACCGCATTTGCTGGGCAAGTTACTACCTCGCTCTCCTGTATGGGGTGGATCCGGGGGATGCCAGGGTCCTCCAGCGGCTGCGGGAATCCTTGAGCTACGATGGAGCTCATGGAGACCTTTAAAGCCCTTTGGACTCCCTCGGCCGATCGGCTTCCCTTTTGGACGACGCTTCCCCTGAGTGAGCTCCCGGAGGGGGAGGTGCTCGTCCAAGTCGTATACTCCGGTCTTAACTACAAAGATGCTCTGGCCTTGACCGGAAAAGGCAAGATTTTGCGCCGGTACCCTATAGTTCCCGGCATTGACCTAGCAGGGAGAGTCCTTGAGAGCCAGGTACCGAGCTTCCGTCCTGGAGATCAGGTATTGGCTACCGGTTGGGGATTGGGCGAGACCCACTGGGGAGGCTACGCAGAACTCGTTCGGCTTCCAGCCTCCTGGCTCATCCCTCTTCCCGAAGGTCTCAGCCTTGAGCAGGCCATGGCTCTAGGGACCGCCGGGTTAACTGCCATGTTGGGCCTCATGGCGCTGGAGGACCATGGGGTGCTTCCCCCTAAAGATGTCGTGGTGACGGGAGCTACGGGTGGAGTGGGGAGTCTGGGAATTGCCCTTTTGGCCTGCCGGGGTTATCGGGTGATCGCCGTGACCCGGCAGGTAGAGGAGGCTGCTTACCTTAAGGGGCTGGGAGCTGCCGAGGTTGTTCCCCATGAAGAGCTCATCACTGAGCGCCCCTTGGAATCGGAACGCTTCCCGGCAGCTTTGGATGCGGTGGGGGGTAAGCTCCTGGCAGGAGTGCTGGCTCGAATGAGCCGGGGGGGGAGTGTGGCGGCGTGTGGCAATGCAGGTGGCGCAGAGCTTCCCACGACGGTCTATCCCTTTATCTTGCGCGGCGTCTGCCTGCTAGGGATTGACTCGGCTTTTGCTCCCCGCTCACTCCGCCTCACAGCATGGAACCGCCTCGCTCAGAGCTTTCCTTTGGAGCGCCTTTCCGAGATCACTCGGGTTGTTTCTTGGGAGGAGCTTCCGGATCTCGCTCAAATGCTTGTTCAAGGTCGGCATCGAGGCCGCTGGGTGCTTCGGGTGGCTTGAATGAAGCTTCACGGCTTACTCAGGAAATTCGCTTGGCTCTTGGCTCGGCTCCTCTTTGGCCTCCAGATCGTTCACGCTGAGGTCATTCCCAAAGAGGGCCCGGTCATGCTGGTCTCGAACCACCTTTCGATCCTAGACCCCATTGTCATCGGGATCGCTTGTCCACGTCCGGTCAGCTTTATCGCCCGCAGCGAGCTTTTTCGAATGCCGATCCTGTCTTGGCTGCTTCCTAAGTTACAGGCTATCCCCGTCGATCGAGGTCAGAGCGATATGGGGGCGATCAAAGCTGCCATTCGAGTGCTTCGAGCGGGAGGAGTCTTCGGCGTCTTTCCTGAGGGCACCCGCAGCCGAGACGGACTTTTGAAGGAGTTTCGTTCAGGAGCAGCGGCGATTGCTCTACGCACTGGGGCCACAGTGGTCCCGGTTGGTTTGGTGGGAACCCATCGGGCGTGGCCCGTGGGTCGCGGCCCCCAGCCAGGACAGAAGATCCAGGTGGTCTTCGGGAACCCGATCGTGATCGAGCCCGCTCGGATCGATGTCCAAGCGCTCCAAGAGCTCACAGAGCGGCTTCGTCGGGAGGTAGCTCGCTTGCTTCCTCCTGAGTATGTAGACGACAAATCCTTACTTCTGGAGCAGTCTGAGCAGAGAGTGGAAGAATCTAGCCGATAGGCTTGCAAAATTGGAATAAGGTGTGATACACTCCGTCCTGAAGGGAATCCCAAGGAGGTGATCTCGTGGCAGCCAAGAAAACCAAGACAAAAGCTGAGCTGATCGATCAGGTAGCTGCTCAGGCTGGCCTCAAGAAGAAAGATGCCAAGGCGGCGATCGATGCTTTTTTGGCCAAAGTTGAGGAGGCCCTCAAGGCGGGCAACAAGGTCCAGCTCACCGGCTTCGGTACCTTTGAGGTCCGCTCCCGTAAGGCCCGCACCGGCGTTAAGCCGGGGACGACTCAGAAGATCAAGATCCCCGCTTCTCGCTATCCCGCCTTTAAGCCGGGCAAAGCGCTCAAGGAGAGCGTCAAGAAGTAAGGTCCTCTGCTCCCTTCCGCCAGGGGTGACCCCTGGCGTTTTATTGTTCTGAGCCAATCCAGAGCAGGCGACCGCAGGAAGGGCAGTGGACGAGCTGGCTCTTTTGATGGACTCGCTGAGCGACATGGGTGGGGAGCTGGACGTTGCAGGCGCTGCAGCGATAGGTGGTTCCTACCCGGATCATGCGCGCCAAGCCAATGCCGCGCCGGGCCTTCCGAATCGCCTCGTACTCCTTAAGGAGGGAAGCGGGGAGGAGAGTGGCCAATTCGCTACGCTCCTTCCACAGCACTTGCAGCTCAGCTTCTAAGCGCTCGACGCGAGCCTGATTGCTCGCTTCGAGCTCGTTGAGGCGAGGCTGGATCTCGTTGAGCTCTTCCTCCAGGTGGGCGATCTCTTGCTCGAGGGTTTGGATGTCCTCAAGGAGGGGATTGTTGCTCTCGTCGAGCTGCTCGATGCGGTTTTGCAGCTGTTGGATCAAATTTTCATACTGAGTTTGTTCTCTTAAGCTCTGGGAAGACCGCTGACTTTCTTGCGCTCGGCTACGCTTTTGCTTAAGGTCAGCGAGTTCGGCATCATTTTGCCGGTACTCCAGCTCTGCTTCTCGTAGCTTGGCTTGAAGCTCACGAAGCTTTGCTTCGAGCTGCTGCCAGGAGACTCGGAGTTCGAAGAGATCGGGGGGGACTTGGGCCTGCTCCTGTCGGATACGGTCGAGTTCGAGATCCTTATCCTGCAAGCGCTGGAGTGTGGCCAGGGGATCGGACCCATTCACAACGGTAGTCTAACCCAAGTTAGGGATGGGCGGGTGCTGGACGGTAGACTACCGATGGAGGGAGGTCTTGAAGATCTTAGGCCCTTCGCCCACGCCCCCCGATGAACTTCCCTGGATCCTGGAAATCGGCTTCGGGGATGGCCGTTTTTTGGCCCAATTAGCCCAAGAGCACCCCGAATGGGGGCTTTTGGGGGTCGATCTCTCGACGGGATCGGTACAGCGGGCTTGGAAGCGCCTGCGGAAGTTCTCTCAGGTCAGGCTTCACCACGCCAGCGCAGAGTTTGTGCTCCGCCAATGGATTCCGCCGCGTCGCTTGTATAGGGTCTATGTGAACTTTCCTGATCCCTGGCCCAAGGCTCGCCATCGAGAGCATCGCCTTCTGCGCGCTCCTTTTTGGCGCCGCCTTTCGACCCGCCTTCAGGAGGAAGGAGCGCTCTGGTTGACGACCGATCATCTCAGCTACGCGGAGGAGGCGGAAAGTGAGGCGCTGAGCACTGGGCTCTACGAGGTGGTCCGTACAGCGCCTTCCCCTGAGCTCTTGACGACCAAGTATGCTCTCAAGTGGCGGGCTCAGGGTCGTGAGATCTTCCACGTCCGCTTTCTCAAGCGGGCGGAGGATCAAGCGATCTGGGAGCCTCTTCCAATATCCGCCATGCCCCACGCACTGCTACGAGGAACCTTACCTTCTATAGCGGCTTTTGAGAAGCAGGTCATTTCCTTTCCAGGAGGCCACGTCATCGTCCTCGAGCTCCTTCGCTCCTTGGAAGGGGGGTACCGGCTCTTGACTCGAATTGAGGAGGAAGAGCTCGTCCAGGAAGTGCTCCTCGAAGTGCGCCCTAGCCAGCACGGGATTCATGCGGGGCTGAGCTCCTTTGGCGCTCCTCTGGCGACGCCGGGGACTCGGAGGGCGGTGGAGTGGTTGGTCAGTTGGTTGGAGACCCAGGGCCTAGAGTTGGCCCAGCGGTCTTACTAAACTGGGGATATGATCGTTGCGGAGCCTCTACCGCAAAGCCTTTTGGTCGATGCGCGCCCTTGGTCGGAGTATGCCCAGGGACATCTTCAAGGAGCTATCTCCCTTGATCTGGCTGGCCTTTGCCCAAGACTGCGCTCTGAGGCGGATGTTCTAGCTCTCGAGGCTTGCTTGGCTGAGGCTCAGGCTCGCATCGGGGTGCACCCTGAGCAGCCGGTGACCGTCTATGGTCCGCCGACTCCCTCGGTTGCCAAGACAGCTTTTCTCCTCACCCTTTCGGGCCTCCGCGTCGCTCTTTGGTTTCAGGGATGGCAACCTTGGGCTGAAGAGCGGGCGGTTCCTTCTATTCCCACCGTAGAGCCTCGGGTACGGCTTTGCTGGGAGCTGCTCCTTACGGCTGAAGAGGCCCGAGTCCATCCCTACCTTCTTGACGTCCGGGAGCCGAGCGAGTTTCATGCTGGACATATCCCAGGAGCGCGCAATCTTCCCTTGGGGAGCCTAGCGTTCCTCGAGCCCACAGAAGCGGAGATCGGAGTCTACTGCCGAAGCGGAGCCAGAAGCTCCTTGGCCTTCTGGCTGCTCCGCTCTCGGGGTTTTCGGGTCTGCAACTACCTTGGGAGCATGCTGGAATGGGAGCGAGAGTTCCCCATCGAGCGCTGAGGGTCAAGCCCCTCAGCCTAGGACCTTTGGGGGAGCGCTCCTATCTCCTTGAAGAGGAAGGGGAAGCGCTCATCGTCGATCCCGGAGGAGATCCTGAAGGGATCTTCAAAGCCCTTGAGGGCCTTAAGCCCCGAGCGATCCTCCTCACTCACGCCCACTGGGATCACGTGGGAGCGGTCGCTCCGCTGGTCGAAGCCTTGGGTCTCCCGATCTTCCTCCACCCCAAGGATCTCCCCCTTTACCGGGAAGCTGCGACTGCCGCGGCTGCTTGGGGATACTCGATTCCCCAACCCCCTCTTCCTTCAGGAGAGCTGCGCGAGGGATCTTTAGGCCTCTTCGAACTCGAGGTCATCCACCTTCCAGGCCATAGCCCAGGGCACGTGGCGTTCTATCGGCAGGGAGTTCTGATCTCGGGCGACTTGCTCTTCCGAGATGGAATCGGCCGTTACGATCTTCCTGGAGGAAGCTGGGAAGAGCTCAAAACCTCCTTGCTGCGGGTCCTTCAGCTGCCCGGGGAGACACTTGTCTATCCCGGTCACGGCCCGGAGACCACCCTAGCTCGTGAGCGAGCGCACAACCCCTGGTTGCGCTTTTAAATGGGTGGGGTGAAGCGCCCGTCAATTGCCGTCCACCCTCCGTCGACAAAGAAGAGGCTTCCTGTGATGTAGCTAGCTGCTGGCGAGCTGAGGAAGACCACCAGGCCGGCTACTTCCTCAGGTGTTCCCCAACGTCGCAGAGCGGTTTTCGCCTGATAGGCCTGGTACCAGCTCTTCCACGACCGAATTGGCTGGGTCATTGGAGTTTCGATGGGGCCTGGGGCGATGGCATTGGCCCGCACCCCCTGAGGCCCAAGCTCAGCGGCTAGGACGCGGGTCAGCTGAACCAAGGCTGCTTTGGTCGCTGCATAGATTCCCTGCCCTGGCTCAACCACCTGGGCTCGGATCGAGGAGAGGGCGATCAGGCTACCTGAGCCTTGCTTGGCCATGGCCCGGCCGGCCTCAATGAGCAGCCGGGCGGTCCCCTTGAAGTTGAGCATCAAGACCTGCTCGATCTCTTCGTCGGTGTACTGGAGGAGGGATTTGCGGAAGTTGATGCCGGGCGTGCTCAGAGCCCCATCGAGGCGGTGGTGGCGCTGGAGGATCTTTCGGATGAGTCCGGGAATCGAGGAGAGTTGGGTGAGATCGATGATCTCGGCGGTTGCCCGCCCCCCTTGCCCTCGGATGGTCTCCGCTACATCCTGGACCCTCTCGTCTAGGTCGGCGGCTACGACCAGAGCCCCTTGCGCTGCGAGGGCCTCGGCAGAGGCGCGTCCAATCCCCGAGGCAGCTCCCACGACCAGGATGACCTGGCCGCTCAGGTCGAAGAGATCGCGATAGCGTTCCACCTAGCCTCAGTCTACGAGATCGAAAGGGCTGAGGAGATGTCCCTGCCCACCCAGGCTTTGGGTGAGCCGGGCACCCGCTCGGGCAGCCGCACGAGCAGCTCGCAGAGGCTCCCAGCCAGCCAATAGGCCGTGGGCAAATGCGGCTGTAAAAGCGTCTCCGGCTCCTGTGGGGTCGAGAACTTGCTCGACTGGCACAGCGTCGATCGGAGTGCTCCCTTGGTCATCGACGAGCAGGGCCCCTCGAGCGCCTCGTTTGAGGAGGAGGCCCTGGATTTGGTAACGCTGCCGCCAGATATCCAGGGGTTCTTGCCCCAGAGCTTGGTACTCGGCTTCGTTGAGCAAGAGGTAGGAGATGCCGCGGAGATCGTGTAAGAGCTGGGATCCTAGGTTCCGCACCGCTCCTCCCCCGAGGTCGGCCAGTACTGGAAGGCCGCGCTGAAGGGCTTTGTGAAGGAGCTGGAGGGTTGGGCCTCGGCTTGCTCCGAGAAGGCTATAGGCTGAGATGATGATCAGCTCGGCCTCCACGAGAACGGCTTCAGAGAGCTCGGCAAGGAAGCGGTTGGCCCCCTCAGCGGTGATCATGGTTCGCTCCCCGCCAGCGATGAGGATCCAGCTTGCGGTGGTAGGGTGTTTGGGGTCTTGCTGCACATGGTCCAGCCGTAGGCCCAGTGCGCTAAGGTGCTCGAGGAGGAGCCTTCCTGCTGGATCCTGACCAACGCGAGCGATGAGGTCGACGCGGTGGCCGAGGTGAGCCAGGTGGGCAGCCACGTTGGCCCCCGCTCCTCCCGGAGTGGTGAGTGCCGTTTCGGCAAAGAGCTCCTCCCCAGGGGCCGGTAGTCGCTCGAGCCGAATTAAATGATCGATCGAGGCATCCCCGATGACGATGACGCTCATCTCGACCTCCGGCGGCTGCGGGGATCCCAGAGATCACGCAGGCCATCTCCCAGCAAGTTGGCCCCCAAGACGGTTATAGCGATCGCCAGTCCGGGCCAGAGCACGCCCCAAGGATCGAGGGGAAGGTAGCCCTGAGCCTCATGCAGCATGCTCCCCCAGCTCGGTGTGGGGGGTTGGACGCCCAGACCGAGGTAGGAGAGCCCCGCATCGGCAAGGATCGCGTTCGCTAGGATCTGGGTGCTCTGAACCAAGAGGGGCCCTAAAGCATTGGGAAGAAGGTGGCAAAGCAGGATGCGGGGTGAAGAAGCCCCCAAGGCCCGTGCGGCCTCGACAAAGGGCTGGGGAAGGAGGGCGAGGAGGCTCGCGCGCGTCAGGCGAGCCAAGCTAGGAGCGCTCGCGAGGCCGATGGCGATCATCGCCGTCCACAAGCTGGCCCCAGCGATCTCGGCAAGGAGAAGGGCCAGGAGAACGACTGGAAAGCTATAGAGGCTATCAAAGAGTCGCATCACCAGCTCCTCCAGCCAGCCCCCTTGAAGGGCGGCCAGGGCCCCTAAGGGGATGCCGAGACTAGCAGCGACACCGAGGGCTAGGATCCCGCTGAGCAGGCTGTTCTGAGCTCCGACCATGAGTCGGCTGAGTACATCCCGCCCGTAAAGGTCAGTGCCGAGCGGGTGGCTCCAGCTGGGAGGGGCGAGGCGAATCGAGAAGTTCATCGCCTCGGGGGGAGCGGGAAGGTAGAAGAGGCTCAGGAGAGCTATGGCAGCTACCCCACCAAGAAGGAAGCTCCCAAAGAGAAGGGAGAGGCGGCGTCTCATGCGTAGGTGATTCGGGGGTCGATCCAAGCGTAAGCTAGATCGACCAGATAGCTCGTAAGCAGGGTCATGAGGGTGTAGACCAAGGTGACTCCTTGGGCTAGAGGGTAATCATGCCCCTGAAGAGCGGAAAAGGCGAGGCTGCCGAGTCCGGGGAGGGCGAAGACTTGTTCGAGGATGAGGCTGCCGGCGAGGAGCTGGGGGACTTCGAGGCCGATCAGGGTGATAATGGGCAAGAGGGCGTTGCGTAGGGCGTGATGGAGGAGCACCTTCAAGGGACTCACCCCCTTCGCTCGAGCGGTGCGGACATACTCGCTCCTCATGGCTTCTAAGACCCCCGAGCGCACTTGACGGGCAAGAGGGGCAGCCTCGCTGAGGCCTAAGGAGAGGCTTGGCAGAAAGAGGCTGCCTAGAGCTGGAGCGAGCCCGTTGTTCCAGCCGGCGAAGCCGCTAACAGGAAACCAGTGGAGCCGTAGACCGAAGAACAGGAGCAGGAGGAGCCCCAGCCAAAAGGAGGGAAGCAAGGTGCCGAGCTGAGAGAAGCCAGTAAGCAGGAGATCCCAAAAGCTCCCATAGCTGAGCGCAGCTCCTAGGCCCAAAGGCAGGCTAATCAGAAGGGAGAGCAGAATGGCCTCTCCGATCAGGGGCAGGGTGATGGGGAGCCGATCGATGATGAGGCGGGAGACCGGCTCGCCGTAGAGGAGCGAAGTGCCGAGATTGCCCCGCAGCAGCCGCTCGAGCCAGTCGAAGTACGTGGCCAGGGGTGTACGGGCAAGGCCAATTTGGCGGGCCAAGGCTTCCTCGTTACCCCTCCCAAGGCCCAGGATCGACTCCATGGGGTTGCCGGGTAGGGCGAGAAGAGCTAGATAGACCAAGGTGGCGGTCAGGAGGGCGGTGATCAGGGAACTTACGAGCCGCCGCAGGGCAAAGCGGAACATCAACGGCTCAACCAGACCCGAGTGACGTCGAGGGCAACGATAGGCTGATTGATCCACCAGTGGTGGACAACATCGCGAAGGGCGACCAAGTTGGGTACGTTGAAGAGAAAATCGTTGACCGCGTCTTCAGCCAAAATGGTCTGCACCTTGCCGTAAAGAGCGATGCGGCGTTGGAGAGAGAGCGTTTCGCGGGCTTCCTGGCACAGCGCATCGACTCTAGGGTTGTGGTAGTGGAAATAATAGTGGGGATCGGTATAGATGCTGCACATATCGAGGGGCTCGACATGGGCGATCACCGTGAGCTGGTAGTCGCCCTGGATGAAGATGTGACTGAGCCAATAGTCCCATTGGACCACCCTCAACCGGAGGTGGATCCCTACCTGAGCGAGCTGTTCGGCTAAGACCTCCCCGGTTCGACGCTCATCGATATAAGGTTGGGGGAGGTCCAAGGTAGCCGAGAATCCGTGAGGATAGCCGGCTTCGGCGAGGAGTTGGCGAGCTTTTGCGGGGTTATAGGGGTAGAGACCGGTAAGGTTTTTGTAGTAATACTCGGCCGGGGTAGCGTGAGAGCCAATCGGGGTTCCCATGCCGAACATCGCCCCTTGGATCAGGGCTTCTCGGTTGGTCGCGTAGGCGATGGCTCTCCGGACCAAAAGATTATTGAACGGAGGGATGGCATTGTTGATGGCCATGATCATCTTTGCGGTGGTATAGCCCTCGAGCACTTTGATTCCCGGCATCTGCTTGAGAGCTAGGGCATTCTCAGGGCTTAGGCCATCTCCGATCACATCTACCTGACCGGCTTCAAGCGCGGCGAGCTGGGTCTCGGGGTTAGGCAGGAAGCGAAAGATGACCCGATTGAGATAAGGGAGCTTGGGGTCCCAGTAGCGGTGAAAGCGTTCGAGGATCACCTCGTCGTTCTTGATCCAGCGCACGAACTTAAAAGGCCCGGTGCCGATCGGATCGGTCCTCAAGGTGAGGACATCCTGGGGTGGATAGATGACTGAGTCGGGGCGAGCGAGGTTGAAGAGGAGATTGGCATCCCGGTACTTGAGGTGCAAAACCACGGTGAGGGGGTTAGGTGCCTCGACGGAAGCGATGGCTTGGTAATACTCGTGGTGAGTGTGGTCCGAGTGCGGATCCATGGCCCGCTCGAGGTCGAGCACCACATCGCGCGCTGTGAGGGGCTCGCCGTTTTGGAAAAGCACGTGGGGACGAAGATCAAATGTGTAGGTTAGGCCATCCGGGCTTACCGACCAGCGCTCGGCCAAGCAGGGGACGATCTCTCCTTTGCGGTTGATCCGCACCAGACCTTGGAGCACGTTGTCGTAGACGATACGAGCGATGGCTTGGGAGGTGCTGATTGTGGGGTCGAGACCCGGAGGTTGGTCTGGCATGGCGACGATGAGGGTGCCTCCATAGCGAGGGGTGCTCGCGGCCAGAACGATGCTGAAAAGAAAGCTGAGGAGAGTGGCAATTCTTCTCATGGGCTCTCTAAAGCCAGTAGGCTGCTTAGAGTGTAAAGCTGAGCGGTGAGGAGAAGCTCAGAAGAGCCGGTACCCTTCGGCCCAAGAAAAGCGAGAGGGAGGCCGGCGTGGCTCCAGAACCAGTTCTCAGGGCCATAGGTTGCTCGCTCACCGAATTGGGGGCTGTGCTTGAGAAAGCTCAGGGCGCTTTCTAGAGCGCGGGCAAGGCCTGAGGCGGGAAGGGTATCCACGGCAGGATAGTCCTCGAGGACCTCTCCTTCCTCTAGAAGTTCGCCGAGCTGCCCTGCTTGAGCTCTGGGAGGAAAGGAGGCTTCTAAGAAGAGTTGCCAACCGGAGAGCTCTCGCCAAAAAGGAGGCAGGCGAAGCCGGAGATAACCCCAACTCCGTAAGCAAGGCTGATTTCCGCTCGGCCCGGCGACCAAAGCTCCGGCAAAACCAGCCGCAAGGCCCTGATGGATGAACATCTGGACCTCGAAGGCCTCTCGAAACGAGAAGAGGCGAAGCCGGAGGGGAAAGCCTTGGGCCTCGATGTAGGCTGCGGCCTGGAGGAGCATCTGGCGGGGCTGAGCGGGAAGAGTGGGAGGAAAGACCCAGAGGATGCCCAACCCCTCTCCGAAATCGACCCAGCTGGATGGGCCCAGCGATTTGGGGGGCGCTGGAGGTCTAGCCAAGAACTCCTCAAGTCCTTGAAGGATTTGCCGAAGGAGTGCTTCCCTCATAAAAGAGCGAGAAGATAACCCTCCGCTTCCAGGATGCGGGGCGAGGCCCCTAAAGCGTCCTGGCAGAGGTGGGTAAGCTCTGAAGGAGAAAGCCTGCGTTCAAGGGGAGGGCCAATCTCCTCGGTTCGGTAGGGCCACTCTAGAACCGCGAGGTGGTGCGCCACCCGAGCAGCTTCCCGGAGGGCCTGGGGTGCTTGAAGGTGGTGGAGGGAGAGACCGAAAAATGCGAGATCAAAACTCTGGTTGGGGAAAGGCAAGGCTTCAGCCCGTCCCTCCACAAAACGAGCTTGAGGCACCCGGGCTCGGGCGATCTCGAGGCGATCGTTCCTAGGATCGAGGCCGACCGTGAAGAGACCGCGCCGAGCAAACGCCTCGGCAAAAAAGCCGGTTCCAGTACCGATATCAAGGACACTGCGGATGTCTTCTCCAAGCACCTGGTTGAGAATCGCCTCTGGTGGAAAACGCTGCTCCCGACCCTCGCGCCGGAAAGGATCGAGCTCAGGTGCTTCCAAGAAAAGAGCCCACATGGCGGTTGCTCCCTCCGAGGCGCCCGCCGCAAATACTCTTTGAAGGGCTTGGAAGATCGCCTCAGCTTCCCCAGAAAGCTCGCTGTGGGTGGTAAAGGTGCGGTGGGGAATGCCGAAGGCCTCGAGGCTCGCAATGGCGCGCTCAACCGCCCGGTAGTCCCCTTGAAGGAGCGGATAAAGAGCAAAGAGGACCTTCATAAAACCCCTTGCGTAGGTGTTGCGCTGGACGCACGAGAAGAAGCTCGCTGGAGCATGCCCACTCGAAGCTATCATAAACCCGCAATGGGGGCTGCCTTGGACGGAGGAGCTACGACCGAGTCCATGGCAGGCAAAGGGCGTCTTGCGACCGAGTAAGTCTTGTGAGGGAGCTTTGAAGCGTGTAGTCCCTGGGAGGGTCTTGAGGCTTTAGGGCATGATTGGTGGCGGGCGGTCTGATCTCCCAATTGTGGGGTTACAGCCCTCTCCCTACCCCCTCTCCCCCTAAGATAGGAGCTATGGTGGAGCGGGTCTACCTGGCCCGGCCGCGGGGTTTTTGCGCGGGGGTCGTTATGGCTGTGCGCGCCCTAGAGCGGGCGGTTGCCGAGCGAGGCGACGAAGAGCTGGTCGCTTACCACGATATCGTCCACAACCGCTTGGTGGTCGAAGAGTTTCGCCGCAAGGGGGTGCGCTTTGTTGAGGACCTTGCGGTGGTAGCTCCCTTGCGCCAAGAAGGTAAGCCGGTCACGGTAGTGTTCTCGGCCCACGGAGTGGCTCCCTCGGTGCGGCGGCAGGCTGAGGAGCTGGGTCTTGATCTCATCGATGCAACCTGTCCTTTAGTGACCAAAGTCCACTCTGAAGCCAAGAAATACGCCGCTGAAGGCTACTGGATCCTCTTGATCGGTGACTCGGCCGATCATCAGGAGGTCCGAGGGACCTTCGGGGAAGCCCCCGAGCGGACCATCTTGGTTGCGGTACAAGGCCAAGCAGGGCGCGATCCCCGCCTCGCGGATCCTCGCACCGTAGAGGTCCCGGATCCCGAACGGGTCGTCGTCCTGACCCAGACCACCCTCTCGGTGGATGAGACGCTGGCGACCATCGAGCTCCTCAAAACCCGCTTTCCCAAGCTCATCACCCCCTCTCGCGACGATTTGTGCTATGCAACCAAAAACCGCCAGGAGGCGGTGCGTCGCCTTGCTCCCCGCGTCGATCTTTTTTTGGTGCTCACCAGTCCCCACAGCTCCAATGGGACCCGCCTTTTGGAGCTGGCTCGCGCGTTGAGTCCACGAGCAGAGCGGGTTGAACGTATAGAAGATCTCCAGCCGACCTGGTTCGAGGGAGTACGCGCGGTGGGGATCACCAGCGCGGCGAGCACCCCGGAGTCCTTGGTTGAGGAGGTTCTTTCGATTTTAAAGGGCGTGAGCCCCGGCCTTGAGATCGTTGAGGAAGGGGAGTGGGAAGACGTGGAGTTTCGAGAGCCCAGGCGGCGTCCTGCCCGCGAGGCCCCATGAGCTGGCGGCTTTCCGTGGCCCCCATGATGGGCTTCACCGATCGTCACTTTCGCTTTCTTTTGCGCCAAATCAGCCAGGGCGTGCGGCTCTACACTGAGATGATCCCCGATCAAGCCCTTCTTCACGGGGATCCGCAGCGATTCTTGGACTTTCACCCTCAGGAGCATCCTTTAGCCCTTCAGGTAGGCGGAAGCCAGCCCGAATCTTTGGCACGCGCTGCTCGTCTTGCCAAAGCTTGGGGTTATGACGAGCTCAACCTTAATCTGGGTTGCCCTTCTCCGCGGGTCCAGCAGGCCGGTTTCGGCGCCTGTCTCATGCGGGATCCCCTGAGGGTGGCTGAGTGCCTTGGGGCGATGTGGGAAGCGAGTAGGTTGCCGGTGACCGTCAAGCACCGTTTGGGGGCGGATGAGCTGGAGAGTTATGGCTATCTGGCTTCTTTTGTGGAGCGCTTGGCCCAAGCGGGAGTGGGGGTCTTCATCATTCACGCCCGTAAAGCTTGGCTCCAAGGACTCTCACCTAAGGAGAACCGAACCCTTCCCCCTTTGCGCTATGCCTGGGTCTATCAGTTGAAGCGGGACTTTCCCGAACTTCTCTTTGTCCTCAATGGAGGCATCAAGGATCTTTCCGAGGCTGAGGGACACCTGAGGTGGGTGGATGGGGTCATGATCGGTCGGGCAGTTTGCCGAGACCCCTTTCTCTTAGCCGAGGCGAATTCGCTTGTCTTTGGCTTAGCGCGTGAGGTGGATCGTGTCGAGGTGGTCTTCAAGATGGCGGCCTACGCTGAGGAGCAGCTTCAGCGGGGGGTTCCCCTCAAGGCGATTGCCCGCCACCTTCTCAACCTCTTTCATGCTCAACCAGGAGGCAAGCTTTGGCGACGGAGGCTCTCTGAACTTCCGACTCATGCTGGTCCCGAGGCGCTTCTTGAAGCCCTCGAAGTCATCGGTGCACAAGCCAGTAGAGGGCCAGGAGAAGGAGTAAAGCGATCCACCAGCGCCGAGACCAGGCTGAAGGAGCACGGGGAAGAGCGCTCCGAGGGGTTTTCAAGCTCAAGCGCTGGCTCTGCTTGAGGTGATGGACCGACTCCTCGATTTTGCCTTGGCGCCGATAGGCAACTGCCAGATTGTGATGGGCGTTGGGGTAGTCGGGATGCTCTGCTAGGACTTCCTGATACAGCTGCACGGCTTCTTCCAGGTGCCCTTCCTGAAGCGCAAGGTTGGCTAGATTGGTCTTCGCTCGGTAGTGGCCGGGATCGAGCTCCAAGGCCCGCTGAAAAGCGCTCTGAGCTTCTTTTAGGGCCCCTTGACGCGCTAAGGCGACTCCCTTGAGGCAGTATGCCTCGGCACCGAGATGGGGGTTTTCAAGAAACGCCTCCAAATCCTCTTCTTGACTGAAAGCAGCAAGGGCCCGTTGGGCTTCTTGAAGGTCGAGGTAGCTGGCCAGTTGAGGGGTGCTCTGAAGGATCTTTTGGGCTCCTTGATAGTCCCTGCTGCGTAGGCAAGCTCGCAGGTTCAGAAGAGCCTCCAAGGCGGGAGCCTCCTCGGGGGCCTCAGCGAGATAGAGCTTGGCCTCATCGTAGCGTCCAGCTTGGAGGAGCTCGCGAAGCATAGGTGGGGCTAGAGGCCCCGGTAAATCTTAGCGTACTCCTCGGCTCTGCTCTGCCACGAGAACTCTTGAGCCATAGCCTCGTTGATCAGCGCATGGCGGTCTAATTCGAGGAAACGCCGTACTCCCCAAAGGAGCCCTTCGGGATCTGCCTCCTCAAAGAGGATACCGGTGCGTTCGTGGAGAATGGTGTCTTTGAGGCCTCCGGTGGCATGGGCGATCGGAGGGGTTCCATAGCGCATGGCGATCATCTGCGAGATCCCGCACGGTTCAAAGCGAGAGGGCATCAAGAATGCCGTAGAACCCGCGTAGATGCGATGGGCGAGACCTTCGTGGTAGCCCGATCGGAAGGCGAGGCGGCGGGGAAAGCGCTGGGCGGCTTCTTGGAGGGCGGCCTCTAGGTTGGGCTCTCCGCTACCCAAGATGGCCAGGCTAAAGCCGAGCTGAAGGAGTCCGGGGAGAGCGGCTAGGATCAGGTCGATGCCTTTCTGGTAGACGAGCCGGCTCACGACCCCCAGGATGGGAGGCTCGAGGCCGAGCTCCTGAGCCAGAGCTTCCTCGCAGAAGGCCTTTCCTTCTAGATGGGCCAGACTATAGGTCCTGGGTAGGTGAGGGTCCTGGACTGGATCCCAGTAGCGGGTATCGAGACCATTGAGGATGCCTTGGAGCTTATGGCGCTGCTCTTGCAGTACCTCCTCGAGGCCCTCACCGAAGCGGGGAGTGAGGATCTCTTGAGCATAGGTGGGGGAGACGGTGGTGAGCCGATCAGCAAAAAGAAGGCCTGCTTTGAGAAGATTGATCGCTCCTCGATGGCTGAGCTGAGGGGTGAGCGCTTCAGGAAGACCAGTCCCCTGAAAGAACCTCTGCGGGTCGATCCAGCCTTGATGGGCCAGATTGTGGATCGTGAGAATGGTGGGAGCTCGAAACCATCCTCTTCGATGGAGGAGGGGCAAAAGAGCAGCTGGCCAGTCGTGAACATGGATACGGTCTTGATGGCCAAGGAGCTCGGCTGTGGCTAGGCTGAAGCGGAGAAAACGGATCACATCATCGTCGTAGCCGTAGACGTTGCCCCTTAAAAAGTCTGGTAGGCCGATGAGCACGAAGCGAATCCGGTCCTGCTGATGGTGACCTAAAAAGACACGCTCGACCTTGCCGCCCCATCGAAGGAAGGAGCTGCCAGCAGCGCGCCCCTCGATGCCCGAATACCAGGGGAGGTAGATCGTCACCGTGAAGCCAAGTTCGCTGAGGGCTTGAGCTAACCCTCCGACCGCATCGGCTAAGCCCCCCACTTTGACCAAGGGAAAGGCTTCGGAACTGATCAAGGCAAGTCTCATCGGCCTAATAGAAGCACCACCACGGGATACTCCCCTTCTGGGAGGGCAAGGAGCTGACGGATCGACTCATCGTAGAAAGTCTCTGCTGGATAGGCTTGTAAGCCAAGAGCGGTGGCGGCGAGGAGCACTTCCCCCACCGCATAGCCCACTTCGAGGAGGGCATAGCGAAAACCTCGCACACCGAACACCGCTTCTGAGCGCTCGGGAATCGCGGTAAAGATCAAAAAGGCTGAAGAGGATTCTAGCGCCTCTAGTTCAAGAAGCGCCGCCTTCCAGGCTGGAAGGTCAAGCTTAGGTTTGAGAAGCTCCAGCTGGTGTTGCTTTGCCGCGTAGTGGTAGATGCCTGAGAAGGTATCTTGGAGGCGCTGGAGTGCCAGATAGACCTCGATGGGGTAGGCTCCGCTGGCTGAGGGGTAGCTCCGCTGCCCGCGGCGGACCATCAAAGGGGAGAGGACCTGGGAAAGTTCAGCTAGGCTCAGGGTCGCCCCTACTTGGGGGAGCGTGGGAGTGACTCGCTGAAGGACCCGCCAGATCGGAGGCCCACCCTCGTGGGCAGGAGGGGGGAGCTCGACAGATTCCAGGGGATTGGCGTAGACCTTTGCTGTGGGTGCTCGCTGGTTGGGCAAAGCATCGCCGGGAAAGAGTCGGGTCAGGCGATAGAAGAGCTTACCGGGGTGCTTGTCGTATTCCATGAAGCCTCAAAATCGGTAGCTCTTGGGCACCACCACGACGCCGGAAGAGGTGACCGTGAAGCCGCGGGCTCGATCGGCCTCGAGGTCGTAGCCGATCTCGGTATGAGGGGGGACATCGACGTTTTTGTCGATAATCGCGTTCTGGATCCGGCAGTACCGCCCGATCGAGACCCGATCCATGAGCACGCTCCGCTCGACCAGGCTATATGAGTTGATGCGAACATCCTGGAAAAGGACCGAGTTACGCACGGTGCCCCCAGAAACGATCACCCCCCCGGAAAGGAGGCTGTTGAAGGCCTGTCCTCGGCGATCTCCAGCTTCATGGACGAATTTGACCGGAAGAGAGAAATAGTCAGCTGCCCGTAGCGGCCAAAGGCGATTGTAGAGGTCGAACTCAGGGGTGACCTTGACGAGATCCATGCTGGCCTCATAGTAAGCGTCGAGGGTTCCTACGTCTCGCCAGTAGGTATTGGGGCCTTCTTGTCCAGGAATGGGGTTGCGGGCGAAGTCGTAGATCTGGATCTGGTAGCCTTCTCTCAGGGCACGGGGAATGACATCTTTGCCGAAGTCGTGGGAAGAGCCTACCTCGTGAGCATCGTGTTCTAAGAGTTCGACCAAGGCCTCGGCGCGAAAAAGATAGTTCCCCATTGAGGCAAGTGCCCAGCCGGGCCGAGCGGGAATCGGTTTAGGGTCTTGGGGTTTTTCCTCAAAATCGAGGAGTCGCCATCGATCGTCGATTTGGAGCACCCCAAAGCGGGTAGCCTCTGGTAAGGGGACTGGGTAGGCGGCAATGGTGATGTCCGCCCGGGTCTCTAGGTGGTAGTCCACCATGTGGGCTACGTTCATCTTGAAGATGTGGTCCCCTCCGAAGACAGCTACCACATCGGCGTGAAAGTTGTGGATCAGATGGAGATTCTGGTAGATCGCATCCGCGGTGCCGCGGTACCAAGCTGGCCCAAGCTCCTCGAAGCGGTACATCTGGGCGGGGACCAGGAGGATAAAGGCATCTTCGAGGAAGGTGCCAAAGCGCCAGGAGCGTTGGATGTGTTCGGTGAGGGATTGAGCCTTGAACTGGGTGAGGACATAGATCGCGTGGAGGCCTGAGTTGACAAAGTTGTTGAGCACGAAGTCGATGATTCGGTAGCGTCCCCCAAAGGGAACCGCAGGTTTAGCCCGCTTGGCGGTGAGGGGATAGAGTCGGCTCCCCTGACCGCCAGCGAGAATCATCCCTAAAACGCGTGGTTGGATGCTCATAGATCCCCCTGGTTCCCTTAGCATATAGGTAGGGTCCCCTTGATCGGGAGAGCCTCTAAAGGAGCAGGCATGATCGAAATTCCAGGACTGGGCGCTCTACCCCCCCTTGGGGTGGGGACCTGGCAGTGGGGAGATCGGTTGTTCTGGCGCTACGGTCAAGGCTACCAGGAGAGCGATCTCCGCCAGGTCTACCAGGAAAGCCTCAAAGCAGGGATTCGCCTGTTCGACACCGCGGAGATCTACGGTCAGGGGCAGTCTGAGCGCCTGTTGGGCCGCTTTCTCATGGAAGGAGAGGTGCGCCCCAGGGTGGTGAGCAAGTTCTTTCCTTGGCCTTGGCGCCTCAGCCGGGCTAGCCTGCTTGCGGCTTTAAGGGGTAGCTTAAACCGCTTGAACGTGCAGCAGCTCGATCTTTACCTGTTGCATTGGCCTGCTCCGCCGGTACCCCTGACAACTTGGGCTGAGGCCTTGGCTGAGGCGTTCGAGCGCGGACTGACCCGAGCCGTGGGAGTCTCGAACTGCAACCTCGCTCAGCTTGAGCGGGTGGCTCGAGTGCTCTCCCGTCATCGGGTGCCGTTGAGCGTTAACCAGGTCGAATATAACCTTTTGGTGCGGGACCCAGAACATAATGGCCTTCGTTCGGCGATGAGAGCGGAGGGCATTGTGCTCATGGCGTATAGCCCCCTGGCCATGGGCTGGCTTTCGGGAAAATATACCCCGGAGAATCCCCCGCCTCTCTTGCGCACCCGCAAGTACCGAAAGCTTTTACCCCGTATCCCCCAGCTCTTGGCTGGTTTGAACCAAGTTGCCGAAGCTCATCAAGCGACGCCAGCACAGGTCGCCTTAGCCTGGTGCATCGCTCAGGGAACCCTGCCGATTCCTGGGGCGAAGACAGCTGCTCAGGCTCAGAGCAACGCTCGGGCTCTTGGGCTTCAACTCACCCCTCAAGAGGTGGAGCGCCTCTCGGCGCTCAGCGCATAGGAGTGTGTATGGCTCACTACCGTTACCTGATCATCGGTGGAGGCATGAGTGCAGATGCGGCAGCTCGGGGCATCCGGGAACTGGATCCCGAGGGAAGCCTGGCTCTCTTTACGGACGAGGCCTATCCTCCTTATAACCGCCCTCCTCTTTCCAAAGCGCTTTGGAAAGGGGAATCTTTGGAGACCATTTGGCGCGACGAGCAGGGGCTGAACCTTCAGATCCACCTCGAAACGCCGATCGTAGCCCTCAATCCCCAGGCTCATGAGGTCCGCGATGCCCACGGGGGGGTCCACACCTTTGAGAAGCTCCTGCTGGCCACCGGTGCTCGTCCCCGACGGCTGCCGATCCTTCCAGAGGCGATCTACTTCCGGACCTTAGCGGATTATGAGCGCCTTAGATCATCAGCCCATAAAGTGGTGACGGTGTTGGGTGGCGGGTTTATCGGAAGCGAGCTTGCTGCAGCGCTGCGCATGAATGGTCTGGAGGTCCATCTGGTCTTTCCTGAGGAAGGTTTGGGGGGGAGGCTCTTCCCGCCTGAACTCTCCCGATTTCTGGTGGAGTTTTACAAGGAAAAAGGGGTTCAGGTCTGGCCAGGCCGCTCGGTGGTGGGTTGGGAGCGAGGTGAGCTCCTTCTGGAAGGAGGCGAGCGTTTGCCGGGGAACCTAATGGTCGCTGGATTGGGTGTTGAACCGGAGGTTGGTTTAGCGCGCCAGGCCGGACTCGAGGTGACCGATGGGATCGTGGTTGACGAGCAGGGTCGGACCTCAACTCCCTGGATCTACGCAACGGGGGATGTGGCCAACTTCTGGAATCCCACGCTGGGCCGGAGGCTCAGGGTTGAGCACGAGGATCACGCCAACACCCACGGTCTGTTGGTGGGGCGCAACATGGCGGGGGCGATGGAGCCTTATACCCACCTTCCCTTCTTCTACTCAGATCTCTTCGAGCTCGGCTATGAGGCCGTAGGTGTGCTGGATGGGCGCATGGAGACAGTCAGCGATTGGAAGGAGCCTTTCCGTGAGGGGGTGGTCTACTATCTTGAGGGCGGGCGAGTCCGGGGGGTCCTGCTATGGAATACCTGGGGCCAGGTCGAAGCGGCCCGAGCCCTTCTCGCTGAGCCCGGGCCATTTCGACCTCAAGACCTCAAAGGGCGCCTTGGCTAGACGAGAGTGAGCCACTCTGCATAGCGAGGATCTTTCCCTGTGGCCGCATCGAGGTACGCTTGGCGTAAGCGGAGGGTAATGGGTCCTGCGGTGCCGCTGCCGATCGGCCGGGCATCCAGTTCAGCGACCGGAGTGACCTCAGCTGCGGTACCGACAAGAAAAACCTCGTCAGCCATGTACAGCTGATCTCGTGTAGCTCGCACCTCGCGAGTGGGATAGCCGAGGTCTTGGGCGAGACGAAGGATGGTTTCGCGGGTGATCCCCATCAAGTTCACGGAGTGCTCGATGCTGTAGACCGTGCCCCGATGGACAAAGAAGAGGTTTTCACCGCTCCCCTCGGCCACAAAGCCTTCTTTGTCGAGCAGCAGAGCCTCATCGGCTCCGGCCGCTAAAGCCTCCATTTTGGCGAGTGCCCCATTCACGTAGTTGCCACCGATTTTAGCCTTGCCGGGCAAGACATTGGCCGGTAAGCGGGCCCAGCTACTCGTGATGAGCTTTGCCCCCCGACGCACCGCTTCTTCACCCAAATAGCTTCCCCATTCCCAGGCGGCCACCATAACCTCAGCGGGGTTATTGGGCAGGGGGTTGACCCCTAGCGAGCGTGCCCCCATCCAGGCTAGCGGGCGAATATAGCAGCTCGCATAGTGGTTTTCCCGAACGACCAATCGGATCGCCTCGGCGAGCTCCTCTGGGGTATAAGGAAGCTCCATGCGGAGTACGCGGGCTGAATGAAAGAACCGCTCGACGTGCTCCTTGAGTCTGAAGATGGCGGTGCCCTGAGGTGTAGCGTAGGCCCTGATCCCTTCAAAGATCGAAGTGCCGTAGTGGAGGGCGTGGCTCAGGACGCTGACCTTGGCTTCTTCCTGGGGGACTAACGATCCGTTGAACCAGATTAATCCTGCCTGAATCGCTGCATCGCCGCCTCCGTGGGGCTGAGGTTTGACTGCCATGCGAACCTCCCAGGTCCATCATAGATCAGCGAGGAGGGAGTGGAGTGCCGGTGGGAGCGGAAGAGGGTCGAGTGGATCTGGACCTTTTAAGGACAGATAACGCTTGGCAAGATCTCTGAGTAAGGGGAGCAAGGAGGGATCGTTAAGGGCGCTAGGAAGAAGTTCTTCAAGGTCTGTGCGGAGCTTCTGGAGAGCTAGATAACGGGCTGCTTGGCCCAGCTCGCCTTCCAGGTGGTGACGTACAGGGTTGCGCGCCAGCCGCTCGGCCTCCTTCTGAACCCACTTGAGCTCTAAAAGCCCACGGCAATGCCGGCAGGGGACTTCAGGGCTAGGAACTCCACAGATAGGGCAGGGGGGAGCGGAAGCGGCTTTCAATCGCCTGAGCAGAGCTGCTCCCGCTTTGCGGGTCACCTCAGCTAATTGGGGGGCTCGCTGGCTGAGCTCATCGAGCCAGCGCTGCTCTTCGGGACTCAGCGGGAGAGGATCGAGGGGCTCGTCGGGGGGTGGTGGAGGTTGATATCCTTCGCTGAAACGGATCTCGCGGACGGCGCCTGGTAGGCGTTCGTTATAGCGTCTTAAGAACTCCTCTCGCAGGTAGGTGAGCTGGTGGGCAAGGGTGGAATCGGTGACCTTGACCCAGAGGGTTCCACTCCTGAGACTTTGAGCCTTGCTGAGCCGACTCAGCTGAGCTCCGGCGATCTCCGGCCAGAGGGCGAGTGCCTGTCCTTGTTGCAGCGCTTGAGGAGAGGAGAGCTCTTCCAAGGCGAGCCCAAGGAGGTTACGAAGGGTTTTGGGAGATCCTTCCCGCCGCACCACTATGGGTAGACTATCCCTTCGCCCACACCTTTTGTAGAGCCTTGTGCGGAATGGAGTGGACCTGGAACCCTCGCAAGGTTCTTTGAGCTCGCTCGTGTTTTGGGTCAAGGGGCGGGTGTTACCGAGTGAGTCCTCATTTGCCCCTACATGGTTTGCTCAAATGACATGGTTTACTCAAATGCTCCCAGGGTAGCGGCTAGCTAAGACCAAGGCTCAGAGCTGTCCTTCCACGAACCTTCTTCGAGGATCCAGCAAGGGACATCGGGGGGTGGGTTGAGACCAGCAAACAGGGCTTGAGGAAAAGATTGGGCGAGCTCGTACAGCGCCCGTTGGCGTTTGGGGTCGAGTTCGCTATTCCACTCATCGATCAAAAGAAGAGGTGGATCTTCGAAATGTTCGCTCAGCAATTGAGCCTCAGCGAGGCGAAGAGCGAGCGCGATGCTGCGAGCTTCTCCTCGACTCGCATAGCGCTGGGCCGGGCTTTCTTTAAGCTGGATCTTGAGGTCATCTCGATGAGGGCCAACACTGGTAAAACCTCGCTGCCGATCTTCCTCGAGGTGAACTCTCAGCTCTTCCGCAAGGCGCTCTGGGGGACTGCTCTCAAGGAGCCTGAGCTCCAGGGGATATCCTGCCAACCGAACATGGAGCTCGTTGGCCAAAGGAGCGAGTCTCCGCACTAAACGGCGTCGAAAGGTCAGAATCGCCTCACCATGACGGCTCAGCGTTCGGTCCCAAGGATCAACAGTGAGCCCTTGACGAAGAGCCGCGTTGCGTTGAAGCAAAGCTTTTTGATAAGCGGCAAGAAGGGCGCTGTAGCGAGAAGAGAATCGACTCAAGAGCTGATCGAGAAAGCGTCTTCGCGCTTCAGGCCCGCCGAAGATGAGTTCGAGATCCTCGGGCCCAGCAAGCACAGCACCTGGCAGTTCCAGGAAATTTCTCCGGCGCGCGGGAGCTTCGTTGAGCCAGTATTCTCGGCCTTTAGGGGTGAGGCGGGTTTCTAAACGGAAAATGCCCAGGAGTGTTCTGATCTCAGCATAGAGGCGAGCTTCAGAGGCCCCCCAGGCGATTTGCTCCTGCGTGGAGGCTGTCAACTCTCCCCCTAGAGCCACAAAGATCGCTTCGAGGAGGTTGGACTTACCCTGGGCGTTGCCCCCTACCAGGGCATTCAAGCCTGGTTTGGGCTTGAATGTCTGAATCTTGAGGTTGCGGAAACGCTCCTGCTTGAGACCGAGAAGCTCCATGGCCGTTGATGCCCATCCCTGCATCCAAGTCTGGGCTTGAGCCCAGAAGATCTCAAGGAGCATCCTACTCTGCACAAGGGGACGGTAAAAAGCGTGCTAGACTCGGACCATATGCCTCGAGTGAGGGCTCCTCTTCTTGGGGGAATGCTGTTTTTCCTGAGCTGGGTGGGGGCTCAGGTAGGAGGCAACGCCTACTATGCCCAATGCCTCGCTCTCTTTCAGAAAGGCGATCTTGTCGGAGCAGCTCCGATTTGCCAGCTTGCCTTGGTGGCGGATCCCCAAAGTCTTCCGGCTCTGAAGCTGCTAGGCCGGATCGAACTCGAGCTAGGCAACCTTGATGCGGCCCGCCGCGATCTCAGGGCCCTTCGCCAGCTCGATCCTCAGGGCCAAGAGACTTTGGTTCTGGAAGCTCAGTTGAAACTGGCCGAAGGGCAGCCGGAGACAGCCCTTAGCCTACTTCCCATGACCGACACACCCGAGATCCTCAGCCTCCGGGCTCAAGCCTTGGCCGATTTGGGCCATTACAATCAGGCCTTTGAGGATTACCGACGGGCTTCTGTTCTTCCCGAGGCTCGCTTGGGGGCAGCCCGAATGGCCGAACAGTTGGGTCATCCTTTGGAAGGGGCGAGTTTGCTCGGTACCTCGCCGGAAGAAGAGTTGCTCAAAGCTCGCCTTCTCTTTGAGGGGGGAATGCTTCAGCAGGCCGCCTCGCTCCTCGAAGGGGACCTCAACCGCTTGGATCCTTTGAGCGGTGCCTATACGCGAGCGCTTGCGCTCCTTGCTGAGATCTATGCCGGAGAAGGGAACTGGACGCAGGCCAATCTGGTTCTTGGGCAGCTCTCGAGCCATGTGAGCCTTCTAGCTTTGCTCCTCCAGAGAATCTGGCCTTGGCTAGTTGCTTTGCTCCTCTTCTTTGGCCTTCTCCTGATGGGTGAGAGCCGAATTGAACCGATGCGTACCGTGGAGTTGGTGGAGGAAGTGCGTCAGGGGCCGGGAACCATCTACCTCTGGCTGATGATCTCGCTGCTGCTCGCTCTAATTCTCACGGCTCTATTGGGGCACTGGCTTTACGGCAACTGGTTGGCAGCCTTTACCCCAGTGCAGGCCGATCTTCTTCGTTCTCTATTCTATCTTTTGCTGGGTGGCGTCGCGTTTCTCATTGCTTTTCGATGGGCGGGGGCTGCCCAGCTGGACTTCGGCTCTCCTCGCCGGTGGGTCGAAGGGGTTTGGGCAGGGGCATTTCTCCTTTTACTCCTCTTCCTCTATGGTCCTGTGCGCCGAGCGTTGGGGCTTGGGGGGATGCCGATCCTGTACCCTGCGTTCGTGGGGCTCGCCCTCCTTGAGCCGGTCATCCAAGGCCTCGCTCGACGCAGTTTGGAGGAGCGTTACCAGCGCTTGAGTCTGGTCCTCACACCCCTATTGTTCGCCCTGGTTGCTTTGGACCCTACGCTCTACCTCTTCATGGCAGGTCTCTTTCTGGGTTGGCTGCGTCAGAGGACACGGGGGGTCTTGGCAGGCATGACAGCCTGGGTGGTGGCGGGGGTGATCCTGAGTCTAGTAGCCAACTTAGCCTGGGTACGGGTGCATCTCTGACGTCCTCCCGGGCCTCAAAGCCTGAGGGTTCCCTGGCGGTCTCAAATCCTCACCCGGGCACAAAAGGGGTGGTAAGCGTGTGGCTCGCCCAGCAAGGAGCATTGGGGTGTTCAGTGCTCCAAGGCCACACTTGGCTTTATGCGAACCTCCTGGGTTTTGGCGGGTGTTTTGGATTCACGCATATGATGCCTCCAAAGAAGGGGGTCGAGGAAACGGGGTGCTACCGACTCGGCCCTCTTTCAATCATGATGTGGGTCTCCTAGGCAGACAACAAGAGACTCGTCTATGAGTTCACTTTGCTGCTCTTAGCTTGAAGCCGACGTCATCATACTCACGCTTCGCACCCCTACTCTAGAAGGCACCGTCGCCTTCGTGGGGGCTTGGCAGAAGGGGCAGGATGGACGAGAGTAAGAACCCGGGCCGCTGGGGTCATGGCACTCGTGATCAGGTGGGAAACAGGCGGCCCTTTCAAGGGGTCCCGGCGCAAACTATCCCCGGGATGCATAAGTGCAGTGTTGAGTTGTTTTCGCTGCTTCAGTACAGGCGAAGAGCCGTTGAGCAGCGATGAGGAAGTGGATATCGTCCAGGTCATTGCCCTTTGGCGCCACCTTTGAGGAAGATTGGGTCAGCTCTATCCTCCGAGCGCAAGCGAAGAATACCCAGCCAACTGTCACTGCATAACTTCTATAGCTTTAGGGGTGCCTTCCTCCCCATGATAGGTTGTTGATGAGCCGCCTGCTTTTCTTCCTGTCCGACTTTGGTCTGGCCGATCCCTACGTGGGCATCGTTAAGGGGGTGATCAAAGAGGTTTGCCCTGAGGTTGAGATCCTCGATTTGGCTCACGATCTTCCCCCCCAGGACCTGCGACGGGGGGCTTATGCTCTTTATGAGTCGGTCCCCTATCTTCCCGAAGGATCGGTGATCCTCGCTGTGGTTGATCCAGGGGTTGGTAGCGACCGAAGGGCTCTGGCGGTCCAAGGCCGCCGCCACCTCTATGTCGCTCCCGACAATGGTCTACTCAGCTTAGCCTGGCGCCTTGATCCTCCCCAAAAGGCTTATTTGATCCGCGGCCAGCCTGCTTCTGCGACTTTCCACGGCCGGGATCTCTTTGCTCCGGCAGCAGCGCGTCTGGCTTGTGGGGCTCCTCTCGAGAGCATAGGGACCCAGATTTCCCTCAACCTCGTCGAGCTTCCTGTACGCCTTAGCGAGGGGCCAGAGGGTGAGATCTTGACCTTTGACCGCTTTGGCAATGCGATCAGCACACTGCGAGGCCCTGTGCCCGCTGAGGCTGTTGAGCTTCAAGGGCGCCTGCTTCCATTGAGGACCACCTACGCTCAAGTTGCTCGAGGAGAAGCGCTGGCCTATTGGGGAAGTGGAGGGCTTTTGGAAATCGCTGTTCGCGAGGGGAATGCCCGCGAAGCGCTCCACCTCAGCGAGGGGATCCCCCTTCGACTTCTTGGAGGGCCCGCTCGAGCTCGGCTTTGAAGCTGTAGGCAGTATAGTCGAGGCTCACTGGGGTAATCGAGATGAAACCGTGGCGTACTGCCCAGAGATCGGTTCCTACTTCCTCCTCTCCTGTAGGCTTTCCGGTGACCCAGTAGTAAGGGTGTCCGTTGGGATCTTGCCGCTCAACCACGCTATCCTCATAGTGATGGGTGGAGAGGCGAGTGATCCTGAGGCCTTTCGAGGGTTCGCTGGGAAAGTTGAGATTGAGGAGGATCTTGGGGGGCAGGCCATGCTCGAGGACCCAACGAATGATGGGTAGGCTCTCCTGAGCGGCGGACTCGAAGCGGGGAGGCTCTTCCCCAGAGAGATCCAAACTGAGGGCCATCGAAGAAATCCCCAACGAGGCTCCTTCCAATGCTGCGGCAACAGTGCCTGAGTGGGTCAGGTCGAGGCCAAGGTTGACCCCGAAATTGATTCCCGAGACGACGAGGTCAGGCCGCCCAAGCAAATGGACGCCGAGGACCACGCAGTCAGCAGGAGTACCATCAACCCGGTATGCGGGAATCGCACCAAAGCCCGCCGAGGCGGTGTGCTTGAAGCGCAGCGGGCGACGGATGGTGATGCTATGACCGACGCCGGACTGCTCCACGTCAGGGGCCACCACCACCACATCGCCGAGCTCTCTTAGGGCGAGTGCTAAGGCTCGGATGCCAGGGGAAAAAATTCCGTCGTCGTTCGCGACAAGGATCCTCACCCTTCTAGCCTATCTCAGTCAGGCCATAACAAAACTCCGGGGACTCCCCGGAGTTTTGTTGGGTGCTCAAGCTTAAAGAGGACGGACGTTCTTAGCCTGTGGACCCTTGCCGTTGCGGCCCGGCTCTACTTCAAACTGCACGGCCTGCCCCTCTTGAAGGGTCCGGAATCCATCGGCTTGAATGGCGCTGTAATGGACGAAGACATCGGGGCCACCTTCTTGCGCAATGAAACCGTAGCCCTTTTCGGCGTTGAACCACTTGACGGTACCTTTGTTCATGAGACTTCACCTTTCGTTCCCGGTGATCCCGAGAACATCTGACCTTAGCACGGGGAAGAGCTTTTGTCAAATGGAGCGTTCTGGCTTAAGGAGGGGGAGGAGCTCCCGGAGGTCGTGGAGAGCTTCGGGATTGCGACCGTAGGCGTCAAACAGTATGGGGGTGATCCCTGCGGCTTTGGCACCTTCGACATCCTCGACGGAATCCCCGATGTGTATTGTGGCAGAAGGGGGTACCGATAAGGCGTTCAACGCGGCCTGAAAAATGCGGGGATCAGGCTTGGTGACACCCTCGAGCGCCGAAACGGCTAGATAGTCAAAGTAGCGGGTGAGTCCGATCGCCTCCAGGATCGAAGGCAGCATTCCATCCCAGTTGGAGACCACGGCCAATCGGTAGCCCCAGGCTTTGAGCTGCTCTAGCACCTCGCGCGCACCTGGGGCTAGGGGCCATACTGAGGGATCGTTCCAATGATCGGCGAGATAGTCCGCTATCTCGTCGGCGTGGGCCTCCAGGCCGAGCTCGCGCATCATGTTGCGATGAAAGGTGCGCCAAAGGGGAAGAGCGCTCTCAAAGTCCTTGGCCTCTTGAAAGTGAGCGTTGTAAGCCCCGTAAGCGGCTTGAATCGCTTCTCGAGTCCGTTGGGCATCGAATTGAAGGCCGCGCTGCTCGAGGAGGGGGAAGAGCCAGAGCTTGGGGTGACCAAGGATCAGGGTATCTCCGACATCAAAAAAGACGGCTTGGGTCATCGGACACCTCTCTGGTTCAGGTTCATGTCGATATCACCCAAAGGACCCTATAGAGCTTCTGAAACGTGCAGAAAAACCGTAGACGCTCGGGCGCGAGCTTGTACGAGCCATACGCTTTTAGCCTAAACCCAAAAAGGGTGGTGAGGAACAGGCCTCCTTGAAGGTACCCAACCTCGTTGGAGCAATCGAGCCCGGTGCGGCTCAGGATCGCAGGGGCTAGGTTAAGGGGCCGTCAAGGGATCGGTGGGCTCCTAGTCTGCACGGTGACGACTGCGGTCATATCCCCGAGGGACGAGCCTCTTGCCCCAGACTGCCTTCGAGGATGGGCCTCAGCCTGGAGCGTTCAAGCTTTTGCGTGCTGAACTCAGCTTTTGGATATCGGGCGCTCTATGTCGTTGAGCTTGTGATGGACGAGGGTAGGGTTTTGGTCTCAAGATAGGAGGAAGCGTAGGGCGTGGCCTGCTTGAGGCTGGAGCGCTCGCTTGGTTGAGACTGGCGATGATCGATCGTTATCAGACCCCAGAAATGAAGGCCTTGTGGTCTGAGGTCCATAAGTATGAGCGTTGGTCTGAAGTCGAAGCTCTCGTTTTGGAAGCTTGGGAGGAGTTGGGTCGGGTACCCCCTGGCCTTGCTCACAAGCTCCGCGAGCAACTCAAAGCTCGACCTCTCGATGAGCGCTTTGTAGGAGAAGTCGAGCGTTTGGAGCGGGAGACCCGCCATGACGTGGTGGCCTTTACCCGGGCTTTAACGGCTTGGCTTGCTCTACCTGAGCTTGAGCGCTGGCTCCACTTGGGCCTTACGAGCAGCGATGTCGTGGATACCGCTCAAAACCTCTTGCTCCACCAAGCCTTAGGCCTTGTCTTGGCTGAGCTCAAAGGGGTTCAGACGGTTCTTCGCGACCTCGCTCAGCGCTTTCGCTGGACGCCGGCAGTAGCTCGAACCCACGGGGTTCACGCTGAGCCGACCAGCTTCGGGCTCCGCTTCCTGAGTTTCTACGCGGCTTTTCTTCGTGATGAGGCCAGGATAGAACGGGCTCGTCAGGGCATCGGGACGGTCATGCTCTCGGGGAGCGTGGGCAACTACGCCCATCTTGATCCCCGCATCGAGTCCTGGGTCGCTCGCCGTTTGAACCTGGTTGTCGAACCCGTGTCAACTCAGGTCGTACCTCGCGATCGCCACGCTGAGGTAATGGCCGCCTTGGCCCTTTTGGGTGCGAATGTTGAGCGGGTGGCGGTGGAGCTTCGCCATTTGCAGCGCACCGAAGTCCTAGAGACCCAAGAGCCGTTTGCCGATCGGCAGACGGGTTCCTCCTCGATGCCCCACAAGAAGAATCCGGTGGCCCTCGAGAACCTTAGCGGTCTTGCCCGCCTTCTCCGCTCCAATCTTCTGGCAGCTCTCGAGGATGTTCCGCTATGGCACGAGCGGGATATTAGCCATTCCAGCGTGGAGCGGGTCATCCTTCCTGACTCGTTGACTCTGGCCCACTATATGCTCCGGCGCCTCGCAGGGGTTCTTGAAGGATTGGTGGTCCGTGAAGATCGAATCGAGCGCAATCTGGGCCTCACTCAAGGGTTGATCTACTCTCAAAGAGTCTTAGATCTCCTCATTGATAAGGGGATGGACCGGACACAGGCGTATGAGATTGTTCAGCGCAATGCGCTCAAGTGCTGGGAAGGAGGGGGGTCATTTAAAGACCTTCTGGAGGCTGATCCTGAATGCCCACTCAAGGGGGATGAGCTTGACAAAGCCTTCGAGCCCCAACACTTTCTTCGCTATGTAGGAGCCATCTACGCGCGCTTTGGTCTGTGAGGTGGCTCTTCCATCGAGTGGGCTGGGTTGGCGCGGCTGATGCCTTAAGTCTGGCTCTAGAATGGTGCGCTTTTCGCCCTCGAAACAAGTCACGCACCGCAAAAGCCGCTCTCGACGGCTGCCCGATCGCTTCTTCCTTCGCAGACCACAGGGCATCGCGAAGTGTTCCGAAGAGCATAGGCGGTCGAACTCAACGTAGAGCTGGGAATCTGGCTTGGGCGGCAAGGGCAGGTTCTTGTGCGCCGACGGGAGGACTAGGTTTCAACCCGGCGATCGGTCCTTCGGTTGGAGCACATGGCGTGGGTGGTCAGTGGAGGGCCGACGCGAGAAGGTGGGGGGTGCTCGGACTGCTGACCTGAAAGGCGAACAGAGAAGCGCTGGGCTGACGCTGATAGGTCCCGCTCCGCAGTTTCCTGCGAGTTTTGGCCAGGGGGTGCCAACCAGTAGAGTAAGGGGAGGAGGCAGCGTGGAGGAGTTGCTCTACGAGGGAAAGGCTAAAATCGTCTATCGGGGTTCCCATCCAGGAACGTTGAGGGTCTACTTCAAGGACGATGCCACCGCCTTCAATGCTCAGAAGCGGGGCTCCATTGTGGGCAAGGGGGTCATCAACAACCAGATCTCGGCAACGCTGTTTCGCTACTTGGAGGCTCAAGGGGTCCCGACCCATTTTCTCAATGAGCGCTCCGAGCGTGAGATGGAGGTTTGGGAGGTGAAGATTCTCCCCCTCGAGGTGGTCCTCCGCAATCGGGCGGCGGGGACGTTTTGTCGGCGTTACGGAGCCCCCCGAGGCCTTCGCTTCCCGTTTCCTTTGGTGGAATTCTCCCTCAAAAACGATGCGTTGGGAGATCCTTTGATCTATGAGGAGGCCGTCGTGGCTCTGGGTCTTGCTGAGCCCTCGTTGTTGGCTGAAGTACGCCAGCGAACCCTCCAGATCAACGAGCTTCTCAAAGCATATTTTGAGGTTCGACACCTCGAGCTGGTCGACTTTAAGCTGGAATTCGGCCTGCGGGAGGGAACTTTGCTGCTTGCTGATGAGATCTCGCCAGATACCATGCGGCTTTGGGAATTGGGGAGCGAAGAGCCCATGGATAAGGATCGTTTCCGCCAGGATTTAGGTCGTGTGGAGGAGGCCTATCAAGAGGTCTGGCGGAGGGTGCGAGGAGGGGAGGGGTGATTTACCAAGCAACCCTTCTCATCGAGTTGCGGGCGGGAATCTTGGACCCTCAAGGACGAGCCATTGAAGGTGTTCTGACCGGGCTTGGTTATCCGGTCCGCCAAGTCAGGGTGGGAAGGGTCCTCGAGGTGGAGTTGGAAGCCTCTAGCGAGGAGGAAGCTCGCAAGCTGGCCGAAGCGGCTGCCCAAGCCTTGGTCAACCCGGTCATCGAGACTTGGTCTCTGGAGCTCCTTAGGGAGAAGGTGTAAACCACTCCCACCAATGGCGGCGCCGTTGGTGAGGAGCTTTCCGAGGGGGGAGCGATGGAAAGAAAAGACCTTCAGAATTCGGGCCGGTCTCCAGAGACCGATGCTTGTTGGGCCTATTCTCTGTGTGCTCGGAAAGGCGACGACCTAAGCCGTCGGGTTGGTCGGGGGTTCCATGGCTCGGAGATCGCGGTGGCCCAGCTTGCGCCGAAGCTCGTTGTCCTGAGCGGCTCTGAGCGTATGATTGCAGACTTCTGTACAAAGCTCCACCATATCTGTCAGGAGCGCCGCTTGTTCAAAGATGGGCTTCAAGATAGCCTGAAGCGAGAGCATCTGCCTCGATGCAAGGAGGTGAGTGGGTCTAGCGCTCTATTGAGCGCCTGGGGTTCTGTCTCCCCGATCAAGCTCCGCTTTGATCTGGGTCTTTTGCTCCAGACCCTCATCGGATGAAGGTAGCAGTGGTGTGCTTTCCCGGTACTAATCGAGCCGAGGATGCGCTCAGAGCGCTTCGCCAAGCTGGCCTTGAAGCTGAGCGAGTCAGCTATAAGGAGACTCAGCTGGCTGGTTTTCAGGCGGTGCTCTTACCTGGTGGTTTTGCCTATGGCGATTATCTGAGGGCAGGGGCTTTGGCCAAGTTTGCTCCGGTGATGGCCGAAGTGGCTCGCCTCGCTGATCGGGGCTATCCAGTGATTGGAATCTGCAATGGTTTTCAGATCCTCACCGAGGCAGGTCTCCTTCCCGGCGCCCTTCTTGCCAATGACAACCTTCATTTTCTCTGCCGGGAGGTGACCCTTCGAGTCGAGCGCAACGATCTGCCGTTTACCTCGGCCTACCCGGCAGGAGCCTTGCTGAGGGTTCCAATTGCCCACGGAGAGGGGCGCTACTATGCTGATGCCGAGACCCTGGCCCGCTTGGAGGGGGAAGGGCGCATCGTCTTCCGCTATAGTCCCCCCGCTGAGGAGCCCTACAATCCCAACGGTTCGCTGCTGGACATTGCAGGAATCGTCAATGAGGGTGGCAACGTGCTTGGCCTCATGCCGCATCCTGAAGATGCCGTTGAGCCTGAGCAGGGGAGCGAGGACGGCTTAGGGCTCTTCTTGAGCCTCAGGCGAACCCTTGAGGTATGGGCGTGAGTCCCCGGGCCGTCACGTTCGATTTCTGGGGCACGCTCTTCGTGGAGGGGCCCGGGTATGCGGACACCGTCCTTCCCCTACGCTATGAAGCCCTGCTCCAGGCTCTCTCGGAGGCGGGTCTCCCCGAAGAAGGACAAAATGTTCAGGAGGCCTACCGGCAGGCTGGGCTCCACTTTGAAGCGCTGTGGAAAGCCGGTCGTTCTGCCCCCCCTTATGAGCGGGTGCGCTACCTCTTTTGGCTTCTCGGTTTGCCTCAAAAGGAAGAGCAGCTGAGTGCAGTGACGCGCCGCATCGAAGAAGCCTCTCTCTCGGCGGAGCTCACCCTGCTGCCCGGAGCGCGAGAAGCTCTTCCTGAGCTTGCTCGGCATGCAGCTCTGGCGATTGTTTCGGATACCGGTTGGACCTCGGGGGCTTATTTGAAAGAACATCTGCGTCGCCATGGCCTGCTCCAATATTTCCAAGCTTTTTCGTTTTCCGATGCGACTGGCGTGGTCAAGCCTCATCCCCAAGCCTTCCTCAAGGCGCTCGATCCGCTCGGTCTGAGTCCGCGAGAAGCTCTGCACATAGGGGATCTCCCTCAGACCGATCTGGTAGGGGCCTGCCAGGTGGGTTATGGCTGGGTGGTTCACTACATCGGCCATCGGGCCTTAGAAGGTCTTGAGGGGGTTCCTCAAATCCGAGACCATCGGGAATTGCTGCGCTGGTTTGAGGAGGCTGCATGAGAAGCGCACAGGAGCTGGGGATTCCTGAAGAAGAGTACCGCGAGATCCTTCGCCGCCTTGGCCGCGAGCCCAATGCCCTCGAGGTCGAGCTCTTCCGAGCGATGTGGAGCGAGCACTGCGGGTATAAGCATTCTCGACCGTTCCTTAAAGAGCTCGCCCAGGCCGCCTCGGCGCCTTGGGTACTTCAGGGACCTGGCGAGAACGCAGGGGTGGTCGAGGTGGGAGAAGGATGGGCGGTCGCCTTCAAGGTCGAGTCGCACAACCACCCCTCAGCAGTCGAACCCTTTCAGGGAGCTGCTACCGGGGTAGGGGGCATCATCCGTGACATCGTAGCTATGGGAGCTCGCCCCATCGCCCTGCTCGACTCTCTGCGTTTTGGCCCCTTAGAGCATCCGCGGACCCGCTTCCTTCTCCAAGGGGTGGTTGGAGGAATCGCTCACTATGGGAACGCGATCGGCATTCCCACGGTAGGTGGGGATCTCTACTTCCATCCTGAATATCAGGAGAATCCCCTGGTCAACGTGATGTGTGTGGGGCTTGTGCGCAAAGAGGAGCTTCGTCGGAGCCGGGCGCACTTAGGTCGGACGATCTTGTATGCAGGGGCTCCTACAGGGCGAGATGGGATCGGGGGAGCCGCCTTTGCTTCGGAAGATCTTCCTGAGGAAACAGACTCCCGCAGGCCCAACGTTCAGGTGGGAGATCCTTTCTTCGGGCGTCTCCTCATGGAGGCAACTCTGGAAGCGATCCAGAAAGGTCTGGTCGAGGGGGTCCAAGACATGGGGGCCGCCGGCCTGACGAGCTCGCTTGTCGAGTTAGCTCATAAGTCTGGCTTAGGGCTGGCCCTCCAGCTGGACAGCGTCCCCCGCCGGGAGCCTCAGATGGAGCCTTGGGAGCTCATGCTCTCCGAGACTCAAGAACGCATGGTTTTGGTTGCCGCACCGGGCCGCGAGGAGGAGCTCAAAGAGCTGTTTGCCCGCTATGGCCTTGAGTGCGCGGCAATTGCCGAAACCTTGGCCGAGCCGGTGTTTCGCATCTTCCAAGGAGCAACGCTCTGGGCTGAGCTACCGGTGGCAGCCTTAGCCGAGGCGCCGACCTATATTCGCCCAGCTCGTGAAGATCCTAAGCGTCAAAGCTTGAGGGAGCGCACCATTGCCCTTTCCCAACCCTCTCCTGAGCAAATCTATCAGCAGCTCCTCCTGCTGTTGGGCTCACCAAACCTAAGCGATCGCACCCCCGTCTTTGAGCGCTACGACTTTCTGGTGGGGGGAGATACCTTACTCGGGCCAGGGCAGGGGGATGCTGCCTTACTCCGCTTGCCGGGAGCCCATCTAGCTCTCGCGGTGAGCTTGGATGCTAACCCACGCTATGCCCGATTAGCCCCGCGCCTGGGAGCTGCTCATGCTCTGGCGGAGGCCTCTCGCAATGTGAGTGTGGTGGGGGCGCGCCCTCTGGCCTATACCGATGGACTCAATGCGGGTAACCCGGAGCGCCCGGAAGGCTCGTTTGAGCTGCGCGAGGCACTCGCTGGTCTGGCGGAGGCCAGCCGCTTGTTGGGAGTTCCAGTCGTCTCAGGGAATGTCTCTCTCTATAACGAGGGGCCTGAGGGGCGGATTCCTCCTACCCCGGTGGTCGGGGTGGTGGGCTTGATCGAGGATCGCAGGCATATCGCCCGTCTCGGCTTTCGTCGTCCGGCTCAGGTGGTCGTCCTGCTCGGTGAGCCCTTGGGCGAGCTCGGGGGGAGCGAGTATCAGGCGGTGGTTTACGGTGAGGAGGCGGGAATGCCTCCGGCTTTAGACCTCATCCGAGAGCGGGCAGTCCAGGAGGTGATTCGCTCGCTCATCGCGCAGGGTTGGGTCACGACGGCTCACGATGTGGCAGAGGGTGGCCTCTTAGTTGCCCTGACTGAGATGGCCTTGCCGCACCGCATAGGGGTCGTGGTCGAGTGTCGGGAGTCCGCTTGGTTGGAAGCCCTGTTTGGTGAAGGACCCAGCCGGATCCTATTTACCGTCGAGAAATCTCAACTTCAGCAGGTCCTTTCCATCATCGAGGAGGCGAATCTCCCCTATCGAATTCTAGGCGAGACAGGGGGGGATGAGCTTACGGTCCTTCTTCCTAAAGGGCGGGTAAGCTGGACGCTTGAGGAGCTGCGCTCGGCCTGGCGAGCACCACTTCGTTCGGTGCTCCCCTAGGAGAAAGCCATGGAAGAGCTCAAAGAGGAGTGTGGGATCGTAGGTTTGTGGAGCCCCAAACCGCTCGATGTTGCGGCTCGCCTCCAGCTGGGCCTCTTCGCCTTGCAGCACCGAGGCCAGGAGGCGGCGGGGATTTCGGTCTCCGATGGTGAGGAGCTGGTGGTCGAGAAGGATCTAGGTTTGGTCGCTCAGGTGTTCGACGAAGCTCGGATGGCTCGCCTTCGCCTTCCGGGAGCTCGGCTGGGCATCGGTCATACTCGTTACTCCACAACCGGCTCCAATCTCCGCTTCAACGCTCAACCCCTCACCGTTCGTTCGAGTAAAGGGATTTTGGCCATCGCCCATAACGGTAACTTTGTCAACGCCAAAGATATCCGCTCTACCCTTCTCGAGGAAGGAGCGGTCTTCCAGACCACTAACGATACCGAGGTGATGATCAACCTCATCGCCCGCTATGCCCGCTTGGAGCTCATCGAGGCAACAGCTCGCTCGATGCGTGAGCTCATGGGAGGCTTCAGCATCCTCCTCATGGACCGCCAGCGTCTCCTGGCTTTCCGAGATGGCCACGGGGTGCGCCCCTTGGTGATGGGTCATCTCCCCCAAGGAGGCTGGGCTTTTGCTTCCGAGCCTCCCGCTCTCGAGCTCATGGGGGCCTCGTTTGTCCGTGATCTGCTGCCTGGCGAGCTTGTCTGGGTGGATACCGAAGGGACCCTTCACTCCCTCCAGGTTCTAGATCCCGAGCCCACCCCCTGTGCCTTCGAGTGGATCTACTTTGCTCGCCCCGACTCGACCCTAGAGGGCCTTTCGGTGCATACCAGTCGGGTCCGAATGGGAGAAGAGTTGGCTTGGGAAGCCCCAGCTCAGGCGGATGTGGTGGTTCCGGTACCGGATTCGGGGATTGGAGCTGCGTTAGGATATGCCCGGGCCTCGGGCCTGCCCTTTGACTATGGCTTATACAAGAACCCCTACGCGGGGCGAACCTTTATCCAGCCTACTCAAGAGCTTAGGGACCTGAAGACCCAGCTGAAACTGGCCCCCACCTCGGCGGTGGTGGGTAAACGCATCGTCTTGGTGGATGACTCAATTGTCCGAGGAACTACTTCCCGAAGGATTGTCCGGTTACTCCGAGAGGCGGGGGCCCGGGAGGTCCACGTGCGGATCTCGAGCCCTCCGATCCGCTACCCTTGCTTCTACGGGATCGATACTGCCGCTCGCAAGGAGCTCATCGCTGCCGATCATAGCCCTGAGGAGATCCGCCGCTATATCGAAGCGGACTCCCTCGGCTTCCTTTCTGAAGAAGGGGTGCGGCGAGCTTTGGGCCGTCCGGTCTGCCTGGCTTGTTTCAGTGGGGCTTATCCTGCTGGGGTACCCAAGGAGGCGCTTAAGGAGAGTTTTGAGCTATGAAGCTCATCGTGGTGGCCAACCGAGAGCCCTACCACCCTGAGCGTCAAGGCAAGGAATGGAGCTGGCGTCCTGCCGTAGGGGGCCTCACCGCGGCCCTCGATCCGGTCCTGCGGGAGCTCGGGGGTGCTTGGGTGGCCTGGGGAGAGCGAGCTCCGAGCCTCAAGCAAGTGGATCTGGAGGGATACACCCTCTACCGAATTCGGTTGAGCGAGCGGGAGCTCATGGGCTTCTATTATGGTTTTGCCAATCAGGCTCTTTGGCCACTCTGCCACTACTTCTTGAGCCGGGTCCGCTATCTTAAAGACCACTGGCAAGCTTATCAGGCGGTCAACCGTAAGTTTGCCGAGAAGGTCATCGAGATCTATCAGCCCGGAGATCTCATCTGGGTTCAGGATTACCAGCTGGCTCTGGTGCCTCAGCTGCTCCGACAGGCTTTGCCTGGGGCTCGCATCGGGGTCTTTTGGCACATTCCTTGGCCCTCTTCGGAGTTGTTCCGGACGCTTCCCTGGGCCCGCGAGCTCCTTCAAGGGCTTTTGGGAGCCGACCTCATCGGCTTTCACACCAAGGAGTACGTGCGCCACTTTCACTCGTGTTGCCGGATCCTCCTTAACCTCGAGGAGCCGCTGAGGGTGGATGGGCGAAGGGTGTACGCCGAGGCTCATCCCATCGGAGTGGAGACCGAGGTCTTCGCCCGTCTGGCTAAAGATCCGGCAGTGAGAGCAGCGGCTCAAGCCCTTCGCCGCGATGTGGGGGCTCGGATTCTCCTGGGGGTTGATCGCCTGGATTATACCAAGGGGATTCCCGAGCGTTTGGAGGCCTTCGGTGGTTATCTCAAGGACCACCCCGAGGTCGTGGGTCAGGTGAAGCTCATTCAGATCGCGGTACCCAGTCGGGAGCGGGTCGATGCCTACCGTCAACTCCGCGAGCGGGTTGAGGGGTTGGTGGGCCGGATCAACGGCACCTATTCTCGCCCGGGCAGCATCCCCATTCAGTTCCTCTCCCGTAGCTTTAGCCGGGAGGAGCTCGCTGCTTACTACCTGGCTGCTGATGTCATGCTGGTGACCCCCCTGCGCGACGGCCTCAACTTAGTGGCCAAGGAGTTTGCTGCTACCTCGCGGGCGGGTGTGCTCCTCCTTTCGGAGTTTGCTGGAGCTGCCGAAGAGCTGAAAGAAGCCCTTCTTGTCAATCCCTATGACCACGAGGGGCTCATCGCCACGATCCGAAGAGCCCTTGAGATGCCTCCTCGTGAGCGGATCCGAAGGCTCCAGCGGCTTCGTGAGCGACTTCGGGCGAACGATCTGTCGACTTGGGGAACCCGCTTTGTCGAGCGCCTCGAGGCCCTTGGTGGAACCTGAGCTTCTCGCCTTAGGCCGACGACCGCTCCTCATTGTGAGCGACTACGATGGTACGCTCGCTCCGCTCACACTACCTCAGGCGGAGGCTTTGCCCCTACCTGAGCTTCTCCTTCTTCTGGAGGCTCTAAGAGACCATCCTCGCCACGCATTTTGGATCTTGAGTGGTCGGCGGCGGGAAGAGCTCGTGGGTTGGCTTCCAGCTGGCCTTTCCATCATCGGACTGCATGGGATGGAGTGGCCTGGGGAGCCTCTACCCCAGATCGATGGCGTGGAGGATCTCAAGGCCAGGATTCCTCCCTATCCGGGGCGCTTCCTTGAAGACAAGGGCGTTGCCCTCGCGGCCCACTACCGGCAGGCGCCAGACTACCTGGTCCCTCAGATCGAGGCGATGCTCCTCAGCCTTCCTGTGCCGGCTGGCTGGGAGCGCCTGCGGGGCAAGCGGGTGGTGGAGTTCCGTCCTCGCGGTTTTGGTAAGGGCCAAGCCCTCGAGCGGCTTATCCAGCAAGATCCAAACCGGTATCCCGTCTTTTTGGGTGATGATGTGACCGATGAGGAGGGGTTTGCCCGCGTACAAGCCTTAGGGGGGGTTGGGATCAAAGTGGGCCCCGGCCCAACGGAGGCTCTCTACCGCTTGGAGAATCTCGAGGCGGTGGCCGAGCTCTTCAGAGCTTGGATCCGTGGGGACGTTCGAGGCCGAGTTGATCCTCAATTGCGATGAAGCCGAGGGCGCGATACAGGGACAGAGCGGGCCCCTTAGGGTCGGTGACGATGAGGAGCTGACGGGCTCCTTCCTCAAGAGCCCAGCGCCCAGCTCGGGCGATAAGCGTTTGGGCAAGACCCTGTCTTCGATAGGCAGGGTGAGTCACGACGGACTGGAAACGGCCGAGCTCTCCTAATCGATAGATTCCCAAAGTTGCCCTTAGCTTTCCCTGGAGATAGGCTCCCCACCAGCAGGCGCGGCCAGCCTCGACTTGTCCTCGGCGGGCCTGAAGGCGGGCTTCAAGAAAGCTGCGGAGGCTGGCAGCTTCTTCGGGAGGGGGGTTCTCGGCGGCCAGCTCGAGCTCGAGCCACTCTTCCCAGTCGAGGAGGGGCTGAACCTTAGCTGTAGGGTGGGGATGGCGGGGCATAGGGGGAGAGAAGCTGGTCAGGACTCGGTCCTCACGCAGGAGAAAGCCCGTTTTGAGAAACCCGCTCACATCTCCTCGATTCCCTTCCGGGCTATCCCAACCGAAGGCCCGGTGGACGACCGGGAGCTCTGCCTGAAAGCGCTGTTCCCAAACCTCGAGATCCCCGGTCTTGGGGGGTGAGGTGAAGAGGAGGAAATTGCCCCAACGAAAGCCGGGGTTGTGCGGCGAGCGAACGACCCAACCCCAGGGTCGGGGGAGGATCTGCCCTCCTTCAGCTTCGAGGATGGCGAGGTCGCTCCGGTAGCCGAGTGAGCGGGGTTGGGGCCTCACGGATCGCTCCTCAGGTCTCTCTCAGCGCTGCCCGTGCACCGCCCGCTGAAAGCACAACTTTATAATAACGGGCAGAGGAGGCATCGCCAATGTACAGCCCGGAAGCCTATGCCCAAGCGTTCTTGGCTCACCGTGAGCCCCTGTTGGAGCTCCTTGACCGAATTCCTCCTGAGCAGGGGAGCTATGCTCCTTGGCCGGGAGCCATGACCGTGATCCAATTGGCCGATCACTGCTTCACCGGAAGCGAGCGGCTTCGAGGGGTACTTCGGGGCGAGCCGGGAGCGATGCAGGCCCGCTTTGAGCCTTCTTCGGACCTTCGGGCTGCCGCCTTGCGCTTGCGGGAGCAAAAGGAAGCTTTGGCCCAGGAGCTCAGATCGTTGGATTCTGAGCGCCTCGCTGGTCGGGTGAACGCTTTTGGTCGCGAGCTCCCCCTGTTTCGGGTCATCGATGCCCTGAGGGAGCATGAGATCCACCACAAGGGGCAGCTCTGGGTCATTGCCCGCGAGCTTGGGGTTGAACCACCTTTCTTTGTCCGGCTGGCTTGAGCCTGGCGTTCGGCTTAAGGGTTGGCAGTTAAAAACCTTGACCTTCTGCGGCCAAGATATACTTGGGCCTAGATGTATTCGTCGTCACAAGATCTCCTCGGACTCGCCGGGAGGAACATCATGATCACCGGCGCAGGGCGCGGCTTTGGCCGCTCGATTGCTCGGGCCTATGGACGGAATGGGGCTACGGTGATCGCGGTCGATCCGGATGTCGAGTTGGCTGCTGAGGTAGCCTCACAAGTCGAGAGCTTGGGGTCCAGTGCGATCCCTATTCGAGGGGACATGGCCGTTGTGCTTGATGTGACGACTACCTTCGAGAAGATTGAGGAACTCTTCGGGGTGCTGGATGGCATCATTCACGTGACGAGCGGGGAGAGCAAGACTGCTTTTGTGGAGCTCCTCGAGGGGGAGTGGTACGATTTACTCAACGCCGATGTTAAATCCTCCTTGTATGTTTTGCAGCAGGGCCTTCGCTATCTTAGAGGCAATGGGTTTGTCACCATCATCCTTCCTCCTTTGCAGATGCGCGAACCCCACGTTACCTCGATTCGCGGAGCGGTAGTCGGCCTGATTCAAGGAGCGACTCAAGTCTTCCCCAGCAACGTTCGGGTCAATGGAGTGATCCCTAGCCGTGAACCGAGCCATGAGGAGTACGACCAACCTTTGGTACGGGCAGCTTTGGGCCTAGGTTCTTTGGTCTCGGAGGGCATCCGCGGGCAGATCGTCGAGGTGCTCCTTCCAGAACCCCCAGCTCCAGAGCCTTACGACTTTCTCCAGGATCTTCCCTAATGAACTGCCCTTATTGCGGTGCTCCCGATAGCCGAGTGCTTGATTCTAGGCCTTCCGACGAAGGGGCAGTGATCCGTCGCCGCCGAGAATGCGCTCGCTGCGGAAGGCGCTTCACCACCTATGAACGAGCCCAGTTAGAGCCTTTAGTGGTGATCAAGCGCTCAGGGCAGCGAGAGGCCTTCAGCCCCGACAAACTCCTAAGGGGGCTCATGCTCGCGGCCCGTAAGCGCCCTGTGGATCTCGAGGCCCTCAAGCGCTTCGCCTATGGCTTTGAAGACTCCATCGAGCAGATGGAGATCTCCTCTGAGGAGATCGGCCTCCGGGCTTTGGCCTTTCTTCGGGAGCTTGACCCGGTCGCCTACATTCGCTTTGCTTCGGTCTACCGCGAATTCGACTCCGTCGAGCGGTTTATCGAGGAGATCCGTCGCCTCGAACAGGAAGAAGCTTAGCGGCGCTTCCGCCCGTTACGAGCACCTCCTCCTCGCCGGGTTCCTCCGTTGCCTGAGCCCCGGAGAAAACTCTTGAGCTTGTTTTCAAACTCCGGAGCTTGGCGGGGAAGCCGCTTGGGTCGAGGAGGTTCCAGGGGAGCTGGGGTCAACTCTTTGATCGAAAGATCCAAGCGCCCCTTCTCATCGCGCCCCAAAACCTTAACCTGGACGATTTCCCCCTCGCTCAGGTGGTCGCGCACGTTCCGGACGAATTCGTGGGCGATCTGCGAGATATGGACCAGCCCACTTTCCCCATTGGGGAGCTCGATAAACGCTCCGAAGTCCATGATCCGGGTGACGCGGCCTTCGACAACCGCTCCAGCTTCAATCTCCATTCAGCCCTTCCTCCTGGCGCTCGCGAGTCCAAGAGGAGCAGTCCCTTTTGGTCTCACGGTAGCTTCACTATAGCACCTCTACGGAGCTGCGCTACACCCTGCGTCCTTGTGGGGGTGCTACCATAAGTCCATGCTGACCCAGTCAAGTCGGGATCTTTGGTTTGAGCTCGATCCGGAAGAACGGCAAATTCTTGGGGTTCTCAAAGAGTTTTTGGAAGGAGAGGTCGCTCCCACAGCGGCGGAGCGAGATCGGGAGGGGAGTTTTCCTTTTGATTTGGTTCGGCGCCTAGGCCAACTTGGGGTGATGGGAGCTCAAGTTCCCGAAGCCTATGGTGGATCTGGCCTCTCCACGCGCGTCTTTGCCCGCATTGTGGAGGAGATCGCTTCTGTGGATGGCGCCCTAGCCCTGACGGTAGCTTCGCATAACTCGCTGTGCGTGGGCCACATCCTCATCGCCGGCAGCGAGGAGCAGAAGCGCGCGTATCTTCCCCGTCTGGCTTCCGGGGAAGTGCTAGGAGCTTGGGGACTGACGGAAGCAGGCTCTGGCTCGGATGCCGCAGCGCTCAAGACCCAAGCGCAGGAGATCCCGGGTGGCTGGCGCCTGGAGGGTTCCAAGCAGTTCATCACCCAAGGTTCGGTGGCAGGGGTCTATGTGGTCAACGCTCGGACAGATCCTGCTCCCCCGGAGAAGAAGCACCTCGGAATCTCTGCCTTTGTCTTTGAGGGGCCTCGCCCAGGACTTCGAATCGGGCGCCGAGAGCAGAAGCTGGGTCTTCACGCCTCGGATACCGCTCAACTCTTCTTCGAGGGCCTTGAGCTGCCGCACGAGGCTCTTCTGGGCGTTCGAGGTAAGGGTTTTTACGATGTTCTTCGGGTTCTTGATGGGGGAAGAATCGGGATTGCGGCGATGAGCGTGGGCCTTGGGCGGGCTGCTTTAGAATTTGCTGCCCGCTATGCTCTGGGTCGAGAACAGTTTGGCCGCCCGATCGCGGAGTACGAAGGGGTTTCCTTCAAACTGGCAGAGATGGCCACCGATCTCGAGGCTGCTCGTCTGCTCTATCTCAAAGCAGCCGAGCTCCGCGACGCGGGACGCCCGTACAGTATGGAAGCTGCCCAGGCCAAACTCTTCGCTTCGGAGGTGGCGGTTCGGGCTTGTGATGAGGCCATTCAGATCTTGGGCGGCTATGGATATATCCAGGATTACCCAGTCGAGCGCTACTGGAGGGATGCCCGGCTCACCCGTATCGGTGAGGGAACCAGCGAGGTGCTCAAGCTCATCGTCGCTCGTCACCTACTGGCTCGCTATCGTTGATGGAACCCATCACCCCGGAGCGCTTCGAGGAGGCGCTCGCCAAAGCCCTTCGTGAGGGTGATCCACGGGTTGGTCTCTTTGGCCCTCATTCTAAGGTATGGGAGGTCAACCGCTATAGCCTCATCTTTTTAGGGGCTGGCCGAGCCGCTCTCCTTCAGCTCGCTCACCCTATGGTCGCCCTTGGTGTAGCCCACCACTCGAGGGCCTCGCATGACCCTCTAGGGCGCTTTCGAGGAACGTTTGTCCAGGTCTTTCCGATGATCTTCGGCGACCTCGCCGAAGTGGAGCGGGCGGCTCGGAGGGTCTATCGAATCCATCAGGTCGTGCAAGGGACCGATCGGGGTCGACCCTATGCGGCGAACGACAAGGAGGCCTTGATCTGGGTCTACGCGACCCTCATCGAGACCTCGCTCCTCATCTTCGAGCAGGTGGTGCGCCCGCTAAGCGACGAAGAGCGAGAGGCCTACTATCGGGAAAGCCATCGCTTCGCCCTGTTATTCGGCATTTTCCCAGAGGATCTCCCGCCGGACTGGGCAGCGTTCCGGGCCTATTTTGATCAGAGAGTTGATCACCTCGAGGTGTTGCCTGTGGCTCGCGTGCTGGCCCACCAACTCTTCGCCGTATCTCCTTTGCTTGGCCCTTACCGGCTGCTCACCGCTCTTCTGCTTCCGCCTCGGTTGGTGGAGGCTTTTGGTCTTCCCACGCCGACGCCGTCTCGCCGCCGCTGGCAGCGGCGCGTCTTGAGCTGGGCTCGTCTTTGGCTTCGATTCCCTTCCTCTCTTCGCGAGCTGCCCCCTTATCTTGAGGCTCAAGCCCGCCTGCAGGGGAATCCTCCCACCCCCTTGGTCCGCTGGGCGCATCGGCTCTGGCTGGGCTCTTAAGCTTCTTCGAGCGGTTCGGGAAGGTGCTCGGGTGGGGGGAGGGGGGCGGGGAGAGGCTGCTGCCCCCCTTGGCCGCGGAGCCAACGGAAGAGGTCGCTCATCAGCGCACTCGCCGTGATCTCTCCGCCGGCCCCCGGGCCCTTGAGGATCACGGGAGCAACCGGATCCCCTCGGTAGAGGAGGCTATTTTGAGTCTCTCGGACTTCCAGGGGATGTTGAAGCGGAAGTTTAACCGGACGTACTCGCGCTTGCCAGCGTCCTTGAGCAGGGAAGAGGCTGGCGACCAAACGGATGACTTTGCCTTCATCCTGAGCCTGTGAGAGGTCAGCGGGGCTCAGGTGGGTGATGCCTCGGGTCGCCTTGGCCACCTCAACCCAGCTAAAGTCAGGATCGACGAGGAGCCGTGCCAGTACCGTCAGCTTGTGAGCAGCATCCCAGCCCTCTACATCAAGCTGGGGATCAGCCTCCGCATAGCCGCGAGCTTGCGCTTCACGAAGGGCCTCGAGGTAGGTGGCTCCTCCATCCATCCGGCTCAGGATATAGCTCGTGGTGCCGTTGAGGATCGCGTGGAGCTCGAGCAACTGGCTCCCCCGTAGACCTTCGAGGGCCCCTAGGACCGGAGTTCCGGCCATGACGCTGGCTTCGTAGTAGAGCAATCCCGCTTTGGCGTAAGGCTTGAGCGCCTCCCACCGCTCAGCGAGTAAGGCCTTGTTGGCCGTGATCACCGGGATGCCCAGCTCCAGGGCGTGAAGAACCGCTTCGGCAGCTAAACCGGTACCGCCAAGCACCTCAACGACCAGCTCAGCTCCTTGCAGGGCTTCCTGGAGGTTTGAGGTATAACGTGCGGGGACCGGGCGTGGGCGGAGGGGATCGCGGACCAGCACCGGGTTGAGGGTGATGTTCAGGCCGAGCGCCTCGAGATAGGCGGCCTGCTTCTGGAGGAGCCGCAAGAACCCTGTCCCCACCGTGCCAGCCCCCAGCAGCCCAAGGGTTAGGGTGCGCATGACTTCCGGATTATAAAATCCCTTAAGCGCAATGAGGAAACCCTGGAGCAGAGCCTATGAGGAGCTGACCGAGATCGCCCAGGAGCGGGGCTTCTTGGTTGGCTGGAGCCCCCTTGCGCTGCCCTCGGCTTACCGAGAGCGCTATGCAGCTTGGCTAGAGGCTGGGTCTCACGCCGGGATGGGCTACTTGGCTGAGCGTTGGCAAGAGCGCATGGAGCCCTCGAGGAGGTTCTCCTGGGCGAAGAGCGCCATGGTCCTCGCCGCTCCTCTCCCTCTAGAGGATCCCGATCCTCCACCTGGAGGACTCCGCGTGGGGAGGGTGGCCCGCTACGCTTGGATTGGGGATTATCATGCCCTCATCGAGCCGCACCTGCGGGCTTTGGAAGCTCGAGCTGCTGAGCTTGGCCTCCAGGCTCTAGGGTACGTGGACTATGGTCCCCTACCTGAGCGCAGCTATGCGGCGCAGGCTGGTCTTGGCTGGATCGGTTGCAACGGGATGCTGCTCTCCACGCAGGCGGGTAGCGCCCTGCTCTTGGCTGTCCTTCTGACCAGCCTCGAGGTTCCCCTCCCGCCTCTTCATCCACCCCGCTGTGGCCGCTGCACTCGCTGCTTGGCTACTTGTCCGACCGGGGCCTTGAGGGGGGATGGTACGTTGGATGCTCGCCTCTGCTTGAGCTACTGGACGGTCGAGCATCGAGGGCTGATCCCCGTGGAGCTCTGGCCTGCTTTAGGAGACTGGCTCCTAGGCTGCGACCTCTGCCAGGAAGCCTGTCCCTGGGATCGCAAGCGCGTGCTGCCTTGGCCAGGGTTTGAGCCCCGGCCAGAGCTCGCCCACCCCAACCTGGAGGACTTCTTCTTTCTCTCAAGCCGGGCTTTTGCCCGGCGCTATGCTCAGACCGCTTTTCTCCGTCCTGGCCGAGCTCGGATGGCTCGCAACGCTCTGATCGTGCTCGCCAATCACGGCGAGACCTACCGCTCGTTCATCGAGATGGCGCGCAGGGACCCCCATCCTCTGGTGCAGGCAACCGCCCTCCAAGCTCTTGCGTGGCTTAACCGGGGAAGCGTCCCCGCCGGAGGACCTCGCTGATCAGGGGTGGAAGTCCCCAGGCGGCGAGATCGAAGATGACCGGGCCAAGGTCGTAGGGGATTTTCTTGAAGCTCACCTTGAGCTCATGAGAGGTTGCCTCAAGGAGTACCACATCTGCACCGGGTTCACCTCCCAGAGTCAGTCCGACTGAGCCGGGATCGAGGACCCAACCGGAGCCGACGTTTTGCTGGAAGGGGATGTGATGGCCGGCAGAGACGAGCCATCGACTGCGGAACGAGGCGAGCAGCTCGAGCTGGGCCTGTGCTGGAGCCTCAAAATCGAGGCGCTCCTCGGGGCTCTGGAGGCCATGAAGGAGGGTGAGCCGCCCTATCGCGAGGTCGAAGCGCTGGCGGCGGGAAAGGCTTCTCAAAAAGCGCAGCTCACGAGGCCCAAGCTGTTCGCGTGTCCAGCTGATGCTCACTTCGCTGATGCCTTCTCGGGGTAGGCCGGGAAGACCAAAGGCGATGCGCTCGTCGGTGCTGCCGAGCAAGCAGGGAATGCCCTCTACCTCGAGTCGATGGAGTACCTGGCGGGGATGGGGACCATAGCCAAGGAGGTCCCCAAGGACCACTACCTGATCGACTCCTGCACTTCGAGCTGCTCCGAGGGCAGCCTCCAAGGCTGGTAGATTGGCGTGGATCTCTGCGAGGACGGCGATCCTCATGAGCTTCATTGTCCCATGGTTCAAGGTGGAGCTGGTGATCGGTAACCGGAGCCTTTGGGATCAGTCCGGGCGTTTTCCTTGGCTTCAGGTCCGCTGCCTTGGGCTTGGTGCTCTTCTCGCGTTAACCTTGCCTCCCTCGCCTTTAGGCTTCTTGGCCCCTCTGCCCTTGGCTTTGTTGCTGGCGGAAGAGGGGTTTGCCGCTGGGTTCTGGGCTGGGATCGGTTTTTGGGGCCTTTATCTGAGTTGGTTGCCGGAGAGCTTCGTCCTGCTCTTTCACTCTTGGCTGGGGATCCTCCCATTCCTTCCTCTTATCGCTCTCAAAGCCCTTTCTTGGGGAATTCTCTTCACCTTGAGCCGTCGGCGGCCCCTACTGCGGATTGGGCTTTGGATCGCCCTTGAATACCTGACCAGTTTGGGCGAGCTGGCCTTCCCCTGGGGCTTCCTCGGCTACGTGCTGGTTCGAGCTCCTGGTCGGATCCTAGCTGCTTGGGGAGGGGTCTATCTCCTCTCTTGGGTCGTCCTTCTGGTCGCTTATGGCCTGTATCGGCGACGCTTTTGGGTGATCTTGCCATGGATCGCGCTCTGGTTCTGGCCTCTCCCTCAAGCGATGCCCCAACACACCGCGCTCCTCATCCAGGGCGATATCAACCCGCTTGCCAAGGCTTTGGGTGAGGAGAATGCCCAACACCGCTACCTCGAGCTCACCCGCCAGGGTCTGGTCCAAGACCCGAGGGCCGATCTGGTGGTCTGGCCGGAAACCGCTGTCTTTAGCCTGCCACCCCATCTGACTTCCCTTTTGGGGTCTCGACCTTTGGTGAGTGGTCTTGGGACGTTCGATGGGGGTTATCGAGATCGAGTGGTCTTGGTGGAGGAGGGAAAGGTGATCGCGTATTACGATAAGCGTCACCTGGTTCCTTTTGGAGAGTTCTGGCCCTGGCGCCACCTCTTGGGCGGGATCTATGGATTCTTTTTCCACGCCTTCGGCTTTTCTGACTTGCAAAATGTGGTGCCTGGAAAGCGCTATCGCCTTCTCGGGCCCTACGGGGCCTACATCTGCTATGAGTCCGTATTTCCTCGGGTCGCGAGGCATATGGTCGCTATGGGAGCTCAGCTCCTCATCAACGTCTCCAACGATGCCTGGTTTGGTCCCACGGTGGGTGTGGAGCAGCACTTCGAGATGGGGCGCCTGCGGGCCGTGGAGACAGGTCGCTGGCTATTGAGGGCTGGCAACAGCGGGATTACTGCCTCGATCGATCCCTACGGCCGGGTGGTTGCTCGCCTGCCTGCCTCACGCCCAGGGGTTCTTGAGGCCCCCTACGCCTTCCGCCGGGGCGAGACACCCTATGTGCGCTTCGGGAACTGGGCGGTTCTCCTGGCCCTTCTCGTGGGCCTCTGGGACTTGCGCCCCCGGCGGGCTAAGCTATAGTGAAAAGATGTTGGGTCGCACCAGCCGGGATGGCGGAATCGGTAGACGCGGTAGACTCAAAATCTACTGCCCGCGAGGGCGTGGGGGTTCGAGTCCCCCTCCCGGCACCACAAGGAGTCAAGGATGGAGATTCTAAGAACTCTGGCCCTCATCCTCTTTTTGCTCTCGGCCGTTCTCCTGGTCTACATCGTCCTGATCCAGGAGCCCAAGCAGACGGGGGGAGACCTTTTGGGTGGGGCCACGGATCTTTTTAATACTCGGGGAATCACAGGAGGACTCTATCGCCTCACCATCGCCCTTGGCGTCATCTTTGCCGTATTGGCCATCATTGTGGGGAGGATTTCCGGCTAGATATAATGGGCGGGTCCGTTCAAGGAGCGCGCATGGACGAACGCAGGCTTTTGGAAGTCAACGACCTTAAAGTTCATTTCTTCACTGAAGACGGCGTGGTCAAGGCCGTTGATGGGGTCTCCTTTCACATCGATAAAGGAGAGACGCTGGCGGTGGTGGGGGAGTCTGGCTCGGGCAAGAGCGTGACCAGCCTCGCCATCATGCGCCTGATCCCCACCCCTCCGGGACAGATCGTGGGGGGGGAGATGTGGTTTCGGGGAAAGGATCGGCAGGTCAAGGACCTCGTCAAGCTCTCCGAGGCCGAGATGCGCAGGATCCGGGGCAACGACATCGCGATGATCTTCCAAGAGCCCATGACCTCACTCAATCCGGTCTATACGGTAGGAGATCAGATCGCTGAGGCGATCATCCTGCACCAGGGTAAAAGCCGCCGGGAAGCCATGGAGCTCGCAGCGGAGATGCTCGATCTGGTGGGAATTCCAGAGCCCAAGAAGCGCCTCAGGAACTACCCACATCAGATGTCAGGGGGCATGCGTCAGCGGGTGATGATCGCGATGGCCCTCTCCTGCAACCCCTCCTTGCTCATCGCTGACGAACCGACGACGGCCTTGGACGTCACCATTCAGGCGCAGATTTTGGAGCTCATGAAGCGCCTTCAGGAAGAGATTGGGATGAGCATCCTCTTCATCACCCATAACCTCGGTGTGGTGGCGGAGATGGCTGACCGGGTAGTGGTCATGTACGCAGGGCGAGCCGTTGAGGAGGCGGAGGTGACCAAGATCTTTAAGACCCCTCTGCACCCTTACACCATGGGCCTTCTCAACTCGGTCCCTCGGTTGGAGGCCGATGCGACCCGTTCCCGCCTCGAGGCGATCCCGGGCAATGTCCCCAATCCCCTCTACCTCCCCTCGGGCTGCGCTTTCCACCCTCGCTGTAAGTTTGCGGTTGAGGGGCGCTGCACCGAGGAAGTCCCCCCTCTGGAAGATGCCGGTGGTGGGCATATGGTACGCTGCGTGCGCTGGTCGGAGATCCATGAGGAGGTGCCGGCGTGAATCCTGCTCCCACGGCGGCAGCGGTGGGAACCGCGCTCCTTGAGCTTAAGGACCTCAAGAAGTGGTTTCCTATACGCGGCGGCATTCTCTCCCGGGTGGTGGCCAATGTTCGGGCGGTCGACGGGGTGAGCTTTACGGTGCGCAAAGGAGAAGTGCTGGGCCTCGTCGGTGAGTCGGGCTCCGGAAAGACCACCGTAGGCCGCACGCTCCTCCGCCTCATCGAGCCTACGGGTGGGGCGATCATCTTTGATGGCCGGGACATCACCCACCTCCCCAAGGCGGCCCTCCAACCCTACCGGAGGCGCATGCAGATCATCTTCCAAGACCCATTCGCCTCCCTCAATCCCCGAATGACGGTCGGAGACATCATCGGGGAGCCTTTGGTCATCCATCGATTGGCCAAAAACGCCAAGGAGCGCTACGAACGGGTCGCTGAACTCCTTCGCCTGGTGGGCCTCTCACCCGATCACATGCGCCGCTATCCGCATGAGTTCTCGGGGGGTCAGCGTCAGCGCATCGGGATTGCCCGAGCTCTGGCCGTCTCACCGGAGTTCGTGGTCGCCGATGAGCCGGTCTCTGCCCTGGATGTCTCGATCCAGGCTCAAGTGGTCAATCTCCTTCAAGACCTCAAGGAAGAGCTTGGCCTGACCTTGCTCTTCATCGCTCACGACCTTGCGGTGGTGGAGTACATTTCGGATCGGGTCGCGGTCATGTATCTGGGTAAGCTCATGGAGCTCGCCGATTCGCGCGACCTCTATCGGTCTCCCAAGCATCCCTACACGGAGGCTCTGCTCTCAGCAGCCCCGGTTCCCGATCCGACCATCAAGCGCGAGCGGATCGTCCTGCAAGGAGACATCCCGAGCCCGATCAATCCCCCCTCGGGCTGCGTCTTCCGCACCCGCTGTCGCTATGCGATCAAAGAATGCGCCGAGGTGGTGCCTCCTCTCCGGGAGGTGGCCCCAGGCCACTTCAAAGCGTGCATTCGGGACGACATCCTTTAGCTTCGCTTAATGTTCACCATGAAGCCCCCGGCATTTGGCTTAATGGGGCTATGCGACCTCGCTGGTTTCTTTTGGGCCTCCTTGCTCTGCTGGTAGGCTGCGCCCCGGCCCTGGTCAGCTCTCGACCCTTGGTCTTCCAAGCCTCTTACGATCAGCTTTTTCATGCAGTGATCGCTGACATTGTGACGACTCAGGTCTCCAGCTCGAGCCTCTTCGGTCGTCCGGTGGTCTTTCAGGTCGCCTCGGCTGATCCTCGGACCGGCCTGATCAAGGCTGTCTATACCGAGGAGGTAGCCTCCACAACGAACTTTGTCTTTAATAACTTCTTTGTCTCCACTGTGACGACCTCGCCGAGCTATAAGCGCTATGCGGTGCAGTTTTATGTCCAGCCTGCCGAAGGTGGGGCCTCCTTGGTCTACTCTACGATCAGCAGCACGGGTGACTATGCGTTACCCGACCTTTTGGTCAAAGCGGTGATCCACCGTTTGGAGCGGCAGTTTGCCCTGCTCCCCACTGGGGTCCTGTGAGACTTCTCGTTCTCCTCTTCGCCTTTTCTCTAGCCCTGGCCCAGCAGGTGGTCCTCTATCCTTCCTTTGCCTGGATCCGCCAATCTGTGAACCTGCCCGCTTCCCAGTGGGTCTGGTCGATTCCTTATGCCCTCTATGCCCACTTGGTGCCGGGCTCTGTCCAGCTCTTTGGTCCTCGGCTTCGTTCGGAGACCCTTGAGCCTCCCAAGGAGCTCTACGCAGGGGAACGGGTCGCCTTTTGGTGGCAGGGTCAGTGGCGCGAGGCTACCGTGCTGGACCCCGCTCGCCCCCTATTTGAGGTCAGAGGGCGCTTTCTCACCCAGCTCCCGGGCCCCATCGCCTATCTCAATCCGGATGCCCTCGAGCCCCGAGTTCGCTTCCGTTACCAAGGAGCAGGCCCCGCCCAGCTCAGCTATTTGGTACGCGGCCTTTCCTGGAGCCTGGACTATACCTTAGGCGAAGGGACCCTCAAGGGCTGGGCATTGATTCAAAATAACCTTATGCCTTTGCGACCGCAGTCCCTTGAGGCCATCACCGGATCGACTCCTTTAGCTGGGCCTATGATCTTCGCTTCTCGAAGCGTCCTTCCTCTTTCCGGGCCCCCGGGCCTCTTCCGCTACCGCCTCCCCGCTCAGGCGCTCCCTCTGGGGCAGACTCTCCTCCCCTTTCTCGAAGCTTCGGTGCATCCTGAGTACACCTGGAGCTACCAGGGCCCCTTCGTCACCGCCGAGCGTATCGCTTTGGAGCGCGGCGAGCGATTTCAGGCTCCCCAGGATCTGCCTGCGGGGACGGTGAGCATCTATAGTTCAGGGGTTTTTGTGGGTCAGGCGGAGATTGGGACTGTCTCGCAGGGAACTTGGGTTCAGCTCAACCTGGGCCCCGATCCCAAAGGTGTTGCGGAGCGGAGCCTTACCCGCTTGGGCCCCCGGACCTACCAGGTAGTGACCCGCATCCTCAACCCGCTTCACCAAAGCGTCCGCCTCACCTTTGCTGAAGAGTTTCCTCAACCCTTCCAGCTCGAGATTCAAGGCGTCGAGCGCCTGCCTGACGGATACCGCTGGGTTGAAACGCTCGCTCCGGGTCAGCAAGCGGTGCTGACGTATGCGGTGACTCTGCCGGCTCAGCCTTGAGCCCTTGGCCTTGGGTTGCCTCTCTCGATAGAGTGGGGCATGGTCCCAGAACTCCTCTACCGCCTCAGGTTCCTCTCCGATCTGACTGAAGGTCCAAGGGGACCGCTCTTCACGGTGACCGAAATCGAGGAGGGTAACCCGCCAGCGTACCGCACCCGCCTCGCTGAGTGGGGGCCTCAAGGCCTTCGCTTCCTGACCCAGGGCGAAGCCCAAAGTCCAGCTTGGCATGGCGAGTCGATCTACTTCATCCGCAAGGTCGAGGGAGTGCCCCAGCTCTTCCGGCTTCCTCGGCAAGGAGAGGCCGAGCAGCTCACCCGCCTTCCCGCCGGCGTGGAGGCCTACCGCTTAGGCTCGCGGGGAGAGATCGCCTTGCTCTCGCGCGGCGCGTGGAAGGCTCCCGAAGCGGGCTCACCCCGCGCTTATACCCGCTGGCCATTCAAGCGCGATGCTCGGGGCCTTTTGCCCGAGGTCCCCCGCCAACTTTGGCTTTTGGAAGAGACGCCCAGGCTTCTCGTCGAGCATTCCGAGGAGATTGAGGAGATCGCCTGGTTGCCGGGAGGTGAGGGGCTTCTTTGGACTGCCCCCGGAAGCGACGAGGAGCGGCGTCACTGGAAGGCTCGGGTCTACAAGGTGGATCGCTCGGGTACTGTTGAAGAGCTCTTTGGCGGGGAAGGCCCTGTGAGCGACCTTCTTCCCACCGAGACGGGGCTCTATTACTTGGCCCACGCCCATGAGCGGGAAGGGGGGACCGAGCCTAAGCTGTACTACCGCCCTTGGGGGGGTGAGCCTCAGCTTTTGGCTCGCGGCGCCTTCGGCAACTCTCTCAACTCCGATAGCCGTTATGGATCCTATTTTCAGGGACTTCGCCTAGGTCCCGAAGGAGCTCTTTATGCCTTGCGCACTGAGCGGGGCCAGGCACGCCTCTTCCGCCTGCAAGGCGGTCGAGAAGAGTCCTTGGCTCTACCAGGAAGTGTGGTGGCCTACGCCTTTGTGGGCAACGCCCTCTACACGCTGAGCGAGTCGTTTCTCTACCCACCGCGCTTGGAGCGCGAGGGAACGGTTCTTTGGGACCCCAATCAGGAGCTCCTGGGCGAAGCGGCGGCCCCTGAGCCCTTGAGCTGGCAAAGCCCTGAGGGTCATAGCGTTGAGGGCTGGGTGCTCCTCCCGCCCGGGAAAGGTCCTCATCCAGCCATCCTGGCGGTCCACGGGGGGCCCCATACCGCCTACGGTGAGGCTTTTCTCTTTGAGTTTCAGCTCTATCGGGCGCTGGGTCTAGCGGTCATCTTCGCAAACCCAAGGGGCTCGACAGGCTATGGGGAGGATTTCGCCTGCTTGGGTGGGGCCTGGGGGGAGCTCGATGAGGCCGACCTCACGGGGTTCCTCGAAGAGGCTCTGCGCCGCTTCCCCCTGGATGCCGGGCGGCTGGGGGTTACGGGGGGCTCCTATGGGGGCTTCATGACCAACTGGTTGACTGGGCGCTATCCGGAGCGCTTCCGAGCCGCGGTCACCGATCGCTCCATCGCGAGCTGGCCGAGCTTCTTTGGAGCTTCTGACATTGGCCCTCGCTTCTCCTGGTTGGAGCTCGCTACCTCCCCTTGGCAGCATCCTGAGCGGCTTTGGGAAAAAAGCCCCTTACGGTGGGTTCATCGGGTGCGAACGCCCACCCTGGTGGTCCACTCCGAGGAGGACCACCGCTGCCCCATCGATCAGGGGGAGACCTGGTTTACTGCCTTGCAAGAGCTGGGGGTGACGAGCCGCTTCTTGCGGGTTCCTGGCGAAGGGCACGAGCTTTCCCGCTCCGGCCGCCCAGATCGCCGGCTTCGTCGCTTGGAGGAGTACTTGGCCTGGTGGCGAGCACACCTGCTCGCTTAAGGATCTTTTCGTCAAGCCGGGAGAGGGGTCGGCCCTCCGGGGACTCGCCGTCCGCCCAGGGTGCCCAGTAGATGGTGACCCGAAGCTCCAGGTGGGTGAGGCGGTGGAGGAGTTGGCCAAGCAAGCGGGCTTCGCGAAGACCGAAGCGGCGGAGGAGGGGAGGGAGCGCCTCGTCAAGGGGGACTCCCCACAGTCCGGCCAGGAGGGGTCCGGGGTGGGGTTCGAGGTAGATGCCAGAAGGGCCTTGGAGCACCAGGGCGACCAGGGGTTGAGTGCGGAACGAGCGGGAACGGGGGAGGGGGTAGCGCTCCGGATGGTCCTGTCCTCGGCACCAGGAGCGAAGGGGACAGGAGGGGCAGAGGGGAGCCCGCGGTCGGCAGAGGAGGGCTCCCAGCTCCATCAGGGCCTGATTCCAAGTCCCAGGGTCTCGGGGATCGAGGAGGCCTTGGGCCAGGTTCTGAAGCTCTTGGGGGCGGGGCTTTTCCCAGGCCTGCAGGCGGGCTAAGACCCGACGCACATTGCCATCGACAGCCGCGACCGCCTCGCCGAAGGCGATGGAGGCCAGGGCCGCGGCCGTGTAAGGGCCCAGTCCGGGTAGCTTTCGAAGCTCTGCGGCTTCTTTGGGAAAGGAGGAGATCTGCTGGGCCAGGGCGTGCAGCCGGCGGGCTCGGCTATAGTAGCCTGCGCCTTGCCAGACTTTGAGGACGTCCTCGAAGGGGGCCTGGGCTAAAGCCTCGAGGCTGGGGAAGCGCTCGAGGAAGCGGTGGTAGTACGGAATCGCCACCTGGACCTGGGTCTGCTGGAGGAGGATCTCGGAGACCAGGATGCGGTAAGGATCTCGCTCATTCCGCCAAGGGAGCGAGCGCTTGACTTGGGCATACCAGGCGAGAAGAGCTTCTTGCAGCGTCATACCTGCTCCTGGAAAGCAGCCCAGGTCGCGGGCTCGGGCTCGGCCCCCTGGGCTTTGAGCCAGCGGTAGAAGGGAAGGAGAAGAGGCCGGGCGAGGCGGAGTTCCTCGTAGAAGATGTGCGCTGCGAGGCCCCCTGCGTCTAAGAGCCCTGAGCGCCGGAAAGCCCTGAGGGCTTCTTCCTGATCGTAGGGAACCCTGCGGAGCTCAAACCGGAGGGAGTCCGGATCCAGAAGGAGGTAGTGGGCCCGGGGATCTCGGTCGAAGGGGGTGCCGACCGCTCCGGTGTTGAGGACCAGGGTGGATTCCCACCAACCTTGATAAGGAACATGGGTATGAGAGCCGACCAGAGCTCGGCTCGGGTAGTCCTGGAGGATCCGGTGGCGCTCTTCAGGGGGAGTTCGCTCGCCGAGACCCTCCCTGAAGTGGCGGGGGGAGCCGTGCGCGATCCGCAGCCCCCAGCTCTCCAAAAAGACCTCGGGTTCGAGGGAGGCGAGGAACTCAAGGTGGGGCGGGCTCAGCTGCTCGGCGGTCCAGCGGGAGACCAAAAAAGCCGGATCGCGGGGGAGGAGCTGGTGGATTTCGGGATCTCCCTTGGCCCAGCGAAGCACCAAGTCGTCGTGATTTCCCCGAGTGAAGCGCCATGGGCGCTCCCAGAGGCGCTCGATGACTTCGGGATTCGAGGGGCCTCGGTTGACGAGATCTCCGTTGACGATCACCAGGTCCGGTGTGACCTGATCGAGGTCGGCCAAGACCGCCTCGAGAGCGGGGAGGTTGCCGTGAATATCCGCGAGGACAGCCAGGATCACAGTCGGAAGTCAAGGGGCCTGAGGTAGAACTCATGGATCGCCGTGGAGCTCAGCACCGCGGTGGTGGGAAGGGCCCGCTTCCAGTGGGTTCGGTTGACCAGCTCCTTGACCCTGCGCACCTCTTCGGGTTGATAGCCGAGGCCGATGATGTAGCTATCGGAGTAGCCCCTTAAATAGTGCTCCAGGATGACATCGGCCCGCAGATAGCTGAGCCCGAGGTCGCCCTCGTCGGTCTGCCCCACTTCCAGGTCCGCAGTCGGGGGCTTCTCGATGATGGCGGAGGGGACCCCAAGGTAGCGGGCGAGCCCCCAGACTTGAGTCTTGTAGAGATCACCCAGAGGATTGAGGGGCCCGGTATCCGCCACGTCATGCCAGGTGTAGTAGCCGAAGAGCCGCTCGGTCTTGTTTCCGGTCCCCAGGTGAAGGGCCTGAAGCGCTTCGGCTCGGTCAAAGGCGATCACCGTGCGGATGCGAGCCATGACGTTGCCCTGTCGGCGAGGGGTGATCCCGGGAGTCAGGCGGGCATAGGCCTCGACCATGGGGGTGATGTCGATCGTCTCCAGATCGACCCCGAAGGTCTGGGCGGCCAGTTCGGCATGGGCTTTGGACTCCGGGCGAGAGATGGCGTGGGGAAGGAAGAGAGCGTGGACCTGCTCGGGGCCTAGGGCGCGCACCGCGAGGGCCAGAGTCGTTGCGGAGTCCACTCCTCCTGAGAGGGCGATGACCACTCGGCGAAAGCCGCGCCAGGCGAGCTCTTGCTGGAGGAAGAGCTCGAGGAAGCGAGAGACCAGAGGATAGTCGAGCTCGAGGAGCTCCTGCCCTGGAACGCTCATCCTTCCCCCCACTGGACCTTGAGGGCCCGGCGTAGGTCGGGCAGCAGGAGCGGAAGCCCGGCAGCGAGGTCGGCCAATAAGGGGCTATCGTAGCGCACCGGAGGGATGCGGGCCAGATCGAGCTCGGCGAGCAGAACGGCTTCCTCAAAGACAGGGGCCTCCTTGAGGATCTGCCCTTCGGGATCGGCGATCAAGCTGCCTCCGGAGAGGCCCCGGCCAGCCTCGAAGCCGACTAAAGACGAGAGGACCACGAAGAGGCCATGCTCTGCGGCGACCGCCTGGGCCAGGCTCCGCCAGCGGAGCACGTTGGCTGGTAAGGGGCGCTGAAACCCGCGGGCTGGGCTGGCAGCCAGCACATAGAGGATCTCCGCCCCGTCCAAAGCGGCGATCATCGAGGTGGCGGAGTGCCAGAAATCCTCGCAGATGAGGAGGGCGGCGCGTCCAAGCCGAGTCTCGAAGGCCTGGACGCGGCTTCCTCGGGAGAGATAGCGCTCTTCGTCGAAGACCCCATAGGTGGGTAGGAAGATCTTGCGGTGAAGGTGGAGGAGCCCTCGGCCGCCCAGCTCCACATAGGCCGCCGCATTGTAGTAGACTCCTCCCTGCCGCTCATAAAAGCCCAGGATGAGATCCAAAGGGCCTTCCCAGGCCAGCTCTCGATAGAGGTCCTGAAGGGTTTCGAGGAGCTCCTCCTGCGTCAGCGCGAGCTCCCGTACCCCCCCCTGTAGGAAGTAGCCGCTGAGATAGGCTTCAGGGGCGATCGCGAGTTGGGGGGGAGGAAGCCCCTGGGCTTCTGCCATGGCGCGGGCCCGTTCGAGGGCCCTGCCGAGGGCTTTGAGGTTGTGCTCAAGCTGACCTTTCTCGGGGCGGAGCTGGAGCAAGGCGAGGTGGACCACACGATCAGTCTATCCCCACCTACTCCACCGTCACGCTCTTCGCAAGGTTGCGCGGCCGGTCCACATCGCGCCCGAGAAGCACGGCGATCTCATAGGCCAGGAGCTGGAGGGGGATCACGCTGATCAAAGGAGCCAAGAGAGGGTGGCTGGGTGGGAGGTAGAGGACCTCCTGGGCCAGCTCTTTGATCTTCTGATCGCCCCGAGTGGCCAGAGCGATGACTTTTCCCCCCCGGGCGCGAACTTCCTGGATGTTCGACAGGGTCTTCTCGTAGAGGGGCCCTTGGGTGGCTAGGACCACTACGGGCATATGCTCATCGATGAGCGCGATGGGGCCGTGTTTCATCTCCCCCGCCGGGTAGGCTTCCGCATGGATGTAGCTGATCTCTTTGAGCTTCAGCGCCCCCTCATAGGCGGTAGGAGCCTGGACGTGACGCCCTAGGAACAGGGCGTCCTGAGCCTGATGGTAGCGGGCGGCGAGCTCAGCGACCGCTCCCCGCAACTCGAGGGTCTCCTCGACGAGGCGGGGAAGCTTGCGAAGCTCGCTAAGGAGTGGATGTCCTTGACCTTGCTGGGGGCTGAGCCAAAGGGCGAGGAGCTCCATGGCGGCCACCATGGCGGTGTACGCCTTCGTTGAGGCGACCCCGATCTCTGGGCCAGCGTGGATGAAGAGGGTCTCCTCCACCTCTCGGGTCAAGCTGGACCCCTTCGCGTTGATGACCCCTAGCGTCCGGGCGCCCCGCCGCCTCGCCTCTCGAATTGCCTCGAGGGTGTCGATGGTCTCCCCCGACTGGCTGATCCCCACCACCAGCGTCTGAGGGTTGAGGGGGGGCTCGCGGTAGCGGTACTCGCTCGCCACCTCCACCTCGGTGGGAAGCTGGGCGAGCTCCTCGATGAGGTACTTGCCGACCCAGCCGGCATAGTACGCGCTGCCGCAGGCCACCAGGTGGACCTTGCGGATCTCCTGAGGGCGGAGTTGCAGGTCGAGCTCGACCCCCTTGCCGAGACGCCCCCCCAAGGTATTCTCAAGGGCCCAAGGCTGCTCGTAGATCTCTTTGAGCATATAGTGGGGATAGCCGCCTCGCTCGGCCGCTTCGGGGCTCCAGTCCACCTGGGCGATGGGGCGTTCAAGAAGATGGCCGTCGAGGTCAAAGACCTCCACCTCCTCCCGCCGAATTCGGACGAGGTCCCCATCGTGAAGAAAGATCACCTTTCGGGTATAGGGAAGGAGGGCTGGAAGGTCAGAGGCCAAAAACATCTCCCCCTCTCCGATGCCGATGACGAGAGGGCTCACCGTCCTTGCCGCGACGATCTCTTCGTGATCGGCGTGGATGACCACCAGGGCATAGGCTCCCTGGACTTCTTGGAGCGCTCTGCGCACCGCTTCGAGCAGGTCGCCTTGGTAGTGCTCCTCGATGAGGTGGACCAGGACCTCGGAGTCGGTCTCGCTTTGGAAGCGGTGCCCTCGGGCCAGAAGCCCCTGTTTGAGGCCGAGGTAGTTCTCGATGATCCCATTGTGGATGATGGCCAGGCGTCCATCCTCGCTGAGGTGAGGGTGGGCATTGGGGTCGGTTGGAGCGCCGTGGGTTGCCCAGCGGGTATGCCCGATGCCTAACGATCCCGAAAGCTCCTGCTGGCTCAGAGCTCGGGCCAAGGTGGAGAGCTTGCCGGACTTCTTGACCGCCTGGAGGCCAAAGGGGCTGCGCACCGCGATCCCCGCTGAGTCATAACCGCGGTACTCGAGGCGTTCAAGTCCCCCCATGAGCACATCTTGAGCTTGACGAAAACCTACGTATCCGACGATTCCGCACATCGCCGTCTCCTTAAGAGCGAGCAACGATACCTTAAGTGTCGAGACCCAAAAGAGATCGATCTTTGGCTCTGTGCCTGATTGTCCAACCCTCACGGATTGGCTTTCTCAGGTCGCTTGGACGGGATCACCCCGTTGGGGAGGGGGGAGCAACCCCCTGGCGGCATCCGCGGATCTTCGACCTTTCCCGGTTGACCGGTTCTGCCCGAATGGGCTCCGCCTCCTCGTGAAGTGGCCTCGGCCACCCCCTGCGCTTCCCCGTGTTGAAGTCCAACCTCCTTTCCGTGCCCTAAGCACCCCTTTATCCTAGCAGACCCAAAGGCCTATCATCGAACTATGACCGCTCCTCTGTACGGGGCTTTCTTTCTCTTAGCGCTTCTTCTCACCGTGGTTCCGGGGGCGGATTTCATGACCGTCTTCCGGAACGCTCTCGCTGGGGGCAAGCAGCGGGGCCTCTGGGCGGCTTGGGGCATCAGCGCTTCGTTGCTCTTCCAGGGCAGCTTGGCCGCTTTGGGTCTTGGGGTCCTCCTCCTCCGCGCCCGCCCGTTTCTGCTCGTTTTGCACTGGGTGGGCGGGCTCTATCTCGTCTATTTGGGCCTTCAGTGTCTGGGCCGAGCCTGGCGGAATCAGGAGAGCTCACCCAATCCTCCCCGTGCTTCTTTGGGGGCTTTTGCTCAAGGTTTCCTCTCCAGCTCCACCAATCCGAAGGTACTCTTCTTCTACCTGGCTGTGCTTCCTCAGTTCCTTCTCCCCGGGGCGAGCCCCCTGTGGTTGCTCCTCTTGGCGGCGACCCATGCCCTTCAGAGTGGCCTCTACCTAAGCTGGGTGGCTTTGGGTCTCCATCGCTTCCGCCCTTTCTGGGCGAAGTGGCGCCGGGGAGCCGAGGGGGCGGCGGGGGTGACCCTCTTGGGTCTGGGATTTGCGCTCATTCTAGATCGCAGCCAAGGAGCTTAATTTTTTGCGTTCCTGTGCCGTCCAAGGCTTGACAGTGGCGCTCAGCATCAGTATGATGCCCAAGGATGTGCAAGGTGAGAGGGAGCTGAGCTTTACGAGCTTCCCCCGCCTGCACCATCTGGGGATGCAGGACCAAGACTAGCGGGAGAGGAAACACGGCAACTCGCCCCTTGAGGTTTTGAAGACCCTGCGCCCCTTTTGGGTGAGGAGGCATATGAAGAAGCGTTTGGTCGTCTCACTGGCAGGGCTCCTTGCGGTGGCCGCTGCCGGCTTTAGCTCGGCTCAGTTCTCCGATGTTCCGGCTGGATTCTGGGCTTCTAAAGCCGTCGAAGCGCTCGCCGCCAGGGGCATCATCATCGGCTTCCCAGACGGGACCTTCCGGGGCAATGAGCCACTCACGCGCTACCAGGCCGCTGAGATCATCTACCGCCTCCTAAAGCAGCTTCAGGCGGAGATCAAGGCGGGCCAGAAGCCTGAGATCAGCCCTGAGACCCTCACGGCGATTCGCAACGCGGTGCAGGAGCTCGCTGCTCAGCTCTCCGCCCTTGGCGTGCGGGTCTCGGACCTCGAGAGCACCGCAGCGACCAAGCAAGAGGTCGCCAAGCTTCAGAGCGAGATCGATCAGCTCAAGGCCTCCCAGGAGCAGGGCCTCAGCCAGGCGGCGATCGCGGAGCTGGCCCAGCAGCTTCAGGCCACCTCGGTGACCGCAGATACGGCGCTTGCCCAGACCCAGGAGCTGGCTGGCCAGGTCAAGGGCCTCCAGGGCCAGGTCTCCGGCCTGCAGGGTGAGGTCTCCAACTTAAACTCCCAGGTCCAGGCCAACACGAGCAGCATCAGCGCGCTCAATGATCTGGCGGTGCTCCTCAACCAGGACATCCTCTCGCTCCAGCAGCGGGTGAGCGCCCTGGAGAGCAAGAGCTCTGCCCCGGTCAACCTCTCCGAGTTTGCCACCAAGCAGGATCTGGCGGGGGTTCAGGAGTACGCTACGGCTCTTCGCGGCGAGGTGACCAAGCTCTCCAACCAGGTCCAGAGCCTGCAGGCTCAGGTGACCAAGCTCCAGAACGCTCCCCAGTTCAGCTTTAGCGGGAGCCTCTCGGTCACGTACGGCTACACCGATCTCTACGGCTATAACAAACCTAATTATGGTACCGGCTTCTACTCCCAGGGGCTCTTCAGTCTGAACAGCAACGATCCCTTCGGGGGCATCGTCCACATTCCACCGACCGGGACCACTGCGAACCCGCCCGCTCTGAGCGGGAGCTCTGCGAGCGCCACCTTCGGTCTCACATTCCCCCAGCCCTCCGCCTCGAACGGGGTGGCGGTCTCGAGCGCCTCGCTCACCGCGAACTTCACTCCCTTCTCGACGGGCTTCAACACGGGGAACAGTGGGGCGAGCCAGAACCTCTCGGTGGGCAGCCTGAGCGTTTCCGGTACCGTCTACGGCCAGAACTTCAGCATCAGCTACGTCAACGGGGGCAATAAGACCTCCTTCAACGATTTCCTCTTCGCCAACAACTACGCCGGGACCGGCGGTCAGGATGTCCAGGCCACCCTCAACGCCACCAGCTTCTTCCTCCAGCCGACCCTGACGGTCATCGCGGGGTATGCGAACGGCTCTGGAGTCACTACCAACGCCTCTTATCCCTTCACGGGTAACTACCTGGCGGCCCGCTTCTCGGTCGCTCCCTTTGCGAGCAGCAACGTCCTGGCCCTCTCCTATGTGGAGAACCCCACCAACCAGGCTGCCTACGGTGTGGATACCAACCTCACCCTGGGCCCCTTGAGCCTGAACGGTGCCTACGACTCGGACAGCAACTACTCGGGTGGAGGGGCTTACATCGCCGAGTATCTCAACCCCACCCTCACCTTGGGCCCGCTGACCCTGGGCGGTGACTACTACGCGGTCGATCCTCACTACGCGAACGGCCAAGCAGGGCTTTCGACCAACTACAACGGCTATAACCTTCAGTCCACTCCCTACCCGGTAGGCAACGAGGGCTTTGACCTCGCGGCGACCCTCAACCTGGGAAGCCTCCTCAAAGTGCAGGCTGGTTACTCGAGCGCAGGCGCCTTCGGCACCGGAAGCCTGAACGGTCTTGGTCGCTCTTACGGGGTGGCCTTGGTCCTCAACCCCGGTGGCGCTCTCAACCTGACGGGCTACTACAACGCCAACTCCACCGGCAGCTATGCTGCCCCGGCGAGCTACGGAGCTGCTCAGTCCACGAACCAGGGCTTCGGTGGCGATAACCTGGGGCTTCTCCTCGCCCACAACGGTTCGACCGCAGGGGCGCTCATTCCCAACCTCAACCTCACCCTCCAGTTCCAGGAGAGCGATGGGAATAACGCTGGAGGTGCTACGGGGGATGCTTACGCCAATAACGGGAGCAGCGGCTTCGTCTTCCGCGACCTCCTGGCGGCGGCAAGCTACAACCTCACCCTGGGCCCCTTGAGCCTCAACCCCTTGGTCGTCTACCACCAGTTCACCGACAGCGGTTCCTCGGCGGATGTGAGCGCAAACCCCAGCTACACCACGACCAAGTTCGGGGCTAAGCTCACCACTTCCCCGCTCAGCCTCCCGCTCCAGCCGAGCCTGCTTGCCGGCTACGTCCAGGAGAACACCGCCTACACCGGCTCGGCCAGCGCGAGCGAGCAGTACTACACCTTCGGGATCAAGCTCAACGAGTTCCTGGCCTCCAACAGCAGCTTCGGGGTGAGCTACGGCCACTACACCGGGACCAACGTCAGCTCCCTCACCACGGGTGAGGCGGCCGGGGCAGCCAACAACGCGGTCTTCTCGACGAGCTACGGCTATGTGTTCAACGGGACCGATGGTGGGACCTACAACCTTACCTTGGGCCCCGGCGGTGCCTTGGCTACCAGTGCTACTCAGACCCTGAGCGGCCTCTACTTCCACTACGCCTACAGCAACTTCAACGCCTACTACGCCCTCTTCAACTACAACGGCCTCCCTGGCCAGGCATTCGAAGTGAGCTATAGCGCAAACTTCTAAAACCGGCTCGCTCTGCACCCCCGCCTCGGCGGGGGTGCTTCGTTGTGGGTTAAGCTAAAGAGGTGTTCCGCTACCAGGGACCCCCGCTGCGCGGCGACCAACCCAAAGCCCTTGAGGAACTTGTCCAGGGAATCCAAGACGGGGAGCGATTCCTCACCCTTTTGGGAGCGACCGGAACCGGGAAGACGGTCACCATGGCTCGCCTCATCGAGCGCCTCCAAAGGCCAGCCCTGGTTCTAGCTCCCAACAAGGTCCTGGCCGCCCAGCTCGCTGCAGAGTTCCGCGAGCTCTTTCCTGAGAATGCAGTTGAGTACTTCATCAGCTACTACGACTACTACCAGCCCGAAGCTTACGTCCCAGGACGGGATCTCTACATCGAGAAGGACGCGAGCATCAACCCGGAGATCGAGCGCCTCCGCCACTCGACGACGAGGAGCCTCATCCTTCGGCAAGACGTCGTTGTGGTGGCCTCGGTCTCGGCGATCTACGGGCTTGGGAGCCCGGAAGAATATCGAAACCAGAGCCTCATCGTCGAGGTGGGCGCTTCTCTGCCCCGCGAGGCCCTCTTAGAGCGCCTCGTCGCGCTCCGCTATGAGCGGGGAGACCTCGAGCTTAAGGCGGGGCGCTTCCGGGTTCGGGGGGAGGTCCTCGAGATCTGGCCGGCCTACGAGGCCGAGCCGCTCCGCCTGGAGCTTTTTGGCGATACCCTCGAGCGTTTGAGCGTGATCCACCCGGTCACGGGCGAGCGGCTGCGCGACCTGCCCGGCTTCGTCCTGTTAGGGGCGAGCCACTATGCGACCTCTGAAGAGCGCCTCAAAGAAGCCTTGCCGGCGATCCGCCAGGAGCTCGCGGAGCGGCTCGCGGAGCTGGAGAAAGAGGGGAAGCTCTTGGAGGCCCAGCGCCTGAGGGAGCGCACTCTCTACGATCTGGAGATGCTCGAGGTGATGGGAAGCTGCCCTGGGATCGAGAACTATAGCCGCTTCTTTACCGGGAAAGCCCCAGGGGAGCCGCCGTACACCCTCCTCGACTATTTTCCCCCCGACTTCATCACCCTGATCGATGAGTCGCATGTGACCATCCCCCAGCTGCGAGGCATGTACAACGGCGACTACATGCGGAAGAAGACCCTGGTCGACTACGGGTTTCGCCTCCCCAGCGCCTTGGACAACCGGCCCCTCCGCTTTGAGGAGTTCCTCGAGCGGGTAGGGCAGGTCGTCTTCGTCTCAGCGACCCCAGGGCCGTTTGAGCGGGAAGTTTCAGGTCGAATCGTGGAGCAGATCATTCGGCCGACCGGTCTTCTGGATCCCAAGGTCTCGGTCTTTCCCACCGAAGGCCAGATCGACCACCTTCTGGAAGCCATTCGCACCCGGGCGGCCCGCCATGAGCGGGTCCTCGTCACCGTCCTCACCGTGCGGATGGCCGAGGAGCTGACTGCCTACCTGGTCGAGCAGGGGGTGCGCGCTCGCTTTTTGCATCACGAACAGGATGCATTTGAGCGCCAGGCCTTGCTGCGCGATCTCCGCTTGGGCCACTTCGATGTCCTGGTCGGGATCAACCTCTTGAGGGAGGGGCTCGATCTTCCTGAAGTCAGCCTTGTTGCCATCCTCGATGCTGATAAGACCGGCTTTCTTCGCTCGGAACGCTCACTCATCCAGACGATTGGGCGAGCAGCCAGGAATGCGCTGGGAGAGGTCTATCTCTACGCTGATACGATTTCGGAGGCGATGGAGGCGGCGATTCGAGAGACCGAGCGCCGCCGTCAGATCCAGGAGGCGTACAACCGAGAGCATGGGATCACCCCCACCACGGTGCAGAAGTCTGTGCGCAAGGTCATCCGTCCTGAGGAGTATCCGGAGATGGCCTTGCCCGAAGAACCCGTCGATCTCGCCGAGCGCTTGGGGGAGCTGGAGCTTGAAATGTGGAAAGCCTCGGAGGCCTTGGACTTCGAGCGGGCTGCTGAGCTTAGGGATCAGATCCGGGCCCTCGAGGCCCGCCTCCAAGGGCTCCCCGAACCCGCTTCGGCGGGCAGAACCCCAAAGCGCCGGCGTCGGCGTTAACGAAAGCGGCCGTCGTCTAAGAAGACCTCTCCGTCGAGCTTCACCCTTCCTCCTGGTCGGAGGTCGAGGATGAGATCGAGGTGGAGAGCCGAGCGGTTCGTGCCTCCTGTCTCCGGATAGCTGTTGCCGAGAGCTAAGTGAAGGCTTCCTCCGATCTTCTCGTCGAAGAGGATCAGGCCGCTCGGGCGCTGGATCCCGAAGTTGGTCCCGATGCCGAGCTCGCCGAGGTAGGAAGCTCCAGAGTCCAAAGCGAGAAGCTCCGCCAAATAGGCCTCCCCCCGTTCGGCGCGCATCCCGGTAACCTTACCTTCCTGAAAGCGAAGCTCGATCCCCTCCAGCCGTTGACCAGCAGAGACAACCGGCAGGTTGAAGCGAATCACCCCCTGAGCGGAGTTCTCCTGGGGGCCGGTAAAGACCTCTCCGCTTGGCATGTTCCGCTTCCCATCGGAGTTGATCCAGGTTCGACCCTCGACACGGAGGCGCAGATCGGTTCCCGGCGCTTCGATGTGCACCTCTTTGGCCCGCTGGAGGCGGCCGATGAGCTCTTCTTGGACCGCGTGGAGCTCCCGCCAGGCTTTGAGGGGATCATCGTGGTCGAGAAACAGAGCTTGCTCGACGAAGCGGCGGAAGGCTTCAGTGCTCAGGCCAGCCAGCTGGGCATAGCCGGGGGTAGGGTAAAGGGTGAGCGACCAGCGTCGCTGGAGGAGCTTATGCTGAAGCCCCCGCCAGCCTTGCTGGCGGCGGGCCATGAGCGAGGGGTCCAGCTCGCTCAGCTCGAGGGGATTCTCTTCGCTGAGGATCCGGAGGCTGCTCGTGACCTGTTCGAAGATGGCTTCGAGAGCAGCCGGGGGGCGGTCAAGCCAAGCGCCTCCCTTGAGCAGGGTCACCCGTTCCTGCCCAGGTAAGCTGAGCCAGAGAAGGGGAAAGGCTCCCCGCTCGAAGAGGGTTGGAATGAGCGCCTCGAGCAGAGGTTGGGCGGGAGTCTGGGCCTGGATGAGGATGGTCTGTCCAGGGGTGGCTTCGAGGCAGTAGTCGGTGAGGAGCTCGGCGAAACGAGATTCCACCTCGCTAGGCTAACATAACCCGAGCGAGCGGGAAGCTGCGCTAAGATGTGGAGTAATGAGCGAAGCACGCATCACCCCGCTGGCCCGCCGTTTGGCCGAAGAAAACGGCATCGACTGGCAGAAGATCCCAGGAAGTGGCCCGGATGGGACCATCGTCGAGCGGGACATTCTGGCCTTTTTGGCTAAGGTGATGGCTGGAGAAGTCGATCTTCCTCCTGCTGCCGAGCCCGCTCCACCCCCTCCGCCGCTTTCCCCTTCAGAGCTTTCGAAAGCTCAAGCGGCTTTAGAGCGCGAGGGGGTTCAGCTCCAGGAGATTCTTCCCGAAGCTCCTGAGGAGGTGAGCTTCAACAAGCCGACAGAGGATCTCGAGTTTGATCTCGACTTAGAAACAGCGGAGCCCGCTCCCCTGGCGGAGGCGGAGCCTGCTCCCGTACCGGAGCTGGAGGCTTGGGATCTTCCGCAAGAATCCTTGGAGTTTCCGGAGCCCTTTGAGGAGGTCAAGCCTGAGCCTGCGCCTCTAGAATCCGAGCCTCCTCCCGTTTGGGAAGCACCAATCCCAAGCGGAGCAGAGGCACCCACCTGGCAGGCCTCCGAACCGGAGGCACCCGCATGGCAGGCTCCTTCGGCTTGGGAAGAGGCGGAGCCCCTTGCTCAGACTCCTCTTCCGGTATCGGGTTCTATCCTGAGCTGGCTCTGGAGCCGTACGGTTGACCTTGGCCCAGCTCAGGAAGCGAGCCAGCTACTCGGCGAAGCTGGGTACTCAGTGGGCGTTGAAGAGCTCCTCCTGGAGGCAGCGGCTCGCTCGCTTCGGGAGCTCGGTTTGGCCTTGATCCCTCTTCGGGGGGTCCTCGAAGGCGATCGCTTGCGAGGCTATCAGGTCCCCCAAGTGCTGGGTCAAGCCTCCGGGGAGGAAGCTCCTTTAGAAGGAGCCCTTGTGGCCCTGTCCCTTCTCGATCAGCCTTATACGGGGCTCTTGAGCTCAAGTCCCCTTCTGTGGCTCAGCACCCTAGATGGTCGGGCACTTCTTAGTGCAAGCGGGCTTGAAGCCGGGACGGCCCAGAGTCTTTTGGATCGGGTCGCCTACTACCTAGAGCGCCCCTTGCTCCTGGCTCTCCCTCGACCTGATTAGGTCGAGCCGCGAGGGTCAGGTTGGGCGAGCACCTTCTGGGTTTGCTCCTGACGGTAGGCTTCCAGAGCCCTCAGAATCTCGGGATGCTTGGCCCCTAAGATGCTTGCTGCAAGGAGGGCAGCGTTGATCGCTCCAGCCTTACCGATAGCGAGAGTGCCTACAGGAATTCCCGCCGGCATCTGAACGATCGAAAGGAGTGAGTCGAGGCCGCGTAGGCTCTGGGATTCGATGGGTACTCCAAGCACCGGGAGGGAGGTCTTCGCCGCGGTCATTCCCGGTAGGTGAGCAGCCCCTCCTGCACCCGCGATGATCACCTCAAGGCCACGCTGGCGGGCGGTGGCTGCATACTCGAAGAGGAGATCAGGGGTGCGGTGGGCGGAGACCACCCGTGCCTCATAGGAAATGCCGAGGCGTTCCAGGGTCTCTGCGGCATGCTGAAGTGTCTCCCAATCGGAGACTGAGCCCATGATGAGCCCAACTAGGGCCATCTTACTGGATGCGTTGGATCAAGGAGCTGAAGGCCTCCGGGCTTCGAGCAGCGAGGTCAGCGAGCATCTTGCGGTCGACCTCGATCCCGGCCTCCTTGAGTCGATGGATGAGTTGAGAATAGCTCAGCCCATGCTCCCGGGCCGCTGCGTTGATGCGCACGATCCAAAGGCGCCGAAACTCACCCTTGCGCTTTCTCCGATCGTTGAAGGAGCGCATCGCTCCGTTGAGCAAAGTCTCACGGGCTTTACGTGGGCTCTTCGAGCGAAGACCCCAGAAGCCCTTGGCCAGTTTGAGGATCTTCTTGTGCCGGCGCCGTCGGACGATCCCAGTCTTAGCTCTTGGCATCAGCGATCCCCCAGCCGGTCCCGAAGCCGTCGAGCCTCGCACTCAGGGAGAGCGAAACTCCGCCCCTTGTTCCGGATCGAGTTGCCTGACTTATGCCAGTTAAGATGGCGTTTTCCGGGATGTCTGGCCATCACCTTACCGGTTGCGCTCAGCTTGAGCCGATCTTTGGCGCTCTTATGGGTCTTGACTTTGGGCATCCCTAGCCTCCACCTGCCCAAGCGCCCGATGGGACTTTAGAGCTCGGCAGGCGGATGGAGTATAGCACGAAGCTCGCTAATTTACGAGATCCCCTGGCTTCCTGTGCGGCTCACCGATTCCACGATTTGCCGCTGGGCGAGAAGGAAGAGGAAGATAACGGGAAGGGTGGTGAAGATCGCCGCCGCGCTGAGCTCTGTAAAGGCGGTGCCGTTGGCGCTTTGGAAGGCTGCCAAGCCAACCTCAATAGGGCGTACGCGATCGCCGTTGGTTACGATGAGCGGCCACAGGAAGGAGTTGTACGCGCCGAGAAAGACATAGACCCCCAGGGTGACCAACGCGGGCCGTACCAAAGGAGCCACGATGTAGCGGAGCACGGCCAGCTCACCAGCTCCGTCGAGGCGAGCGGCTTCCAAAAGCTCGCGAGGGAGGCTGAGCAGGAACTGGCGAAGGAGGAAGATGCCAAAAGCGCTAGCTCCCCAAGGGAGGATCTGCACCGCATAGGTGTTGATCCAATGAAGATCGGCGAAGAGAAGATACTGAGGAACCAAGGCAAGCTCGCTTGGCACCAGGAGCACCAGGAGCACCAGTCCGAAGAGCCAGTCACGCCCCCGAAACCGGAGGGTGCTGAAGGTATAGGCGGCGGGCAAAGAGGTGAGCAGGACCAACAGAGTGGTCGAAGTGGCGATGAAGAGGGTATTCGCGAAGTAGTGGAGCCAGGGAGCGGCTTGCCAAGCTTCTAGGTAGTTGCCGAGATCGAACTGAGGGATCAGGGATTGGGGAAATGAAAGGGCGTGGCTCGGATGCTCTAATGAGCTCAGGAGTGTCCACAGGAGAGGAAAGAGGAGGAACACAAGGCCGATGCTGAGGAAGATGTGGAGCGCGACTTGACGCTTTTTCATGGTCGAACCCCACGGCCCAGGCGGAGCTGGGCCCAGGTCAATGCGACCAGGATGACAAAGAGAAGGACGCTCAGGGCTGCGGCATATCCGAAGCGAAAGAACTGGAAACCTTCTAGATAAATCAGGAAGGCCAGGACCGTGGTGGCGTGGACGGGGCCTCCTCCGGTGAGCTCGTAGATTTGGGTGAAAGAGCGGAAGGAGCTCAAAGTGGTGACGATGGTGACGAAGAGCAAAGCCGGAGTGATCCAAGGGAGGCTGATCCGGAAGAAGATGGTCGCCTCGCTTGCCCCGTCGACGCGAGCGGACTCCTTGAGTTCGCGGGGAACCCCGAGGAGGGCAGCGAGAAGGATCAGGCTGCTGAACCCCACGTCGTGCCAGAGGGTAAAGAGGATGACTGAGGGAAGGGCGTAGCGGGTCGACTCGATCCAGCCGGGTTGTGGAAGATGGAGTGAGCCCAAGATAGAGTTGAGGATACCGAACTGGGGTTGGTAGATCCAGAGCCAGATGACCGAGGTGGAGACGAGGGGGAGGACATAGGGAAGAAGGTAGGCGGTCCGGTAGAACCCCTGGGCCCGCCTCACCTCGCTCATGGCGTAGGCGATAGCGAGACCCAAGACCAAGGTGCCGAGCACCACACCAAGGGCATAGAGCGCGGTGACCTCAAGCGCGTGCCCCACCGAGGCGGAGTGGAGGAGTTCTTGGTAGTTTTTAAGGCCAACAAAGCGAGGAGGCGAGGCGAGATTCCAGTGGAAGAGGCTGACCAGGAAGACCGCGAGGGAGGGAAGCAGGTTGAAGATGAAAAGAAGCGTGAGGGCGGGAGCGATGAGCAGATAGGGAGTGAGCGAGGGGCGGCGGGGGTGAGAGGAGACTGCCCCTCGCGTCTCAAGCTCTCGCTCCACCCCTAGTGCACCTCGCTCTTATAGATTTGGGTGATCTGGTAGAGCCAGTCTCCCTCTTGAGCCGAGAGCTCAAGAGCCTTCGCGACCGCTTGCTTCATGGCCTCCGTCGGGGTGAGCTCGCCTTTGAGCACCTGTTGGATCAAAGCTGGAAGCACCGATCCATTGCGCCAGGCGAACTGGTCAAACCAGCCTGAGAAGTGATCCGGCTTCGCGTGGGCGAGTTCAGCGATCGCGACCAGCTTGGCCTTTCCCTCGGGGGTTGAGAAGTAGCCCTGCTCTTGGAGCAGCTTGGTGGCTTCCCGGTTGACCGGGAGGTAGCCGGTATGCTCCACCCAGTAGGCCTGGGCTTGGGGAGAGAGGAGGAACTGGAGGAAGGTCCAAGCGGCTTGCTGTTGTGCTGGGGTGGCGTTCGGGCCTCGTCCGAAGATGCCCACGTCGGAGCCGTAGAGCTTGGTGTAGATCTGAGCATGGCCGTCCGGTCCAGCGGGGAGGGGAGCGACTCCGAAGGAGAAGCGCGAGCCCACCGCTTGGGCGATGTAGGGGAGATCGGCAATCGAAGCGGTGGTCATGGCCGCTTTCTCAGTCCCGAACAGGAGCTGGTTGGCGAAGCCGCTCGTCAGGATGGCGTAGCCGCGGGTGATCAGGCTCCGCCAGAAGGTGAGCACCTTGACTCCAGACCCATTCTCCGCAAAAGCGGGAACCTCCTCTTGGTCGGTGAGGAAAGGAGCCCCGGTGCTGTTGACAAACGCCTCAAAGGTATCGTTCCCGAAGCCATCAGCCAGGCAGGGAATATGGGCTTGAGCCTTGATCGTCGCGCAGATGGCCTCGAGGTCCTTCCAGCTTTTGGGGGGCTGGAGTCCAAGGCGGCTGAAGAGGGTGCGGTTGTAGTAGAGAACGATGTCACTCTTGTTAAAGGGAAGCAGCCAGATCTCACCGTTGGGATAGCGCCCGCTGGCCAGCATCGCCGGGTAGAGCTGGTGGAGGAGGGTGGGGTCGGTACGAAGGAAGCGGTCCAGGGGAATCATCTGGTGGCCCAGGATATAGTTGGTGGCTCCAGTGGGGTACATTTGGGCAAGGGTTGGTGGGCTACCGGCAGCGATTTGCGCGAGGAGCTTGACGTCGAGCGCAGTGTAGCCGCCTTCTCCAATGAGCTGGACATGGATCTCTGGATGGCTCTGCTCGAACATCTGGACCAAGCCCTCGAGGGCTTTTTGGTTTGGTCCCGTCATGGCATGTTCAAAGGTAATGGTGACGGGAGCAGCGAACGCGATGCTGCTGATGGCGAGTGCGAAGAGGATTTGGCGCATAACCCCTCCTTGACCAGTTTATGATGAAGCACCTCTGTCAAGGTAGCTTCGTCTGGATAAATTTGGAGGGGTGCCCTGGGTCGAGCCGGGGATTGGAGTAGAAGATGAGAATCATCGATTTGCGAAGCGATACGGTGACCCGCCCTACCCCGGCCATGCGCCGGGCCATGATGGAGGCCGAGGTAGGGGATGATGTCTACGGGGAGGACCCTACCGTCAACCGACTGGAGAGCTTGGCGGCTGAGCAGCTGGGATACGAGCGAGCGATCTTCATGCCCAGCGGCACCATGACGAATCAGGTTGCCTTGATGCTCCATCTCCGCCGAGGCTATGAGGTTATTGCTCCTGCTGGAGCGCATCTCTATGAGTACGAGCCAGGCTCCATGGCCACCCTCTCGGGGGGCACTGTCCGTCTGGTTGAGGCTCCGTATGGCATTCCTTCCCTAGAAGGCATCCGCCGAGCCGTGCATACCTCTCCTTACCAGGCTCCCAGCGGCCTCATCGCTTTGGAGAACACCCATAACGCTGCTGGGGGTACCATCATCCCTTTAGAGATCCAGCACCAGGTGCAGGCTTTGGCTCGAGAGCTGGGCCTCCCCACCCATCTCGATGGAGCTCGCCTTTTCAACGCCGCTTTGGCTCTTGGCGTTGAGCCTCGAGCAGTAGCGGCCGGCTTCACCACTGTCTCGGTCTGCCTCTCAAAAGGTCTAGGAGCTCCGGTAGGTTCACTGCTTTTGCTTTCCCGCGAGCTCGAGCCGGAAGCTCGGCGCTACCGCAAACTCCTGGGTGGAGGTATGCGCCAAGCGGGAGTTCTCGCTGCTGCGGGCATCGTGGCCCTGGAGGAGGGTCCTAAGCATCTTGCTCGCGATCACACCATGGCTCGAGCCTTGGCCGAGGGACTTGTCCGTCTGGGTCTCAACGTCGATCTTAAGGCGGTTCAGACCAACATGGTCTACGTGGAGCCGCCTGAGGCAAGCGCTTTCGTCGAACGCCTCCGAGCCCAAGGGGTGCTGGCCAGCCTCATGGGTTCTCGGGTTCGCTTCGTCACCCACCGTGATCTTCGGGATGATGATCTTCCCTTAGCTCTCGAGCGCATCGCTCAGGTGGTCTGATGTCTTTACGCATTGCCCTGCGCACTCTAGGCTGCAAAGTCAATCAAGCCGAGTCGGAGGCCTTTCTCTCCTCCCTTCGCCCTTTGGAGCCCCTCGTCGTGGAGGAGGGGGCTGACTTGGTGCTCATCAATACCTGTGCGGTGACCACCACCGCGGAGGCAGAAGCTCGCAAAGAAGTTCGCCGTGCCCGAAAAAGCCATCCTGAGGCGCTCATCGCGGTGACCGGCTGCTATGCGGAGTTGGCGGGCGATCAGCTCTTGGGTTTGGGGGCCGATGCGGTCTTTCCGAATCGGCGTAAAGGCGAGCTGATCGCCTGGGCCTTGAGCCGCTTTGGTGCCCCAGCCCAAGCTTCCTCGGAGATATGGGGTACCTGTGCGCCCCTACGGGCTCGGGTGCGGGCCTTCATCAAGATCCAGGATGGCTGCAACGCTGGGTGTGCGTACTGCATCATTCCCCGACTTCGGGGACGGGAGCGCCATCGGGAGGCGAGGGAGATTCTTCAAGAAGCGGAGGCCCTTCTGGAGCGCGGAACGCGCGAGGTGGTCCTCAGTGGGGTGCGGCTGGGTAGCTATCGGGGCCACCCGCGCGGCTTGCCGGGGCTCGTAGACGAGCTCGCCCGCCTGGGGGCCTTGGTCCGTCTCAGCTCCATCGAGCCTGAGGACACCGGGGAAGAGCTTTTGGAGACGCTGGCCCGCTGGAGCCCCCAGGTTCGACCCCACCTCCACCTCTCCTTGCAGACCGCTTCGGATCGTCTCCTCGCCCTCATGGGCCGCCGCTATCGCCAGCAGGAGTATCGCAGGTTGGTGGAGCAGGCCTACCAGATGGTCCCCGGGTTTGCTCTCAGTACCGACATCATCGCTGGTCTTCCCACCGAGAGCGAAGCGGAACATCAAGCCACTTTGAGCTTCTTAGAAGAGCTTCGCCCGGTCCGCATCCATGCCTTTACCTATACGCCAAGGCCCAAGACCCGAGCTGCCTCTTTGACTCAGGTACCCCTTGAAGCTCGGCGCCGCCGGACCCACGAGCTGATCAGCTTAGGCCGCCAGCTCGCGGAGGCCCGCATGAAACCGAAGATCGGCCAACACATCGAGGTGCTCTTGGAGGCTGAGCGCTCCGGAGGCTGGATTGGCCATACTCCAGACTATTACGAAGCCTGGGTGGAAGGGCCTGGTGCCTGGGGAGCGACAGTGCGGATGGAGCTTCGCTCCGTGCGGGGCTATACGCTCCGAGGGCGCTTGCTCTGAGTTGAACGCCTCGTTAGAATGCCTTGGGGCGCCGGTGTAGCTCAGCGGTAGAGCAACCGATTCGTAATCGGTAGGTCGTCGGTTCGAATCCGACCTCCGGCTCCAATTAGATCAATACCTCTCCCACACTCAAGCGCTGTCCGCGGGCCCACTCGGCCCCTGACATGCGTCGCTTTCCCTCGGGCTGGACCTCCCGCAGCCTGAGTGACCCCTCTTTGGCGGCGATGAGAATGCTGTGTTGATCGAGATCCAGCAGGGTTCCCGGCGGACCGGAGCGCTCTTCGGGTTGAAGGCGGTGAACCTTGAGGCGTTGCCCCTTGAGTTCGATCCAGCTCCCAGGCCATGGTTGAACGCCCCGATGCCGGTTATAGAGGGCTCGGGCAGGCTGGTGAAGGTCGAGGCGGCCATCCTCCTTGGTCAGTTTTGGGGCTAAAGTTCCTTCGGCCGGCTGGGGAATCGGAGAGAGCTCCTCGAGGTGTTCAAGGGCTTCCAAAAGAAGCTCGATGCCTCGATCTCGCAGCCTGGCTCCCAAGGTCAGAGCATCCTCTTCGGGGTCGATGGGGGTGCGCCACTGAGCGATGAGTGGACCAGTGTCCATCCCCTCGTCGAGCCGTATGATGCTGACCCCGCTTTCGTCTTCCCCTTGGATCAGGGTCCACTGGACGGGAGCGGGTCCTCGATATTTGGGGAGCAGAGAGGGGTGCAGGTTGAGGATACCGTGGGGAGGCAGCTCGAGGAGCTCTTTGGGTAGGATCTTGCCGTAAGCGGCGACGACCCCCACCTCGGGCTTCCGCTTCTTGAGCTCCTCGAGAAACTCTGCCTGGCGCAGGCGAGTGGGCTTGAGCACCTCCAGGCCCAGCTCACGGGCTCGGCGAGCGACAGGGCTTTCCTGGAGCTGAAGGCCTCTGCCGGCCGGTCGATCCGGTTGGGTGATGACCAAGATGACCTGATCCCGAAGGGCTTCGAGCACCGGGACCGCCCACTCGGGAGTTCCGAAGAAGATGACCCTTCGCTTCAAGGCTCTTTTGCTTTCTCCCGTTTGAGATACTCCCGAGCTTTCCTCTGCATCTCGGTAAGCGCTTCGCGGTGCTCTGTTAAGAACTCCTCTCGAAGGGAAGGGGGTAGCCTTTGGAAAAACAGAACACCGTTCAGGTGGTCGTATTCGTGCTGGATGACCCGAGCCAGATATCCCTCGGCCTCCAGAACCCGGGGAAGCCCATGCTCATCTTGGTACTCGACTCGGAGCCTCTGGCCGCGAGGCACCTCGTCGGAGTAAAGGCCGGGGATAGAGAGGCAGCCTTCGAGGCCAGCTTCTTCTCCTTCTTGAAACTTGATCACCGGGTTGACGAAGACATAGAGCTCCTCAACTCGGCTCTTGAGCTCCTCACCTTCTTCTTCCTCCTCTCGATACTGAGCGGCGACGAAAAGGCGAAGGCTGAGACCAATCTGGGGTGCTGCGAGGCCTACTCCACGAGCCTCAAACATCGTTTCAAACATATTCTCGGCGAGCTCCGGAATGATCGAAAAATCCTCTACTGGTCGGGCCCGCTTTCTCAAAATAGGATCCCCGTAGAGTCGAATCGGATAAACCTCGGCCATGCTTTCATCCTGGCCCAGTAGGAGCCTCAGCGCAACCCCTCTTGGGGATCTCGGGATGAGCGGAGGCTTTAAACTCGATAGGTACGGGCGTGATTCTGCCTTTCTTGCCCTGGTGCTAAGAGCTTGCGTTGATCATCGCTCCTGTGTTTGAAAGAAGGCCCTCTTGCCCAAGTTCGTTCCTAGCCCGCTGCGCCGCACGCTGCCGAACCCGCGATTTCGCCCTCCTGCTTTGCGCTCACTCAGCGTGGAGCTCTCGGATGAGGGCTCAACCCACCCAGAGCTGGATCCCCAAGCCTAAGAAGGTGCAAGCCCGCGTCGGGTTCACATCCGAGCCCGGGTCAAGATGTCTTTAGTGAACCCGGATCACTTGAAAAGTCCCTATCACCTCACCCACGACGAGGATGCCCAGAGGAAGTTGGAGCCTTAAGGGAGCTTGATAGGTTCCTACCCGGTAGTTCACCGAAGCGGGAATCTCTTTAAGGTCAGAGAGGACTTCCGGAGGACCTACGACCGTGACCTCGTTGGGAACTCGCTCTGAGAGCACCTTCAACTGGGGGGGAGGAGGGGTGAGCCGGATGGGCAGGCGCCGAAGCCCAAGCTGGACGCCTTGGCTGGTGACCCGAGCCTGATTTGGGGTGAGTTTTAGACCTGAGATCGGCACCCCTTGACTATTGAGGGGGATGAGCTGACCGCTGGTGGTACCAGGGGCAAGATAGGCGAACGCAAGGGCGGCCTGGTTGAGGAGAGAAACGGGCCCTTGAGCTTCCACGACCCTTGGCAGTCCCTCGACCCACTCGCCGGAGGAGCTCAAGACGACCGGGAGCACGCGCCGCCCGATCTTTTCAATGGTTCCGATGACTTGAGCGGGGATTACTTGGATGAGCTGGAGTCCGTTAGGGAGACCTACGTGGACGGGTTGGGTGAAGGGGCCTTCGGGCAAGTTGGAAAGGTCGAGATAGGCTGTCAGGGCGAGGTGGGTTCCCTGGATTAGGTTGGCGGGACCCTGGATTCGGAGAAGCACCTTCTGCGGAAGCCCTACAGCCTGCTCGTGAGGGGAGAGCCCGACGACTTGTAGGTTTTGGTAGAGGCTTCGCTGAACGATGGGCTCGCGTTCTCTGAGCTGATACCAAAGAATGATGGCAATGAGTAGGGAAAGAAGCTTGACGGGAAGATTATGGAGCAGCCTACGCATGAAGGGCCTCCCGAATTTCTTCGCGTAACCGGTGGGAGGGTAGAGGTGGGGAGAGCTTGCCGGCGAGGGCGATACGAATGGTCCCTCGCTCCTCGCTGACCACCACCACGAGGGCATCGGAGAGTTCTGAGAGTCCCAGCGCGGCTTTATGGCGGGTTCCCAGGTACTTCTCTGAACGCTCAGAAAGGGGAAAGAGACAGCCCGCAGCGAGGATGCGCTCGCCGCGCAAGATCACCCCGCCATCGTGGAGGGCCCCTCCGGTCTTAAATAAGCTCTCAAGCAAGCGAGCGGAGATCCTCGCATCGAGGATCTCTCCAGTCACCGCATAGTCGCCAAGTGGGGTAGTCCGCTCGAGGGCGATCAGGGCTCCTTCGCGGCGAACACTCAAGTGCTCGACCGCTCGGGTCAGCTCGTTGAGAGAGGCCTCGGCGAGCCCAGCTCGTTGGATCCGACCCCGGCCGACCCGCTCCAAAGCCGCGCGTAGCTCTGGCTGGAAGACCACGATGAGCGCGAAGACACCTAGAGTAGCGGCATTGCCGAGCAACCAGCTGAGACTGGGGAGCCGAAGCTGAATAGCGATGAACCAGATCGCTAGATAGACGAGCAATCCTCTAAGGACGTTGATGGCCCGGGTTTCCGCGATGAGCTGGTAGGCGTAGTAGATGAGCGTAGCTACCGAGAGGATGTCCAAAGCGTCGCGCCAAGAAAACATTGTCTTTAGGTTATACCTAAGGCGAGAACCTTCTCAGCCCCGACGGGACTATACTCATGCTCGATGAAGCGATGGATCGGTTTGGTGTGGCTGGCTTTGGCGGCCTGGGCCGCTTCAGGGCCTAACCTCACCCCCACGGTTCCCCTACCCCAGCTCCCCAGCCCTCCCCCAGCCTCAACTTCGACCCTTCCTTCTGATCTCTACATCAGCCTAAGTCTCGCCCAGCCTGACCATTCCTTAGGGATTGGCTTGGGGATCACTGGACTTCCCCTGGATCTGAGCCCAAGGGTGGGCTTGCTGGTGGGGACGACAAGCTTTATCACTTTAGATCTCTTACATCTCAACCCTATTTTCTTCGGGCTCCTCACGCCCTACACCGGTCTTGGTCTCAGAATCGAAGTACCTCAGGGAACTAGGTTCTTGGAGGGAATGGCAGGCCTTTGGCTGCGCCCAATTCCCTCCTTGGGGGTCTTTGCTGAGTTGAACCCCTACTTTGTTCCAGGACCCTCGTTGGCGCTCAGCCTCAGGATTGGCTTCTCCCTTGGGGTCTGATCCACACCCATGACTGATGGAGGGCTCTGAAGCTATGGGGACTGAATCAAAGAGACCCCGGGTCCTTCCCAGGATAGCCCCTCCAGAAAGAGCCAAGTGGCTCCGAGATCAGCAAAAGTCTCCCGGGTTCCCAGATCGACCCCGGCCAGGTGAGGGCCCACGGCGAGAAGCAGTCCGTACTCCCGGGTATGGTCAGTGCCGAAAAACGTAGGATCGTTGCCGTGATCGGAGACCAAAAACAAATAATCGTCGGGCTTTAAAGCCCCGAGCAATTCTGGAAGAGCTTCGTCGAAGTCTTGGAGGGCCCGTGCATAACCCTGCACGTCTCTTCGGTGCCCGTACTTGCTGTCGAAGTCGACGAGATTGGCAAAGACGAGCCCTTTGAAATCTTCCTGGAGCACCTCGAGGACCCGTTTGAGGCCTGCTTGGTTGTCACCGCTCGGGAGCTCTTGAGAGAAGCCTCGGTGAGCATAGATATCAGGGATCTTGCCGATCCCGATGACCTCGCCTTGACTCCTTAGGCGATCGAGGGCGTTAGGGGGTGGCTCAAGGGCATAGTCGTGCCTCAGATCGTCTCTGCGGCGAAATTGGCCCGGGACTCCTTCGAAGGGACGGGCGATGACTCGAGCACAGCTGAGGGGGCCGGTGAGCATCTGGCGAGCGACTTGACACCAGCTGTACAGTCTCTCGAGAGGAACCCGCTCCAGATGAGCAGCGACCTGGAAGACCGAGTCAGCCGAGGTATAGACGATCGGATGACCAGTTTTCAGGTGTTCCTCGCCGAAGTCGCGGATCGCCTCGGTTCCCGAATAGGGACGGTTGAGCAGCCAACCCCCCACACCGATATGCCGGGTCCACTCTTTGAGGAATGATTCTGGAAATCCTTGAGGAAAGACCTGGAAGGGGTACTCGAGGAAGATGCCCACAAACTCCCAGTGCCCAGTCGAGGTATCTTTGCCCAGGTTGTGCTCCCGCATCCGCCCAAAAGCCCCTTTAGGAGAAGGGGAGCGGCCCAGGGTGTGAACCCCGGGGATATTTCCAAGGCCTAATTCTTTGAGATGGGGAAGCACGATGCCTGTAGCCAGGACGGTATGATCTAAAGTATCCGCTCCCTCATCGCCAAAGTTGGGGGCGTCGGGGAGATAGCCGATGCCTACGGAGTCGAGGACCAAGGTCACGATGCGCACAGGTCCAGTTTAAACTGAGCCTGTGCGGTGGATTGCCCTTCTTCCTTTGGGCTTGGCCTTGACCCTAGCTCAGAGCCTGCCCTGGATCAACCACGCCTTCGTCATTGTCTTAGAGAACCGAAGCTACGATCAGGTCATCGGCAACCCCAACCTGCCTTATCTCAACGATTTAGCTCGAACCTATGGACTGGCGGCGCGCTATTATGGGGCAGCCCATCCTAGCCTGCCCAACTACGTCGCCATGATCGCGGGACGGACTTTTGGTTCTCGCTCGGATGATCCGAGCCAGCGCTTCTATGGGCCGACCTTGGTCGAAGAGATGGATCAGCGAGGGCTGAGCTGGAAAGCCTATATGCAGGATCTTCCCTATCCTGGGTTTCTAGGGGACTATGCGGGAAGCCCGGTGCTCTACGGAAAGAAGCACGACCCCTTCTTGCTCTTCCCCGCCATCGCTCACTCACCTCAGGCCCGGCGGGTTGTCCCCCTTCACCAGCTCTTTCGCGATTTGCGGGAGAACCACGTCCCCAATCTCGCCTTTATCGTCCCCGATCTTTGCAACGACCTTCACGGGGCTCCGAGCTGCCCTCTAGGGCCGGCTCTGGACCAAGCTGGAGACGCATTTGTCCGCCACCTGGTCACCGCAATCCTCAAGAGTCCAGCCTGGACGGGACACTCGGTGATCTTCATCGTCTTCGATGAAGGGGGGTATGGTCCGGCGCCGGGGCCTTTGTATGCGGGAGGGAGAAGCCTCGCCCTCGTCGTGGTCCGTGGCGCCCCCCACCGAGTAAGCCAGGAGCTCTTCGATCCGTACTCGCTTCTTAGGACGCTAGAGCGCGCCTGGCACCTTCCACTTCTGGGCCACGCCGCCCAGGTGCACAGCTTTGCACCCTTCTTCCCTTGACCGGGGCTTTCCGCTATACTTGGGTCTTGCTGGTTGGAGGCACTCATGTCGCGAATCTGTGAGATCAGCGGGAAGCGCCCCACGGTGGCCCACAGCATCACCCGGCGGGGTAAGGCAAAGCGGGAAGGAGGGGTGGGAAAGAAGACCACCGGGATTCATAAGCGCTGGCAGTATCCCAACCTCCATAAAGTCACCCTCGAAATTGGAGGGCAAGAGCTCACCTTTCGCGTGGCCGCCAGCCACCTCAACAAGCTCTATGAGCTCAAAGAGCGGGCTCGGGGCATGGATCTTTCTGGGTTGAGCAAGAAGCAGCTCAAAGCGCGCCTTCTCAAGCTCCTTTAGCGCCCCATGCGGGCCTCCCTCCGGCAGGTTTGGGAGAATCCCTACGTGCGGATTCTGCTCTACCTGCTGGTTCTTCTCTTCATCTACTTCCTCCTCCGCCGAATCCACGAAGCCCTGACCACCCTCGGCATTGCCTTTGCCTTCGCCTATCTCACCAGCCCAATTGTCCGCTGGTTTGCTGCTCATCACCTGCCTCGCTTCCTGGGGGTGCTGGTCATTTATCTGGGATTGATCCTGATCCTAGGCCTCTTGACCTTTTTCGTGGGTACTTTGGTCGGGCAGCTCTCCGCTTTTGTGCAGAGCCTTCCTACCCTGCTCTTACCGCTCTTCAATTGGATTCAGAGTCTGCCGATTCAGATTGGCCATATCCATCTCAATCCCGCGGTCCAGGGAATCCTTCAGCAGGCTGGAACCAACCTTCAGGGCCTCTTGCAGAGCGTTTTGCAAGACCTTTTGGGTTATTTCAAGGGCCTGCTCACCCAGACAGGAAGCATCGTAGGTTTCTTCTCTTCTCTGGTGGGAGGCGTCTTTCAGCTCTTCACTGCCCTGACGGTCTCCATTTACCTGCTGTACGATCTGCCTGCCTTAGGTCACGCTCTGCTTATGGCCTTACCTGAGCCCTATCAGCCGATCACCCAGGAACTCTTCGCCAAGCTGGATCGAGCGGTCGGGGGCTACGTGCGGGGACAGCTTTTGGTGGCGGTCTGTATGGGCCTTGTTGTGGGAATCGGCCTCTTTGTGGTGGGCCTTCCGTTGGCCACCTCGCTGGGATTCTTAGCTGGTCTCTTCAGCCTGATCCCTTTTGTGGGGGTTATTCTGGTTTCGATTCCCGCAGTCCTTCTGGCCCTCTCGCTGGGTTGGGTTAAAGTGCTCCTGACCCTCTTGGTCCTCTGGTTGGCGAACCAGCTGGAGGGACACCTCTTTGGCCCACTCATCGTGGGTCGCTCGACGCGCTTGCATCCGGTGACCGCGATCTTCGCGATTTTGGCTGGCGTGGGGTTGTATGGGTTTTGGGGAGCTCTCCTTGCGGTGCCAGCCGCCGCTTTTCTTAAGACTCTGTATACGGATTACTACCGCAACAGCCGCTTCTATCGAGAGGGCTGAGCTTTAGCTTACAGCCGTCGTCGCAGCCTTCCTTCTAGAATAAGGGTATGCGCCGGAAGACCCCTACCGTTTGGGTGGGATCGGTTCCGATGGGAGGAGATCATCCCATCGTGGTTCAATCGATGACCAATACGCCGACCGCAGATGTGGCGGCAACCGTCGAGCAGATTGAGGCCTTGGCGCGAGCTGGCTCTGAGGTGGTGCGCCTCACCGTCAACGACGACCAGGCCGCCCAAGCGGTCCCTGAAATTCGCCAGCGCCTTTTGGATCGGGGTCTTGCGGTCCCCCTGGTGGGGGACTTTCACTTCAATGGCCACCTGCTCCTCCGCCGCTACGGTCGGATGGTAGAGGCGCTCGATAAGCTTAGGATCAATCCGGGCACGGTGGGTCGGGGCCGGCAGCAAGATCCCAACTTTCGCACCATGGTGGAGGTGGCCAAAGACTACGGAAAGCCGGTCCGCATCGGGGTCAATTGGGGTTCCTTGGACCCTGAGTTGCTGACCGAGATGATGGATCGCAATGCTCGCCTTCCCGAACCTAAGGAGGCCCACCAGGTCTTATTGGAAGCCATTGTGGAGTCAGCGCTCCGTTCCTTGGAGTGGGCGCTGGGCTATGGCCTGAGGATGGATCAGGTCGTCCTCTCAGCAAAAGTGAGCCATCCGCCGGATCTTTGGTGGGTCTACCGAGAACTTGCCCGTCGAACCGAGGCGGTGCTTCACCTGGGCCTGACCGAGGCGGGGATGGGCAGCAAGGGAATCGTGGCCTCGGTGGCCGGCCTGGCTCCCCTCCTTGCTGAGGGCATTGGAGATACGATCCGGATCTCCCTTACCCCTGCGCCGGGAGAGCCGAGGACTCGGGAGGTTGAGGTTGCTCAGGAGCTCCTCCAAGTGTTGGGCCTCCGCCAATTTGCCCCTTTGGTGACCAGCTGCCCTGGCTGTGGGCGCACCACGAGCACCCTGTTCCAAGAGCTCGCTCAGGAAGTCTCCCGACGTCTCACAGAGCGGATGCCAGAGTGGCGAAAGCGCTACCCTGGGGTCGAGGGACTTAAGGTCGCGGTCATGGGCTGTGTCGTCAACGGTCCAGGGGAGAGCAAGCACGCCGATATCGGGATCTCTTTGCCAGGAAGCGGCGAACATCCCAAGGCTCCAGTCTATATCGACGGCAAACTGGCGGTGACCTTACAAGGGGAGCGTATCGCAGAGGAGTTCATGGCTTTGGTCGAAGAGTATGTGGAGCACCGTTTCGGTTCGGTAGAGGCTCGCTGATATGCTAAAGCTGTGAAGTATCGAGATGCCGGTGTGGACAGCGAGGGGAAGGCGCGCTGGCTCAAAGAGGTCGCTGCCCGGCTCCAGGCTACCTATACCCCTCAGGTGCTCAAAGGGGTGGGAGCTTTTGCTGGGCTCTTTTCGGCCGAAGCTCTGCGCGCGTTGAGCGAGCCCGTCTTGGTGGCCACCACGGATGGGGTAGGGACGAAGGTGCTTCTCGCGCTTCAGCTGGGAGCACCTGAGGGGCTCGGACGGGACTTGGTCCATCACTGCGTGAACGACATCCTCGTTCAGGGGGCTCGCCCCCTCTTTTTTTTGGACTATCTGGCGAGTGCCCAGCTTGATCCAGAGATTCTCTCGACCCTCCTCAGCTCCCTAGCCGACGCGTGTCAGGGGGAGGGAATTCCCCTGCTGGCTGGGGAGACGGCAGAGATGCCCGGCGTCTATCGGGAAGGGGCCTGGGACCTGGTGGGGACCTTGGTGGGGGTTGTCGAGCGGGGAGAGATCGTCGATGGCCAAAGGGTACAACCGGGGGATGCTCTCCTCGCCCTTCCCTCCAGCGGCCTCCATACCAATGGCTACTCGCTGGTACGCCAGCTCTTTTCCCTCGAGGAGCTCAAAGTATCCCGCCACGAGTTAGGTGGGCAAAGCCTTGCTCAAGCTCTTTTGGTTCCCCATCGCAGTTATCGCGCACCTGTGGAACTCTTAAAGAGGGCTGGTTTGGAGATTCGGGCTATGGCCCACATCACAGGTGGGGGGGTGGCCGAGAACCTGCCTCGCGTGCTTCCTCCTGGGTTGGGCGCTCTATTGTGGCGGGAGAGCTGGAAGGTTCCCCCTCTATTCGAGCTCATCGCTGCTGCGGGGGTTGAAGAAGAAGAGATGTTCCGGGTCTTCAACATGGGGCTCGGCTATCTTCTGGTCATGCCGCGAGAGGCAATCGAGCAGGCCCAACAGGTTCTTGGTGAGGGCTTTTGGGTAGGGGAGATCGTGCCCGAAGAGGGAGTCAGGTGGCGATGAGCGAGCTGTGGCTCATCCGCCACGGAGAAACGCTCTGGAATGCCGAGGGCCGCATCCAGGGGCAGCTCGATATCCCCCTTTCACCAAAGGGGGTTCAGCAGGTCCTCAGGACTGCGGAACGCTTACGCAACAGCGACCTGGAGTTTCAGGCGATCTACAGCTCCGACCTCGAGCGAACCCGAGAGACTGCCTCGCCCATTGCACGAGCGTTGGGGCTTGAGGTCACACTTGAGCCGCGGCTTCGTGAGGTTCACGCCGGGCTCCTGCAGGGTTTGTTGCGTCCGGAGGTGCAGGCGCGCTATCCCAAATTTCTCCAGGAGCTTGAGCGGGATCCTTGGCATACTCCCCGCCCCGAGGGAGAGAGCATGGCGGACTTGGCTGCCCGGGTGGCTCAGTTCCTAAGCGAGCTGCCTGAAGGTCGCCATCTGCTCATCACCCACGGGGGTGTGGTCCGGGCGGTGCTCAGGATTGCCCTCGGCCTCGAGGGAACCTCTTGGAGAAACTTCGCGGTCCAAAACGCTTCGATCACCCGTATCCTCTGGCCCCGAGGCTACGCTCTCAGCGTGGGCGATGTGGCTCATCTTGAGTCCTGGACTGACTGGCTCTCCGACGAAGAGGTGGCGGTCCGCTGAAGGTGGATTGCAAGGAGCAGGGGCTCTTCCTATACTGCGCAATTGTTTGGTTGTGTGAGGAGCCGAAGTTGGAAACCACTCTCGCTCATCCCCGCCATCTCGGTCTTCGCCTTCCCGCCGAGTGGGCCCCTCATGAGGCGACCTGGACTGCTTGGCCCCACGGTGAGGAGCAGTGGGAAGGTCTTTTGGAGCCGGTGCGGGAAGAATTTGCTCTTTTCGTCAATACCCTCGCCCGCTCGGAGAAAGTCCACCTGGTGGTCGCCGATGAAGAGTCCTTGCGAGATGCCCAGCGCCGCCTCGAGGGGCCCATCGAGTTTCACCTCATTCCCCACAACGACCTCTGGCTACGCGACTCCGGCCCCCTCTTCGTGGCTCAAGGGACCCAGCTCGCCCTCGTCAAGTGGAAATTCAACGGTTGGGGGGGCAAGTATCCATTCGAACTGGACGATCAGCTCCCCTACCACATCGCCGACGACTTGGGAGCTTGCCTCTTTGAGGGGAACATCGTGCTCGAGGGGGGCTCGATCGAAGTCAATGGCCTTGGTTTGGGTTTGACCACCCGGCAGTGCCTCCTGGCCCCCAATCGGAACCCAGAGCTCAGCGAGGAGGACCTGGAGGAGTATCTGGCTGAATACCTGGGCATCTCCCACACCCTCTGGCTCGCTCAGGGCCTTCAAGGAGACCATACGGATGGCCACGTGGACAACTTGGCTCGCTTCGTCGACCCTACCACCTTGGTTGCGGTCCGAGCCCTTGATTCGGGCGATCCGAACTACCGAGCTCTGGAAGAAAACCTGGAGATTCTGCGCAGCTTAGGGGGCTTCCGGATCGTCGAGCTTCCCCTTCCAGAGCCACAGAGCGACCACGGGGTCCCCCTACCGAGGAGCTACGCTAACTTCTATATCGCCAATCGGCTGGTGTTGGTTCCGACCTTTGGTGTTCCACAGGATGAGCAGGCCTTAGAGATCCTTCGCCCCCTCTTTCCTGGTCGGGAGGTGGTGGGTCTACCGGCTCGCTTGTTGATTACCGGCGGAGGAGCCTTCCACTGTGTGACCCAACCCCAGCCTCAAGGTGTCTTCCTGCCATGCGCCTAGCGCTCATCCAGATGGCTTCAGGGCCTCGGCTAGAGGAGAACCTAAGCCGGGCCGAAGCCTACATCGAGACGGCGGGAAAGCAGGGCGCCCAGGTCCTCCTCCTGCCCGAACTCTTCTTTACCCCCTATATGGGCCCTGTGGAGCGTGAGGAGCTCTTCGAGCTCGCCCACCCCCTCCAAAGCCACCCTTGGCTGTTTCGTTTCCAGGAACTATCGCGCCGCTATCAAGCTTTTATCCCGGTGAGCTTCTTCGAGCGGGCCGGTCCGGTCTTCTATAACAGCGTCGCGGTCTTCCTGCAAGGTGAACTGGCGGGGCTTTATCGAAAGAGCCACATTCCTGATGGACCTGGCTATGAGGAGAAGTTCTACTTTGCTCCAGGGGATACCGGGTTTCGCACCTGGTCGACGCCTTGGGGCGAGATTGGGGTGGCGATCTGTTGGGATCAGTGGTTTCCTGAAGCGGCGAGGATCATGGCGCTCAAGGGCGCGGATCTCCTCGTCTATCCCAGCACCATCGGGAGCGAGCCGCCGGAGGCAGGGGGCCTGGAGACCCGTGAGCTGTGGCGGCGGGTCATGGTGGGCCATGCGGTGGCTAACGCAGTCTACGTCGCAGCGGTCAACCGGGTAGGGGAGGAGCGCTGGGGAAGGAAGCGCCAGCGTTACTACGGAGCTTCCTTCGCAGTCGACTATCAGGGGGAACTGCTCGTCGAGGCTGGCGAGGAGGAGGGAATCTTTTGGGCTGAGCTCGACTTGGCCAAGGCCCGGAGGTTCCGAGCAGGTATGGGCTTTTTCCGGGATCGCCGGCCCGATCTTTACGGCCTGTTATCGGGTAAGCGTTAAACGGTACCCAGTGCTCAACATGCCGAAGTAGCTCGGGCGGTGATAGCCGATCAGATCGGGCTTGCGGTAGCCGATGGCACCCGCAGCGACGAGCATCTGCCAGAGGCTATCGGGGCGGGCGAGCTCAACGAGCTTTGGATCGAGTTCGAGGAGTTTAGGTAACGCGCCCTGGAGGGTGAGGCGATAGACCACCTCGTCGTACGCTTGGGCGGCTGGATGGAATCCGTAGGGCCCTTGGGGGCTGTGGGCATGGGCTTGATCGGCGCTAGCGATGAGCGCACTCGGCACTTCGAGGACCTGCTCGAGGAGGCTACCCAAGGCGTAGAGCTCTTGCCAGCGGTGGTCGCGCCGGGGAGCTAGGAGGACGAGGGGAGGAAGAGGCGCGAGGACATCTTGGAGGAGCAGGAGAGGAACCAAGCTACCCCAATCCAGGGGGGCTCGGGCAAGGGGTCCTCGGTCGGTACCAAAGCCCACACCAAAAACGGACAGGCCCTGGGCTTGGGCAGCGTTGATCCAGGAGCGCGCAAGGGAGGGATCGAGCTCGAGCTCCAGGCTTCGCCCCTCGAGGCTGCCTCCGGCCCGCTCTGCGGTGATGAGCGCGCTGAACCCCTCAGGTCGCAGGAGGTGGGGTGTGATGAGGATGAGCCGCTGAGGCTGGGCCTCGGCGATGAGCTGGCAGACTGCCCGTGCCGTGGCGCGGGCCTCCTGATAGCTCGCCTCATTCCCCAGTAGGCCGCTGCCGTGGGGTAAGATGGCCGCTACGTTGAGGTTCACAGCGCCCCCTCGAGCCAGCGAATCCAGTTGGCGCCTAAGACTCCCGCGCGGGCAAAGGAGGGGACCAGCTCACCGAGGCGGGCTAGGTCGGCGGGGCTCTCGAGCCCTTGAGGGACTCCCTCGAGACCAAAGCCTCCATCCCAGTCGGAACCGATGCCTACTCCTTCCCAACCGAGCAGGCTCGCCAGATAGTCGAGGTGTTCCTGGACGCGCGCGAGGGGCACGCGCGGTCCTTGAGCTTGCCAGCCAGTTTGGAGAAACGCGTTGTAAAGGACAGTCCCCACGACCCCCTGGCGGGCTTTCAGGGCTTTGAGCATGGCATCGCTCAAGTGGCGGTCGGTGGGCAAAAGAGTCCTTGGGTTGGCATGGGTGGCGCAGACTGGCCCTGAGAAGACCTCGAGCGCCTGCCAAAACGCCTCTTCTGCCAGGTGAGAGACATCGAGGGCGATGCCTGCTTCCTGCATTGCGGCCAGAAGCTCTTGGCCCAAGGGTGTCAGGGGACCGGGCTCGCCGGTGCCGCCCGCGTAGCGGGTCGCCCGCCAGGCAGGCCCGAGCAACCGGACCCCACGAGCACGCCACAGCGCCACTTCTTGGGGATCTGCGAGCGGATCGGCCCCCTCAATGAGCAAGAGGAGCCCTAAGCGACGGTCCTGCGGCCAGGCTGAGCGGTGGTGGGAGAGGTCCTGGGCCTCCCGGAGGATTCGCACCCAGCCCGCCTCTTCCCAGCGTTCATAGAGCTCGAGCTGGGCGCGAGCGGCTGCCTGTGCTGCTTGGCCGGAGTACCGGCGTGGGTCCACCCATATGGTCGCAAAGACCAGACCAATGCCACCTTGGCGCAAGGCTGGCAGGGTCACCATAGGTGTGCTTCCTTGGGGGGCGCGCTTCCTCAGCTCGCTGAGCTCGAGGGTGAGATCCCTCTTCAGGTCAAGCGCATTGTGGGCGAGGTCGAGGTGAGCGTCGACGATCATGGACGGCCCTATCCTACCCCCAGGATTCCCCTGAGTGTGCTAGGCTCGAAGCATGCGGTTTTTGACGGGCGGGGAATCCCATGGTCCACAGCTCACCGGGATCGTCGAGGGCCTGCCTAGCCAGCTCCCCTTGACAGCTGAGGATATCGACCCTTGGCTGAAGAAACGCCAGGGGGGATATGGTCGGGGTCGGCGCATGGTCATCGAGAGCGATACGGTGCTCTTTCTGGGGGGTGTGCGGGCTGGGCGGACGACAGGGGCGCCGGTGGTTCTGGTCATCCAGAACAAGGATTGGCGCAACTGGCAGGAGATCATGGATCCTGCACCTGGGAACGAGCCCAGGAAGCGTGCTGTCACCGCTCCCCGACCGGGGCATGCCGATCTCGCGGGGGGACTCAAGTACAGCCAGCGGGATCTGAGGGATGTTTTAGAGCGGGCCTCGGCTCGCGAGACGGCCATGCGGGTGGCTATCGGGGCCATTGCTCATAAGCTCCTCTCGTTCTTTGGGGTCTCGAGTGCGAGCTATGTGGTGGGGATGGCTGGGATTTGGAGCCAGGTTCCCTTCAGCTGGGATCTTCGAGACCAGATCGAGGCCAGTCCGGTACGCATGCCCGATCCTCAAGCAGAGGCCGAGGTGATTCGAAGGATCGATGCGGCCAAGGCAGAAGGGGATACGCTCGGAGGGATCATTGAGGCTCGCTTTTCGGGTCTAGTCCCCGGTCTGGGCTCCCAGATGCACTATGACCGCAAGTTGGATGGAAGGATCGCTCAGATGGCCCTTTCCATTCCGGCCGTCAAGGGTGTAGAGATTGGTGAGGGCTTTGCGAATGCCATGCGCAGAGGCTCCGAGGTCCACGACGCCATCTATTGGGAGGCTGAGCGGGGGTACTATCGGAAGACCAATCGAGCAGGTGGCTTGGAGGCTGGAATGACCACCGGAGAGGAGCTCGTGGTCCGAGCGGCGCTCAAGCCGATCGCGACCCTGATGAAACCCCTGCCAACCGTTGATATCCAGACCCATGAGCCTGCTGATGCGGCTCGCGAGCGCTCCGACGTGACGGCAGTACCTGCAGCCAGCGTCATCTTGGAGGCCCTTGTGGCCATCGTGCTGGCCCAGGCCTACCTTGAGAAATTCGGCGGCGATACGCTGGAAGAGCTCGTCGAGCGGGTGGAGCGTTACCGTGCCCGAGTCTTGGCCTATTAGTTCCTTGAGGGCTTCCTTGCCCATCGAGCGTCCCACCACCTGGGTGGCCCTTACTGGGTTCATGGGGGTGGGTAAGACCCGCATCGGCTGGGAGTTGGCTAAGGCGCTCACCCTCCACTTTATCGATTTAGACCGCTACCTCGAGCGCCAGACCGGTCTTTCGGTAGCCGAGATCTTCGCCCAGCTGGGGGAGCCAGCGTTTCGCGAGCTCGAGCGGGAGGCGGTGCACGAGTTGGTGGCCAAGGACTTTCTTGTCCTCTCTTTGGGCGGGGGAACCTTCATGAACCCGGAAGTTCGGGCGCTCCTCTTGGCCCGTGGCCCGGTGGTGGCTCTTTGGGCGAGCCCGGAGACGATCTGGGAGCGAATCCGCAAGCGTCCCGGTCAGCGCCCTTTGCTTGCCGCAGAGGACCCCCTGCGTCGGATCCAGACGCTCCTCGCCGAGCGAGAGATCGTTTACCGAGAAGCCCACCTTCACGCCTCGACGGAGGGTCGAAGGGTCTCTGAGGTCGTCGATGAGATTGTCGCCAAGCTCTGGCAGGGGTATCCGTGGAACTCCAAGTAAACCAACCTCATCCCTATCGAATCTATATCGGCGAGGATCTTCAGCTTGACGTGCCTTCGGGTCCGGTTGCTCTCCTCTTCGATCAGGCCGTCGAGGGTTTTGCAGAGGAGCTGGCTCGGCGCTTGGCGGCCCGCTGGCAGCTTGGTATCCCCGGAGGAGAGGAAGCGAAGAGCCTTGCCAGCTACGCTCGGGTGCTCTCCTGGTTAGCCTCTTTAGGTGTTCCGCGAGATGCCACGTTGGTGGTGGTAGGAGGAGGGACTCTGGGCGATCTCGGCGGATTTGTTGCGGCGACGTATCTGAGAGGGATCGCCTATTGGAACGTTCCGACGACTACCTTGGCCCTTGTGGATGCCTCAGTGGGGGGTAAGACCGGCATCAATTTGCCCGAAGGGAAAAACCTAGTCGGCGCTTTTTATGCACCCCAGATGGTCTGGGGTGAGCTCAGGGCCCTAAGCTCCCTTCCCCTTGAGCGCTTCCGGGAAGGCCTCGTCGAGGCATTTAAGCACGGCCTCCTCTCGGGCGACGAGGAGCTGCTCGCAGTCGAGCAGCTCAGCCCCAGCGGGCCGGGTCTAGAGGCGTATCTAGCCCGAGCGGTTCAGGTTAAGATTCAAATCGTTGAGACCGATTTTTGGGAGCGCAGTGAGCGGCAAAAGCTCAACTTGGGTCATACGCTCGCTCACGCGCTGGAGTCAGCGACCCAGCACCGCCTTTCCCACGGCGTCGCGGTGGCCTATGGCCTCCTCTACGCCGCCCTTCTGGGTCGTGCCTTAGGTGGGGAGGATCTACTTCCTTGGATCTGGCGCCTGCTGACCTGGCTCAAACCCCCAACGCTTCCTCCGATGAGCTGGGCGGAGCTGAGGCCTTTTTTGCTCAGGGATAAGAAGAAGCGCGGCGAGGAGCTTCGCTGGGTGGTTCCGATGGACCTGGGTGTGCTTCAGGTTCGTTCGCTCCCCTTGGGGCTTCTCGAGGAGGTCTATCAGGAGTTTCAGCTCCTCAGCGCTGAAGTCGGCTCCGCCGAAGGACTCCATCCTTGATCCTTCCCCAGCTGAGGCCGAAGGAACCGTGGGGAGTCTCCAAGGCAACCCAGGTCCAACCCTTCCCCTCCGCTTCGACCGCCTCGCCACGCAGGAATGCCGGGATGCGAGGATCATCAACCCCGAGGAGCAGCTTGGGATGTGGATCCATGGGCTCAGCGAGCTGGGCCAAGGCTCGAGACGGGAGGAATCGCTCCCCCTGGGCTTTGCCGAGATAGACCCCAGGGGCAGGAAGTCCGATCCCCCGCAAAGGAGGCAGCGCTTCGGGAAGCAGATAGAGGTGGCCGGAGCGCTCGAAGAGAGTTCCTTCAGGTGGAGCGCCTAGATGTTCCTGGGTGAACGCTCGCCAGAGCTGAAAGGTTTTGGGGCTGGGAGGGGGCAGGCGTTCGTGCGAGCTTGATGGGATCGTACCATCCTTCCGGCGGAGATGAGCGATAAAATGACCTTCCCCTAGAAGCCGATGGGGCCAGAGGCGGGCTGTGCGCCTCAGGCGGTGGTCGCCGCCAGCCCATCCGGGGCGCCCAGGAGCCCACCTAGGGTGGAGAAGAGCGTCTTCGAGGTCGAACTCCGGGTGACGCTTGAGCAGACTTTCGACGACACCCTCATTCTCTTCTGGAGCAAAGGTACAGGTGGTATAGAGGAGGTGGCCTCCGGGACGGACCAGCCAGGCGGCGGCTTCGATTAGGTCGCGTTGGATCTCGGCGCTCCGGCGGGGGGTCCCTGGACCCCAGCGGCGGACTGCGTCTGGCTCTTTGCGAAACATTCCCTCGCCTGAGCAAGGAGCATCGAGAAGAACCCAGTCAAAGCGACCTTCCCAGGCTTCTGCGAGGCGGTGAAGGGGTGCGGAGACCACGGTGACTCGTCCGCCCCAACGCTCGAGATTTTCCAAAAGCCCGGGGATCCGGGAAGAGGCGACCTCATTGGCGATGAGGAGGCTGTTGGGGGGAAGCTTGGAGGCGAGGTGGGTGGTCTTGCCGCCTGGAGCAGCGGCGAGATCCAGGATCCAGGCTCCTGGTTCGGGTTGAACCAGAGAGCCGACCGCTTGCGCGGAAGGCTCTTGAATGTAGTAGAGCCCAGCTTCGTGGAAGGGGTGAAGCCCAGGGCGCACGTCCTCTGGATAGAAGAATCCCCAGGGGGACCAGGGAATGGGTTCTAAGGGCCAGGGAACTAAGGTTTGAAAGGCCTCTGGCGTGATCTTGAGCGGATTCACCCGCAGGCCAAAACTCCTCGGACCTTCGAGCGCCTGGAGAAAGCTCGTGAACTCCTCTCCTAGAAGGGTTTCCATGCGAGCGATAAACGCTTTGGGCCAGCGCGCTTCAGCCATCTGTCCACCCCTCGCCCTGAGGGGATTCCTCCGCCCAGCTAGGTTAGCACAGGTCTTGGCTCACGGGTGCCTCGATCTCCGGGAGGTCGAGCGGCGCTTTGCTGAAGGCCTCGAGCTGAACTCTTGGGAGCCGGCCTGGCTGGTCTAAGCCTTCTGTATCAATTGGGCGTTGGCTGGGTTCACTTGACCAATCGCATCGATGGATCTTCGGTAGGAGGTCCCCTTGATGTACCCTGGAGCCGTGCCGATCGTGGCTGTGGGTATCGACTTGGTCTCCTTGCAGCGTCTTGCCAAGGTCTACCATGCGCACCCTCATCGCTTCTTGGAGCGCCACTTCGCTCCCCAAGAGCTGGAGTACTGCTTGGCCCTAAGCGACCCCCTTCCTTCCTTAGCTGCTCGCTTTGCAGCCAAGGAGGCATTCCGTAAATGCTGGTCCCACCCTCTTGCTTGGCGGTCGGTTTGGGTCGATCGTCAGGAGGGGGTTCCGCGCTATGGGTTTGCTCCTGAGCTTGCTGAAGAGCTCAGGAAGCGACGCCTCTTCGCGCACCTCTCCCTAGCCCACGAGCGGGAATATGCTCTGGCGCTCGCGGTCCTCGAGGAGCTGCCCGGATAGACTGATCACGATGCTCGAGCGCCTTGAAGTTCGCCACTTAGCCTTGCTCGACGAGGTGGTGGTAGAGTTTGGTCCTGGCCTGAGCGTTCTTACCGGCGAGACGGGAGCCGGGAAGAGCCTTCTCGTTGAGGCGTTAGGTCTGCTTCTAGGAGGAAGCGCCCAAGGGCTTCAGGGCCCCGGGGGAGCGTTGCTCGTCACCGCCTGGATTGACGGCCGAAGTTTTTCGCGTCGGGTCCAGAGCGGTCGAAGTGCCGCTCGCCTAGAGGGAGAAGTCGTCTCGATGGCTGAGTTGATCGCTGAGCTGGAGGGTCGCTTGGCCCTCTATACTCAGCACGCCGCTTTGGGTTTGATTGGCCGGCGCTCGCAACGAGCCATACTGGATGCCTTGCTGCCACCTCAGGTACTGGCCGACTATCGAGAAGCCTACGAGCGCTGGAAAGAGCTCCAGAGCCAGTACGAGCGCTTGCGCCAGGAAGCTCGTCACCGTGAGGAGCGGATGGATGCCCTTCGGTTTCAAATCAGCGAGATTCGGAGCGCTCGTCTTGATCCTCAGGAGCCGGAGCGTTTGGACGAGGAGCTCCGACGTCTTCGCCATGCTGAGGTCTTACGTGAGCGGGTGCATGAGGCTCTCGAGGGCCTTTCTGGAGAGTACGGGGCCCTCATCGGCCTAGCCCAGGCCGAGCGAGGTCTGCGTGCGGCACTTCGCTACGATGAGCGTCTGGCTCCTTTCTTGAGCGAGCTCGAGGCTAGCCAGGCAACGCTTCAGGCTCTCGTTCGGGAGTTTGAGGACTATCTCGAAGCTTTGGACGCAGATCCTCAGAAGCTGGAGGCTCTTGAAGCTCGACGAGCTCTTCTGGACCGCTTAGATCGCAAGTATGGCCCGGGTATTCTAGAAGTGCTGGCCTATGCAGCGCGGGCTGAAGCGGAGCTCGCCTCCTTAATTGGCCTCGAAGACCGTCTTGAAGCGTTGGCGCACGAGCTGGAAGAGGCGATCTGGAAGCGGGACCAGACAGCTCAGGCCCTGCGCCGCCACCGAGAGGCTGTAGCGCAACAGCTTGCGCCCCAAGTCGAGGAGGAGATACGGGGGCTCGGTATCCCAGAGGGGCGCTTTGGCGTCCGCCTGCTCCCCTTAGAGACCCCTAGCCTCGAGGGTACCGAGGAAGTCGAGTTCCTCTTTGCGAGTAGCCCCAAGTTGCCCCTCACCCCTTTGGATCGCTCGGCTTCTGGGGGTGAGCTGTCTCGGGTCATGCTGGCCTTAGCCCTTCTGACTGGAGCTGAGGCCCAAACGGTGGTCTTTGATGAGATCGATGCTGGCTTAGGAGGGGAGGCCGCCTGGGAAGTAGCCCTCCGCCTAGCCCGCCTCGCTCGCCACCGGCAGGTCTTCGTGGTGACCCACTTAGCGCAGATCGCAGCCCAAGCCGATCAGCACTACCGGGTGGTTAAGGATGCTCAGGGGATCCGGGTGGAGCGGGTTGAGGGAGAGGCCCGGGTCTTCGAACTCGCTCGCATGCTCTCAGGGAACTACTCTGAGGCAGCTTTAGAGCACGCCCGCGAGCTGCTTCGGCTAGGCCAGCAGCCTGTGGACTCCGTCAGCCACGTACTGAACCGCCAGGGCCGCCAGGAGGAGTCCTAAGATGCGGCCGACCACGTTGACTCCTGTGCGTCCGAGCAAGCTGGCCAAACTGCTGGAGGCTCGCAAGAACCCATAGGCGATCAGGAACACAAGGAGCGCAATGACCAGGACAAGGGCGAGGCCTCCAAGGCTATGGGCTTCGGTGGTGAGGATCAGAATGCTCACCAGGGTACCAGGTCCTGCGATCAGGGGGATGGCTAAGGGGAAGATCGAGATGTCCTGCTTCGAACGAGCCTCGGCTTCCTCTTCGGGAGTCTCCCGTTCGTTTTGAGCGAAGACCATGTCAAAGCCAATTCGGAAGAGGAGCAATCCCCCCGCGACGCGCAGCGCATCCAGGCTGATGCCGATGGCCTGCAGCAGGGGGCTTCCGATAAGGCCAAAGATCAAGGTGGCTCCGGCCGCGACGAGAACGGATTTGCGGGCTAAAGCCCGTTGCAGCTCAATGGGTAGGGTTCCAGCAAGACCGATGAAGATGGGGACGAGGCCAATCGGGTCGATGACCACGAAAAGCGTAAGGAAAGCCTTGAAAGCGAGCTCGGCCATCAGCGGAGCGCGAGGTAGCCTTCGAATTCTTCGAGAAGGCGCTCAGCTCCTTTCTCATTGCGAGCAACCACCAAGATGGTGTCCTCACCGGCCAAGGTGCCTACGATGTCATCGCGCTTGAGGCGATCGAGCAGCAAAGCGATTCCTGAGGCGTGTCCCTCTGCGGTCCGGATGACGAGCAAGTTGCCTCCCCGGTCGATGTCGTGGACGAACTCGCGAAAGATGCGCTGGAGCTCCTCGAGGACATCTTCGGCCAGTTCTAGGTTGGAGAGCGCATACTTATGCTTCCCCTTGCCTAAAGGTACCCGGACCAAGCGCAGCTCGCTGATATCGCGACTGACCGTCGCTTGTGTGGCCCGGAAGCCGAGACTGCGGAGGCGCTCGACGAGCTCGCTTTGGGTCGAGATGTTCTCCTGGGCGATGATTTCCTGGATCGCGCGTTGGCGCTGATGCTTGAGCGACATGGCCGACTCCGCACTGATTTTAAGTATATGCATTAGAGTTCATCCTTAGCCAGATTGTTGAAGCGGACGTGCTGGGGATGGAATTGCAGCTCGACAACCCCCGTGGGGCCGTTGCGCTGCTTGCCGATGATGATCTCGGCGATACCTGCTTTTTCCGAATGGGGACTATAGTACTCGTCTCGATAGATGAACATGACCAGGTCGGCGTCCTGCTCGATGGAGTTATGAGCTACTAAACCCCCCGCGAGAAAATTGTGGAGCCCTGGGACGGTGAGATCAAAGACCTCAGCTAAGCCAGCAGGCTCGAGCGAGCAGAGGGGATCCCATCCCCAGGCAGTGCGCAGGGGGGTTCCTGGTCTAAGAGTATCGAGCCTCTGCCATCCCTGAGGGGTCAAAAAGGGATGGTTGCCTGTGGCCTGGAGCTCCAAGCCGCTTCGGGTCTTCAGGTGAAAGGTCGGGCGGATGCCAGTAGCGAAGGCTCGCTGGACCTGAGCCGGCTCAAGCTGCTGGGTTGTCGGGTTAAAGGCTTGAACCTGGGGTTGGGTGCCCACTAGGGAAGCAAGGGGAGCCAGCCTTCCGTCGGCCAGAGTCACGAGACTGCCTCCGGCGAGACAACCAGACTCTCGGAGATCGGAGAGCATGGGGCGTTTGTTAGGACGCGCTTCTACAGCGCGCGAGAGCTGGGAAAGGGCGATGATGGGGAGTTCGAGCTCGCGAGCGAGGCTCTTGAGGCCCCGAGAAATCGCTGCGATCTCCTGCTGCCGATTTTCGCCGCTGTTCTTTCCGCTCGTGGGCCCCGACATGAGTTGAAGATAGTCGATGACGATAAGCCCAAGCGGTTCTTGAGAGCGGAGCCGGCGAGCTCGGGCGCGAAGTTCCATGAGCGTAAGGTCGGGGGTGTCGTCGATGAGAATCGGAGCCTCAGAGAGTTTGCCGGCCGCTTCAACCAGGCGAGTGAAATCTCGATCGCTGAGCTGCCCCTGGCGAAGGCGATTCATGTCGACTCGAGCTTCTGAGCACAGCATTCGGGTCACCAGCTGGATCGCGGGCATTTCCAGCGAGAAGATGGCTACCCCGATCCGCTCCCGGAGCGCTACGTTCTGAGCGATGCTGAGGGCAAAGGCCGTTTTCCCCATCGACGGCCGAGCGGCAATGATGTTGAGGGAGCCTTTGGTGAGTTCTCCGATGAGCTCGTCAAGCTCGTGGAAACCGCTCCGGATCCCCTCAGGCTGACCCTGATGCTCTTGGAGCCGTTGGATGTGCTCGAAGGTCTGGTGGACCAGGTCGCGCATCCGCTGAGCTTCTTGTTGGGGGCTTTGTTGAGCGACGTCGAAGACCAATTGGCTAGCCCGATCGAGAATCTCCTCGAGACTGCCGGCTTCTTCGTAAGCGAGCCTCATCGCTTCCCCGGCCGCTTGAATGAGCCGGCGGAGAGTCCACTTTTCGGCAACGATGCGTCCGTAATACTCTGCATAGGCGGCAGTCGGCGTGTTTTCCGAGAGGCTAACCAGATAGCTCACGCCCCCCACCTCTTCAAGCTGATTGCGAGCCCTCAGTTCCTCGGCGAGAGTGACCAGATCGACGGGTTCCCGCCGGTTGCGCAGCTCCCGCATGGCGGACCAGATCTTCCGATGGGCTTCTTTGTAGAACGCCTCCGGTGCAAGGAGGCCTTCCATTCGATCGAGGACCTCGCTGTCGAGGAGGACCGAGCCGAGCACGCTCATCTCGGCTTCAAGGTTATGGGGAGGGATGTGTCCTTCCATCTCCAGATAAACTAGCTACGTGCCTTCAGGTAGGGTTCACGAGCTCATCAACCTGACCGCTCTGGGGCTGGGAGCCTTCGTGTGGGAGTTAGAGGCTCCGTTCACCGTCAATCCCCAACTCGAGCTTAGCTTTCTTGCAGGCTACCTCATCGGCACGTTCCTCGTCACTCCCGATCTCGATCTGGCTGAGGGACACGTCCGTGCAAAGCGCCATTGGGGACCTTTAGGCTGGCTCTGGATACCTTACGGCCTTGCCTTTTCCCATCGAGGCTGGTCCCATACCTGGCTCATGGGACCTTTGACCCGGATCATCTATATCATCCTCCTAAGCCTTGTTCTTTGGGGAATGCTCGAAGCGCTTGCACAGCACTTCGGTTTGAGGTTGACTCCGCCTCATCTGAATCCCCCGCAGCAGCTAGTCGCCAGCCTAGTCCTGGGTTACTACCTCTCTCAGTGGCTCCACCTTATGGCCGATGGCATCTGGCCCGACCGCCACAGATCGAGGCGCTAGTTGAGCTCTTCTCCCCAAGCTTCTTCGAAGAGGCGGCGAGCCTGATCGAGGCCAATCTCGAGGACTTGAGCGATTTCTTCGGCGAGAAGATGGAGGGCTCGCCGGAAGGCTTGCCGATCGAGGTCGGGGAGCCCTCGCTCGAGCTCCCAGGCCCGGAGTTGGCCAGCGAGGATAGCGATCCTGTGGGGGTCGCTTTCTGTCAGGATTTCTGTGGTCTTACGGTGCCGGGCTGCCCACTGGCGGGGAAGGGCAATTCGTCCTTCTCGAAGAAGGCGCAGGATCTCAGGAATTTCCTCCCGAGTTAGCGCAGGGCGAAGGCGAGCGCTTTGGGGGGCCTCGACCGGGACGTAGGCCTTTGAGCGGGTGCCGGGAAAGTCTACCTGATAGTAGGCTCGCGTGGCTCCACCCACCATGCGCTGGGCAATGCAGGAAACAACGCCTACCCCATAGGGGGGCAGCACCACCTTATCGCCAGGTCGATACTCTTTCACGCCTAGGCTCCTTTCCGGATGAAACGATAAAAAGATCCCTAGGTCCTCAGAGGATCCTAGGGACTTTTCGAGAGGCTTTGAGGAGAAGACAAAACCCAAAGCCCCAGCGAGCATGAGTTGATGCTAGCACACAATGAGAAGTCCTGTATGAGAGTTCAATCTCTGCCAGGCTTGGGGTAGGAGCCTGCCATGGCGATCAGCAACTGAGCTGCTTGGTTGAGGTGCCAGCCTAGAAGAGCAAATCCCTTTGTCCGGTGTCCGGGGGCAGGGTGGACCTTGTCAGAGAAAGGAGGCTTTGTTATAGTACGCCTTGGCTGAAGAGCTTCGTTCCGCGGTAGCTCAGCTGGTAGAGCGGTCGGCTGTTAACCGATTGGTCGCAGGTTCGAGTCCTGCCCGCGGAGCCACCTTTATAAGGAGTCATTGGCTCATTCAAAGACAGCCTGCGTTGGCTTCTTTGGGTCTTGCTTTTATTGGATCCTGCAGGTAAGAGGTAGGCCTGACTGTCAAGCCTCCAAGGGGCTACGGTCACAGGCTGTCTGTGTTAATGTCCACGGTGAATCCCAAAGGCCACCTCGAGTTCTACCCAGGGTGGTTACCTGATGCGCTTGAACAGAAAGGGACTACATCAGCGACATCTGGTGAGCAACAAAGGCACGCTGATCACCTTCTAGCTGTGAGGCCTGCGGTCAGTAGGAGCGGCCAAAGACCACCCGCTTTCCGTAGGCGCTTGGCCTTCCGCAATAGACGCAATGTCCCTCTTCTTGCACTCCCTCAAAGGGGATACAGCGAATTGTTGCTGAGGTCTCTTCTTTGATCTTGGCCTCACAGCTGGGATCCCCGCAGTGGAACGCAAGAACAAAGCCTTCCTCAACATGGCGCTTGAACTCCTCAAATCCCTCGACTGGCCAGGTGTGTGCTTGGGCATACTGCTGAGCTCGTTCGTAGAGGGTTTGCTGAAAGGCCTCAAGGCGAGCGGGGAGCTCCTTGGGTAACACCTGAAGCTCCAAGGCCTCTTTGGTGCCTAACCGGCTCACCAAGATACCCCTGTTGGCAGCTAGGTCCTTAGGTCCGAGCTCAAGGCGGAAGGGAACCCCTTTGAGCTCCCACTCGTTGAACTTATAGCCGGGGCTGTACTGGTCCCGGTCATCGAGGTGGACTCTAAGGCCGCATTGGCGTAATTCTTGGTTTAAAGCTTGAGCCCGCTGAAGAACCTGGTCCTTAGTCTCGGCTTGATAGATCGGCACGATGACGACCTGGATCGGGGCTAGGCGGGGTGGTAGGATGAGCCCCTTGTCGTCGCCATGGGTCATGACCAAAGCTCCCAGCACCCGGGTGCTGAACCCCCAAGAGGTGGTGTGGACGTATTTCACCTGTAAGTCGCGATCTTGAAAGCGAATATCAAAAGCCCGGGCGAAGTGTTCTCCCAGATAGTGGGATGTGCAGGACTGAAGCGCCTTTCCGTCCCGCATCATGGCTTCGTAAGTGATCGTATAGACAGCTCCAGCAAATTTTTCAGATTCGGTCTTCAGGCCTTGCCAGCCTGGAATGGCGCACCACTCCCGCAAAACCTCAGCATAGATGGCGGCCATTTGATGCGCTTCTGCTTCCGCCTCTTCTTGGGTCGCGTGGGCGGTATGCCCCTCTTGCCAAAGAAACTCTGTGGTACGTAAAAGCAACTTCGTGCGCAGCTCCCAGCGCACCACATTGTTCCACTGGTTGAGCAGTTGGGGAAGATCCCGATAGCTCCGGATCCAGCTCGACCACATGTGACCGATGATGGTCTCGCTGGTAGGTCGGACAGCAACTGGTTCTTCGAGGGTATCGCCACCTGCTTGAGTCACGATGGCGAGTTCAGGGGCGAACCCTTCGATATGTTCGGCTTCTTTCTGCAAGAAGCTCAAGGGGATAAAGATCGGGAAGTAGGCATTTTGGTGCCCTGTAGCTTTGAAGCGGCGGTCAAGCTCGGCTTGCAGGGCTTCCCATAGGGCAAAGCCATAGGGTTTGATCACCATCGTTCCCCGTACCGGTCCGTAGTCAACCAGATCGGCTTGGAGAACAACCTCGTTGTACCAGGTATTGAAGTCTTGAGACTGGGGGGTGAGTCCCTTGGCCATAGGGGCCATCATAGAACAACCGATGGCCGCCTTGCCAAGCCTAGGTGCGAGTGCACGTCCCAATAGGGAAGAGATCACCTGAAGTGAGGGCGAGGAAGAAGGCTTTGATCGAGTTGCGATTACCGCTAATGAGCAGGAAGTTATTCAACGGGGTCACATTGAGCCCGTAACCCACCGCTAGCGTCCCGGTGGTCATGGCATTGGGAAAATAGATCTCGAATGCGTTGGAGCTGACAGGTCGAGCCCAGATGTAGACATAACGACCTTCTTTATAAGGGAGCTGGAAGATGTAGAACCCTCTGGTTTGACTTGGCCGAATTGCGCTTTTGGGTTGATTGAAGAGATAGTCGTGGTAGCCGAAAAGAAAGTTGCCGGTTCGGTTGATGATGAGCCGATATGGTTTGGATTCAGAAAGGTTGCAGGTGAATGTGCCGGTTGTGGCAAAGGTGGCACTGCTATGGAACACCCGACCGATCGTCTCATAGCACAAAGAGAGCAGGAGAGCCATGAGGATGCCAAGGGTTGCTCGGGTGAGCCGCGTGGGATGTGGCATATGGATTAGAATAGCTCTGGATATAAATCTTGTCAATTTTCCAACCGAGTTCTCATCCCCAACACTTTCTGAGCATCCTGAAATCTGCTGCGGTATAAAGGCTCGGAGTGCCGCTCGTGAGAGGCGGAGATCCGGGAGTGAGCCGCTTTAAAGACCCTTAGCCGGGACCTACCGCTTCAGGCGCTACGGAAGAGGGGTGGGGGGATATCCCCCAGGGGAAGCCCTGAGTGGTGCTTCTGGGCAGGGAAAGTCTTCGGAAAGCTCGCCGTGACTAAGCTTATTCGCTTGGTCCGAGAAGGACCTTTTCCTCAAAACTTGCACTTATACAGGTCCTCTCAGGTTTATGCGCCGGGAGCACTTGAAAAGAGCCGCTGGGTTCCCGTC
>OGCG01000026.1_pt1 | contig 105705 bp, 87 predicted proteins | sample 1570061 | NCBI WGS metagenome assembly OGCG01 (sample SAMN06268698, study PRJEB24515) | hot springs metagenome | isolation source: Joseph's Coat, Yellowstone National Park, Washington, USA | place: USA:Joseph's Coat, Yellowstone National Park, Washington, USA
TATCTTGATCATATTATTCACCTTGTAAACTGATTTGTAAACGGCCTCTGCTGTTTACAGGGGCGAAATTAGTGGAAGCCGTCCAAAATTATCAACGGATAAATATGTACGGCCGTAAATTTCGTCAGTCATTCCACGTGAACTTGAAAATCAAGTGTCCATTAATTACCTTAAAAAACTCACAAAATAAGTGTTCCACATTTATATTGTGAGTTTCAAGGTAATTGATTCTATCTTGATCATATTATTCACCTTGTAAACTGATTTGTAAACGGCCTCTGCTGTTTACAGGGGCGAAATTAGTGGAAACCGTCTAAAATTATCAACGGATAAATATGTACGGCCATAAATTTTGTCAGTTATTCCATGTGAACTTGAAAATCAAGCGTTCATTAATTACCTTAAAACTCACAAAATAAGTGTTCCACATTTATATTGTGAGTTTCAAGGTAATTGACTCTATCTTGATCATATTATTCACCTTGTAAACTGATTTGTAAACGGCCTCTGCTGTCTACGGGGGTGAAATTAATAATAATTGGATAATTATGATCATAAATTAGGATACAAAATCTAGTGATTCCGGATCTATTCTTTGATAGATATATGTAACGCGAGACTTCTTTTGGACGGATTCGAGTATCTTTCGGAGTTTTTGGGTATCCTGGATCCCAATCTCCTTTTGGTCGGGGGACTCATCGTCCGTGATATGGTAGTCTTCCACCTGAAAGGCATGACGATGGTAATAATATTCACGGAGCCGTGCCTGCCTCTTAAAAACAGCATTCTTGTCCACTAGATCAATGATCATTGGATTAATCTCATAAGTTTCGCGGCGTAAAATCCTACCGATGGACTGTCGGACCGCTGTCTTGGGGGTGGCCAGTACGACCACATTCAGGTCGGGAATGTCCAAACCCTCTTGTGCCATATGATAGGTTCCCAGGATGATCTGTTTACCTGCAGAGATGGCCAGTTTCTCCTCCGAAAGGCCGCCTATGTAACATCCTACATTATATTTTTCCAATTTCTTACGGAAATGTTCTATCTGTGATAGGCGGCCTGTTAGACAGAGAGTTTTACGTCCCATACGGTATAGTATTTTTAGGACCATATGGATGAACCGGTTGCGGGTATCCAGTGCGACCAACCGGTTGACCATGGCAGTTTGGTCAGGTTCATGAGTATAACGATTGATCAATATTTCATGTGCCTGTTGGTGGACTGTACGGAAAAAAAATCTTTTGACAATTACCTTCTCGTTGGCACGTTGGGGCTCCTCGTGGAGTAGGGGTCCTAAATACCAATGGAGCACTTTGTAGAGTCCATCATTACGGGTATTTTCGGCCGAAAGTCCGAGCAGATAGCGCGCCGAAACCTTCTGGAGGACCCGTGAAAAATGTTGGGCCGCCATATGGTGTACTTCATCAATGATCACCATCCCAAAGTCATCGAGCGCAGGATAATCATGGCGTATCAAAGATTGTGTCATCCCGACGACGAATGCATGGTCTGCCTCCGCCCGGGAGCCTTGCAAAACGCCTACATCCCGTACATTGGTGTTGGCCAGAATACGTTCACGGACCTGATTTTTTAGGAATGTTTTATGCACGATGAACAATGTTTTCAGACGAAAATGGCATGCCAAATAGATGGCCAGGACCGTTTTGCCTATACCACAATAGGCCACTAGAAGGCCCCCACGGTGCTCCTTTAGTCCATTTATTAGTTTACGTGCAATCTCATGCTGGCGTGGTCGGAGAGTGCCCGTAAACCGAACGTCCTGCATAGGATAGTTGGACTCCTCGAGCAGGTTCCTGGCCGGAGGTCCTAGTTTGGCAAGCCCATAATATTTGGGAACGGCCAGATAATTTTCCTGCTCCTGGTAGAAATGTATGGGTACCGATCTTTTAAGATGAGCATATGCAGGAGGTTGACGGGGACATAATGTAAGCTCTATTTTTATTTTCTCCAAGAGTTCGGGGTCCGTCTGACGGCGGTCTATTAAATATCCGTAGCGCGTTATTTTGGACATAAAATAGTGTATGATTACTTTTATAAATAAATCTTTCTTCAAATTAGATGTGCAATATTGAAAAAGATCATTATAAGGCTGAATTTTCGAACTATTGTCCAGGATATCCATATTTGCCGTCCATTCTACCTGCGGTCAGACGTATTATCGCTATTGGTGATATTCATGGTGATCTAAAATACGCACAGACCGCCTTCCTCATGGCGGGACTCATGGACCAAAAACATCAATGGACGGGTGGTGATACAGTGGTCGTACAAACGGGCGACCAGATTGATAGCGGCTATCGGAAGAATGACATTTCGATTCCTGCCCTATATCAGGACGATCATGATCCGGTGGAGGACCTAAATGTCCTCGAATTCATGACAACTATGGACAGCCAGGCACGTCATAGTGGAGGTGCCGTCTACAGTTTGTTGGGCAACCATGAGATCATGAACGTACAGGGCGATCTAAGATTTGTATCCTATAATAATCTTAAAAATTTTAAGTACAAGGGATATCGGGGTATAATGGGAAGGAAGGAAACCTTTAAGCCTGGAGGACCACTGGCCAAATTTTTGGCATGTACCCGTAATTCGGCCATATTTATCGGCAGTAACCTTTTTATGCACGCCGATATATTCCCTTTTTTGGACAAATATGATAATATCAAAGACCCGGGCGAAAGATTAAAATTTTTAAACTCCATGGTTAGAAAATGGCTTCTAGGATTAGTAGAAGATGATACATTGATCGAAGAAATAATTAATTATCAGGGTGATTATTCCTCCTTCTGGGGAAGGATCCTTGGAGAAATACCCTCCGATCTAGAATTCCAGAACGAAAAATGTAAATATGTCCGTGAAATTATTCATAAATATCAGCTCAAAACTTTTAAAATCGGACAGATAATAGTAGCACATACGCCACAAAGGAAAGGTCGGATTAGTTCCACATGTGATCATATGGTCTACCGAATAGATATAGGCACCAACCGTGCATTTAGATACTATAATAAAACCGATACCCGAATAGAGGTTCTTGAAATCCTCAATGATAAAATTTTTAAGGTTATCTCACAACCTTATAATCCATTACCTACTATAGGTAATGCATGTCCAGACGGATCATAGCTATATGGGGAATATATTATGTTCGGATGACTAATAATCATTCATATTTCGGGAAGAAATCTAAAGATATATGATAAAAGTGATCGTATTCTTCTAATAAACTAAAAAAATTAATTTAAGAATCCAAAGTTATAAAATATAAAACTATTATATATGGGCGATCGCATAGTAGCAATTGGCCATATTGATGGAAATGAAAAATATGCTTGGGCCGCGCTCCTACTAGCAGGGGTTGTCAATGATCAAGGTTATTGGACGGGTAAAAATACTATTATTATATTAGCGGACGATATTCCTTCATTAATGAAGGGAACATTAATAAAAAATATTACAGAACCTAATAAAATCCATATTGTTAGGAGTGGTTCGCCATTTACTATTGGATATAATACCTATTATCATAGTCATGATTATATGGATACAAGATCATTTCATAGTGTTTTTTCTTTCGGTCAACTAAATATAGGCCATAGATCACGTAATATAACTGATACATTATTTTTTACTATTGATAAACCCAAGAATGATGAAATATTAATATTAGAAATTTTAGGTCATAATACTTTTAGACTATTATTGGAGCATTATAATCCGGATAAAATAAAAATACCTCTAATATTACAAAAAGAATATCCGGAGACCAAAAGGATACGAACCGAAAAATACAGTGAAATTGAAACAAGCCCTTCAAAAAAACAAAAAAGATTCGTTCCTCCGAAATATATGTGTGGTGCAAAATTTTTAAATATGGAAAACATTATAGAAAGATTATTATTCGAAGAATAGTATAAATATCTTAAATATAATATATGAATTACAATAATCTCAATGACGAGCTTTTTGATAAATATTGTAAAGATTATGAAAAAATACCACCATTAATCCCAAAATCTGTAAGACGCATAATAGCCATTGGTGATATCCATGGCGATTTAAAATATGTACAAAGTGCCTTCCTCATGGCAGGACTTATGGACCAAAATTGTAAATGGACGGGTGGCGATACTGTGGTCGTACAAACGGGTGACCAGATCGATAGTGGATATCGTGGAATCGAAAAAAATCCGATAAATTATCGGGACGAGGAAGATCCGGTAGAAGACATAGATGTTCTACATTTTATGACAGATATGGACCGCCAGGCACGAAAGGATGGAGGTGCAGTCTACAGTTTGCTCGGCAACCATGAGATTGATAATGTTAGAAAAATATATAGTTATGTGTCACATAATAATGCGTATCAGTTTGATTATTCAGAGGATGGTCAAAATTATAAAGGTTTAGAGGGTAGATGGTATGCTTTTCAACCCGGAGGACCGTTGGCCAAATTTTTGGCATGTACACGTAATTCTGCCCTAATAATCGGAAAGAATATTTTTATGCATGCTAATATTTTTGATTTCTTAGATCGTTATCCAGGTATTCAGGATCAGGAAAAATTTTTTTATTTGAACTATATAGTACGAAAGTGGCTCCTACATTTGACCGATAAAAAGGAAAATGATATAGTAAAAGATATTAATGAAAAGTACTATTCATTTTTTGACTATTATCATGGTCAAGAAAGATATCTTGGGAATTTACCATCCAAATTAAATATTAATAATGAAAAATGTCGATATGTTGAGAATATTCTGGCTAAATATGGACCCATATTTAAAATTGGAAGACTGATTGTAGCGCATACGATACAGGATAGGATTAATGCTACCTGTAGTAATAAGGTGATACGCATAGATATAGGTACAAATAGAGCTTTTAAATATATTAATGATGATAAAAAAAAGCATAGTTTTGTTGAAGTATTAGAAATTATTAATGATAAAATTTTTAAGGTGATTTCACAACCATATAATCCTCTACCTACAATCAAACCTACACTATAGTTTAAGACATTGTAAAATTATATTTTATAATGTCTTGATTTTTTCGCATGGATAGGTGTAAAATTCACCATCTAAATAGTTTTAAAAGAAATATCATAAATTTTTTTATAATGTTAGAAAATATAGATATATTATATATGTCAGGCAGACGAATAATAGCCATCGGTGAGATCGATGGGGATCCGGTTTATGCCTGGGCCGCCCTCAGACTGGCGGATGTTCTGGACGATCAGGGTAGATGGACGGGTAAGGACACCATTATCGTATATGCCGACGAACATCCCTCCGTACTCCATCTAATGTATTTGGTAGAACAATCAGGTGGGGACGTTCGTCACGTACGTAAGGATCGTCAGCTAACCATCGGAAAAAACATTTTTTCATGTGTTGATGTTAATATCCAAAATTATCAGATTAAATTTTACTTTGGTCAACTTATTATAATACACATTTCAAAAATGAAATATCGGAAAATACATTTTATCGGTCAAAATATAAAAAAATTTAAAGTACGAATTCTGGAAATAACACAGGATAAAATTTTCAAACTAATTAAAAAAGATTATAAACCGGCAACTACACATATACCTCCCCCGATCTTGAAAAAATTAAAATGGGAACCTGAAAGATCACCCCAAAAACCTTTAGAATCATTAGGAAAAGTGTCAGAAAAATCATCGAAAAGACCGCCGGAAAAGCTGCCAGAAAAATCACCGGAAAGATTATTAGATAAGCCGCAAAAACCTTTGGAAAAACTACCAGAAAGATCGCCGGAAAAGCCACCGGAAAAGCCGCCGGAAGAACCGTCGGAAGAACCGCCGGAAGAGTCGCCGGAAAAATTGCCGGAAGAACTACCGGAAAAGCCGCCGGAAAAGTTGCCGGAAAAGCCGCCGGAAGAACTGCCGGAAGAACCACCGGAAAAGCCGCCGGAAGAACTGTCGGAAAAGCCGCCGGAAGAACTGCCGGAAGACCCACCGGAAAAGCCGCCGGAAGAACTGTAAAAAAAGCCGCCGGAAGAACCGCCGGAAGAGTCACCGAAAGAACCACCGGAAAAGCCGCCGGAAAAGTTGCCAGAAAAGCCGCCGGAAGAACCACCGGGAAAGCCGCTGGAAAAGTTACTGGAAAAGCCACCGGAAGAACCACCGGGAAAGCCGCTGGAAAAGTTACTGGAAAAGCCACCGGAAAAACTGCTGGAAGAACTGCCGGAAAAACTACTGGAAGAACCGCCGGAAAAACCGCCGGAAAAACCGTCGGAAGAACTACCGGAAGAACTGCCGGAAAAGCCGCCGGAAGAATCGCCGGAAAAGCTACCGAAAAAGTCTCCAGAAAAGCTGTCGGAAAAGTTGCCAGAAAAGCCATCGGAAAAGTTGCCGGAAAAGTTGTCGGAAAAGTTGCCAGAAAGGTCATTGGAGGACAACCCACCTCTAGAGATCTCCAAGATAAGATTGTTGGGAAAAGGACCAGAAGGTCTATCAACGTCCCTTGGACAAATGGATGATCTAGAACAAGAATTCATAAAAATATTTTTACAGGATATATTTGAGGACGATCTGACAAGTCAGGATGTTCCATTATTTTCGGGATCTCCTTTTATGCCTATAATGGGATCTTGCTGCAGCGATAGACCCAAGATATCCTGGCTCTAGATAACGGTTGATCTGACCATTCTGGACCATTTCTTGGAATTTTTTCCATATTTGTGCAACATCATTTTTATCGATGGACATTTTGGCAGATATATCATTACGTATGTTGGAGGCCACTTTAACCAGAATGGCCTGGCTAACATTTTGACCCTGGACGTGATCGCGTAAAACTTTGGTCATATCGATGATCAGTTTAAAGCCTGGACTGATCCGCCGTTTAATCGGTTTCTCCTGGGCGCTTTCCAGATCGCCGCCCCGCTGTAGTTTTTCTAAATTATCACGATAGTTGCGCGCACGTTCATAGATTTCGCGGATATCTTGTTCAAACTTTTGTAGATCATCCTGGTTAATTTCTCCACCGGTTTGTTCCCCTTCAACTTTGGGGTAGGATTTTTCCAGTGGGAGTGTTTCAGTTTTACCCTCAGTATCGCTCATATATTCAATACTAGTGATAAAGTCATCGGAAAAATCGCCCATTATATTTATAGACAACAAATTATATAAGAATAAAAATAGATGGCTTTAGATTCTAAAAAAACCATAACATTGTCTAGGATTGAATTTGTTAAAAATATTATTGGTAACAATCGTATTAGTCCCATGATTGATTTTGACGATCCTAGCACTGAGTCCGCCATGAGCCCCAACCTGAACAAAAAAATTATGGATATTAAAGATTTGCTCATTTCTATGAACCTTAAGTTGGTCTATCTTAAAAGTGGGACAACGGGTCATACCTTTAAGGCTATCTCCATCAAAGATAAAAATGTACTCTTTGCGGTTAAAGTTTGTGCCTATCCTAAGGATGAATATGGTCCCATCCATAATCTGGCACGGCCAGAAAATGCAGAACTCCGGATGCTCAAACTATTGAGCCATTATGTAATCACCCGCAAGACACCCCATTTTGTACTACCCATTTGTACCTTTAATACGAGTATCCTCAACTTTGTAAACATACCCAAAAATATTATCGATCCGAACGATGAAAAAAATGAAATGTACCGCCGATTTATCGAAAGATATCATGAAGGTGAGTTTGAAGATTACGTATCAGTGCTTATTAGTGAATGGTGTAATGGTGGGGACCTTTTGGAGTACATACGTAAAAATTATAAAATTATGACATTCGTACATTGGTCGGTTATTTTTTTCCAAATTCTTTTTACACTGGCCCTCGTACATGATAAATATCCTGCCTTCCGCCATAATGATATGAAGGCCAACAATATTCTGGTACATTTCACCCGGCTGGACGTATCGCAAAAAAATGCCGGCTACCGCTATAATATAGGCGATTTTGAGTTTATCATACCCAACATCGACCTTCAGGTCAAAATATGGGATTTTGATTTTGCCTGTATTGATGGCATCATCGAGAATAGTAAAGTAGATTCTGACTGGACCAAAAAGATTGGTATCACCAAAAAACAGAATAGATACTATGATATGCACTATTTTTTGAATACACTGGCCAGTCGCAGATTTTTTCCCCAGTTCTATGAAGGTGGCGTTCCTAACGAAATAGTAGAATTTATCCATCGTGTCATACCCGAGGAATATCGGATGGGCGGGAAATACGTTAACAAAAAAGGTAGGCTGCAGGTGGACGTCGAATATACAACTCCCTATAAAGTTATTACCCAAGATCCATTATTTAATAAATATCGTTTTCGCAAATATTCTTATCGTATAGTATAATGGAGAAAAATGAACACTACATTTATCAGTTGGACGATCTGGTCAATGATTTGGAGCGGGCGGTCTACCAAAAAAGTCAGGATTATCGTGTCCAACTAATGGACGTTTCCGAACTTAAAATGGAACGTTTTAAACTCTCCGATTATCCTTTGGATAAAATTATCGAGGGTCAAATACAATTTTTGGAAGAGTTGGATACAGGCTACCAACATATTCCTGAAATGGTATTTAAACGACAGGGCAAAACTGCTTTTGGTATCCGACTAGTAGCCTATCCTGACAAAAATGAACCAGACCGTATGTCCAGCCCGATCAACGTTAACCAGATTATACGCACACTATTGAGCGAACTAGTGGTCACCAATAAAACAGAAAATATCCTATTGCCCATCATTAATATAGACATCCCTGGTTCAAAATTAGAAAAATATTCCGTGTTCAAACCCTATGTGGACCCTACAAAATATTATTCATTACAACTAACCGAACGTTTCCATAGTATGATTACGCTGGATAAATTCTTGGAAGAATATAAATTGGACGCGCAGATCATCCTGTCCATCATATCACAGGTAACAGACCTGCTCTACCAGATAAATCTGGTCTATCCAAAGTTTAGATGCAACCAACTTTTCCCAGAACTGATCGACTGCTACCTTAAGGAGGAACGTGGTATCATTTATCCACAGCTCAAGGTAGGACATTTCTATCTGTCCACAATAGACGGGCTGGTGTCCAACGAATATCTAAGGACCCTTGATATTTTTCAGGAAGAGGCTTATGGTGATCTTTATAGTTTCCTGAACTCCCTCTGGACCAAAATTGGACAGGAAATTAGCAAATATCCTGATGTGGCCAACATTTTTAAAGAGATACTACCTGAAAGCATCCGGGGTGACCGATATCTCGACCGGAACAAATGGATGTCGCTCAATGAATCCGTCCGGGAACAATTGAACATCCGGAACATTCGCAAGGGTAAATTTTTCGAAAAAAACCAAAAAATATCCATTAATATAATGGAAAAAAATAAAAAAGGTCTATCCGAAGGAGGTCCGCAGGAAGGAGGTCCGTACGAAGGAGGCCCGTACGAAGGAGGCCCGCACGAAGGAGGTCCGTACGAAGGAGGCCCGCACGAAGGAGGTCCGCAGGAAGAAGGCCCGCAGGAAGAAGGCCCGCAGGAAGAACAGGAAGAATTCGATGGGCAAGAAGAACAGGAAGAGAATGAGGAGACGGAGGAAGACGAAGAGATGGAGGGAAACCCGAGGCATAACAGGATGCGTGAAAGGTCAAGGCAGCCTGCCAGAATTGTACATGTCCCCGAGTCGACCGAATTGAGGACAGAATATCCGGCCACCATACGTTATAAAACTTATCAGGGTGTACGCTACATTAAAATTAACAATCAGAATGGTCCTGTTAAAAACACCATGCAGCAGTCTACTACAAAAGGTAATATTCTGGCCGGACTTTTAGGCAGCAATCCGGGTGATGTCCGTATTGGACGTCCAGATTATACACAATATTTCCAACAACCTGCGCTCCAAACAACCATGGGATATACAGGATATAACGAACAACAACCAGGAATTTTGTCCGCGCCAGAAGGAATACCAACCATACAATCCGCAATACAACCGCCGGCGCAACCGATGATGCAGCTGCCGACAATGCAGCCGATGATGCAGCCAGCAATGCAACCGATGATGCAGCCGGCTGTATCCACTGGAAAAACAGGATCGCAGGCGGGGATGGATCTACAACAGGAAGCTATGTACCGCTATCTGATGGCCACAAACCAACTACCCGACCCGGCTCTGGCACAGGCACAGACACAAACGGCACCGGTACAATTGGGCGGGACCACTGTCCATCCCCGTACAACTGCCGCTCAGTCCCGTGACCCTCAACCTTTTTTTTTTCGATAGGCGGTAGTAAGGGGGTGGAGCCCAAAATAGTCCGGGAGAAGAGGGCACCCAACACGCCTTTTGTATCCCAGGTGGGCAGAGAGACCCGCCAAAAGTTGACAAAAGAGGTCAAAGAGGAGCCACGAGTACAACCACTGCTCAAACTGGAAGCCTATGCCCCTCCGCCCAAACCGGTCAGCAAGAATCTGGCGCTCTGGACAACACCCACAACGGCCCTGACTTCGGGTGAAACCTTACAGGTGCCCGTGCAGAACGTCTACAATATTACCCTACCCGGCCCAACTGGGTCCCATGTTAGTATGGACAAAATCTATGAGAATGTCCTGCCCGGTAAAGAGAATATACTCACCTTTACCACATTGGGTGAACGATTACAAATTTATGATTATGTACGACAAATTTTGGTCCGCCGTGAGGAGGGGGAGACGATTAATCTGGGCCCACAAGATTCCAAAGCACAACAAAGTCTACTCAGCTATCTTAAATTTTTAGAGCTCAACCCAAATTTCTACTCCCCTATTGAGAAGAACCCCTACCGTGGACTACCCCATGGGCTCCTTATCTATCGGTCCTGTTTTCCCATTATGTTCGAGGAGAGGAGTCAGAGCGTTATCTGTTCGGGCAACTCCATCGGGCTAAACATACGGCTCTATGCACTCTCTTTTGCGGAATATTTTTCCTACAGGTACAAGATGCCCATCTATCGTGAATATGATGTTTGGCGTGAACTAGCCTATTATGAATTTTTGCGCGAAAAGATTCTTAAACCTCGAAGATCGCCACATTTCCCAATACTCTATGCATTCTTTTTCTGTAGTAATTCTACAATAGATTTTTATCGGCTTAAAAAATTCTGTTTTACCCAAAAGGATTACCTAACCAAGGAATATCAACGATTTCTAGAGTTCATCCGTCTACGGACACAAAAAGTACTCCCTCCAATCATGGAGTTTAAAATACCTATGAGGATGGCCGAGTCCACGGTGGCCAAACTGCCCGACGAAATAGACCCGTTGCTCCAATCCTACAGTGGAAACCTGCTCATATTGGTGACCGAGGCACCCACACAGAACATCTACCAGTGGGCCTCGCGCATCTACGAAAGGCACGGTGTCGTACGCAGGATGGTCCATCATGGTTTCCATAATGAGGATGAATGGCTCAACATATTTTTCCAAATAACAGCAGCCTTCTGTGTCCTACAATTACAGGGTATCTACCTAAGACAGATGACCCTCCGGGATAATGTTTACGTGCGGGACCTGGGGACCCAAAATAATGTAACTAGCTACTGGAAGTATGTAATTGATGGCATCACCTACTACCTACCCAACCGAGGATATATGGTGCTCATTGATAGTAATTTTAAGGACATCGAACAACCGGGAGAAACCTTTGGACAGATCAGGGAGCATAAAATATATTTGCGCGAGATGTTCGACCACCCCAAATTGGACGATTATATTGTCCAAAATTATCGTCAGATGGTCAACACCAATTCTTTTACCAAAGAACATACCCAGAATAATGTGACCCGTCCGCCGGAGAGCATTCTAAAAAGATTAGAAGCCATCATGATGGACCCGGAAACGGACCTCCGTAGGATCATGCTCAAACATTTCCAAATGTTCCTGAACAATCGGATCGGTACCCAGCTCAAACATGATACCGAGGTTCCCAATATACGTGAGATTAGCCGGCCCTTCCATCGGGGAGAGATGGCGGTTGAGGTCATCGAGAGTGACCTCTACCGTTGGTGTCTGGTCACCCAGATTAAAGAAAATGGGCTCATAGAGATTCTGAGCGCCGAAAAGCCTAATAAAATGGACTACTATTTCCGCGATGTACGTATCGAAACCCTCCGCCAGTATTCCGCCTATGAAAAGATCGAACAGGATTTTGTGGATATTAACCTTAACTTTTCCGAAGAACAACTGCTCGAAACCTATGTAGTCGGATAATATTATTCTTAAAGTATTCTTTCAAGGATACTTTAAGAAAATTAGAGCTGATATTTTTTTATCAGACCCTTGAGGGAGGGTGCCGGACCAAAAAAACGTCCCAATAGTTGTAGATAGTCACCATCCGGGAGCCACTTTTGCAGCCAGAGCAGCGAAAAAACAGAAATCTTGGGATCGGGAATAAACTGGATCCGGTCCATATATCTTATAATCCTGGCGTATATATGGCATACCGTGGACATATCCATGGGACCTGTCACCGGCTCATAACAATCATGCACATGCATCATGACCAATACTTTGTTAAAAAAGTTAATGTAGGGATAGTGTGTCCCAGAACTCCAATAAAACCGGATCTGCATCTTGGACAGACTAAAAACGAGCAGGTTGACCTCAAAAATATTAAGGATTCTCAGAATGGACTCGTCCGTATAATGTCCCTGGTATAAAGCGGTGATCATCTGGCGGTTGGCCGCCTGTACCCGCTTGGTATTCTTGACCCGATCAATTTGATGGTTACGTTCTATTTTATGAAATACAAAATTTTCCAAAAGTAGTAGATGTCGGATAAATTCCGACTGGTCCATGTTCCGGGTCTCTGGACGCAGGATAAAGTTTAACGATACCAGGAAAGATAGGTTGACCGTCCGACCATCCCGTTCGACCGTACCAATAATACCCTGCCGATAGTATTTAGGGGTTAAAATTTTTTGGAATAGTTTGGGAAATTGTAGATAATTTTGCCGCTCATGGGGTGCCAATGGTGCATATTCTACTACCATCCGGCTGAGCATATCTTTATGGCCACTCTGTTCTATTTTTTGGACATGTTCCCTCTGTTTTCCCGGAGATGCATGGACGTCCGGGTTGTCCGAATGTACCAGGATGGTCAAAAAATAGGGATCGTCCGTCAGATAATGAAAGATCTTAAATAGATTAAGCATACTCCCTTATGAGTATTGTTTTTTTATTTCTGAAAATCTAATTTTTAGACACAAAAGTTCAATTTTTTAAAATTCCTTTAAATTTGGATTTCATGATAGTCTTCGTCCTGGTCTAATATTTTTTTAATACGTCTCTGTTTCAAGAGATTCTTTTCATAGTTCCGTAGCCTATAGGTTCGTTCCTCCTGCGCCAGATGGTGCAAAAATTTAGGATTGTCGAATGTTTCTGGCTTGTGCTTCTTATGGACACGCTCCAAATAGCGTACTACCTTGTCCAGGGTAGCATCACTAATGTTGGAAAGGTTTAAGAATACACCGTTAGCATTTTGGGTATAATTACATTGCGGATCGTCCGTTAAAATCTCAAAGATGGCATTGTAATCTTGAGCATTTTTGAGATTTTCGACCATTCCGACGATACGCAATCTTTCCTCACGTCCATAATGTTTCCGGCGTTCCATCTATACCTAATAGGAAGATTTTTGCCTATATAATTATAATGCAAAATGAACCCTATGAAGAAATGCTCCGGGAATATGTCTACCCGGAACCGGGACAGGAAGGCTTCCAACGGGACATCTATCGTAAACGTGAATTTTACATGCATGCCATCCCGGAACGTCGACCAATCCTCCCAGAAGAACGTGTAGCACGTTTTCATGAAAAATGTAGCCCCGAGTTCAGACTCACGGAAACACAAAATCTTTTGGCCAACTTTATCAATCCCAACACACCCTTCCGCGGTCTGCTCATCTACCATGGTACGGGTGTGGGTAAAACTTGTACGGCCATTGCAATCGCCGAACGTTTTAAACCCATGGTGGAAAAATATGGTACACGTATACACGTTCTTGTTTCCGGGCCACTGACACGACAAAATTTTATGATGGAAATTCTTAAATGTACAGGTGAAACATATCTCAAATATTTTCAGGATAAAACGATTATACTGGACGAGGCGGAGCAGGCCAAAATACGCAAGAACGCGTTGGCCATCATTACCCAGTACTATCGTATTATGTCCTACCGTTCCTTCTACCGCAAGGTGCTCGGCGAAAAGATCAAAGAACGGTTAGTCGTAGGCAACCGTGTCAAAACCATCAACCGTAAGACCGAGACGGGTGAGTATGAGCGAGACATTTCCATCAACCGTATCTACAGTCTAGACAACACACTGCTCATCGTGGACGAGGCCCACAATCTTTCCGAGAACGAACAGGGTGCCGCCGTTAAAAAGATCATCGAGTCTTCCAAAAATCTAAAGGTAATTTTGTTGACGGCCACACCCATGAAGAATCTGGCGGACGAAATAGTCTACCTGATCAACCTACTAAGACCTCCCAATGCGCCCATCGAGCGTGACAAAGTTTTTACCAGTCCACCGGGGAGCACTATGATCTTTAAACCGGGGGGAAAAGAATATCTGCGCAAAATGGTGCGCGGTTATGTATCCTACCTTAGGGGAAGCGATCCCCTAACCTTTGCGGAAAGGGTTGATATGGGAGAAATACCGCCAGGATTAGAGTTTACACGGGTCACACGCTGTTTTATGCTACCCTTCCAGCTGGAAACCTATCGGAATGTGGTGGCCACCCAGGAGGACAGATTTGAAAGGAACACGGAGGCCATCGCCAATTTCGTTCTCCCGGGGATCTCACGCGCAACACGAGAGCTCACGGGATTTTATGGTATTGCCGGGCTCAACGAGATGCGCCGACAGCTACAGTCCTATCAATCGTTCATCTGCCAGAAGGTGGCACGGGAAATCCTCTCCGGGGAAAAGGTAGAACATCTTGATAGACTTATCTATCTTGCTAAAAATAATGTTGTCCGTGGGGAAATATTTCGGGAACCTTATCTAAAATATTTTTCGATTAAATTTGCCATGGCCCTGGAGAAAATTAACCAGGCATACCAGGGGATGCGCGGACCCGGACTTATTTTTGTGTACTCTAACCTGGTACGTGTGGGGGCCAACCTCTTTAGCACGGTCCTCCTGGAGAATGGATATCTGGAGTTCCAGGAGAACGTGAAGAACTATGAGATTCTGCCCAGGACCCGTTGCTATCTTTGTGGAAGATTTTACGAGGTCCATAGGGATGTCATGGACCATGTATTCTATCCGGCCACCTTTATTTTGGTCACTGGCAAGATGGAAGGTGTCGTAGAAGAGATACCCGAAGAAAAACACCGTGTGCTCAAGAACATATTCAATGGTGTGGAGAATAAATTGGGGAAGTATATTAAAATAGTCATTGGATCCGTCGTCATGAACGAGGGTATCACGCTCAAAAACATCAAGGAGATACATATATTGGACGTACACCAAAATTTGGGACGGGTTGATCAGGTGATTGGTCGGGGGATCCGTTTCTGCACCCATTATGATCTGGTCAATGAGGAGAATCCGCGGCCCAAAGTTGAGGTTTATAAATATGTCATCTCTCTTCCCGGGGAACTTTCCAGCGAGGAACTACTCTATCTCAGGGCCGAACAGAAATACCGGCTGATCAAGGAGACAGAACGGATCCTCCAGGAGGAGGCCATCGATTGCCCGCTCAACCGTCACGGTAACATTTTTACCGAGGAACTGGCAAAGTATGCCCATTGTGGTGGCCCAGAGAATCCTTGTCCAGCAATCTGTGGATATATGCCCTGTGACTATCGTTGTGCAGATCCTTTGCTCAATGCTCAATATTATGACCCCCAAAGGAACATCTACCGCCGCCTGGAAAAACAGGAGATTGATTACACCACCTACCATAACTCCCTGGCCAGCGAGGAGGTTAACTATGCTAAGGCACGGATCCGGGAGATGTACCGTTTGAACCATGTCTATACTTTGGACGATATACTCGAACATGTGGAGGCTAGCTATCCATCAGAAAAAAAGGACCTTTTCGACGAATTCTACGTCTACCAGGCGCTCAACGATCTGATCCCCGTGACCACTAACGACTTCAACCAGTTCAAGGATACCGTCTGGGATCGGTTCAACCGTCCGGGCTACCTAATCTATCGGGGGGGCTACTACATATTCCAACCCTTTGACGAAAACGAGGACCTGCCCTTCTACTACCGGGAACACTATGAACCCGTATTGCACGGACATGTTGAACTTAAAAAATATTTAGAACACCATCCAGAGTACCAAAAGTTTTTGGAACAAGAAAAAATAAAAACCGGATACGATTTTGATTCTGTCATGTCCTACTATCAACAGCGTGATGAGTACGATTATGTGGGCATCATCGATCGGGAAACCCACCGTAGAACATCGGCCGACAGTACTAAGGATGTTTTTAAAATACGTCCACGACGGCCCAAAATTCTGGTCAAAAAACGTCAGACAGGGATACCTTCCTTCCGTGGAGCGATCTGCCAAACTTCACGGAACAGACAATTTCTAGCCAGGATTATCAAAAAAATTGGTCTTAGAATATCTTCAACCTCCCGGTCCGAAATTTGCCATACTATTTTCCAAAGGATGCACGATCTGGAAAAGTATGCGACCACACATGATGGCAACAAGCATACCTACCTTATCGTCCCGGCAAACCATCCCGTCTTTAAATTTCCGCTAAATCTGGAGGACCGTCTAGAATTGATCCAACGGGAACTGGCCCAAAAACCCAAAATTACCTCCCGACGGGTCCACGGAGAGTTTCCGGACATCAAATATATGGTATATTATCTTTCGTTCCCCAAACCTCCGGACGAATATTCCCAAAAAATCCTCAATAAATATGGTGCCGTTAAAGAACATGGAAAATGGATCCTAAAATAATACATTTTAATACAGATGGGTTGAAAATTGGATAAATAATTATGTGGCCATTTATCGGTCAGCTTTAATTGGTGAATACAATATCAAGATATAATTAATTACTTCATAAATTAATAGATGACTGGTAAATTAATATAATATTATAATATATGAACAATAGAAATTTTGGTTTTTGGTTCTGGAACTTCAACTAGTAATAATAATGCTGCATTTGGTATAGAAAGCAATGAGATGGCCATTGGTTATAATGCTTTTGCCAATTATAATAATGTCAAGCCTTAATTAATTGTGCCTTGATAATCCCTTTGAATTAATTAAGGTAAATTCACATTTCAAACTGATTTGTAAACGGCCTTTAACGGGGCCCTGACGTATCATTAATTAATTAATTAATTAATTAATGGCCCTGCTATCTACGGGGGTCAATAAGGAATTGATATTAGATATTATGGCCGTGTGACTACGTAATTCATCAGTCATCCCGTGTGAACTAGGAAATCAAGATGCTAATTACTAAAATAAACTCACCAAATGTGTGTTCCACATTTATTTGGTGAGCACAACATTTAATTAGCATCTTGATAATCCCTTAATTAATTCATTAATTAATTAATGGATTAATTAAGGTAAATTCACATTTCAAACTGATTTGTAAACGGTCCCTAACGGGGTCTGCTGTCTACGGGGGCCAATAAAAAAAATCGAGGTTAGATATTATGGATGGCTGTGTGACTACGTGATTCATTAGTCATCCCGTGTGAACTAGGAAATCAAGATACTAATTATTAGAAAAAACTCACCAAATGTGTGTTCCACATTTATTAGGTGAGCACTACATGAATAGGAAGTCCATGAAGTCCGTATAGGATCTGTATAGGACATGCTGTCCTCAAAAACTTGATTTTTGTAATCTATTTATCCTGTCTATAGGTAGGAACAATTATGGCCAAAACAAGTCTTTATTTCCGAACCTATCTGGAGAGTAAAATAGTTATCCATCCCGCACAAATGGGTGCCCAGATCGAGGAGCACCTATTGGAGAATTTAAAGAATAAGGTGGAGCGTCGGACCATCGATACTGGGATAATTATCCATGTGGACCGCATTGTTGAGTATCGTTCTGGGATCATCGATCGTACCAATTTTTCCGCTAACGCCATCTATTGGGTCAAGTATGAATGTCTACTCTGTGCACCCACCAAAAATTTAGAGATGATCTGTTTGGTGGAGAATATAATCAAGGGATATCTGATAGCCCGTAATGGTCCGGTGGTTGTGGCCATCGAGTTCAGCAGTATTGATCCACAGACTTTTGAGATAGTAAACGGGCAGGTACGCCATCTCAAACGGGGCTCTTTGGTCCAGCGGGGCGACCATCTTCGTGTGGTTATCATCAACGTTAACATGAACCTGGGAGAGACCAATGTGGTGGCCCTCTGTAAATTGCTCGACTATGCCAGCCAGGATGAGGTCAAAGAGTTTCAGGAGGAACAACGGATGCTCCAGGAACCAGACCAGGATGAAGAGTTTATTTAAAGGAAAATTTAATTAGGGGTGAATATTTGATAAAAGTAATCTTATCAAAATATGGGGTGGCGAAAAAATGTGGCCAAAAGATACGCGCCCGCGGACAGTTGGAGGCATGGATAACCCCACAATTGTACAAAAAATGTAGGACAAATTCGCCACACATCATACGATAGTGTGTCCGACAGTACGCATCGGCCAGTTCATGGGAAACTAGGACGTCCAGTATAACCGAGAGATAAATTTTTATTTTAGATTCAAAAATAACCCCCCGATATTTTTCCAGATTGCTGCGTACGATCTCCCGCGGGATCCCCCGGGAGATCAGCCTCGTGGCAAAAACATTCTGTCCCGTTTTATGATGATAATGGTCCAAAATTTCCTCCAATTCTATGAGCCTTACCCCTCCCATCCCCAGGCTGTTCAGCCAAAAAGCCTTCTGGTCGCCGTAATGTTTACGGCTCGTACACTCGAGCACATAGACCCGACCATCCTCCTCCCGTAGGATCAGACCTACATGGCCCATCATATAGCCCCGGAAGACAGGCTGTTCTAAGGGTTCGTGACGGCCGCCAAAAAAAATAATATCGCCCGATTGGAATTGGTCACGGATCTGGTCCAGGGCTCGGACCTCATCGTGATAGTAGGGATTATCCTTGTTGAGGTAGAGTAGACTGCGTATGCTTAAGTAGAGTATTAAAATTAAAATTATAATTAATTCCATTAAATAATTTGTCCAAAAATTATAATGCAAAATACACCTAAACAGGATACATTCCATATCAAGGTTGCGCACACCCTTGAACTTTTCCGGTTGGTACGCGGGCATGACGAGGAGAAATTTTTGGACTATTTGTCCAAATTAAGACCCGATGATGTGGATGTGAACATGCGCGATGAAAATGGAAACTATCTGATCTTTCTGGCGGTCGTGGCCAATTTGGATAGGATCCTGTCCCGCTTGGTCGATTATGGTGCACAATTGGACGTACTGGACGCAGACGGTTATAGTATTCTTTATTATCCCATCCGTTACGATTATCGTAATATCATCGACCTACTAATCCAGCTAAATCGCCGTGCCCTGGGCATCTCCATCCTTAACATCCAGGACTATTGGGGTAATGTACCCATTTTTTATGCCATCAAGAAACGTAACTATTATGCTCTGGAAGAATTGGTCAAAAATGGGGCGAACGTTAATTATGCTGATAACGAACACATGACCGTCCTACATCTGGCGGCCATCCGGGGGAATGTTGCCATGGTAAAACTTTTGGCGCCCCTGATGGGAAATATCAATGCGATCACCCGGACGGGCACCACAGCACTCCATTATGCCTCCAATCTGGGACATTTAGAGGTGGTAAAATTGCTCGTAGAACAGGGGGCCCGGCAGAATATGGCCGAAACGGACCATGATTTTCTGCCCATTTTCTATGCGGTCGTCCAGAATAACATCGATATTACCGGATATCTTTTGGACCATTCCCCCATGATAGGCCATCAGGATCATTATGGTAATACCATAGTACATTATGCCATCATTGAGGGGCATGAAGCGATTTTGGACATGATATTGGATCGTGCCAAGATTGCACGGCCAGAATCTTATTATAGTGAGGATATTAACCGTGTAGTCGATCCATATATGTTGGACGTGAATGCCGTCAACCTGGACGGATACTCCATTGCACACCTACTACTCTACTACTATCGGGAGAACTATTTGAAATATCTTAAAAAAATACTACCCTATGCACGCCTGAACTATCAGGATAATCGGGGCAATACGGTGCTCCATCTAGTGGCCCGAAAGCACCTTTGGAGGGAGCTTTCGGAGATTTTGATCCAAAAAAGGATGAACATTTATGTTAAAAATCATCGTGAACGTATGGTGTTAGATCTGATTAAGGTTCAGGAGCATGATATGGTTTTGGATATAGTGACACAAAGCTATTTTAACATTTTAAAGAAACATCCGGGGGACTGGAATAATGTGTGGGAGAATCAATGTTCCCAGAAAGATTTTCCGGAATGTTGGAAGACTATCAGGCTACAAATCCTAAAAAACCAAAGGTCCGTACCCATCAGAAGGCATAAACCGGAAATCCAGCTCATGGTCGATGAGCCCGTCAAGTTTACCCTTTATAGCGGATCCTTATTGGACGTTATCGTTGGCTTCAAGTATCTGACACGGCAGCATCCGGCGGCCACCATCATCCTGGACCCCGCCGACCGTGTACACTTGGAGCTGGAAAAATATATTTCCAGCCTGGGCATCATGGAGAATCCAAACCAACATCTGGTACATTTCGAAATTAAATGGATCTACCAACATATCTTTTTTCCATCCAGTCTGGAAAAGCATTTTATTGAATTCTATCAGGAGAAAAAGCATAATTATCTAATTATTCCCATTTCCATCATCCTCTCTAATGGTAACCATAGTAACAGTCTTATTTTTGACCTGAAGGAGAATCGGCTCGAAAGGTTTGAACCACATGGTTCCAACTATCCGATCGGTTTCAACTACAATCCGGACCTACTCGACCAAATGATCCTCCAAAAGTTTAGGGATCTGGTATATTCTGCCGGCGGATCCGGACCCCGCTACCTACGGCCCCGGGACTATCTGCCCAGGATAGGCTTCCAAATATTAGAATCACGGGAAATTTTAACCAACCGGAACCTTGGGGACCCCAACGGATTTTGTAGCCTTTGGGTGATCTGGTACCTGGACTATCGATTACGCTATCCGGATTTTTGGCCGGGGACACTAGCGCGCAAACTGATCGATGTCGTTCAGAAGAATGGATATTCTTTCCGGGACATCATCCGTAATTATTCCAAAAGGATCACAGAATATAGGGACACTATGTTGGAGGGCATCCATCGTGACATTAATGATTATATAAACAATCGTTTGGACAGGGAGGAACTTGATGGACTGCTCCAAATATTACTTTCGTGATTTTCACGAACAATATTGGATATTTCTGCATTAAGCCGTTCTTCGGAAAAAATCTCTAGCTCGGTGCATGTTTCTGTTAGAAATTTGTGGACGCCCATGTGCGACAGCTGCCATTGGATCTCCTCTATGTTTGTATCCTCGAATATTTGGCAGACTATTTGAACCAGACTCTGGTAGATAGGGTATAAATGTTTCCTGTCCAGCTGTAATATTTGTCGGACCAACACGGCAAGCCTGATGTCATCATGGACAAAAGCATTTTTTCGATATTTAAGTCCTTTCATAGCCTTTGTATAGAATTTCTTTTGGAAGGCTAAGGCAAAATGTTCGATCATTTTCTGCCGGAGGACCTCTTCATCTAAATGTGGATAATATTCCCTAATAATATTGGCTATCAAATAATCGAAATCCTGTACTAATTGTTCTAAAAAAATATCATAGTTGGGGTCCGAAGAAGGCTTGAATATTTTTTTAACATAGTCTAAAAAAAACTTGATGATCATTTCTAAAAATTCATCGAACGTTTTTTGACCGATGCGCAGGACGGCATAGATTGCGTCCAAACGGTCACCGCCCATGGAGCTTATGGCCCGATACTCCTTATCCTGCATCCCACCAAAAAGGTTAAGTTTGTCCAACATATAGATAAAATGGCGTAGTTGTCCTATTTTTTTAGGATAATAATTAATACTTTTAAGCCATTTGGCCTGGTCTATATGTTCAATAATTAAATTGTCCATATTAGTTTACAGTAAAATCTTTTATATTCAGGGTTGTCCTATCTCCCAATAAACTCTCATATAGATAATATGTCCAATATATGGGGCAGACCAGCCTGGTTTATCTTCCACCTGATAACCTATACCTATCCTGAGAATCCAACCCTCCAGGACCGTGAAAACTATCAGATGTTTTTCCAAAGTTTTGGCCGGGTGCTACCCTGCCCGGTCTGTCGCGCCAATTTTGAACGACATTACCGGGCTATGCCGTTGACCCAAGAAATTTTGGATAATCGGAACAGTTTGGTCCGGTGGGGGATTGATATGCACAATATGGTCAACCAGGAGCTAGGTAAACGGATGCTCGGCCATCAGGAGGCGGAACAGGCCTTTGAGAAATGGCTCCGCAAAAAGGCACATCGGAGGCGCAAATGGACCTTTTTATGGATCATCATCATAATGGTCATCCTGATCTTTCTGACGGTCTGGCTCTTCCAAAAATTTAAAAGTTGAAATGGGATCCATTTATTCCTTTAAAAGGAGCACCATCTCATATGAACAAAAAGGAATTAGGCAAACTCTACGACCGTTTAAAAAGGTCCATCGAGGTTAATTTTCCAGAATACTTTGCCATCGATGCAAAAGTGGTCCAGCTCTCGCCCCTGACCCTCTCATCCCTGGACGGGGGCCAAAAACTTCGTGCCAAAAATGTACCCATTAACATAGAAAACATTAAGGAGAATGATCTGGTACGCATCAAGGCTAGACTACTTTTGGATACAGAGGGACATGTAGTCCTTGAAGTTTTTTATATCTATCCGTTGGAGCAGGAGGTCTACTATAGTGCGGAGCTGAACAACTATCAGAAAATGCGCAGTCTAATATTATCTTCTAGGATACGCCAAAAAATTTTGTCACGCATATCACCGGACCCTCTTAGTAGGCACAGTAGGATCCAGAAGATTATCTTTATCTCTTTTAGGCACGAGGACCTACCATCTATTGAAGGGCTTAAAAAAGATCTCCGGGCCAATATCCTGGGCGTTCATCTGGGGGATCTTTATAAGTGGGAACATCTCTCCGAAACATTGGAGGCCTTTCGTAATGAAACAGATTTGTTCGTACTACTTTGCCACAATTTGGACCTGGGCAGGATTCTAGCACTTTCGTCCAAAACCAATCTAAAATATTTTTTAGGTCGTCCCAACGATTATCCCTATATAGTGGCCATAATCAATCTAGCGGAGCAAAAAATGGAGCCTTTATGGGTACACATGGCGGACCGTGTTGTTCCAAACTGTGAAGATTTTTATACATATCTAAAAGATATCAACGACCAATATCAACGGGAGTGTGAACAGCTTTTAGACCAAGTTTACCAACAGTTCCAAAAACGCGCTGAACTCTATCAAAAACGTTTACGCAGATATCATGTTTATTTTTCATTTGGTCCAAAATTGGTGGATCTGGTGGAACAGATCAAAACATTAGCATGCCAACGGTTGGAGGAACAAAAAAGGGGACTTAAAGATATTAAACTTTTCTTATTGGAACAAATTGTGCAGGAAGGGCAGTTTGAGGTCCAAAAAAATGATAGATCGTCCGTTGACAGGAATGTTGAAAATTTATTTGATTTTTATTTACAAAAACATGGAGAATTTTAAAGTTTGATAAAAGTTGAAAATTGGATAGTCAAAAAAAATATCCATATTATCCATATGGAAAATTTTGACAAAAAACTGGACAATTTAATGACCCAGTTGGAAACACTCCAACTGGGTGATACGATCAAACTTCCTTTTTCCAAAAAAATAGAACTTTACCAAAAGGCTTTTCCTCTGATCGAAGAGGCCAACCAACTTTTGGAAAAATTACAAACAGAAATTCGTAATCTTAAACCCCAAAAAATAGTAGACTCACAAATGAACCTTGAATCCATGCGTGACCTTCTGCTCAGCGGTAAACTTAACTTTCGGGAACTGATTATTTTGGCCCAACAGTTGATTAATCTAAAATCCGCAATGAACTAGTGGTTAGTTTATTGTTGTTCATGAGAATAACAATAAACTAATTATCTAGAAATGGATTTTTATCTGTCCTTCAGGTGTCGGACCCAGACGGATGCTCGTGATCTGTTGGATCTGTTTGAGGTCCGAAAACTTTTGGACCGGATCTTCATTAATCTGGGTAACTAATAATGGCGTCCAACACCATTTATCCTGGGGTCTAGGCATCCTAAAATGTTTTTCTAATATCTTACGGGACACGACATCGATACAGTCGAGCAAATAGATTTCCTCTCGGTAAGTACGCGGATCGAGATGTGCGGGTATTTCGTAGAATTGGAAAAGATAAAAGTATCCCTGTGTTAGTATGAACCCTGCAATATTATGGTATACTATTCCGCTCCGGTCATTTTTTTGGAAAAAATAGGGATGTAATGTTAAGGGATAAATATGTTTTTCTAGAAGTTTGCCACTACATTTGATGGTATTCCGCTCCCCTTGTTTGTTCAGAACTTCGATATCCAGCTGACTGTGCCCTTGGATATTGAGACAAATATAGAGATCCATGGGTATATAATCCTGGAACATTGGGTCCAGGATACAAGGATAATTTTTTTTGAACCTACGTGTTTCGATCTGCCTATCCCCAACCGAAATTATCTGACCTTGGGAAATCATCGTTTTACCCTTTCTAACCTGAAATTTAAAGGGTAAAACGATGTGCCCATGATATTCGTTAGGATTGTGACGATATTCCTTATACTCTCCCAGAAGTTTGAACCATAATATTATAGGATAGGCCAAGATTGTCCTTTTATTTATCTGGACGATTAGAGCGATCACATTCTGGGCATTATAAATAAAACCATAAGATCTTTCTTCATCCAAACTATTGATCAAATCGCTAAAATGTTGATAATCTGTTTTTTTAATGGTAAATTTATAATAATAGTGAGAAATTTGGGAAACAGAATCTACTACAGCCAGGACATCCTTAAATTCAAGGTTAATTTGTTGTCGTACATTACCAGGAACTATGATATTTTCCGGACAATTGATGCCATGTTCGTGCAAAACTTGTGGGGATAGATAGGATGCCCAATAATAATATTTTTCGTTTCTATTAGGAATGATCTGCCCATCGATATTATAGACTTTGACATAATTCTTCAGGCCACGCGTAACTTTCAGGATGACCATCCGATAATGGGCATAACAAAAATAAATTTGGGTTTTTGCCAAGAATATACGTCCATTTTTTTGATAGGCAACATAAATACGTTCCCCATTGATAACCAAACTATGGGCTAGTAGATAATAGTTTTCCTTATGTTGGACCAAAATACCTGGCGTCACATAATAATAGGCCTGCTCCTCTGGATCCTCCTGGAGCCAGTTACGGGGACGATCAGAAAAAGAAATGATTAATGGTTCTAATTTTTCCATTTTTAATATTTTTTTTAAATAATAGGATTTAAAAATTATAAATTCAAATTTTTATAGTATTTCCAAGGATACATTGGACGGACTATTTTGGAGAAATAAATAGGCCGTCCTGCTTTACATCTATAAAAAAGGATACTTTTAAGCAATGTTTTAGGGGGTCCTTGACACTTACTATTAATATTATTATAATAGGCAGCTATAAAAGTGGATAGAATAAGTTTCCATATTTCTGGAAATGGAACAGTGGATCTACCTTTAATGGAGGATGATTTCTCTAATATTTTGTAAATATTATCATTTTCTGGATCATATTCCGCCAATTTACGCATCCGTCTAAGTTCGAATAAATCCTTTAAATAATTTTGGATAAAATTAATGACCAACTTTTCATTAAGCATATTAAACTTAACAACTATCTGAATTTTTTGTAAGGTTGTCTGGGACAATTTAGATTCTTCTTTTAATCGTAAAAGTTTGTACATCTTATACTGATCCTGAGGATGGGCATATTTAACCCGGACTAATTTGTCCGGGTCTAATCTGTCAATCGTATCCTGGAGGGCTCTTTTAAGTTGGAACCAAATATAACATAGGAAATAAAGGTCGCCCCATGAATTACTATGAAGATTTTTAAAGCGTTCTTCCGTAATATTCTGGTCCCTCCAAGTATAAACATCCGGAACAGTCTCCATCATTTCCAACAAGGCCAATACATCCTCTTCGATATTATATTGGAAACTATAGACCAACCACAAATAGCACTCATGGTCACGCAAAAGGCCAAAATTAAGACTATGCATTAATCTATAAATATAATCTCCCAGGACCGTTTTAATTTCTATTTTTTCATTCAACAGTCCAGTAGATATTAATGTTCCATTGGGCAAAATAATGAAATTATCTACATTATTCTGATATATTGTGACCAGATTATTATGGTACAAACGTCTCATTGCCAATAATATTTTTTGGGAATCTTCTATTTCTGAATATTCATTTAAATATTCTGGGTTGGTTAATTTATCCTCCTGGAGATTAATAACGGATCCGGTAAATGGATCGCGTATAATTATATTTTCATCGGGCGATATTAGGTAAAAATTATTACTAATTAGATTAACATTTTTGTTCTCCATATAGGTAATATTTAATTTGATCCCGGTAAAACAAATATATAAATAGTCATTATAGATATAATCATCATATAATGGATAATCATCATGATTTTGGGCATAATAATTATTGTTAAATACATTTATGTATTGATCATCAATCGTAAATTTTCCTAGATAGGCATAATAGGCATCTTTTAGTTTAAAATTAGGTAATAACATATATTTTTTCAGAATTATCTCTGCATAGGGTTCTATTTCATGGACGATTTCTGGATAGATATATTCGGCACCATTTAAATATTCCAGTATTAATTTATATTTATTGTACAGCAGAAAATCATTATTGATGATTATATCACGGTGATCCGTAATAAGATGGCGTAGGATAAGAATATCGGGACGAATATTAGTTATCTGATATATTTGACGGTTTTTTAATATTTTTTCAAGATTATATCTATGGTAAACTTCGCCATCCTGGGTACGCCCAACGCGCCCACGCCTTTGTTGGGCACTCGTCCAGGAAATGGTAGTTAATATTAGTTTTTCCGTATCCTCTATGGGATCATAAATGTTAATCTTAGCATAGCCTGTATCGACCACATATTTAAGGTTGGATATTGTAATTGATGCCTCCGCAATATTGGTAGCCGCAATAACCGCACGATTATAGGTTCCCGGACGTACCCGGTATGCTTTCTGGACATTTTTTAGTTCCTCGTCCAAGAGTACATTCTCTTTATTGCCGGTATAAAGGGGAAGATTTTGGTCGATTCTACGTATAAACTCTTTTTGGGCTTCGTTAAGCTCACTGTAGTAGCCAAAACAAATAACATTGGGTGGACTCTCCCGGTTGATCTTCCGGACGGCCTCGAGTATGTCCGATTTTCCGGCCAAAAAAAGTAGTATATGACCCTCCTGGGTCCTTCTAAGAATCTCCAATGTTGTACGGATACCATCCAATACATAAGTTTTTTCATCGACACGTTGGGCCTCCTGAGGACTAAGATAATGGTCTATTATACGATAGAGGGTGGTGGAGCCTGGGGCGTTCACGTGGACGCGCGGATCCACATTACTACGGTCCAACTTATTAATCTTGAGATAATAGCTCAGAGGGTAGATCACATTATTATTAATATATCTGTAGAACCGTCGATATCTGGGCTCATCCTCGTCCATAGTGGCGCTCATGATGATCAGCCGGATGCTATTATTTATATAAAGCATCTCCCGGGAGAGTGTCAGGATCATATCCATATTAACATTATGCTCGTGTGCCTCGTCCACTATGATGACATCATAAATGTTTTCTGAATGGAATTTTTTATACCATTTGATGGCCTGGTTATTTTTATCGGTCACTGGTTCTATGGAATAACCGGTCATAAATGGATATCGGGTAACCTCATCATAAAGAAGTCCGTCCGTTTCCAGACGGAAAAAACTTTTAATATTAGGGTTCCAATGTTCATCAGCATGGTGGCGGAACTGAATATAATATTCTATGGTCCGGGTCCGGTCGTCCCGGAAAATAGGATATCCCATTTCACGGGAGATGGTATCAGCATTAAGTACTGTAGGCTCGATACGTGGCTGGCTACAGACTACCCGGGCGTTCCTTTGGAAATAGAGCATTTTGAGGGCATAGAATGCCAGCTTGGGAGTTTGTGTAGATTTACCCACGCCAGTCGACCCGGTGATCAGAATCATTCGGTTGTGCATAAAATGGTGGAAAAAATTAATTTGGGCCGTCCAATGAACGGCATAAAGGCGGGACCAATTTTCGGACGGGAGTAATTTTAAATATTGGCCACCCCGAAGCTCCCGGTAGGCGCGGCCGTCAACATATGAATAGCTAGCATTACCATATTCTTCCAGCCGTTTTTGTAATAATTGACGCCATAATGTGGTAGAAGTTTTCTTATCGAGGAGTGTTATATCATTTTTAGGATGGGAAAGTAAACCATGGTAGATTAAAGATTCAAATACAATCTTTAATAAAATGGGATGGATTAGCTGATGCAATTTATAATTAGCATCGATCAGTTCATATTCTTCCAATCCATAGATTTTCCGAAAATAATTATTAATGTTAAACCAATTATGAATTTTCCAATTATTTTCTTGAGGATGCTCTATGTCCAGCAAACGGATTAGGAAAATATCACGCCATTTAGGATTGAGACTATACCAGTTATTAGGAAAATGATAATAATATTTTTCGAAATTGTAATGTACCATGGATTTAGCATAATTGAAAATATTCTTAAAAGTAACATGTAAATTATTGTCCGTGGTCAAATATACTTGTTCATCCCGAAGACATTCCCTGTACCATCCGGAACGTAAAATACTGATCTGGTCAAAAAGGAACTGGTATATATGTTCGATGGGTATATCCTTAATTTTATCCTGATTCTTCCGTACCAACTCTAGGTCGATATTCAGGGATTCCTCCAGCTCCTCCTGTTCTTCGGTGAACATTTTTAGTATTATTTGCTCACCCGTCCGATAATATTTGGCAAAGAAATAAAAGAAATGTGTTTTTATGGTTAGGTCCGTCATGTTTTCCTGTCCCATAAATTCGGCCCATTGGTTCCCAAAGATCTCACGTTCTGGTTCTCTGAGGGAATCCCAGGATTGATTATTAATAATAGGTTTCAAATGTATTTTATTTTTTAGATAATTAATATAGGAGTAAATATTGCCGCCTATCCTTATATCATAGATGAGCCATTTACAATTTTTAACCTCATGATAAAGATGATTAGCTATTACATGATATATGTCCGCATAGGAAATACCAGGTCCGATGTCTATGAAGCCGTCTAGTAGTCGGATTTCATGACGTTTTAGCTTACCTTTTGTCTCTTTATAGAGCTGGGTTTTAGAAAATTGATCCAGAGGAACGGGCACTATATGTACCCAATTAACCATGAGTTTGTGTGATAAAGCATCAATTGTATTCAATAGGAGCCGGAAATGTGCTCTAAAATATTCCGGGATAAAGGGACGATAGTATATTTTATTATCATTATTATCAGAGGTAAGCAAAAAACGGCTATATTGGGCATCCGTATAGACAAAACGATCGTCCTGTTTTTTTAAATAGAGTTCTTCAAGACTATATATATTGACAACATCGGTTTTCAAATAGGGGAACATCATGTAGGCCAAACTCTTAAGATCCTGCGAACCATTGTACTTTAATAATTCTTCCACCCGGAAGCCAGGGCCAAATTTAAGGTTGATAAAATAGAGCAATAATGCCAGATGGTCCGCTAAAAGTTGGACCTCCCGTTCGTTTAACTTGGGAAAAATCTCCCGGACTATCTTTATACTATATTGGTCGAAAACTTGTACCCTTTTATCCTGCAAAAGGTCGTCCAAGGCTATATTAATAATGGGTAAATATATAATAGGTTTGTTCATTAAGAACTAATTATATTTTGAATCTGACCGATTAAATTCCTTTCATCGATAGCACCCTCAATAATTTCACGTTTGATTTTTTGATCCTTATAATAGATATAGAGGATGGGGACTATATTAATCGATTTAATAATTTTTTCATATTTTACCCTATCGATCCCGGGATCCTTAAGATCGACCTTTCCTGTTTTTAGATCTAAATGTTGAAATTTTTTTCTAACAGACTGGACTAGATCTCTCCATCGTTCGAGCATATTCCTCGAGGCAGGACAATCTTTACTGTAAAATAAAAATAGATAAAGTCTGGACCGATATGATGTATGGCCACCATACTGTTCTATTAAGTGGGATGCTTCTGTAGAACTAATGTCCTCCAGATAGTCGGTATCCAATAATATGTCCGAAGATTCCATTTATCTATGTCTATATATTTTAAAAAATAATTACCTGATGAGAAGAATAGGATGGTACCCTCAGCTCATAATGCGATCTTTATGTTGGCCCAAAAATATAGTTTCGAATATTCCCAGGAGTTCAGCCTGCTCACAGCCTATGTTTATCCGGACCATTCTGCGGGCTCTTTGGCCCTGGCCAACCATGTACATATGTTCCTTTGGGCGCTCGATGATCTCATGGACTATCCTCATACGAGGACCCATGATAAATTAATTATACTCAAAATGCTTAAAAAAATATTACGTTCGGGGACTGTTTCCAATTATAATCTGGTCAGATGTCTCGAGGAAATCCTCGGAAGACGTACGCCAATACCTAATAACACAATTTTTGGACTATTTTAGGGGTATTAAAAAACATCTACTACTTCATGGTAAAATTTTATCCATTCAAAAATATTTAGATATACGTCTTAAGGATAGTGCCTGTGAGGTCGTCTGGCCCCTGATGTTTTTGGACAAACAGGATATTAGAGATTGTTTAAATTTGCTCCGTTCCAAGAAGGGTAGACGGGCCCGCCTTCTGGCCAACCTGAATATTATTATTGCCAATGATCTGGCATCCATCCATAAGGATATTAGGAATGGGGAAACTTTTAACATTATTTTCAGCTGGCAAAAGGAAAAAAAATATCATTTGAATCTGCTGCTGTACAAATAGCAGCTCTCTGTAATCATTATTATGGCGAGCTAAACAGGATAAAAAGTTCCCATCCCCGCCTCCACGAACTGGTGGAACGGCTAAGTATATGGTGTAGGGGTAATCTTGTCTGGTCGCTAGCCGTACGTAGATATCATAAAATTTGAAATTAATAGTTAAATTAAACAACAAATTTTGTTGTTTTATGTATCCTAATATACTGATATTATTCTATTATCCTGCTTTTTTAATATCCTTCTCATTGTTATGCTATGAGATGTTACAAAATCGATTTTTGATCAACCCGGGCACCTCCAGTTAATTCTAGGTTCTACCTATGATTTGGTCTATTTAATCCATAGGATAGATCCACCTGTCTATTGTAGAACATATATACTAATTCTGGACCTCTACATATTGGGCGCGTCATTCTTAATAGACCACAGGATGATCGTCCGGATCACTAAACGGGTGAACAAAATGTACTACCTGGCATCCATATTAGTCCTAATCTATTACCTTTTTGATTTTCTGAATAAAATTTGATATTTGGACTATCAAATTTAATTATACCAAACCATATTTCAAAAATGGAAACTTCCTGTCTACCTGAGATCGTCTACATAGGTTGCAGTCCGGTGGACCAAATTGAATATCATTATTATTATTTCATCCTAACAAATATCCATGCACTTTTTTTAGTATTTGGTCTATCCATCGTTATATATAAAAAAATAAATGGTTCAGGTGTTCTGAACGATGCCTACATTATTTTTATCTTCTGCCTGGCTAATATATCATGTTGGCTTGCCTATGATATTCTACTACTCATTAATTATGGATGGTATACACGCATGATTAATTTTATCATCTTTACCCTGGTGCATATGAGTATCTATTTTCCCGTATGTTATACGGCTTTCGTCTGGCTAGAAATACAGGGTATTCGAGAATCATTGAAAAAATATAACCAGCTTTCCCTCTACAATGAGCATTTTTGGGCAGTCTGTACCACCCATGCAATCCTATCATTAGGGTCCGCCATATTAGTGGGCATTTTCGTCTACTATGACATACTCACAGGCTATCTTATATGTGCCCGAATTTTTTGGGGCACGATCGTTATTTTTGCAATCGTGGTCATTATTATATTATTACGCTATGGATACATCTGTTATCAGGATGCCCGGCAGTTGGATAGAACTCTATCCTCCAAAATAAGATGGATTATCTTTTTTGTCATAATCGTTGGGATATTATCCTTAATATTTTACGGTTTTTATACGGTAATGCTCGGTCTGGTAGAAGTTATCCCCTGGATGTGGCTTACTATCCATGGTTTTTATGCATTAGGCTCCCTTATTATTGTATCCTATTTTATGCTAATACAGATAATTAAAATAAAAATTTCCAGCAGTTCCAATTAATTCCAAAAGTTATTATGAATTTAGAGTTATTCTACAAATCCATATATAGAGTGTGGGGACACTTTATAAATGGATTTCTAAGTAATTAGAATTTAGAAAGGATAAGTTAATGGCCATTAATAATATATTTTAGACCATAAAAATATTTTACAGTTAATCAGACGATCAGAATTCATTGATGCAGTATTTCACAAAAAGTTACTGGATAAGTTAACAGCCATTAATAATAGGTTGTTGCCGATAATGATATTATCATTGGTACTAGAGGGGAGAAGGAAGGATATTGGTATTGGAGTATGTAGGATCAAAATAGCTTGCATTGCCCATAATAATATTACCGTCGCATTCCGCGGTCGTTAATAATATTACCGTCGCATTCCGCGGTCGTTAATAATATTACCGTCGCATTCCGCGGTCGTATGATTCTGTTGTTGATCAGTAGATAGTAGTATTATGGTCTGAATGGATGAGCCGTTGCCAATAATAATATTATTGCTACCATATAGTACGACGCCCGTATTGTTAACATTACTAGTAGAAGGGGCGCTCAGATTCGCATTAGCATTATTACCGATAGCAATATTGTTACTCGAAACGGCACTACTGACCCCGATAGCAATATTACTAATATTGTTATTATTATTCATGAGCGCCTAGTAGCCGATGGCAATATTGTAGTCCGCATTAAAATTGGCTGAAGAATCACTGCTAACATTATTGTAATTATTATATAGTAGTGTCATCTGACCGGCAGAAATGGTATAGGCATTATTACCGCTATTCTGATTTTGTACGACCTGTGTCCCGATGGCGATCAACTCGTCACCAGAAGCATTCACTATATAACTGGAAATACTCCCAAAGAATTGTTACAATTGCCGGCCACCTAGTTGCCGATGGCTATGACATTGTTGGCGCTCACGGTCGCATTACTTATGGAGGTCAGACCACAAGCGTTTTATGCCGTCTGGTAGTCCAGGACCAAAAAAACAGGAGGCCGACGGGGTTGCACTATTATTACTAGTATTATGCACAGCATTCTATGCGGCCTGGTAGCCTAGGATGGACGGGTATAAACCGTTCACCGTTGTTGTAATATTCAGACTCGAAGTCATAACCATGTTCTAACCCGCCTGGCTACCGATGATAACACTACTACGAAGATTAGTATAAATTGCCAGTGTGAAATCCCCCAGGGCCACATTGTTCGACTCCGTGATATTGGTCAGGAACGTCTGGTAGCCCACGACCGTATTCTGCTGTCTGGAGGTGTTGGCCGTGAGCGTCTAGTAGCCAAAGGCAGAATTAGAATTGGTTGTATTGCCGCTGGTGACGTTATCATTTAATTTCAATGTTCCTATAGGGAAAATGGATTTATAGAGTAATTAAGTATATCTTGGTGTTATATTCACTAATTAAAAAATAAACGGTCGTTTATCAGTCATTCCGTGTGAACTAGGAAATCAAGATGTTAATTACTAGAAAAACTCACCAAATGTGTGTTCCACATTTATTAGGTGAGTACAACATGTAATTAGCGTTTTGATAATTCAGTTCACATTTTAAACTGATTTGTAAACGGGCCCTGCTGTCTACGGGGCCAATAAGGAATCGAGGTTAGATATTATGACTGTGTGTGACAACGTGATTCATCAGTCATTCCGTGTGAACTAGGAAATCAAGATGCTAATTACTAAAAACTCACCAAATGTGTGTTCCACATTTATTTGGTGAGCGCAACATGTAATTAGCGTCTTGATAATCCCTTAATTAATTCATTAATTAATTAATGAATTAATTAAGGTAAGTTCACATTTTAAATTGATTTGTAAACGGCCCCTAACTGGGCCTTACGGGCCCTGATGGCCTCTGCTATCTACGGGGGTCAATAAGGAATCGATGTTAGATATTATGACCGTGTGACTACGTGAATCATCAGCCATCCTAAATGGACAAATCATCAAGATGTCATTAATTACGGTATATTAATATGCAAAATGTATTCATTGAGTATCTTGATGTTATGTTCATCCATTTATTATGGATATTCACAATAATAAAAATATCTATTGGATAATTTTATTTATATCCAAAATTAAAGGAAAATTCAATAGTTCATCGTTAAAAAAATAGTTTCTGAGTATAAATGGACGGTCATGGTTTTTTAAAGTATCCTTTTAAGATTTTACAGGCAGAACCCCAAGATTTTTGGAAAATTGTAAAAAATGCTCGACAAGATAGCCTCTATCACAGTTTGGTCTCTACCAAAAATCTTAGGCGGATCCAAAAAGGGATAGTATATGGTGTCTACCGTGCGACCCAGGGGCACTATTTGATAGACTATCAGGACGAACATGAGCTGCGCGAGGCCGTAACCTATATTTATCGGGAGAATCCTGGTCTAGATTTACAGGATCTTAATAATTTATGTATTAGATTAATTGTTCCACGGATCGTCGAACAATTAAAATTTCATGATAATTATCTTCATAATTTAGATATTCCGATAACACCATTATCATTACCCAAAAATGTTTCCCGTGCAGGATCAAAAATATTAGAGTATCATCCTGGAATCTAAGGATTTTTTTAAATATTGATCCATTCACCTTCCGAATAGCCTTTTTCTTTACAATAAAAGAAAATAGTACCCGTACGTGATGCCCTATCAAAAAAGCTTTGGGCAACTGTACCACTGGTTTCGGATGCCGTACTGAAAAATGGCTCAATATAGGATATAGGTTTGTTGGTAATGTAACCTTCACCATTAGGATTAGGGATAGGAATGGCCGCACCTAATGGATCATAAAGATAATATTTGGGTTCAAAAATGCCCAGATCCAGATTCTTTTTACCGATAATAAGGCCGGTACAACCGGTAATAATATATGTACTATGGTCACCACTTCTAATTTCTGTCTCCGTTATGGCGACTACAGACCTAAGATAGAAAATTTCGGTAGAATTTTTGAGCGTGAATTGTAATGGTATGTTGACCGGATAGGTATTGAGCCTTTCGAATTTAGAAAAGGTTAAAGGTAATTGTGAAAAAGATATTGGATTAAGATAACTTCTAATTTGGATACGTTGAATCCTACGGTTAACATAGAAAATAAGTACCTCACGACTATGCATGATACTTTGTTCTTTAGGAACGATCGTTTTATTTTCATTAATCCAAATAGTCTGACTGGTAACAACCCTAAGGTCTATTGGTTGGACATTAGATTCTTCACTATAGGGTGGAAGGTTAATTGTAAGCATGGGAACGCTCGTGATGGTATAAATAGGCTGGGCCAGTCCGGCCAGAACTTGTGGGGCAAAACCCAAGGAAGATGCATATGGGCTGGATCCCAACATACTTAGGGCCGTGACAGGTTTCATATAAATGATAGTTGGTCTTAATGAAAAAACTGAGAGCAGGCGCCGTAGAATAGATCCTTCATCCTGGCTGAATATGAGATCGGCATTATCATAAATATTATGGCGGCATAAGTTTAGATTGTGTATTAGATTGTTTGCCACGCCACCCTCATAATAATTACCATTTCTGAGTTTAAGTACTGTTTCCCAAAGGGAAATTTGTACACGAAAACGATTACGGATGTCGGTGATAGGGCTCACAATATCACAAACAACATCATTAGGATCGCTAGTAATATCATAAAAGAGTAACATATCAGCATCATTTACTATGGGTTTCTTTTCATAACGACATTTTACAATATTGCCAAAACTAGAATGTAACATATGTACATCGAATATTTCAAATTTAGGTAGAAACATACATGCAATAATTGGATGGATATAACTGCTTGCAATATGACGATCACGTTTATATTCTCCGCTCATTGCAGCAATACCACAATCTTCATAGATTAAACTTTGTAAAAAAACATTATTATGAACACTTTGATAATTTTCATGCATATTCAAAATTTCTGCCAATATGGGATGTTCGCTCTCCTTAATCTTTAACCCTTCATCCTTGTATTCAGTATAATAATAGTATAAATAATTACCCAATGTTTTGCTGATCAATGATTTGGCGGCAATCATTTCCGGAGAATAGAAGGATTCAACTTGTCCTTTACCAAAGATAAGTGCAAAAAAACGTCGGTAGAATTCATTATATTCAAGATCTGACCATTTATGTTTTTCCTTGTAAATTTTTATTCTATCCAAAATCGAATGTAAAGGCATGGAACCCTTTTGATATTTCTCAAAAGCCTTCTGTACCAATTCGGCAACCTTCTCACGTCTTTTCTCAAGGCGTTTTTCATAGTAACGGTTAATTTCATTAACAATAAGTTCATCATTTTTGTATTTTTCCAAAAGTCTTGAAAGTTTATGCCTATCGGGTCCACCAGTTTTAAAAATTTTGCGTACTTCTTCTTTTATGTCCTCAAGGAGTTTGGAACGTGTCTCCTCCCGTGATTCAGGCTTTGGTGTTACATTAGGTTTTTCTTCGGTAATTTCGAATGTTTCCCGACTGCTACGTCCTGTCATGATATTATATATTCTATCTATATTTTTTACAGAAATTTGATTTAATGAGTATAAAAAGAGAAATTGGACACATAATTATATGTATAATTGGATCGATAAATACCGTCCAAAAACATTATCAGAAGTGATTGGTCATCGTAAAGAGATCGCACAATTGGAAAAATTTATAGGACAATTTAAAGGACAAAATGTGGAAAATCCTAATATAATTGTAATAGGTCCAAATGGAATAGGCAAGACATTAATAGTAGATTTGATCCTTCAAAAATATCAATATACCAAATTTGAGAATGAATTTTTTAATCTTTGCATTAGGTCTTCTGATAATAAAGTAAATAGTTTGAAAAGTTTTTATCTATTAATTTCAGGAAATAAATTAGTCCAGAATAAAATTGCCCTAGTCATCGATGATCTTTCCAACATGAACAGTCCTAAGATTAAGGATGCCATTAAAGGGATTATCCGATTAAACAGTCAGTATAAAAAATTTCCCATTATTATTATTACCAATACAAAACATAATAAGATTATTAACGAACTGCGTAAGGTTACCACCTATCAAAAAAAGTCTAAATATAATATTAATGAGATTAATCTTAGAATTCCGGATTTTGATGATGTTCTAAAATTTGTCCAGCATATTTGCAAGAATGAAAACCTCCAGCTGGAGGATGAAGATCTTTATACTGAAATAATTGCACACTCCCAGTACGATCTACGGCGTTTGGTCACACTACTCGAAAATTTAGCCTATTATTTTTCCGACCGGAAAATTAGTCGGGAAAGATGGGAATATTATCAGGAAATTTCTAAAACTAAGGATGTAGATCCAGGAATCTATGAGGCAACCCGTTTACTTTTAGACGAATATCTTGGCGTCAATCGGATCCTTGCTATCTATGGGGAAGAACGGGCAACAATACCGCTCATGATCCATGAGAATTATACTATCAATCTTTTCCAAGATTATCCTCATATGGATGCTAGAGTACGACTCTATCTCCTTAAAAAGATTATTAGTTCAATTTCCTATTCTGATTATGTAGATGGCCTCATCTATTCGAACCAATATTGGAACCTTCAGGATGTACATGGTTTTTATTCATGTGTATTGCCCAGCTATTGGATAAACTATCATCCTAATAAACTCCATAAATTAATCCATTACAATTATACTCAGGATTACAATAAAACATCAATCCGTAAGATTAATCATAAAATTATAAAAAAAGTACAGGAAAATATTAGTCTTAAAAAAATATCTATTGAAGATTTCTTAGAAATTTCAGATATATTTAAAACGTTAGTGGAACGGAAGGATTATCTTCTGTTAAAGGATATTATAGACCAGCATAAGTTAACTGTTAGGGATCTTGAAAATATTATTAAAATAGACAAAATTAACCGGAAACCTACTATGACCTGCAAACAGCGTAATACTCTTAAGGTTAAATTAGAAAATTTTGTCTAATATATATGGATTCCGACATCCATCTAGAAAAGTTTGAAAATCAAAGCTGTCCATACTATCCATTATTCCTCCAAAAACTAAAAGAATTGGAAAAAATTGCCGATTATTCCTATGGATACTATCGTTTGGGCAACCTAGTATGGATGGCCAAACGAGAAAATTATAAATATCCATCCGAATACTTTCGGAAAGTTGTCCTATCCACACAAATTGTCCAGGGATATCTGTTGAACCCGCCACTCATATTATCCACAGACCAAAGGCAAAATTATACAACTGTCCCACTGAAGCGCAACCAATTGCTCATCCTGGACGCTCTTTTCGAACAAGGGGGACGGCCCCATTATCAGAACAATAATTATGCAGAACATGCAGGTGCCATCCTGGTGGACCCTTTGGACCCACGTGAGATAGAAAATATTCTTGTTTTTACCCATTTTAGGACCAGCCCGACGGATCCAGAAATTTTGTTGCCCCGAGATTATCCCAAAATGTATTCCTACTATTATATCTTCCATACCCATCCTTATGATACCTTTAGACGTATCCAAGGAATCCTTTATGAACTTCCTAGTTCTAACGATTTGTATATTTATCATAAATATCACCAATATGGACATCTTATTTCTTCCCTGATCATTGCCCCCGAAGGTCTCTATGTAATACGCCCCCGGAATGCTACACAAATGACAACCTGGTATGATCTAACCGACCGTTTTTTGGAGCTTGAAAAGAAAAGCTATACTAGAATGAAAATAAAAAATATCCATCCTCTGGATCATAAGAAATTATACTATCATTTCAAAACTATCCAAGAATATAATGATCTAATCTCACATATGAACATTTATGTAGAATATTATCCACGGGAATGGAAACATAATAGATGGATGCTCCGTGATATAGATTTACATTTTTTCAGATAGATTCTACATATTGATATTTTCGGTTGTCCTCTTTTGGTCAATATTCATTTATGAGGCCGTTTTTACGACCGTTTACAGGTCAGTTTGAAAGGTGAACTACATTATCAAGACATCATTAATTACCATACATACTCATTGGAAAAGTGTGTAACACATATTTCATGAGTTTTTTGGTAATTAATGATGTCTTGATTTTTTAGTTCACGCAGGATGACTGACATATTTTACGGCCGTTCATAGGTGGATAATATTGATATTTTTGGCAACATTCATTTATAGGGCCGTTTAGGTGAACTACATCATTAATTGCCATACATACTCATTGGAAAAGTGTCTTGATTTTTAGTTCACACGGGACGATTGACGTATTTTACGGCCATTTATAAGTGGATAATATTGATATTTTTGGCCAACATTCATACTAAGGTGAATTATATTATTATTTACCATACATATTCATTGGGAAAGTATGTAACACATATTTCATGAGTTTTTGGTAGTTAATGGTTTTTGAAGTTTAAAGATCTTTTGGATTTTTAGGTCCAATTTTCCATATTAATTTTTTGTGAGCTAATTTCAGTATGTGTTCGAACTTTGTTAATATTATTCGGGGGATAAATATAAAGGTACCAGATAAGACCTATTACCAAGGAGATTGCTAAAGGATAACGCCAACTAAACCGGTTGACCACTTTCCCATTTTGAACCTCGGGCACATAACCTATTCTAAATAGATAAAATGTAATGGATAAAATAATAAGGCTAATCACGAATATTATAAAAGAGTTTTGGTACCAGGCCACCATTATTTACCACTTATATTTTATTTACTTACCATAATCTTCAATCACGGTGACCTTTTGTAGGTCAATTTTATCGGTAGTATAGATACGTTCTATGTTTTCAGGATGCAATGAAGGGCGGGAAGAAAGTGATGTCATATTTTGGTCATCCTCTTTACGATTACTTTTAACATTTTTGGCCGATTGTACTGCTTTATCCTGTTTATTAGAATGAACTTTAGGTGGTTCGCTGGCCGGGGGATTACTGGGTGCCATATTGGCAATAATTTTGTCCAGATTGATCATTTCCTGAATCTTTTGTTGTTCTGTTTTGATATCTTCAGTATGTATGAGTTTGAGGGCCTTCTGGCCTACTTGCATCTGGTTCCCTTTTTTATCTTCGGCGGGTAGTTCTGGTATGATACTGATTGTATTGGCCAAATATTCTTTGAGGATGCTGGCAATGGGTAGTACTTTGCGGATAGCTCTGATAATACCATTTTGTATATTTTGTTGTACAATAATCTGGTTCCTTTTAAGATCCATGGGTGCTACATCATGATAGAAAAGATAGGGATTATTATGGGCATCCTTGGCACATTCAATATAACAAACATGGATAAAACGTGCGGTTGTAAAATTTTGATAGAAGGTTGATCCTATGATATTGTTCAAATTGTTGGAACATGTTAGTAGGATAATATTACTTTTAATAACGGCCCGTATCAGTTCGTCCAAATATTCTTTGGTATTACTAGCCTCCTTAATACGTTGTGTTTCTTCGTCGATCTGCATTTGATTCCATGATTTAATACTTTCGAGCATTTTTTGGAAAATAAGTAATATTTTATCATTAGCATTCGATTTTTTGGCCACATTAACAGCACATTTGTAAATGGAACTAAGACCCTCATAAATATGGGGGGTTAGAGTATCTATTAGATGTTCTGTAAACTCCTCTTTAATTTTTAAAAAAAGATTAATATTATTGGACCAATTCATATATATTGTATATTTAAAATATGAAACTATATTATCCTAATTTATTATTCTATTTTTAATTATGAATTGCATTGTTTTTGATTTTGATTGTACACTTACCCGTAAACATGCTTATTATTACTATAATAATCCTAAAAAGTTCTCTGAAATCTATTCAGAAGATCCTCCGAATCTGACTAATAATATTGACCAAACTCTGGATTATTTTTTTGGGATTTCAAGACTGCAAAATTTACGTAATTTTTTGGAAAAAATATCGGCCGTAGCTCATATTTATGTGGCCAGCCGGGGATATTATAATAATATTAAATACCTTTTAGACATTTCCCATTTAGACCAATATTTTAAATTTATCCATTGCATCAATTCTAGATACTATAAAAATAAAAAAACATCTAATAAAAAAGAATTTATCAAATCATTACTCGAAGAATATCAAAACGTTTATTATTTGGATGATGATCAGGAAGAACATCAAAAATTAGTCCAACAACATAATTGGAATCTTATTAAAGATACACCTGAATATTTTTGCTATTTAGTCCCTCCCAATAATCATCACTATTATTTTTTTAAAAAGATAATCAAGAATGGTTCTGGAATAGGAATTCCGGAATTGGATCTTTTAGGAAAATTAATATTATCCAATTACGATAATCTAAACAGGTCATTATATTAGCTGATATTTCGGGCGACCATTATATTACGGTCGTTAAATGAGCAATATTATGTGATATGGTACAAAATATTACTATATTAATGGATATTTCGGGTAGCCATATGATGTTATTAATAATATTTTATGGTATAATATCAAATAACCTATTTTATAAAGTATTCTACTTTGTAAAATAGGTTTATTATAATTTAATTAAATTTGAAAAAAATAATGATTTTGATAATCAATAGTACATATATATATGGAGGACAACTGTAGTTTACATTCCTATATGGAATCATTGCTTTTTGCGAAAGATGCTGCCCAAGATGACATGATAGACGATCTATGCGCCATCTGTCTGGGAAAAATAACAGAACGACCGGATTTGCCGGCATGTTGTGGTAATTATGGTAGACGACTTAAGTCATGCAGCCATTGGTTCCATGTAGCCTGCCAACTCCGAACGGAACAACCGTATCGCTGCCCTATTTGTCGGAAGGACGTTATATCTGCGAAAAAGTTTCGGTATATGGTGGAAGATTATGAGGCCTCGTTAGCCTATAATTTGGAGTTATGTCCGGGCCTTTATTTACTATTAACTTATATATGTTGTACCATTATCAAAAAGATTGTGCAAAAGTTCTTTTAGTTGCTGTAGGCTAGGCCAGCCATGCCTGACATGATACGGAGCACATTATAATTAATGGCAAAAATGTAAACTTTATTGTCCGTATCGGTTAGAATGTCGGCATATTTATTGTTGGCAAATTCATTGAACCAAAGATTAAGTTGTGCCGTATCAATACGTGAAAAGTTACAGGTACATGATGGCTGATGTTCCTCAGGGTTGAGCGCAAAGGAGAAAACGTTGACACCATCAGGCGGGGTACACTTATGGTGCATATAGGGTTCAACAAAATTATACCAGAAGCCAGAACGTTTGGACTGACGATCCTGTCCATTAAGTTGTAGTTGTGCCTCGCTGGTCGGATCAATACTACCATCAATGAGCAGCCCATAATTATCATGTTGCCATACATAAAGGTCAAAGCGTCGTATATATTCTGTCCTATTATCTACATTAAATTTAGGGATAGGAATCGAAAGGTCCATGATGGTGAGATCATTTCTGGTTACTTTTTCAACCTCAGGATAGATTAAATTTTCATTTTCAAAATCGGTATAAATACGGATGACACCCTCTACTTTTTTGAGTAGGTCCTGGTCTTTATATTTCAATAGGGGAACATCAGGGGCGATACGTCCGATAAGAACACTACCATCAAATTTAGAAGCGGTCGCACTATCATTAAAAATGAAATTAGGTTCTTCAGATGGGGCGGCCGGATTAATGGCCACATACTCGACGCTATTACTACCTGTATAGGTTGATTCATTATTTTCTCCAGGAATTTCATTAAAGTATCCAAATTCGTCCAGATCAAACTGTGCCAATAGGAGTAGTTTGGCGGCATTCATACGTGCACATTCCCAATCTTTATGGTAATCATAGACCATGAAACGACCACCCTGATAATTTCCCAGTTTGGTAATCCAATAAATGGCCTTTACAGGATGGTTAAAGTTAAGTTTATATTTGGCAGAATTACTATTACCAATGGACTCTTCACCGGTAAATTGTACCTGTTCGATCAAATATTCATGGGCCACCTGGGCGAATTTACGGCGTTCTTCCGTGTCCAGATAAACATAATTAACGTAGAGGGATGCTTCTGTTAGCTGGAAAGGTTCTGATCCTGATTTAAAAGCATCACTGGCCACATAACATTGTTCTGCCTGACGGAATTTAACATAAATTTTAACCTGATGATATTGGAGGGCAATTAGTGGGAGTGCCAGGCCATTGTTGCGACAAAAATAGAATAGTAATGGAACATAAAGTGTATAGGATGGTTTTAATAAAGTTTCATCCGGGAGGTCCCAACTGAGCGTACTGATAGATGTTAGTTCCGGAACATCGCCCAACATTTTGGCAATACCTACCTTACGTGCGTCATCTTGTGTGAGCAATGTCCAAATATGCATCCAATCACCATATTGTTTATCTATTTGGGACCCACCAATTTCCAGTTCGGTTTCCTCAATGAGTGCATGACCTATATTTTTAACCCAGGCAAATTCAACATGACCAAATTTGGTGAAATCACCAGTATATCTTACCTCGGGTAAGGTTACCTTCAGGAATACTTGGGTGATCAGATCTCCGTTCCGTGAGATATCCACACCACTCTTTCTACCAAAATTAACGGTCCCATTAAAAAATTGTTCGATAGATTCAACGGCAAAATTAGTATGTCTTCGATAGACTACCTTAAAAAAGGTTATTTGTGGGTTACCTGTCAAATAAACATCTTGTGCTCCATAGGCTACTAATTGCATTAATCCACCAGGCATTATGTTACTATACTTATATAGTAGAAAAAATAATTTTTGAACTATTTATATAAAATAATAAGGTACTAAAGGAATCAAAGTGTTTCTATGACCAAACAAAAGATAAGACTAAAGGAGCCACGTCGGAAAACTTTAGATCAGGAGCATACAGAAAGAGTCAACTTTTTTAATAATCTCAAAGAAACACTTCCATACAAAAAAGAAAAATTATTCCGGCTAAAAAAAGAATTAGTCAAAATAGAAAAGGAAAAAAATAGTAGGAACGGTAAAAGAATACAATTAATCATACAGCTCAGGGATAAGATTCGGATACTTGAAAATGAAATAGAACAGATAGAATCATCCTCGCAATCGTTGGAATATATAGCGGGGGCACTACCCATCCTAATCGATTATTATGGGAATAATAATAACGTGACCACAAATGACCAGATGGACAAAAATTGCACAAAGGATGGAAAGAATACAGATTTTCTGGAAACTATAGATTTTGGGAATACCAAAAATTTCGGGAGCCCAACTAATGGTCTGAAAGTTGGACGTAATGTTTTAAGTTATCTGATTGGAAAAAATTTACAAACGAAGGAACAAACTTTTTGTCGACCACAATCTAATCATGCATGCTTATACCAAAGATATCTTCAGACCATCGATCCAAAAAATCAGTATAGTTCGGAACAAATCCGGGAAAAATGTTCCTCACCAGGATGTCCTGGAGAAATGATCCTTAACCCTAACGATGGATGTTATGTTTGTCCCGTTTGTGGACTTTCAGAATTTTTCTTAGTAAATCAAGATAAACCTAAAAATAAAGAATTTATTATGGAAACGAATACCTATGCCTACAAAAGGATCAACCATCTAACTGAAATACTCAACCAACTACAGGCCAAGGAGACTACGGACATTCCTAGTAAGGTATATCATGATATTTTCCGAGAGCTCAAAAAGCGTAAAATCAACAAGAATGATCTTGATTTTTTCAAACTCAGGCGTATCCTTAAGAAGCTCAACTATCGGAAATATTATGAACATGTATCTTTTATATTACAGGCTATTAATGGTAAAGAACCTCCGAATTTCAGCCGACAGGACGAAATTCGGATCAAACAACTTTTTAGACAGATACAAGAACCTTTTACCCTTTTTTGTCCCAAAAATCGCAAAAACTTTCTTAATTATTCCTATGTTCTCCATAAATTTTGTGAACTGCTCGACCTGGATGAATATATTGGTTATTTTCCCTTGCTTAAAAATAATGCCAAACTGTTGCAACATGATAAAATTTGGAAAAATATTTGTCAATATATGAAATGGAAATTTTACAAAAGCATTTAGAGTGCCGCTAGCCCGGCCGGACCGGCAATCTGGCCCATAAAGTTGGGCGCTACGTTGAAAAGTCCCTGTCCGATACCAAAGCCGGCGCCAAATCTTACACCCAATGAGACCATCGGAGAAAAAGCATCCAGAATGGCAAAAACAAAAGCGGCCGTAATGCCCAGAATAATAACATCGCCTACAGTTAGTTTACCATGACCAATGAAAAAATAGGCTACAATAGCTACTGCTAGACCCTCCAAAATATATTTAATGGCACGTAAGAGGACATCACGCCAGTCCACCTGGAATATATGTTTTTGATAGACGTAGGGACCGCTTGCAGGTGCGGGTTGGACGGGTGTGCTAGGCTTATTAGCTTCCAATGTAGCCGGTTCATTGCTAGGTGCATATTCAGCCATGATTATATATATGTAAAGATTATAATTTAAAAAAATTATAGATATATTTGAACATCAATGATACGCTATAAGGAATATCGTGTACATCCTAAAATAGAAAATGATCCACCTTATGGTAATCTAGGATGGTATACCATTAGTTTTTTGACCCCTGAAAAAATGGAACATCTTAGGATGCTCCGGATAAGGGGCATTAAAGTGCATAATGGTTACACGACGCTCGAAGCCGCACGGGAGGATTTAAAAAGGATACGCGAAAAGTATCCTGATTTTGATGTTTATCTGGCCGAAATGGGTAAAATTTATTCATGGGACGAAATAACGTACAGTGAAATGGTCCATTATGATAATGAAAAACTTAATGAAATGGAGAAGACCCGTTTGGACAACCTAAACCAGGCAAAACTTTTGGCCGAACAGTTCCAACGGGAACATCCTCGAAAGTTCCAAAAGGATCCTCATATTTTGGGCGGCCAGAGGACGCGTGAAAAGTTGCGCAAACGTCTCTATCAGAAGGGTGTGATCACGCGTGCCGAATTCGATGTTCTCTCCAAACCTTTGACCCGTCGTGAACAGTCCAAACTTAAGGTTTTGGAGCAGGAAATTTCCCAGTTGGACCAAGATTATCTGATCGAAAATGAACCAGTAGCCCTTAAATATGGATGTCTGAGCATCTATTCTCCCCATAAAATACATGGGTTGGAAAACTATTGTTTTAAAGTGCGCGGACTATTCGAGACGCAGGAGGAACTCATGTCCCGGACATGCCATCTTGTGGAAAGTTATCCGGACGATCCTGTTTATAGTTTTGAGGTGGGAAAATGGTGTGCCTTTACGGAGGAACCTATTTCTACGGAAAAGGCCCTCCAGCAGCTTAACTATGTGATGAAATGCTATCTAGACCATCTTACACAGGAAAAAGTTGAGTTCGAAAAGAGACGCCAGCAGACACAACAGGCATCAAAAGTTGAGGATACTAACCATAAATAATGAAAATTGAAAAGACTATGAATAATAGTAAATTACTATTATTCATAAAATATGAGATACGGTAAAGTATTGTTCATGCATCTAGTCTATTTCTGTTTTACGATTATTTGTTTAGTAGCCTACCTCAACAAACTGACGGTCTCCCGCTATATTCTAGTTTGGATAGTCCAATTTTTCCTTTTTTTGGAGAATTTAATATTGACCTATATATATTCCCTTTGGAATAGACCTTTTTCCACTTACATGAATGCCTATTATTGTGCCGCCCTGATATTTGAACTGGTCGATGACATTTTCTTCCAGTCCAACCTTAACGGACTGATAGAATATCATTCCTATCTGGTGCAAACATTGGTCCTGCTCATTTATAGTTCTGCACCCTTAGAAACAATAATCGTACGGTTCCATCAGAATAATTTTTTTGAAGAATGGAGATTAAAGCGTATTATACTAAACATGATATTACCCATAATATGCATACTATTGATCATTTATGCTGGTTTTGCCGTCTGGATCATTCGATTTACAACCTCCAAATACTTTGATCTGACCATTAGTATTATCGTGATCATGTATGGGATCTCGGTCCAATATTTCTACATATTCATAGAGAGAAATATAATCAGTATGGTTACACTATTTTTCATAATAGACAGGATATTGGTATATTGCTTCTATATCCTCTTCTCCTACTATCATTATAATGTCCAATATGCCATTTATCTGGCCAAATTAACGTCCTATATTTTGGTTACAACCTCCCACTTCCCACGATTTTTTTCTCGGGATTAATTAATGAGCCAAACAAACAAATATATTATTTGGAAAAAATGTAAAAAAATGGACCATTATTATTGTTTGGACAACAATTGTGGACTGGCCCATAGGATGAAATTGGAAGACTATCTAGCCAATACAGATTACGAATATGCCTACCAAAAGTTATTAACAACAGGTGAGAACCAATATTATAAAAATTATTTGTACCAAGTATTACTCATAGGAATTAATTCTACCTTTATCATCGAACTACGTATTATTAATTGCCATAATATTGTGCTTTCTCTGGTTTCAGATAAATTAAAGAAACCTGTGCACAATCTTTTGGAAAATTTTTTACAAATGGATAATAACTTTATTAAAAAGGAAAAATGGGAGTTTATGAAGGATTTAATGTGTGATATTGCTAATACTATTAATGATATTATGGACCTGAACAGTTATGAAAAAGGAGAGTACCAGATTAATATTAGGCGTGAATCTTTGAACATATTGGTTGAAGAAATAACCCGGATTATTACTAGGAATTTGAAGGGCAAAAATATACAGTTTAAATATGAAATTGCATCCAATGTCCCGAACATCATACTGACAGATGGCAACAAAATCAGACAAGTTTTGGTTAATCTACTTAATAATGCCATTACTAATACTATTTCGGGAAATGTTACACTGAGCATCAAAGTCCTGGATACCCATCAGCTGGGCGATGGCAAGGTTATCAAACGTTTACAGACGGCCGTTAAGGATACCGGTCAGGGTATGAACGATAATGTTCGTAGGGCCATTGAATTTATTTTGGGTATCTCCCAAAATCCTCCCAAAATTATACCTTCCGGACTGGGGCTGATCATCTGTCGCTACATCTGCCAGCTCATTGGTGGTCGAATTTATTTTGAAACCTCAACAAAAGGTTCCGTATTTTATTTTGAATTTGATGTTGAACCTGCCTAAAATGTTATAGCTAACATTTTTAAAAATGTTGTAGCCAACGGTTTTAAAAATGTTATAGCTAACATTTTTAAAAATGTTGTAGCCAACGGTCTATCTGATATTTAAGTTCAGAACTTTGAGGTGTACTTTGTATCTGTGTACCCGTAGGTGCTGTATCAATCATAATAGGATTAAAAATATCATTATCATCCGATTCCTCCAAATAATGTTTTTTTGTTTTTTCACGGATTTTTGGCGAAAGGAAAAGTATATCGTTAAATTTTCTAATAATATGTAGCAAAAAACTTTTATCATCCTCACGGTTCTTAATATTAAGGGAGAGCTGATACTGGATGTCCAAATTGAGTTCTGCATTTTTGAGAGCCACATAATTATGTTCCGCCCGGAGATTTTCGAACTTACTGACATCACGATATCCTTTAACGATAGCTGTCGCAAATATAGATACTAATTGTACCACTGAGAGTACAATATAAACAATGGGATTTTGATTGAGCCCGGAATTAATCATAAAATAGACGAATTGACCTCCACTCAATGTGCCCAAAAAAGCAAGCAATAACATTTCAACAACGGCCAATTTAGAGTTTATATTATCATAATATTTAGCATCCTGCTCATGCATCCATCTATAGCCCATTGTTTTTTTACCAATTTTTTTGAGTAATAGGACAATTTTATAGTTCCAAGGCTCATAGACTTTAGGATCATTGGTATTTTGGTCCGTTGTATTCTCCTGAGTTCCGATGACAATAACATCCTGGGGAGTCCCCATTTTATACTTTTTCAACTTTAATATCTATATCATTACGCCGACGGTTGAAGAATGTTTGTCCCTCCAAGAGACGAATATTCTTTCTATGCAGGTATGCGGGATCGTAATATTTTTTGTGCATATCCTGGAACTCTTTGGAGCCAAAACTAAATTTCCTTTCTTTGGCCTTGAACCAAAAAACTTTTTCCTGAATATTATCGGCAGGTTTACGGTTATCAATAACCATAGAACAATAATCTTTGGTACATTCGGTAAAAACTTTTTCGAACGCTTGTAGAGTTGGAAACATACTAGCATAATTGTCCCAAAGTTTTTTTTTGTTGATGGCAGAATCCTCTTTGAGCAGAAAAACATAATCGAAATTAAGGCGTAGGTCGGGTGTGATGCCCAAAGGTGTTTGCATGGTGAGTATATAGGTTAATTTATAGTGTCTACCGTTCATAAGAATTTCTAAAATATTTTCATCCTTGGCCCAGGCTTTTTTACGGGCAAGACAATCGTCCATGACCAGGATGGCCGATGGATCTATATGTTTTCCCTGTTGTTCTTTTTCCTTGGCCTTTTCTATCATAAGCATCTGACGCAATAATACCTTTTTGAGGATGGAATCCTTGATATCATAGTGTATGTAGAGATCCGGAAAAAAATATTTATAGAATGAGTTCATACGGTCCGTAGGGGCAATAACCACACCTCCAGGTATATGGCGTAGATGATAGATAATATCACGGGTAATATAGCTTTTGCCCGATCCACGTTTGGCCACCATAACAATTGCTGGATCTGGGACCATTTTCTCCAATTTGAACTCAAAAATTTGGAATTTATTATAGTTCATTTTTTTCCTATAGTTAGAAAAGAATGCCCGGTAAAACATTGGTCGCATGGAACACTCTGGCGGACTATCTGACGAGCAACCCACAAATAACCTTTTTTAAAATGGTCTACCGTAGGCATACTCCTTTCCTTATACGGACATTGGAACAATATTTCAAAAATACACCCACGGGGGGAACTTCAAGCGCACAGATCGAACCATGGGGAGATCTGGTCAGTCAGATTTATCTGACATTAGGCTACCGGCAAACAAAGGATCCTCCCAAATATCTGGACTATTTGGAAAAATATCTAGGGTTGCTCCATCATTATATAGATACGGACCTTAAAATATTAGACGCCTATCAAAATTCTGGGGATCTCCCGGACAATCTAGTGGTCACCCTAGACGGGGTCCGGACGGAGCTGCTCAGTCTAACGGATGATCCTGCATTGGTACAGGAGATAGAAATGCTCAACTTTTCCAAATATATTCCCAAGGATCCACAGGACGTCCATCGAAGATTACGGGACCTACGGGACCTCTACCGGAAAGTTTCCGGGTGGTTGCGGTCGGACAGCCCTGAACATTCTGGACGTCCGATCCATTCTCTGGTCCGGGAGGTGGAACTGGAGGTGGGCGGAAAAATTTTGGACAGACAAACCGGGGACTGGTTGGATATCTACCATCATCTTTTTGTACCAGGATCCAAGGACACAATCTACCATCAGATGGTTTCCGGTTATGTGGACGGGGACATTGTCCATTACGTTCTACCCTTGCGCTTTTGGTTCTGCCGTGATTTTCCATTAGCACTACCGATAGTATCCATTAAAGAACCTGTCATCCTCAATTGTAGGTTTCGGACTGATATTATCGACCCAAAAGTATATATTAACTATATCCTTCTGGGCGATACAGAAAGGAAAAAATTTTTGGAAACACACCATTATTATCTGATAGAATTGGTCAACCATCAAAAGTTTAGTCTAGAATCTGGTCCATCAAGTGTCCGCCCGAAATTACATGCACCAGTTAAATTTTTGGTATGGTATCTCAGGCCATCGGCAGAGGGTCATAATACTAGTCCCATTCTGAGGAACATGCGGATCAGGGTGAATAATCAGGATCGTGAGAGTGTACCCGGGGATGATGCCTACTATAATTGGCTTATGCCCTATATCTATCTTCCCCGGAGTCTATCCCAAGGCCTCTATTTTTATTCTTTCTGCCTGAGTCCTGGGTCCCTAGAACCTAGTGGTTCCCTTAATTTTGGGAGGCTGGACGATTTTTCACTAGATTTTTTTGCGGACGGGCCAGGGACATTACATGTTTATGCTGTTTCCTACAATATTCTTGAGATCGCCAAGGGTAAGGCTTCTTTAATGTTTCTTTAATATAATGACAGGGACAATACTCCAACTGGTTTCCAACCAGGGACCCGAGAACAAATGGATCAACCATCCACCCCAGATAACTTTTTTTAAATGCATATATAGACGTCATACAGTTTTTGCAACCGAATTCCGCCAGATCAATTTTACCAACAGGATGGATTTCGGGGGTTCGGGGATCATCAGAATACCCAGGCTGGGCGATCTGGCACATCATGCGTTTCTTGTTTTCGGAATACCCGAACTAAAAGCGTTCTATCCACGGGATAAATGGCAAGAATATATCAGGATGGACCCTAAGGATCGAAATACTCCAAAAGATGACGATTTTCCAACCTTCCAGGGTGGTTTTCAGGAATATCCAAAAGTTCAGCCTGAGGATTTGGAGATTCTCAAAAGATTCCTGGGACTGATGGCTACTACCGTACCCATTATAATGGTCAAAATCATTGATCTTTCCCGACCAGATAAATATTATGCCACATTGGTCGACCCTAATTTTTCTAGACTATACTATCAAAAATTAGGCCAGACCCCAGGTACACTTTCCGACTATATTTGTCGGCGTACGGACCTGCTTTTTAGGGAACTGGCGCATCATGTGGACATTATCCTGGAAAAATATAGACATCTTTTTACGGACCATCTTTGGACTGCACAATTATCCTCCTACAACCAGTTCCGTGATGCCGCCCATAAAAGGGTCAAAAGGATGGTCAACCTGAACCATCTTTATTTTGTATTCCTCCACTTTTTGGAGAATCTAAACGTTGAAGAATATGTTCTGAGGACGCAGATGGAACAAAAATCGGCAGGTGAACTGGCCTACTTGGTCAGTGTGATCGGTAGAAGATTGGACCAATATTCCCAAAGTATTTCTTATAGGATGGAACAGCTTTATGCCAGTTCACCTTCCATTTATCCCGAGGATACTTTGGATAATTATACCCCCTTAGTATCAGAACAGCAAAGTTTAGAAAACCTTTTGGCCATAACATATATTCTGCACCGAGGGCACCTACCATCCATTTTTCAAGTGTTCGAATGGATCGACCATCAGATCGATAATATCATGGTCCATGAGGACACCAAAGGCATGGCACGGGAAATATATTCTGGTATACGACAATATTTCACTAAGGTTTATTTGGGCGAGCCTGCCAGTCCACCAGTACCTATGGAAAATCATGACATTCTAGAATGTTATTTTTCGGTAGAACTGGCAGGAATATCCGCGCTGGAAAAATATTATACGGATATTTTTAGTCTACCTCAAACCTCCTGGATCGCCGATAATATTTTTGGCCCATCGAAGGACCCTCTAGAAGCCCAGGACGAATATGACGGATATGACCAATATCTGGACAGCCGTTATTATGACCACGGGGCGCTTATGGACGACCGACCAGTGGTCTATTTGGAGGAACCGCGTGCTGCGCCCCAGAGTTCAGAAGTATATACACTTCCGTCTAGTACATTCCGTTATTATCAGTTAGGTCACCATTATTTTTGGACAGAGGATGGAATTTTGGACCGGTTCGAAAAAATAGAGCTGGGTTTTTTCGATCGGGAATTGCAGACTGGTGGACATAATCATGAAATATCATCGGTTTCCGTGGACAACAATAATAATGATGTCCGGGACATACTAGTCCGGACGGAAGAGGCCTATTGTGCCTGGGTCAGGAAATTGGGACATTTTTTGGTGTCCGAGGTAGTCCTCAGAGCGCCCGGTGTAGTGGACAGACATACTTCAGACTGGTTTGAAGTTTATCATCGGCTGGTCCATAGTAATTCAGGTTATTATCGTATGATCGGACATTTGGAAGAACTATATCGTTTTGGACCCGGCAATCGTCCCAGAAGGACAATTTATCTACCACTTATCTTTAATTTTAGTCGTGAGGTTTCCAGTGCACTGCCACTAGTGACCTCAGTACAGTATGAGCTCCAGATACATTTGCGCAAACTGGAAGAATTATCCTATAAAAGCCGGTTTTCGGAATATTGTAGACCTATGCACTTAGAATTTTCCTATTTATGGATGGAGTACATTTATTTGGGTTCCGAGGAGCGTGCCAGGTTCGTCCAGGGACCGCTGGAGTATCTTGTGGAACAATTACAGAGGGAAGACTATTGGACAAAGAATACTAACGGAACCCGGTACGATATGATTTATTATCCCGAGGAATATTTGGACAGAATGGGCATTCTTCGGTTCTCCATAGTAGGTGTCGGCATGAAATCCCAAAAATTTACTTTCGCCCTCAATGCTGCACATCCTGTAAAAATCATAATCTTTATCGCCAGAAGGATTATTCATGTTAATCCTGGGGACAGGGATGATCGTGCTGATTATTTTGATGGGGAGAGACAATGGGACAATTATGGGTACTATCCTTATTATGACCATCATTTGTGGCATGAGGTTTCTCAAAATTTTTTAAAAAGTGTTCTTAGTCTACCGGATCCATGGAATGTACCCTTTAATGAAGATCCATGGGACTATCTACTAGAATATCCTCGGATAGATCCAGTTAGGTCGATCGATCTGAGGATCAACGATCTGCCCCTCTTGCCGGAAGATACAGCCCTTTGGACCACGATCTCCTGTTACCAGACGGGACTATGTTCCTCGGAGGGTGTCCATGTATTCTCATGGGCTCTATCCATTCTCGGGACAGCCCAGTGGGTCCGTTAATTTTTCCCGGATAGCCGATACCAGACTGAATCTGGAAATTTTGTACCCATTAGGTCCAACAGGACAGACAGGACAGGATGACTACCAAATTACACTATTTTATGTAGGCTGGAATGTCCTAAGATATTCCCAGGGTACGGTTGCATGGGCCTGGATATAATCTTGTTGGAATTAATGACGGGTGCAATCATACAATTGGTAGCACGGGGGGCACAGGACGCCTATCTAACATTTAATCCAGAGGTTACCTATTTTAAAATTGTCTATAAAAGGACTACTAATTTTGCAATTATATCAACTGTCCAAAATTTTATGACGCCGCCAGAGTTTGGTGGCGCCTCAGTCTGCCGTCTGGCACAGATGGGGGACCTTTTGGGAAAAATTTGGCTCCATTTAAGAGTACCCGAAATAGTAGGTTCTGGCAAAGAATTATACTCATGGCATCCATACCTGGGAATATTTTTGGTACGTGAGTGTATCCTAAACATAGCCGAACGGATGATAGAACGTCATCCAGGAGAATGGTATTTAATTTGGGGCCAACTTTCCGGCCGCTTTGATGATCTTAAAAAGTTAGTCGGTTCTTCACATGATGTCACGGACTACACACATACAAAACCGTCCATCGAGATTTATCTACCCCTACTTTTTTGGTTTTCTCGTGACTATAGTTTGGCACTACCTCTACGACAGCCCGTACAGTTAACCTTCCATTTTAGAATGTTGGAGGAATCACTCCGGATGGCACCTACACATTTCTTCCGGGTCTCGGAAGATTTTTGTGCCTTCCTTCCGGGAGAAATTTTGGAGCAGGAAAATAAAATTTTAGGCCATTTTTGGGATTTTAACTTTATCAATAGGACAGTTTACTATAGTGTAGAATTTGCGGACGAACTCCAGAAGGATGTGGCGGTTAGATCTTTCGTGGACTCGAACATTCTGGTTACGCCTATATCGACATCGCAGAAGATCCCTCTAGAATATCCGCATGTTAGTCTGGGTGATGCCCGTCTCTATGTAGAATATATCCTGTTGGACGGTGAGGAAAGGCATCGTTTATTAAAACAGGATGTCCATTATCTGATCGAACAGCTCGAAGTATTAGAAATAGTGGGGAACCAACAACATTTAAGTTTATTGATCACTGGAGGGAAACCTTATAAACTGCTGGTCTGGACCGTAGAATACGAAGGATATCCTTTTGTCTACCAATATAATGGGGAAAGTTTGACACGGTCGTCAAAACTACTCGACCTAGAGATGTCCTGGGAGTATACCAACTGGATCGTTCCCTATGAGAGGTTCTCCGGAAATCCTGATATAGGTATTAATGTTTATTCTTTTAGCCTTTATCCCGAGAAAAGACAACCTTCTGGATTTTATAAAATCCAGAATCATCGTTTGGATGTTGCCATTAATGCTAGACTACCTCTACGGCCCGTCCGGTTAAAATGCTTTTTGGTCTATTATAATATTCTGCGGATAACTAACGATCATCATTTTTACTATTTATGGCCACAAAAAGGCTGATTGATCCTATCGGTCATCATCTATCATTAGTTAATAAAATGGATGCCATCTATTGTTATAATGGAACAAAAGTTTATTGATTTTAATATTTTTTTCCATCTATAAATATGAACAATATAGAAATCAATAGTCCGCCCAGTGATAATATTATTAGGATGAATGCTGACCATGCTATAGAATTTATGGTTGGTAGGTCTAATACTTTTAATAGTATTATAATGGGTCATCAGGCGGGCAAAAATATAATGGTAAATGATATGGACAAGTTGAACCCACTAATCCTAGGATATCAGGCCGCACAACAGGCGATGCATAATAACATAGGTAAAAGTGGAGCTGGAAATCTAATGGCTTCCAATCTATTCTCGATAGGCTACCAGGCCGCCCAAGAGGCACTACAAAATAATGTAATCGGTCCAGAATCCCAGGGAAATCTGACAACCTCAGATTTGTTTGCCCTAGGCTACCAGGCTGGCCAGCAGGCTGCACAAAATAATGTTAGCGGCTTCCTGGCCAACGGAAGCCTGACTGTCTCAGATTTTTGTGCGTTGGGACACCAGGCTGCTCAGAAGGCGGTACAAAATAATGTGTCCGGTAATGGTGCCACAGGGACCCTGATGGTCTCAAATTTATTTGCTCTAGGCTATCAGGCCGCTCAACTAGCCGTCCAGAACAACATCGCGCGTTTCATGGCCAAGGGAACCCTAATGGTTAGGGCCCTACTCGCCCTAGGTTGTCAGGCCGCCCAATATGCCTGTACATTGAGTAACGGCCTGCTAACCGCTAATGGACTGGTAGCCTTAGGCTATCAGGCCGCCCAATATTTTAACAATAATATATTAAACGGTACTATTAATGCCAATGATGTTGTGGCCATTGGTACCCAGGCAGCTGGTAATTGTAATAATTCCTTGGCTGCAATAGAAGGGACGGTTCATAGTAATGATCTGATCGCCATCGGTAACTGTGCCGCCCAGAATCAAAATGCTAAATGTAATGCCGTTAATATTTCTGCAGTGAACAATATTGCCATCGGTCAACAGGCATTACAAAATAATAATTATAATAACTATAGTTTTACTGCAGACTCCAAATTTCAGGCGGACCATAATATAGCAATTGGTTATCAGGCGCTCATCAATAATAATAATAATATTAGTGTGGCCAGTAATAATGTTGTTTCCAATGGTAATATTGCCATTGGTTATCAGGCCAACCAATACTTTGGTTCTAACACTCTAAATATTACCAATATTATACCATATGGTAATGATAATATCATTATTGGTAATAGTTCGACGATCCAGACTGTAAACGGTTTGCCCAATACAGGACAATCTTTATCAACAATAGAATGTAACCGTAATATTATTATTGGGAAGGATAGTAGTTTTGACCCTTCATATTTTGATAATAGTCAGACCAATAGAACGGTTAAAAATACTAATGATTATATTATTATTGGTAATAATCTAAATATAAATGGTACCATCATCAATAATGAAAGATTAGACCAGCCGGGAACCTTTATTGCCAATATTAACAACACTAATTTTGGTACATATACTATTAGTGGCAATAATAGTGTTAAAATTATAGCCATTAATGCAGACCATCGGTTGGGTTATGTATCCCTCCAAAATGATCCGGACAGTCGGCATTTTAAGGAGGAAATCCGTCCCCTCGAAATAACAGATTTGGCCGTGCGCTTCCAACGGCTGCAACCGGTCTCTTTTGTCCATAGGCTGGATCGTACCCAGCGCTACGGACTGGTGGCCGAGGATATTCTAGAAATTTTTCCGGAATGTATTGAATGCGGACAGGATACAAGAACGGGAGAACAATCATCCTGTTCGATCCGGTATAATGGTATAATAGCCTTACTTGTTAAACGGGTCCAGGAACAAGAATTAGAGATCCAAAATCTTAAAAGGGTAATTCAAGAGCAGGAAAATCTTAGGACAAAACTTAATACATTGGAAGAAAAAATGGCCAAATTATTTAAGATTGGATAATTCTGTACTTTCCATTAATATATTTAAGACATTTAATCTTGACAATACACATTTTATGACTATCATATTCTATAGCATTATGATTGAATTTTTTATTATGTACCAATATGGAGAATTTTTTAAGCAAAATTTCTAATATTTTTGAGGAGGGAGGAGGGTTTAAACTTGTAAGATATTCTTTAATCTTCATCATTTTATGATAATCTTTTAGTTTGGCCCAAGATTTTTGGAAGACTAAAATGTCCAGTTCGCGGGCATATTCTTCAATGTTCATTTTAGGATGGAAATATTCTGATCCACGAATGCGTTCTTCCAAATATTCAAGGTACTCCTTAAGCGGCGGTAGGGCCGCGTAAGGAGATGTCCTATAGAAGGAAATTTCTTCTTTAATTTTTTGGGTAACCCATTGTATTTGAAATTGATAATAGTCAAAAGCATCCATTAATCTTTCTATTTTAGGAAAAAAATAAGTTGGAACATTCTATTTCAAATTTTAATATAGATGGAAGAAGTACGCGAATATTCGGTGATGATTGATAGCAAGGATCGTAACTATCAGAACTATCCGGACCCGTTCAATTATATAGTCAGATTTTCCCCGTTGCCCCGGGTGGATGGCCATGAGGATCCCATGCCTGTGATCTATGATATATTTACCAATGTCAGGTATATCAAACTGGAAACGATTATTCTACCCATCTATTATCGTATCAAACAGGTAAAAGAATGGGATCCCGTCGAGGAGGACTACCAATGGACCTGGAAGGTGGACACCGACCAAAAACTAACGGACCTACTCTACGTAACCCTATCGATCGGCGAGCACACCGATATCAACTATCGTTCTACCAATGATGTACTCGCCAATAGTTTTGCGGTCATCTATTATGAGAACAATATTAATGAAACCCATTATATGGGCCGTACCAATAATGGTGAAAAGATATTCCCCTGGGACTGCTTGGCCAAGATTACACAGTTCCGCATCAGTTTTATGGACCCATACGGCAACCAGCTCACATGTCCCCATGTTGATAAGAATATCCGGTCCGAGATGGTTTGCCATTGTAATGATGAGCAGGAGGACGAACTCTGCTTTCGGCATAATCTAAGGCATCCGCTCAACCCATTATTCCAACACCATCTACAGTTCAAAATAGGTGTCCTCGAAAAACGTCCTCTTAGGGGACAGAAATGACTTCGCTGATGATGTATAAATCCTTATCGATCTTGTTGGGGATCCCATTAATAATCTCCACCCTTCCCACAGGAAAATGGGTATCATAATCATAGACCATGCCCGTTTTGGGATTGAACCAATATGGGCGGGGTGTACTGTCATTTTGGGTGACACCATTAATTTTGATGACCCGGATACGCTCCACACGGGTGTTAGGGGCGTGCAGACCACTGGCATATTTGAGATCCTCTTTGATCTCCATATGATAGGCCGGACCATGGAGCATATTTTCGGGAAACTTAAAACAGGGATAGGATTGTTGGACCATATTATGTGTCCGAAAGAGTTCACAGTCCACGGCAACCTCGCGTAGGGCCCCCAAAAAGGATTCTATCAGGTTATGTTTCATCCGGGCCAGAGATTCTATATATTCGTCCGTGGTCCATCTAACATGATCGTCTTCGTCCAGTTTTTCTGGTTTGATCACATGATAACGGTAGATTTCCAGTGTCCTCTGATCTATGGGTAGGTTGCGATGTGAACAGCGCCGTAGCCCACGGCCGATCACCTGTTCGATACGCACCTCGTTCCAATGTGGTTCTAGGATATGTTCCTGTCTAATGTCCATCAGATTGATGCCCTCGGTCGCTGAGGGCGAGAGGAGTATGACACGACATTTCTGGCCGATGGCATTGGACACATCATTAAAGTCCCGCCGTATCTGTTCCCTTTTCTCCAGATCAACCAGTCCATGATATTCGGCATAGCCCATATTTTCCGGGGCATTCTGATAGTTACGGAAGCCGATGGTCTCTAAATATATCCGGACCATTTCCAAACCCTCTGCGACCACAAAGTTGGAATAGATCATGACCTTCCCCGGAGAGATGTATGTTAGGAATATGATGGCCGTTATTTTGGGCGAGCATTCATATAATATTTGGAAAAGTTTTGACCTGGGCTTTTTGGAACGATAGAAATTAAGGAAACTGTTGGAGTATTCTTGCGAATAACCCTTCCGAAAGTCCTCCAGGTCGTCCAGAATGCTCCTACTCTTTTTGAGGTCCTCATCAAAAATATTTTTAAAATAATCTTGGGTGACCCTGATAAATTCCTGAAGTTTTTGGACGTAGACAGCAAGCACATCGGCCTCTTCGGATGTGAAATTTTTCTTGCGACCCTCCTGATATTTTTGGGCCGTGTACTCCCCTACACGGTAGTGTCCGGGCCTAGGACGGTTTTCACCATTAATATCCGCGGATATATAGGGGAAGACAAAATTGGCCGCTTGTCGTGTATATGTCCGATAAATTTTGGAGCCACGCTCCAACTTTTCAAAATGATGGTAAATTTGATATTGATAGTCGGTCATGGTCAGAACGATATATTTGAGACTCTGTCGTGCGAACACTCCGGGTGGTTTGCCGGCGTAGTAGGACACCAGGCCTAAAATTCTACGCTCAAAAAGATTACGGCGTGCCGGGTTCAGGATCGGATAGGTGGTACCTGTGATAAATATTTGGTTGAACTCCGATTCTGATGTGGGGAATATGCCCGGCCTGAGCAGGTTGAAGAGTAGGGCCAGTTCGAAGGGTGTATTGACCGCAGGTGTGGCGGACAGTAGGATGATCCGTGTTTTCGTAGGAAGGTCACGCTTTTGTTCCTGGATAAAATGATAAATTTTCTGCGCACGTACGCCGCTAGTTTTCCTATTATGATAGACATTCCTAATAAAATTATGCACCTCGTCTATTATATAGATGATGGGCATGTTCAGGTCGAGACCCCTGACCGTTTCCAAAAACATTCGGTCCGCATTAGGAGCGTCATAATTGACAAAGTGTACCACACGTATTTTGTCCGCAAACCGGTCGCCCAGCCAAAGTTTGAGATCATGCATCCAGGGATCCTCACGCAGGGCCGCCCGGATAAGAATAATGACATTAATGTTAGGATCGTCCGTATATACCACATTAAAAATATTGATGGCGGTGATCGTTTTGCCCGTACCAGGTGCATGATAGACCAATAGGTCCCTGAAAGGGGAATTGGGGCCCAAATAGGCAGCCGCAAACTCCTGATATTTATGGACCTCTAATTTTACCTCACCGCTACAAACATCCTTAACATCAGTAGCAAAGGGTTCTAATTTATACTTTTTAAAATTCTTAAGAACCCACAAAGGGAAAATTCTTCCATTTACTTTCAAATCCATTAGTTGTACTCTATATCTTAAACATAATCAATCCTTTAATAGGATGATAACCATCCATTTATCAGCCGGTTTTTGTGGACTAATTTGTCACCATGATAAATTACTAGAATTACTAGTAATTTGTCACCATGATAAATTACTAGTAATTTGTCACCATGATAAATTACTAGTAATTTGTCACCATGATAAATTACTAGAATTACTAGTAATTTGTCACCATGATAAATTACTATCTATACTCATTCCCTAAATGGACGGCCATACCTAATAGGATGATCATGCTATATCAATGAATTTTTATGGACAGACAAGTTAACTATTCTTATTTGTTTGTTCCTGTGAACTGGTGGGTTTTTAATGGAATTGTAGCCATCTGGTAGAGAATGGCCATTTATGGACAAGACATTGCAAAATATTATATTCTGTAATGTCCTGTTAATGGTTCCAATTAAACGGGAGGAGGGATTGGTCTGGTAGGATAGTTCATACTGATGGGATATTTATAGGGATAGGATGATTTATCCTGCAATCGTTCTAGGATAACCTGAATAATGGCCTGATAGATGTCGATCAGATTGCTCGCTCGTCTATTATAGGCATTCGAAAGTCCTAATAGGTTAGAATGTTTTTCTAGGATGGCAGGTAGATTTTCATCAGGAATACCAAAGGCGTCAATATAACCTTTGGAGGCACGGAAGAGCTGGTTCCTTTTGATTAGGTTGATCATCTCCCGTTGGAGTTCATCCTCAAGGTCTTTGAGCTTTCGGAGTGATGTTCGGATTTTTTCTTGGGTTTCTGGTTTAAGTTTAATACGTTTGCCGGACTGCATACTCTTCATGCTATTGATTAGATCCTGAAAAAGGCTATCAAAGAATTTGTAACCATATTGGAAACTGGTCTGTCCTGAAAGTTCGCTTCCATCCGTGCTGATGATGATGTTGCCCGGATCTCCTCCGGTCATGGGAATTATAGGTACGGTCATGGTAAAGGGTACACGATTGAATGGCATATCTAGACTCGTGGGGGTACTTGCTATGGTGGCAACAATACCTTTGACAGGCTGTCCGACGATCTCATTAGAAAGGTTCATTTTGAGCCTTTCAAGTCCACATAACATATTTCTTAGGCGGAAGATGGGTGGCTTTTCGGGCTGCAGATAGTCATAGATATTGTACTCTTTGGTAGGTTCCGGATAGTTGGGTGTGATCTCCGGGGCCTTGAGCTCCTCCTTGTTGAGCACCTGTGGATTGGCATTAACCCAGTCCACCAAAATTTGTAGGTAGACTAATAGATTGGATTTTTTTCTACCATATGCAATATCAAGGATTTGTGCGATGACATCATCGCCCAAATAGACGCGTAGACTAATCTCTCGGTTCGTACAGTATTTTGATGCTGGTCCGGTAGGGTTAGGGCCCAGAGGCATCTGACATTGTCGTTGGATTTCGCCGATCCAGCTGCTTACGCTCTGGACACGGAAGCGGCGCATCCCAGGAACGGGACCATCGCTGGAGTCCAGGTATGAACCAAAACCGAACTTGCGTAAAATTGCAAAAGCAATCTTGGGATTAACCTTAATAATTTTTTCCTTGAGGCTGGCCATACCGGGATCGGTAGGGATATCAAAGTCTGCGTCCAATAGATCTTTGCATTTGTCGGGGAAATTATCATCATTGCTGAATGCACATTCGTTTAAAAATTTTTCACAATCGTCACCGGTCATTTTAATAAATGCACATCCGTCTAACGGATCCCATGGGATATCTCTACCCTGTGCGTCCCTGCGTACGAAAGTGTCCCCCTCACGCACCCAGTCGGAGATGAATTCCCATATGCGTACCTCCCTTTTTACCCAATAGGGTGTGATCTGGATTGGTTCAGGAAAGGAAGTGTTGATCAAGGATCTCAGGTCGGCGACAGAAGGTCTCGAAAAAATGTTGACCATGTTTCTCAGGTTAATATTCCTGTTGAGCAATAGTACAATATCACCGGTTGATCGATAGATATCACGGACAAATTGTGCCAGAACATCCACACCGGCCCTTTCTAGTACAACTCTTTCGAGCCTATTATTCCAGTCGATCCAAATGTCGTTAACATCACTCGGTTTAGGATAGTCCGGAATGTATTTTACCAGAACGATATCGCCAAAAACTATTTTACTAACCCCTCCCAATTGGATGGCCGAAGCTTTCCTCTCGCCCGATAATTTACGTACATTGAGACGATAATTTTCAAGATCATGATCTCCTTTTTCATATATTGCGGCTGTATTCAGAGCCAATATTTGGTTCTTCTTACGATCGACCAGATCGAAGAATTCCTCATAAAATTTTTGATCGGCAATAATAACATTTTTATAAAGGTCAAAGATCGCATCCTCGGCCAAAGTCCTTTTACTAGATAATGGTTGTGTTGTCGCAGCAGCCGTGATTATATGGTTAGTATATCCGTTGATAAAGTCGTTATATAATTTTTGGAAATCTTGATCTTGCCATAATAATGCCGGTAATTGAATATTATTAATAAAATTATCTATGTAGGCTAACCTTGGTTTGATGATATAATATTTATTGTGCGCATCTTTTACGTTTTCTTGGAAACTAGCTATTTCATCTGGTTGTAGTTTTGGTTGATTTTGTAGTTGTTGTTGCACTAAGAAATTGTATGTTTTACCATGTTTGATCATGGAATAGATGAATCCCAGGATAATAAAAATTGCACTATCCCTTAAACTTAGGTCTTTAATAATATCTCTAACAACTTCAAAATTATTTACTTTATAAATATTTCCTTTATTATCATATAGGAATTTTGCCGAATTAATCTTATCGTCCAAGAAACTTCCAGATACGACGGATATGGTGGCCGTGGTAGCAGTTGATGAGGTGGCAGTTTTAGGTTGAACACCTATCATTGTCGTGCCTGTCGGACCTGTCGGACCTGTCGGACCTGTCGGACCTGTCGGACCTGTCGGACCCGGTCGTCCTAGTTCCTTTTGCAACCGTACTAGGATATCACTATCAGGATTTTGCTTATTGAGGACATAATTTTTATCATCCAAATAATCACCTTCATAGATAGGTTCTTCATTGTTATTTGGATTAAAAGTAATTGTATTATTAAAATTAGTACTTAATGTATTAATTAAATTGATATTTTTTCCTTTTATATAACCATCTAAATTAGTAAGCATATTACTAATGTTATTAACATAATCTTTCGAATTTAAAAAATATATAACGCTTTGATGATCATTTTTAGGGTCCGGACCCATACTTTTAAACAAATTGATGATGTTGTCGGCTATGATTATTAGACCGTCCAGGATGGCGTTATAATGATCGACGGGTCCTAAATTTAAATTTGGTATTTGATAATATTTTCCGCCCAATAAGTATTGACCTAATGTATATTGAAGATCCCGTATTAGAAGATAGACATATCGGTTAAAATGTAGATTATCATTTTCGCTCATGAAATTGATGACCGTTCTACCAGTAATGTTGTCCAGGTCTAGGAGGGATATGTAGATCATCAAAAACAGGACTAATGCCGTGAAGCTGGTCAGCCGTGGTGATGTTGGTTGTTGTTTTTTTGGCTGTTGCTGTGGCTGTGGAAGTGGTCTTTTGAAATATTGTCCGAAAGTTGGGTCTACAATAGCATAAATGTTACTGCCCGGGACCAAAAATTTAATGGGATCGCCCGCCTTATATAAAAGATTGGCTTCGTACAATAAAATATTTTCATATGTTTTGCCTTCATTTTTAACAATATCGTTAAGGGCATCGGTGATAAAATCCTTAACTATTTGGGATTCTGTGACTGGTATAGGTTTTTCTAGTTCGCGGAAGGCATAGGTAATAGCAACCAATTTTTGAAAAAATTCGGGGTGTACATCTTTATCGGTAGCATTGGGCGGCCATCTAGACCGATCATAATTTTTGAGCATGAAAGATTTCAGACTATTATCTTTCTTTAATTTTTTAATATACTCCCGGAACATTTTACCCAAGATTTGACTGTAATTTGGTTGGGTTTGGGCCATCTAATAATAGTATACTAGAAAAAAATTATATTTATAAAAGTTCTTAATCACTTGGTATCCTATAATATTTTAGGATTATTTTGATAAATGTAGTCATATTATTCGCAAATAATGCCAAATATTTATTATAATATTCCATATATCTGATATAATGGGATAACATATAATTATCTATAAATGTATTCTTAATTCCGGCAAACCAACTAAAGGCTAAAGCTGCCACAGTATCAGAGTCACCGGGGATAAGTGCGGCATAATAGACTAGTTTCTGAATGTTATCGCTGCTAAGCAATGCATCATAGGCCATGATTACAGAATCATCCCCGCATGAACCGGCAAAATCTGTATGACCTTTGCTAAAATTTTCGGACAGATATTTATAACGTAATACTAGATTGGTGATAAATTTTAGGTCTGTCCGAGGATTTTGACCGTGGAATCTAAAATTAATATATTTTTCCCATTGGCTCATAAAAATTACTTTATCTCTCATAAATAAACTATACTCATGGGGTCTTGTGTTCTTAATATGCTTATCGATATACCCATCCTTCAAATTTTCGAGCAATATAAATGGCCATAAATTAACATTTACTTTGGATATCGAAAAATATGTAAAAAGTGCGGCTGTATATGCCCCCAATATGGCTATTCCAGAATTATGAGTAATACGGCTACATGTATCACAATAGGCCGCAAACATTTCTTTATTATTGTCATGGTTCAGGAAAATACCAATACATCCCGCCCGAGAGGCGGGACCAGCACCTTTATTATCAGGATTGTAGGGTAGTTCGTTCCATTTAATATTACGTTGGGTGCGTAAAGATTCCATGGTAGTTTTACCTGGTGCACGAATCTCACTGGTATCCTCGAGCTCATTATAAAGCCTCAGATAGGCCTCCCGCAATTTTTCCCCAAAATTCTGATAGTCCAAATTATCATAATTTTCTAAAAGTACTTTAAATGTTTCATAGTAAAAAAGTGTATCGTCAGAAGCCTTCCAGCTGCTAAAATTAATAGTAGAAATATCGGCCCCTATACTAATGTAGTTATAGATTAGCTCGTTTACATATTCGGGCGAGACATTCTTCTCGCCCATATTAAATTCCCATTCACCATTCTTAAAACCTATTGTATCTCCTAAAGAATGGAAAAGAGTTATGTAGATAATGTTGATAAAAATTATTAATATTAATATAATCAATAGTTCTAGTTTGCCACTGGAATATTTTTCATATAAATCTCTATAACTATCAAAAATGAAAATATTATCATTAAATATTTTGTTAAAATTATTATATGCTAGTTGGTGGTTTTTGATATAATTTTTTAATACATGATACTCATCATATATTTCATACTTTTCCTTCCTTATAATTTTTTTAGTATCTTCAACAAATTTTTCAATATTTAAAATTAGATTATTTTGCATCTTCTAATAGTATAAATTTAAATATTATTTAAGAATATAACCTATATGGAACACCATGAAAATTTGCCCGACCTTTATGATATATTAGGGCTGACACCAGATGTATCATTGGAGTCCAACTGCAGCGAGATCATACGTAAAGCCTACCTACGTAGGGCCAAAAAATATCATCCGGACAAAAATTCGGATGCACATGCATCCCAAATGTTTGGAATGCTCAGTCTAGCATTCCAAATATTATCCAATGAGCAAAAGCGGGAAGAATACAATCGTAACCGATATAAGGATACGGTCCAGGAGGATTTCAACAAATTAAAATCGTCCAGTCTTAAGTTTTTGGGAAATATGTCCCAGAAAGGATCCCCTGATCCACAAAAATTCCATAATCATATGGAGGAGTTGGACAAAAAACATGGATACCAAACTTTCCAGGATAAACCTATCACCAAAGAGGAGGCCCATAAAAGGATGGACCAGATAATGGATCAGATAAAAGGTGAAAAAGATGGAACGGAAAATCATCGGTCCCAGGACACTCTGAACGAACAGACCGAGCTGGCCAAACCACTATATGTACAACCCTGGAACAAACGTGAACTCTATCAAAAATATAGTGAACTTCGAAAAATTGGACAACTCTACGATGAGGAACCTTTAGAACAATAGGTTGATAAAATGTAAATAAAATATAAATTTATTCTAATGTCTACAACCGGCGATCTACCTTTTTATTATGAATTTGTTAGTGAAACAGAACGTTCACAACTAGAACAGGATCTCCGGGAACGAAGGTACCGAAGTTGGGTGGAAAAATATCCCGACAAGGTTGCCAGCTTTTTTGGCGCCCTAATGTTTTTTGCCGGCTACAATCTTACCAAAGATGATGTTGCCTATTTTGCGGATAGGATAAACATTAATCTTCATAGTAATGTTTATCCGTCGGAGTTGGGTGGCACAACCCCATTATGTAGCGCCTGTGAGTTCCGCAACATCAATCTGGTCCAATATCTTTTGGAAAAGGGTGCCGATCCCAATTTGGAGGACAATTATGGATTTACCCCATTAGAATCGGCCATCGTAGGACATCAGCCCGAGGATGTCCAACATACGGAAGAATGTGAAAAAATAGTCCGGTTGCTCATCGATCATGGAGCACAAAAAACTCTGCGTGAAATTATCAGCAAAAATCCTCATTGTGATTTTTATAGGAAAAATTCACCCTATCTGGCGGAGCTCTTCCAAAATGCTCGACCCCGACAACAAATTCATATTCCTCCACAAATTGCCAAAAAATAATTTTACTTTTAATCTTTCGCCCGCTTACGCCTTTCTAAAAATTTTTCCACAGCCTCCACACCTCTTTGGAAGAGTCGACGTTTTATCGCATTGTCCAGGTTAAAATCAAAAATGCTAACATCCGGATCGTCATCTATATAGATGGTATTATTCTGATAGCGCATATGTGTTTCTTTATAATAATTATAGAGGAACAGGTTGACGACCGCCCTTAAATATTGTTCGGGATATTGGAAGGTAGTGCATGCGGCATGTTCATCCTTGATGATCATGCCGATGGTTGTTTCCATTTCCTTTTCAAAAAGGTTAATAGGATAGTTGTTTAAAATACAGCCGTCGATATATTGGCGACCTTCTACCTCCACTGGCGTAAAATAGAAGGGCATACTGATAGATATACGGACCGCCAAAGCTACCTCAAACTCCGGCGTCCTCTCATAGTCATAATAAACTATCTCTCTGGTGGTTAAACATGAACCTACTATAATCAACTTTTTATGAGTACATTCATAAAGTTTCCTAAATGTAACACATGACAGACCTGTAGCACGCCTTAATATTTCTTGTGTTAAATGATAAAATTTATCACCCGTATCCATACCAAATTTTTCTAATAGTTGTAAAATATCTGGTGAAACCATTTTCTTAAAATCGATCATGAGCATAAACTCCCAAATTTGGTCAACAGTAAAGCCTATTACAATTAGTGTGGCCAAAATTGAGCCCACGGATGTTCCTGCGATCGCCTCTAGTTTGTCCAGTTGTATCAGACCAAGTTCCACTAGCCTTTTGAGCGCCCCCAAATAGGCAATACCTTTAATACTGCCCCCGCTGAGCACCAAATTCTTATACATTTTATATTCCAAAAAGTTTATTTATGTAAAAGATAAACGATCCGCAATGTCACAAAAATAATGATAATGAGCACGACCACTAATGCGGCCAGAACAATAATAATAGTCTCCTTCCAATTTCCCCGTTCTTGTGGACGGACATGTCGCTGGGATGAGAAATAATCCCATAACTTACGACATTCCGGACATTTCCAAAAATGTTCGCAACGATGTTCTGATTTTTCCTGATCATTCTGGACTATCTCCCTGATCGGATCATGATGCCATACCTCCGATATTGCCGAACACATTAATTCTTCTATATAGTTTATATCGCCATTTTAAGTTTCTCTATCTATAACAATTATATGTCCGAAAAACACCGCCGTACTCGATTAGATCCGGGGGATGAAACCGATTATCTTTTCCAATATTTCATCAATGAGGATAAGTTTAACGAACAGCTCCGTGGAGAATTCGAAGAAAAAATGGAAAAAAAATCAGTGGAATCTGAAAGGGCAAAAAAAACAGAACGGTCAGAAAAATCGGTGGAACATATAGGACACTCGGAGCCTACACCACATTTAAAGGAAAAAACTCTGGACAAATCCGTAGAATTGGCCAATAGTTCTGAGAAAAAAAATGTATATCCGAACATTCCACACAGATCAGAAGTTCCAGTAAATCCTCCACCAGTATATCCTGGGCTACCACCTTCCACTGCAGTGGCCGGGCCAACGGGTAGTCGTCGGGCGCGTGCCCGTGAAAACCTAAGCCGGCTGCAAGAACTGGCCGAAAAATATCATATCAAACTCACCCGGGAGTATACACTGGACGATGATCCGGAAGAGATGGAGGCAGAGTATAAAATACATAAGGAGAAACGGGACCGTGTCAACCAGATAAAATTCTACAAACAGATACTGCTCAATATTGTCTATGGTATCGAATTTCTAAATGAAAGATATAATCCTTTTGAGTTCCATCTGCGTGATTGGTCCAAACAGGTTGCGGCCGATATTGATGATTATACCGAAGTTCTTGAAGAAATATATGAAAAGTATAAAGGAAGTGCCAAACTCCAACCTGAGATCAGACTGCTGCTCATGATCATCCTAAGCGGTATTACCTATCATCTCAGCCAGTCCCTTTTTGGGTCCAATGGGTTGGGCGAAACTTTACGTAGTAATCCTAATATAATCAATAAGATCCTGAACAATCTGATCAAAGGTAAAAATAATAATGATACTATTAAATCCAAACATGAACAATTATTAGAATCCATCCGTAATCAAAAAATGAATCCCGTAAAGGATACTGTAAAGGATACTGTAAAGGACACCATAAAGGACACTGTAAAGGATACCGTAAAGGACAATGTAAAGAATACGAAAGTAGAGAGTACATCAGAACAAATATTAGGATCCATCGGATCCATCCATAATCAAAAATTCGAGAAAATAAGCATACAGATAGAACAGTTACAAAAACAGATTAATAATCTGGTCCATCAAATTGCCCAAAAAAGTGAAAAGCAAAATATGAAACCTATGGGAAATTTCCCAAGCGAAAAATCTCCGGAAAAATCTGTGGAAAAATTGTCCGAAAAGTCTTCTGAAAAACCATCCCAAGAAAAATTATCCGAAAGAAAACTATCCGAAAAAAAATTGTCCGAAACGAAGATATCCGAAGGAAAATCATCCGAAAAGAAATTATCCAAAGAAGAACCTAAAAAATCGGACCAAATACCGGTAGAATCCATTAAAAAATCACCAGCAAAAGATGAAAAATCTAAAAAATCTGAGGACGATTTTGTTGGGGATATTATGACCCCGCCAGAATCTGAACATGGATCGGAAAATATCATGAATGTTATCGATACCATTGAATCTACCGAGATTGCTACACGTTCTAATGCCCCTAGTAGTATCAAACGTAAACCTATTAAGCTTTAAAATTTAAAGAATATGGTCAAAAATTATCTAATGGTCAAGAAGAGAGGACGACGTATCAAAAAAATATTGGGCACAGATGATCTACCTGAAGAACATGTACCAAAACCTCAGGAACCTCCTGAGGAGCCAGCTGTTATCCTCCGACTCAAAATTAACCCTGAAGATTGCCAGGGTGGAAGTTTTTGTAAAACTAAGACATTCTGTAAAAATTGTGCCCAATATCGTCATATGATCGAAAAATTACAAAAGAAAATAGAAACATATAAAAAAGAAAAATATGTTCATGGTTCACAAAATATACGTTTTTATTATAATCGGGTCAATATTGTAGATCTTACCGGAAAACGTATTCGTATTAAAAGGACAAAGATTCGATGTTGGTGGGATTGTCATGAGTTTGATAACCTACCTGCTTTTTTGCCGGAATTGTACCGGAACAATACATATTATGTTATAGGATGTTTTTGTAGTTTTAATTGTGCGCTTGCCTATAATCTCTATTATCTTCGTGATGCTAAAATAGCCCACCGGAAATCTTTAGTTTATAAACTTTATCGTCAGATTACTGGTGGAAAATATGCTAGGGATAATAAGGATGTTATCTATGAGGCACCACCTAAAGAAATATTAACATCTTTTGGAGGTCCTATGACCATAGAAGAATACCGACAAAATTTTGTTCCCATTAATAGGGAATACATTACCTATTTACCCCCAATCCGTCCAATTAATATCGTCCTTGAAGAACGCCAGAATGCAGAATTGCCGGACGGTAAATATATGCTTAAACGATCTAAACCCATGAGATCATATTTTATGTTCCATAGTTTTTAGATAATAGATCCCGGACAGATAGGCATCACAAAGATCATCCTGTTTTGTAAAAAGTTGCAAATATTCTAACTGTTCTGGTTGGTCCCGGAGTAGTTCACGGGTAACAATAATGGCCTGTTTTTTACGTTTATGATAACTATTATGGTTTCCACCGACCATCCTGATACGCCCGGACGGACTAGTATAATAAACTCCCTTTAGATGATAAACACCGTCCAAATAAAAACGTACCAAAAAATAATCGAGCAGAGTAGCCGCAATTGCTTTCATCTTCGGATTTTTAATACTAGGCTGATTTTCGATGAGCACATATTCTATTCCTAATCTATTAAAATGATCTTCCAATTCATGGAGCCTTTTGAGCAGCTCCAACTGAAGTTGTTGGGTGGGTATCCGGCATACTTTGTTAGTATGATGCTTTTTTATACCTATCAGATTTGTTAGGTTTAGTAGGTCCCAATCAAGGATCTTTCGTCCATCAAGAATACAATAGGCTAGATGTATCACTCCTACATCCCATGAAAGAATAATCATTTATACTCAATGATTATTTTTTCACGGACTGACATCCGCAACCACCTTTTTCTGTTTGGACCCTGCTAGGAACCTGATCAGGAACCCGACATCCGCAACCACCCTGTTGTTTAAAACTTTGTACAAAATAATTGGTACGATGTATAATTGTATTAATTTCTGCCCTGACATGATCGTCTATGAGCCTGCCAGTAGTGGGCATAATATCTTTAAATCCGGTATCATATTCCTCTTCCATCTATCTTATAGTAAGAAAAAATGAAAAAAATAATTTTCCGATTTTTTGTCCAAAATTTAGGATATATGTATACAAAATATCAACATGCCAAAAAATTTTTGGACGAACACGGTATCCAAATTTCTACCACATCATTGGAGTGTAATTTACATACCCAGGTCTATATCCAACAATTTGCCCAATATGTACCCCTGGACATAAAAGGAATTATTAGCATCAAATATGGTAACCGTAATAATTTGATCACCAACCGAATGCTTCCTTGTATTAAAAAATATCATAAAAATGGACGTAATTTTTACAATCAAGCAACCATTCTGATCAGTCCTTATCGGAAATATGAAAAAAAATATGTTAATATTAAAGTTTTCCAAAATGGTACGCTTCAGATTACAGGATGTAAAGATATGGACCAATTTTATTGGGTTACCACTAAATTGATTAAAATATTATATAAAGGGGCTACAATAGATCACAATGGTAAAAAAACACACATTAAATTTGTTAAGGATCCGGACCAAATGGGCATTTATGATGTTAAAATCCGTATGATTAATTCTAATTTCAAAATAGACTATAGGATAGACCGTAAACGTCTCTATGTTCTGTTGATTAAAAATCATCATATATGGACCATCGACAAAGAGATTGGTTATGTAGAATGCGAAAATGATTCTGTCCGCGGACATTCTTGTGTTAACATTAAATGTCCTACTCCTGACCAGCATAAAACTTCCATTTTTATCTTCCAAACTGGCTCGATCATCATTACAGGTGCCAAAAAATTCTCACACATAATCCATGCCTACAAATATGTCCAAAAAATACTAAAACGCTATTATCGTGAAATCAGGATTATTGATCTGGACCCACAACTTGTCCGTGCAGAAATTAAAAAATACCAACAAATAAAAAAATTGGAACGAAACTAACTTTCCTATTCCTTTTGATGGTGGACGACCAACTATTCCTATTAGTGAGTTTACCTTAATAATCCTTTCAGACTATTTATATCATTGTGATTGTCAAATTTCTAATCATCCTAGATGAAATATTTAACAAGATAATTTATCTTGTTAAATAATATATCGGTTGAAATTAGTTTTTGAACAATTTTAGACCATAGCATAATATCATGGCCGCCAAGTTTCCAGCCAATCCGGGTGAAATTTTGTCCAAGATAGTTTATCTTGGATAAATAGTTCACCGATCAATGCTGGTTTTTCTAGCGGCTTTAAACCATAGCATAATATCATGGCCGCCAAGTTTCCAGCCAATCCGAGTGAAATTTTGTCCAAGATAGTCTATCTTGGGTAAATAGTTCACTGATCAATGCTGGTTTTCCTGGCGGCTTTAAAATTATGATAATCAAATTCCTAATTATTTGGATAAGATTTTGTTCAAGATAATTTATCTTGTTAAATGACTTACTGGTTAATGATTAGGACGATCATTTGTTGGAAAATAGCCGGGCATAACTATACGTTGTTTTTTAGGTTGGTGATGTTTGTTCCGGTTGGGCCTCATTGAGGTTCGAAGATTGGTCGGATCGGGGCCCAAATTTATATTACAGACGGTTGGTTTATGTGCGCGTTGAACAGTCTCCCGTTTTTCATTAAGATGGACATAACGCATTCGTCCACGTTCTTCCGGGGCCAAATTTTGCCAGGGTATTCCTATAACATTAGTGATCAATGTTTCACGTAATGTGTCCGGCATAAAATAGGTTTGTCCTGAAGAATATGTTGCGTTCAAAGAGGTATAGGGTATAGTAGACACCCTAGCTTCGAGGGTTTCGTTGAGGGTTGTACGTAGAGCATCCATCATATTACTTTTGGGTGCTCTTCCGTGAGGTCCGTGAGGACCATGGGAATTGTTTGTTAAAAGATTTTCACGGAGTGTTGCTTTGGGGATATCTCCGGGTATTGATGAATGTCCAATATGTCTACAAATGGTAGGGACAGGTGTTTCCGATAGATCATTGTGGCGTATTTCCATCGAACTATTCCCTTGGGTCCGAAAACCTGAAATCCCAGGATGGCCGGGGTTAGTGTGTTCCAATTCCACCCTTCCCTGTGTAGAAGACATTTCCGACCGTGTTCCAGGTCGGAATGAACATCCTGATGTCCATCCTGAATGTTCCATCGTTAATCCTATTTTACGATTCTCATCCCTAATTTTTGGAACATTATATAATGGACTTGCCTGGACATTCAACGATCGCGGATCCAGTTCATCCTCTCGTAGAGTATCGCGTGGACGGTCCGGAAAAATAACCAAACCTGTCCCGGTTAAAATATTAGGCTTTGGAACTTCTGACCCCATAAATTCCTTTATAGTAGAGTTCAGAGTTTGCACCTGATAGATGGGTATTGACTTGTCCAAAGTTTTGGGTGCCATGGGAGGTGTATTTAAATCCTCACGTAAGGTTGAAGGTTGAGGACTTTGGGTCCCGATACTAGGACCATTATTTATTATAGATGGTTTGACGGGTCCAGGATGCGTCATATTTTCCAATCTCTCCCGTGTTAGTTCTCCTAAATGTACCAGTCCATGATCTTGGCCCGGTTGGGTAATAGATGGCTTAATAGATCCGACAGATTTGGAAATTTCCATAGTTTCCAGCCTTTCCCGTGTCAGATCTCCTGTTTGTACCAACCCATGGTTCTGTTCTGGACAGGATCTGACGGGTTGATCCTGTCCTCTTAAACTTTTGGGGTCATAGTTGTTGGTTATTACAGGTCTCATTTTTTCCAGAACAATCCGGGGTTTTAGTGGGGATTCTTGTTCACGCCTGGAATGTTCTGAATATTCTATAGGGACATATGTCTGCTGGCGCCATAGGGGTACTAAATAGATGGGCATTTCTTGCTCCAGTTTATGTGTTCCTTGGGTGACGGAATAGACACGGTCCTGTTGTTCTAATTTTACGGGTGCCGGTGGAGGAATATCCGGTAGGGTTCCACGGAGTCCTCCGTCAGAAAGTTTCAGATGATGTACGGTCCCCCAAAGGGCGAAGGAGGGTACATTGGGCCTCTCCTCTAGAACGGGACGGGGCATGCGTGATGTATGCATTTCAACAGTATGGCCAACAGGATGGGTGGGCGCCAATCTTTCCGGTTGGAGGGAGTCGGGTCGTGTCCGGATATGCTGATAGTCGTCATGCCGGCGTTGTGCAGACTCATATTGATAGCGGTGCATGGGTTCGGGCATATTAAAATTTTGGCGGGTGCTCTCCTGATATTTTTCGTACATTTCTTCAGGTATGTTCCTCTGAAGATTTTCACGATAGGCGCCACCCGTATACTCGGGATGTACCCGATAGGTTTCCGGGAGGTAAAAGTTTTCCTTGACTTTAGGAGGCTGTAGTATATCTGTTTTGGGCAGAAGATCTTCCTGTTTCATCTGACGGTAGCCAGGAGGCCTATGTTTGGCGACCGGTGGCTGAACGGGCCTATGCTGGCCATGCATTCCCCGGAGGATCCTACCAGGATAGCTTATCCGTGGTCTGACACGTAGTTCGTCCACGGTTTTTTCGGGGGGACGATAGATACTGTCCATGGGGGCTACGCGTATACCCTCCAGGATTTTCTCATGCTGATGATAACGTGAAGGTTGACACCTATCGTACCAACTGGCCACATAGTCCGGTGGTTCTGGATCATAAAGGTTGGCCAGTGGACTAAAAAGGGGCGGTCTTTCACGTTGGTGTCTCCAATGATTGTCCAGGAACATTTGGGCTTTTAGGCGGGACATCCGGGAGTCATTGCTTCCATAGCCATGTCGTGTACTATAATAGGGTCGGCCTAAAATTTTTTGGACCGATTGTGTATTATCCGTCAAATGTTCGGAAATATCTAAAAGTTGGGAAATATTCATTTTATTATATAGGGTAATATAATAAAATGGGTGAATTTTCTCGATCTCTCTATGATCCGGAAATTTCCAAACAAAAAGTTTCCCAGAGTACACGTCCTTTAGACTATCGGTTGGAGTCTTATTATGCGGAGCATCCTGCCACCTGTTTTCCCCAAAATAGTAATGCCAGGGGAGAATGTATTCCGGGTCGGATCAATCCGACAGAACCAATGGGGACAACTAATGTTGATCTGGAATCCCATCTCAAGGGTCTGCGCAAGGGTTCCTGGACAGAGCCTCGGATTATAAGTAATCTTCCAAACTGTTCCCAGAATATTACCACCGAATATACCAGAATGTCCGAACCAGCCTATGAACTTCATGGACGTGAAAACCTACGTCTAGACTATCCGCTCTATGATCCCCAATTCCATGTTTTTGAAAATTTTGCCATCAATACCCGTCTACATACCCGTGATAACCATCGTGCGGTTTGGCAGGAGATCCTGGACGAAGATCTCAAGAATTCCTAAAAATTGATTTTTTAAATCTTTTTGATCTTTCTTTGTTTAAAGATATATTCCTATCAAAAGGAAATATGGATAGAGAAAAAGTAAATCTCGAAAAGCTTGAAAAGATAAAATTATCCCAGTTAAAAATTGAGCTTAATGATGCTCAGGAAAATATCGATATGCTCACGAACAGGACACAAGAGACTTTGCGCAGGCTCTATCATTTTGATGATCTGGTGTTGCACTTGGACGAAAAAAATGGTCCACATCTGCTCGTACGTAAAGGTCGGTCCGATAATAGTAATGAAGTAGTATCCATTCGCCATCTGCAATCTCTGGACAGCGAACGCTTGAAAGTACTGCAAGATTATATTTATACGTTCATTAGTACAATAGTAGGAAATTTTTCGGGTCCTATCATAGTCCAAAATCTGGGTATATTGGAATTAATATTGCGTAACGATGCGCTCATCCAATATAAGTCTGGGTCGGGTAAAACATTAGCCTATATAGTGGGTACCCTTTGGAACTTAGATCCCCAGGAGAATGTTCCACAAATCCTTTACATAACGAATACGCATGATACGGCCCGTCAGATATTTGATAACTATTTAGACCGTTACCTACCCAAGGACAAAAGGATTAAATATGAGCTCTGCATAGGTGAAAAAAAAATACCCGGTGGGTTCCGTAAGCCTAAACATAAGATCAAAATGATAGACACCAGGGCGCATATTTATGTATGTACCGTGGGCAAACTCTACAATTTGGCCGTTCAACAGAGAAAGATTGATCTGGGCAATATTAGGACGATTTGTATTGATGAATTTGACGCCATCATTACTAATAATTATGGGCATAGGAGGAACAATTACGAAGAATCAAATTCTGGCGATACAAGCCAACAGATCCAGGATATTTTAAATTTGGTCCCCAAAGATGCACAACGGATATTCATTTCGGCAACCCTCGAGAATTATGTGGAAACACTTTCCAAAGTCGTAGGAGATTATTTTCGTCCGACCAATAATGATCCTTTTATTATGCTTCTCCCCCATAATGATACTATGCTGCCCAATATATCGCAATATTATATGATAGTTCCCAATGAGGATACGAAATACAAGTACCTAATGACCATACTTAAAAAGTGTACTATTTCACAGGCTATTATTTTCGTTAATATGATCAAAAAGGTTCATGAAGTTGCCTCATATATTAAAGAAATTGTCACCCCCGTTCTAGAGATCCATGGAGAGTTGGAGGAGAGTAAACGTAAGGAAATTTTCCAAAAGTATAAAGAGGGTACGGCCCGATATTTAGTGTCGACAGATATATTTTCGCGGGGCGTTGATAGTCCATCGACCAATATAGTTATTAATTTTGATATGCCCGAAAAAATAGAAACCTATATACATCGTATCGGTAGATCTGGACGTAATACTACGGTTGGGAAAGTAATTAGTTTCGTAATTAAAAACAATAAATTCGATGAAATGCAAAAAATTAAGGAGATTAATAGATGTTCCCGATATTCTTGCGAGGAAATTACAGTAGACTCTTTATCTAAAATAAACAATAATGAATTTTAATTCGTTAAATAATTTTTAAAACTGAAAACTATACTTTGGAGACTAGTCAATAGTATCGAAAGTATAGGTAAATAAAATATTAGCTCATATAATAAATGAGCGGAGCATTTACTAGAAAAATGTATGATTCTTGTGCCATCCAACAGGATGTAAGGCAGAGTACCAATCCTATGGAACATGTGATGGATGTCCATCGTTATATTAATTGTAGTGGTACCTGCAAACCGAGTGTCTGTTATCCCCAAAAGATACCTTTGGTTGATATAGAATCACAACTAATGGGATTAGGACAATCTGCCAGCAATTGTTATATTAACAAACCTCCCTACCGTAAAATAGCCGAACCATATTTTAGTCCACCTTATGTTTGTGAATGGGGTCATCAGGGTGAGGACACCGTGATCACCACCAATATGAAAATGCCCCAAAATTCCGGGGTAAAACCGCTCAAATAGATAGTGCATGCTCTAGACAATAATCACGTACATATTTTTCATATTTTTTTTGATCCTGATTATACATTGCTGCTAGGTCAGAATTTAATGGATCTTTGAAGTTTGGTTCTTTGAGGAGGCAATGTATCGAAAGGAGTACCGATAATATGCCCATACTAGGGTTCCAATCATTTTTGAGTATATTGAGACAAATGTCACCATCTTTAATATTAATATGTTTGATCGGGGTAATAAATTTAACGGCCACCGGTATGTTCGGATAATACTTCGGAATCCTGATGTCCACCAAAAAACGATATCCTTCGTAAATACTCTCCTTAGGTCCATTGATAGTGGCCTGCCAATGGTAGAGATCATCATCTACTATGGTAACTGTAAAATATTCATGGTATTCATTTGCATTCTTTTTAATTTGTTTATATTCATTATGGATTCTTTTTACATTAATGATATTTTCCATTATAATAATACTATGATATTTTAGGATCTAATTTCTTGTATTTTCAAAATTTTCCTATCAAATATTACTATAAAATATGGTATCTTTTATAGTAATATTTTACAGTAATTAAACATTAAATTTAGGTTGAAAACTAATGTAAAAGACGCGTCCCTGATGGTTTACCAACCGGAGCCTTAAAAGTTCAAGGCGCATGTTAGGATAATAGGCAAAATTCCCATTTTCTACCAATGCATAATTACCAATTTTCCAGGATGCCTCCCTATTAGCAGGGAAAATTTCACAAAAATAACATAGATTATCTTCAGATGTTTCAACAATTAGACGGAACCCACAGGATAAAAAATATAATGCTAATTTTTGTACCACCGGATGGTCATCACTTTCCAGCTGGAAGATATCTAGTTCACCATAAAGTATTTCAATACCATATATTAAAATCTCTATGAGCATACAAAAAAGATCGTCCACATCCATGTCCTCGTCCAAAATAAGATAACTATATTGGCTGTCCAATTGTTCTATCGGCCGCCCAAATAATATTTGGGCAAATTTTTGGGCACAATTATCCTCTTTGGATAGATCTACAATTTTTTGACAGTCCATTAATTAATTATCATTAATTAATGATAGACGATCCTAACGGATAATTATGGTCCATAATATAAAATTTATAGATATGTATTGTTTATACTATGAAACGTATGAACAAAATTATCAATGCTCTAGAACGTGTGGATCCATCTACCTCCCAGAATATTATGGAGCTTGTAGAAAATATGGATATATCAGAAATAATATTTACCTTCAACCAAACTACCGGTGATCTCTTTGATCTGCTCATTAAATATAACAATAAGTATAATATTATCAATCTGGAGGGCTATTATACATTATTTAAAAATGCCCTTAAAATCAACAATCGTCTACCCATCGATCAGTTTACCATGATTATCCTAGAATATGCCCCCGAAATTTATGCCAACGATTATGATCGATTTTTAAACATGAATATACCCGATACGAAAGTTAGTGTGGGAAACCAGTTTGGCATTATTAGGACCGACATTTTTAAATCTTTTTGGCGCCAGCTTAACGACACAGAAAAATCAAAAATAAAAGAAAAACTGATTATTCTGACTACTATGGCACATGTTTATTTTTATAAAACAGCACTCCAATATAAAATGTAATTTTTACATTAGATTTAGAATCATGAATGCCATTAATAGTGAAACTTTTTTAAAATATTTAACATATTATTTGAAATTGGTCGTTTATGCTAATAAAGGTACCTATAATGAACGTGCGCTCGAGCAGTGTATTAAATTCTATCATCAATATTCACATTCTACTAAAGTGCTCACCCGTAAAATAATCAAACGTTTTAATCTAGTGTTCAAAACGGACGAACAAGGCCGTCCACTCAACCTTAAGGATAAATCTATCCAGACCAGAATGTCCAGTCTAAAGACTTTAGAGGCTCTGAATACCGGAAGGCTCCAGGATCTATCCCTTAAGAATTGTCCAATCTATCTGCTTCCGGGCATACCATTGGATTTTATAGTACAGCCTGATGATAAGGATGAAAATCTCCAAAAGCTAATATGGGAATATACACGTGTCCTTTTCTATATTACGGAATATATCATATTGCACTCCCAAGACGTCCTCCAGAAGATCGAGAATCTTCTCAGTTCGATAGCCCTCTTGGAAGATTATCTTAAAATAGAAAAAAAATTAGAGGATGATCCGTATATTAAAATGAAAATGGGCCGGGAACGTTCGGAGATCCAAAATTTTGATAAGGCTAAAAATGAACTTAAAAAAATATTCCAAAAGCAAGGACTTAATGATCAAAAGATATTAAAAATGGCAGATTCTATTACCAACCGTATTAAAGATTCCGATATTCAGAATAGCGGCAATATTGTCCAGAAAATGATCCAAATTGCCCAAGATGTAGCACACGAAATGAAGGATGAATATCAGGATGATCCAGAAAAATTGGTACAACCTTTTAATACTTTGACACAAGTTTTTATGGATACAGTGGGTAAAAATAAAAAAATTTATGACCAGCTACCTCCAGAGCTCAGGGAGCTTGTTGGTCGGATGACCTCCATCCGGAATGACGGTTCAAAGGGTACGGAGAATCAACAGGAAAAAATGCTCGAACTGGTGGACAAATTAGCGTCAACCTATCATCTGGACCGTCAAAAAATTATAGATGAAATTTCCAATGGGGAAAATGGACAGATAGATGCACATAAATTGGAACATTATTTTGAAAACATGTTCCAAAAGCAAAAATAAATTTACCCAGAATAGGTAGATGGCCGTAACAATTCTAAATAGTATAAACGAACTAGAATTAGTTGTTTCCCAAAATATGGGACTTTTGGTAATAGTTTATGGGGACAAGGAGGCTCTCTCAAGAGCCTGGAAACTGGCAGAAAGGCATACCAAAACTCACATTTACTATCTAGCATCAGGAAACTTATGGTTTGATGTTTATTATCGTTCAAAACTTATCTACTCTGGTCAGCAATTGGACCAACCTTTGGATCCTTCTATCCTGAAGAATCCTAAGGATATGATCTATTTAGCACATCAGATTTGTCATATTTACCATCGTGATTATATTATCCTACCCTCCGGACAAAAAATAGTCCATCTACCGGACGGTAGATATGGACTGTGTCATGCCATCTAAAAACAAGGTCTCCGTCTATATAATATGGAAAAGTTTTGGATATATGATCCGGCCGTCCTCTTCCAAAATGGTAATTGGAACAAAGTGATACCCCAGAAAAGTATGACCCGAGAAGAAAGATATAATACTTATACCCGTTTAATCATCTATCTCACCATTATAGGTTTCATTATCTTTACCCGTAAAGATATCATTTATCTGGGCATTATTCTACTCCTGATAATCATTGTCCTCTATCTAGGACAAAAAGACAATAATCAAAAGGATATACCTTCCATATCCGGTACGGAATCCGGTACGGACAGCCAAGATAATCAGGAACTTAAGGATCACATTAGATGGATCCATGAGATGCCCCAAAGTTGTAAGGAAAAAAAGTCAGAATGTCTCAAATATGAAGATTTACGGTTCAACCATCGTTCGCTCTAATCTTTTGGACTATAACCACGCGATTTATCTGTCTGTAGGCTAACAGATTAACGGATTTTTTTATATTTTATCAATGTCAGGAAAATAGAAATTACCAATAATGCTTACTTTATAAATATATAGGGCTGACAAAGTTAACGGCTTTCTGTAATCTATTTGTAGCCACCAGCCTATCAACAGTTAATTTTGGCCGTTTATCCATCAGCCTATTAAAGTGAACTATGATGTCAAGAGAATAGGAATTACCAATAATGCTCATTTTATAAATATAATGAGTTTTATAGTAATTGATGTTATCTTGATGTCACAATTCACCTGGTAGGGCTGACAAAGTTAACGGCTTTCTGTAATCTATTTGTAGCCATCGGCAGATCAAGAAAATAAAAATTACCAATAATGCTCATTTTTATAAATATAATGAGTTTTATAGTAATTAATATTATCTTGATGTCACAGTTCACCTGTAGGGCTGACAAAGTTAACGGCTTTCTATAATCTATTAGTAGTCGCCAGTCTATTAACTATCTAGTATAAATAATTTTTATTTGCCAATATGTAGGCCGGAAGGATCAATAATCTATTAACGGGTTAGAATAGGATTATTTTATTCTAATGAATGATGATTGCATTTGAAAATTCATTATAATGTAATCATCATTCATTTCGGTAGAATATGCTCAACATATAGCCGAAAGTATTGGTACCATCTAGGATTTTTCAGTTTAGAATCATCAAAATTAAAATCAACATGTTCTACACTGCGAAAACCTTCGGTAACATCTGGTTGTTCGTATTTTTATGGTAGGACCGGTAGACCCTGGGCAATACTTTGTTAATTTTACCATGGGAATAAAGATGTCGGGTATTATCCAAATGTTGTGCTACCTCCAGATGTATGCATATTATGGGAAAATTGGAACGAGAGGTCCAGAGGATCACCTTCCGGCGGGAGACTGTGTCCGGAAAAGGACCCTCAACTACCGCCAGACCTGTCGGTTTTAATGGATCTCCTACTTGTAAAATTTTATATCCTAATGGCAAAAGTGTTTTTCGAATAAATTCACTTTTGTCATTACAATGGCATCCCATGACCAGTACTACCTCCCGTTTGTGTGTAGGGAAAATATATTCATGGTGCATCTGCATAATATTCTGATAATTTATTCTGGAGGACATTGAAGATTTATAGGAAATTGATTCTTGTCCTAGATATTTTTCGGGCGTCCAAAAAGGTCTACATCCGAAAAATCGTTAGGTCTCCCGGCAGCATCTCCTACAAAAAAAGATTTTTAGGAATTTTTATGTATCATTAATTAATTAATGATAATTAATTAATTAATGGATGTCCGTACCTTTGTGCCAGGTCCATGCGCATCCTTTTTCAGAGTCCTAGATTAGGCTTACGATAACGATCGTACTTTTTAGCGGCATAAACTGCCAGATATCCTGGCTGATTACCCAACAATAGGTCTGCCAGATGTTCTAGTTTACATTTCCAGGTGATTAGTGAAAAATAGGATAGGCACATACCCGCCTGATTGCTTATAATGATGTATCATTATTAATTAATTAATTAATTAATAATGGATATCCTTGTTGTACCCACTGGCCGACATGTTGGGGTAAATTTGGGTCCATAAGTTTCCAATCATTCTGCGATCTTCCAGCTTTAATCAGAGTTTCGTCAAGGTCGAAAGCGGTCACTTTGATTTTTTTTTGAATATAATGGTAATTTTCGGCAGAGGGTGCCTGATATAAATTCAGGGTGGTCGGACCATTCCATAATATTAAAATTGATATTTTTTCTACATGATTCTAAATTGTATGTCGATAGTATGACATTAGATCTAGAAGCAGAACCGGAAATACATCTATCCTGTTCTAAAGGCCAGACGGAACAGGAGCTCCGTCTAGAATTGGGGGGGCGCAATATAGACCAGAGTGTAGTCAATGCTTTACGCCGGACAATCCTGCTCTACATTCCTATTTATGCTTTCCATCGTAATAACATAGTGATCGATCATGGGAAAAGCTATCATATGTACAATAGCGACCTTTTGTTCAACCAGATAGAAACATTACCCATATTTGATGTTTCTGAGGATGAACATCATATCGAAATGTCCGTCCAGTTTGAGAACAAAGGAGACGACTATCATTTTCTTTCTACCCATGATGTCCGTCTTGAGATAAATGGTCGGGAGGTTAAAAATTACCATAAAAGACCACCTATTAGCATACTGGTGCTCAAACCTGGTGAAAAAATTAGTTTTAAGGCCATCGCCAATCGTGATATTGCCAAAAACAATGCCATCTATGAGGCCACTACCAACGTCTATTTTGTCCAAAAAGACCGACATCAGTACGTGCTCATCTATGAAACATTGGGACAGCTCCACCAAAATACTATTTTTACACGTGCCTGTCAGATTCTGATAGAACGTCTTAAACAGTTTAAAAAGTCCGTTAAAGCGCAAAAAATATCCATAGAATCTGACAAACCTGTGGAAATACGTATTGTGGGGGAAGAACATACGTTGGGCAACCTTGTGACCAGTGTATTGCAAAAGTTGCCCGGTATGATCAAGGCAGGGTACACACTACCCCATCCGTTCCATGATGAGGTCCTCCTGGTCTACCAAACACGAGACCATGAGCGGGCTATCGAAATATTAATAGCGGCTGTCGATTATCTGGTCCGTATCTTCCAAATTATTCGGGAAAAATTTTTAGAGTGTTCCAAAACAGTATAATAATTATCTAGTCAATATACAATGTATATTAACCAGATAGATCTGTATATCGATCGTATGATCGATCGATTTTATTTTTATCTCAAGGAGAATAGGGTAGAAAAATACTATCAAATGATCGATTTTGTGGACCATCGTGATGAGATCAACCAACTTTTGGAAAATTTTTTTTCAAAAATACCTTTGGAAGAAATAGCCCAACTTTTCCAAAATCGGGAAAATTTATTGATCGTGGTGGACATCCTTAAAAGGTATATTCTTTATTATTTTTTCCTGATACTGGCATATTATTATACGGGCAGTCTTCAGGACTACCGGAACAATCTGATAATCTATTCCAAAATGGAGTCCGAAGAGTCCAAAAATTTGGGGGTCAAAAATTTTTTTGATGTAGCCAACAACCATCAAGTGGTCCAATATTTTAGGCTTATCAAGAGTATTATGATCGTGCTCGGGACCCCACCGGAAAGGAGGCGGCAACTGTCCCCGGAACATCAGGAGGCCCTCCAATATTTGAAGGAATTAGGAGAACAATATGTGGACCAATTTTTGCTCAAAGTGGATGATAACAAAGAAGTTGTCATCAATGAGCATAATCTGATCAAAACAATCGTTTTTGGAAGGATCTATCGCGCCCAGGATCGTATTACTATTTTTAATCTGGTCAACGAAATTGAACAGGAAAAAACAGAAAGTATCTATATCGAAATAGTGGTATCCCAGGAGGATCTGGCAACCCCAGAGGAGCTGATGGGGGCATTCTCGGTCTACCCACAGGCAGAAATCCTGACAAACGATCTTTTGGAACTTGTCGGACAATCGGAAAAAATCGTGACATCCATGGTGGACATTAATAGTTCACGAATGTTGGAATATCATTTTATCATACCTATTGTGGACGATTTTTTACGCTACCATCGTGATTCTGCCAGGCTGGACACTACCCTGGACAAACCTATTATTTTCTCCAAAGATAATGTCAAGAATGTCAAATCGGTCCTAATCTACCAACAAAAACGTAAAAAAGAGAACACTAAGGTACAACTTATCATTAACCGTATAGAGGCACTATCGGACCTCTATTCTACGCATGACCCTAAAGTAAGGACAGAAATTCTTAAACTTTTCTATGCCCCACTCGCCTATCGTAAGGCTACTGTGATTAACTATCTTGAGGAGGTTAGGGTCATGAAAAAGATCCGCGACCAGGGTCGTAAGGCACTGGAGGGTAACGAATACTATCCAGAAATTGTAGAGGCTAATTCGCACGCCTATTTTAACTTTAAGGATTTTGCCGGCTATGGGATGCACATTAATATACTTTCCGATCGTCCTATTAATCTTCTAAGGTATGCCAATATTGAATATCAAAGGGACCATCCTGAATATTTTTTGGACATGCATACAGGTGTTTCCGAAAGACCCATCGGACTGGTAGGTTTTGCCCTGGCACCCTTGGTGGACATCCCCGTCCAATGTTTGCGTAAGGAGGATATGTTGGACATCCATGGCCTCGAACTAAAATATCCTCATGGTGACACAGTACGCACCCGAAATTATTCCAATGGTTACCAAGGGTTCCTCAAGATGGTCCAACATTTTTATATTGATGTTCTGGAGGACGATAGGTATCTGGAACAATTGCGCCGGCTAAATCCCCATCTCATCAATAAAATGGTCTATTGGGTATACCAGCTCGATAGGGACGAATTCCAGGTACCTACCTATGAAAATTTGGGCTACCAAACACAGGATCTTATTAAATATTTAAACTCACATCTTTGTGAAACTATCCGATCAAAATTGCTTCGTAAATTGTACCAGATAGTTCTCGTCAGGGCCGGGGTACAGAGTATAACACAGACGGAAATACTCGACTTCATTCACCAATTCTCCCGGGACCATCGGCTATTTTTGACTCCCCGGGACCAGCTCGAGGTCTACATCAACTATTATCTGCGCAACCTTAAGCTAACCCAGGCGCCCAGTATCCCCCAAAAAAAGATATTGGAACATCCTAAAATCACACTTAATGTTGCCCCCCGGACACATGAACTGGTCATTAGCCCATATATCAGGGCACAGGAACAAGAAATACCAAGCTTAAACGGTCTCTGTCAGCATGAAATTGATTGGCAAAATTTACTAAAATATCGAAAGAATCTACAAAGGTTCAATGAACTGTTGACCAGTTTTACGGAAAAATATGTCATCGAAACCTATGATCTTTTCTTTGTATGCCGTGTTTGTGGTGAATCCTTACCCATTAAACAATATTTGTTGGACGGTAGTTTTGACCGTAGCACACAAAAATTTGTACCCGCCTATACACCCTCCGAAATACCGCTGGAAGATTTACCGGAATACCAAAAATATCGTCTCATCATAAGATTTTTGGACGCATTTGTTACCCGTATCTCGTTGGTTACCGGAACGAACATGCTTACAGGGCAGAATCCGCAAATAGTGCAACGGCGCAAACTGTTCGTTAAAAATGTGGTGGACCTTTTTGTGCGGCATAATGAACTGGACCTCCAAATGTCTCCGGAATTTTATACTACATATGGTATTGATAAAGATCTGGACGTCCTTTTTAGGTTCGAGATCGATGATACCCTGCTGGACATATCTGTCAAGGGTGATGAAAAAAAGGCCGCCTTGAACCGTCTCAAGGTTAATAATATGCTGCTCTATTTTGTGATTATATTTATGACAGAACTTAATGGGATACAAATAGTATTAATGAACTATGATAAAATTGCCAATGTATTTACCTATCAAAAGTATGCCCACAAGCTTTTGGGCAAATTGTCCGTTAGAAAAAGTCTCGGCGATCCACAAGGTGTTGCCCTGTTGGACTATCCGGTACTGGCCTACCTAATTTTTGTATTCTCCTATTTTTTGGTTAACAAATATCGTATCTGGTTCTATCCCAAAGGTCAAAAAATTTTTATACATTCCATATTAAGTCTAATCAATAGTATTATTCTGAGTGCATCCCAACATCCTAAAGAATATGTTTATGAGCTGACCGTGGGCAAATTTTATGGTGCCCTCAACAATGTTTTTAACAACCGTGATATCATCAGTCGGTTAGAAAAAACACACCAAAAGTATCAGGGAAAAGTTCCCATAACTCAGAAAACCTTACGGGCAAGACAAACTGTAGGTACTTCTGGGATCTGGACTTTTTTGAGCATTTTAAAGGTCCCATCGGTATCCTATGATCTGCGTAACCAGAGATTTTATCAGATTTCTCCTGGTTTCACCTCGTTGACCAATTGTCCTGATGGTAGTTTTCGCCGCTGGCATCTTGAGGATAAACGGCTCGTCTCCTGCGAGTCCCTGGACCAAAACCATGACTATTTTGGGAAACATTATTATTATGTTTTGGCCAAATTGGCAGAACGACGTTGTCCTAGTGGGGAACTCCATGATTTCGAGGGTGATGTTTGTCGCCGTTGTGGAAAAAAAATGGGTCAAAAATATTCCCGGGAAGAGTTGGACGAACTGGTCCAAAATCTGGAAAAAAGACAACTTAATCTGCTCCAAGAACGGTACAAAAAATGGAAGATAGTTCCTTCATCCCCGCCCAATATTTTGGGAACTCTCCAGAACGAGTCCCAGATACGATTTTTTAATATTCTGGAGGAAATTTTGGGTCCTAGTATTCTGCTCTCCTGGGAAAAAATACCCGTGAATGTTCAGAAAAATATTTATGTTATCGAGTATGGTACCAATGGTTCACCTTTGGAGAAGCCCATCATTATACAGGAGAATTCCCAAAAGATACGACTACAAAAGTCTGATGCACATTTTGGTCGGGATGTTTATGTTTATCAGGACGAATCACAAACAGAGGTATTCTATGATGCGGTGACACTACGATTGCTCGCCTACCGTGAACGTTACCGTGATTATTATGCGGACCTACCTGCCAGTTATCTTAGGATAGTCCCGAGCATCCGGGAACAATACTGGATGATGGGTTTTAGAAGCCGATATCAGAGTACACATGGTTATACTGTTGAAGGTCTGATCCGGGAACATCTACTAGGACTACGCCAGACCATCGACCGGTTTATTTCGATCCTATCCAGGATGAACTATTCGACCACCTCTGAGGAGATCCCAGAATATTCCCAGGAACTCGAGGCCCTCATATCCAAACATAGGGATATCGGACCGTTGGACCTCAATATGGACGATTGGTACATCCTACGCCAGGAACTCCGTCCCCAGATTTCCGAAAAGGTCACACTGCCCGAAGAGGTTGACTATGGTACGGTCAACCGTATTGACCTTACGGGTAGTCTGGTCCAAAATTATTTTTTGGGAAAACTAAGCTCACTTTTGGACACCACCCGGGACAAAAAGCAGCGTTCCAACCTGGCCCGGGCCTATGTTGACATAATTGGCTACCTTTATCGGGTTCAAAATCTGGACCGCTACCAGACTATGCTCGAGTACCGGCGTTTTGTCTATTTGCTCAATGCATCTTCTATGTTGGTCGACCTGACCAAGAAGAAAATAGCCGCCAGTCTGGAGTCTATGGAGGTCCCGCCCATCGAAAGCCTGACCCAGGAGGAACAGGAGGCGGCCGAAGACCTACGTGAGGAGGCCGAGGCCCTCGATGTGGAGCCTGAGGAGGAGGAGGAAGAGTAAAAATATATGGTTAAAATATTTAACCATATATTAATGAAACGCAAGATATCTGAGGATCGGGGCAGTATAAAACGTCTACGCGCAGAACCTTGTCTGCTCTCCGTTTATCTTAGGAATGATGATGATCCACATGTCATCGTTTATGGTAGGATAGAAGGGCGCTACCTTAGGTTGGGAAACTATCTTTACCGTTATCGGAAGGTGCTCACAGAATTGTGCATGTCCATCGGACTAACGATAGCACAGTACGATGATCTTAAATCCTTTATCTATGATGGCCATCTAATGTACAAGGCCTATGAGGACGAGCCTCCCATCGTCCGCCGGGCATACTTTCGTCTTAAATGCGATCAGTTATCCCGGCCGATATTTCATCGGGATTCCCTGGCCAAAACTTTACGCGAAACCCTAGAAGGACATCCGATGACCCTGGGACAAAGGTTCCAGTTCGTGCACAATAATGTGCGATTGACGGCCCAGCTGGACAATATTATAGATCCTGGCGGATCTATGGGCAGGATGGACCATAAAACCCAGATAGATTTTTCCTATAATATTCGGGAAGTGCTTATTTATGATCGTTCCGATCAAATAGATCCCCAGAAGGTCCATATCCATGTCACTCGGATAAATTTTTTCCGTGATGTATCTCGACCTTGTATAGTAGGACGAAAGGAACTTTCACAAAAGATTCGACAAGAATTATGCGATGAGGTTGCCCATGAAACCATATATAGTTACCGGTGTGCGGATTATGAGATCACCTATAGGATCTCACTAACGGAGCCGGAAAGGTCCCATTATCGTGCCAAATATCGTCTGGCTCCGGGGGTTCTCACGATTATCTCAGAAACTACCGATCTGGCTGTTGTTCAGGGAACATTACCGGCCCAGAAGGTGCGATTTTCCATCCTTAAACCATCGGGGGAGCTAGAAGAATTCCAATATTTGATACCCATGGAAAAATTAAAGATGTACCTACGCCAGAGACTACAGTTTGTCGAGGGACAAATAGTATATTATCCTCTATCCGGGGGCCAAGAAGTAAAGATCAAAATAGTTGAGGTTCGACCACATACTAAAGATTATGCCTATTTTTGGGACCCCCAAACTGAAATAAAGATTGATCCTGGAAAGTTTATCCTTTATACTAATGATGTACCTTTTGGGATCCGGGAAATCGAACTCCAGATTAAATGTGCCCGGAACCTCCGGAGGCGCCAACAAATTATTCCTGCGACACGTTTGGAAAAACGTTTACGGGAAAAAGTCCAGAAGACCGCACTGGACCACCGGATCGTATTGGAATATCATGGTCAAAAATACCATTTAAAGGTCACCAAACTGACCTTCCAGGAAAAGCAAGATGTACGCGGGATCCTGGGCACAATCGAAAAGGATACTTTAATTATTTTTAGTGTAGCACGGGGGGAAAATAGTCTGGTGGTCGAAACACAGGACAATGGTGTCAGACCGTTGGAGGAACTCTCGCAACATGTGGGAGGTCTTGGCCGGGAGCTCCAGGAGCTGGTGCGTAAGATCTATTTGTCACGGGGGCGCTTCCGGCAGGAGTATAAATTGTGTGGGCTCAAACAACCGAAGGGTGTCATCCTTTATGGTCCTCCTGGCTCTGGCAAGACAACCATTGCGCGTAATCTGGGAAAAATATTTGGCTGTCAGGGTGAAAGGTTCCGACTTATTTCTGGACCCGAAATTTTTAACAAATGGGTCGGCCAGTCCGAGGAAAATGTACGTAATCTTTTCCGACCGGCCAAGGATGCCTGGCGTGAATATGGTGTTTCGGCGCCACTCTACATGGTGGTCATCGATGAGATCGATGCTCTCCTGGGCAAAAGGACGGGTGAAAGGATCAATCCGGTCAGAGATTCGGTGGTCAACCAATTTTTGGCCGAAATTGATGGTCTTGAAGAATATGATAACCTACTCTGCGTCGGCCTGACCAACCGGCTGGAGCTTTTGGACGAAGCGGCCATCCGGCCGGGTAGGTTGGGCATCCATATAAAAATAGACCTTCCGGACAGCCAGGGCCGGCACGAAATTTGGGAAATCCATACACGAAAAATCCGTGAGATGGACCGCATGGAAAAGGTAGACGTGGACAAAATAATCAGTCTTATGGAAGGTTTTTCCGGTGCCGAAATAGAGCAGGTTGTACAAAATGCTTGCATTTATTCATTAGAAAGAATGGCGGCCTTAGATTGTGATAACCATAAAAATAACGGCAATAATACTGATGGTCACAATGATGAGAATCTTGATCATCCAAAATATGGTAGGATAAGGGAGGAGGATTTTCTCCGGGCCATCCAGGAGCTGCGTAAGGAGCATAATCTGGATCGTGCCTATTTGAGCATGTATAATTAGTTTTGGAAATTAAAATATAAATCTAATATATAGAGATGAACGATTTAGGTAGTTTTGTGATTCTCATTATAATTGTAATAGTATTACTTTTCCTTTTTGCCTACCTTTCGGAGGATTCGGATGTCGCACAGGCAAACAAGCAGGGTGCTCTTGTAGAAAAATTTAATCGTTCTAAATATTAAAATATAATATGTCCATTATAATATAATGTCTTTGAAGGGGTTTAAAATATTGTTGACCGGTGGGGCAGGATTTATTGGGTCACATCTGGCAAACTTTTTTTTGGAAAATGAAGTTTCAGAACTACGTATTCTGGATAATTTGTCTACCGGTTCCAAGGAAAATCTTAAAGGGTTGGAAAAATATCCAAACTATCAGTTTGTTTGGGGGGATATTACCGACCTAGAAACTTGTCGGAAAATGTGTAATGGTGTCAATATAGTCTGCCATCAGGCCGCCCTAGGTTCGGTCCCCCGATCGGTGGACGATCCCTATACAGTACACCGGGTTAATGTAGACGGATTTTTAAATATGTTGGTAGCCGCTAGGGAGACTGGCGTGGAAAAATTCATTTATGCGAGCAGTTCGGCGGTTTATGGGGACCATGAGGATCCTATCAGGATCGAAGATAGGATAGGCAAACCACTTTCCCCCTATGCTGTGACCAAGTTGGCCAACGATCTATATGCTTCTACTTTTGCACGACTTTATAGTATGACCACAATCGGCTTTAGATATTTTAATGTTTTTGGACCACGGCAAAATCCGTCAGGCATCTATGCGGCCGTTATCCCCCAGTTCATCCAAAAAATTATGGCCGGAGAATCCCCCGTCATTTATGGTGATGGGAACCAATCGCGGGACTTTACATATATAGATAATGTTGTCCAGGCTAATTATTTGGCCATCATAAGTAAGGATCCACAGATTGCCGGATCAGTATTTAATGTAGGTACCGGTCAGGTTACTACGGTCAACCAACTTTTTGAGATTATTAAGGATAGTATATCAAAGATAGTCAAACGGGATTATGTAGAACGAAAATATCGGTATCCGCGTCCTGGTGATGTCAAACATTCTTATGCAGATATTAGTAAAATCAGCCAAATTTTAGGATATCATCCTAAGGTGGACCTTATCGAAGGTATACGTCGAACCGTCCAGTTTTATTCGGATAAAATTTAAGAATTAATTAATAGATTAATTCTTAAATGATATATAACCATTTTCTGATTGTTTCTACAACCTATCCGTACAATGGTGGTGCGGCAACCGTCGCATACCTTCTACATGACTTCTTGACCAAAAGGGGATATACTTCCGTTTGTATTTTTATAGACAACCAGGCCCATCGTGATGGTAAACTGTCCAACCCAGATAATTTTCCTAATGTTTTGACGGCACCCCTTTGTAAGCTACAGAAGTTTAGGATGGATGACTATCTATTTTTGAAGGAAAAATTATCCCATATTTTGTCCAAAAATTATATCATCCTAGCCTTTAATTATCTGGCTCCCATTTTTTCTAGAAAAATATTCCCGACCGCCAAAATATATTACATGCTAACCGGTTGCTCCTATATTAATAATAATAATGTTATCAATGTAGAACAACTAATTAATGGGCAGATCAATTTATCATTGGTCAATCCTTTAGAAAAGGAGGCCATCGTGCTCTCCGACTATATTGTTCCCAATACTTATCTGATCAAAAACCTATTCGAGCACATATATATGTGCAAAATAATGCCACCTATCGATCTACATGAAATTTTCCGGATGGATCCATCACTAAAGGATAAAAATACGGATAAGGACCGTATTTATCAATTAGTTTTTATTTGTAGTAAATATTCTCGTAAGGTTAAAAATATTGATCTTGCAGTCCAAATTTTTAGCTCATTTAAAAATGAGCCATGTCTTGCCATAGGTGCAGAATCATCACATTATTTTACCAATATGCCCTGGGTAACCTGTCCAGGATTTTTGAACCAGAAACAAGTTTGCCAATTTTTGTCAAAATCCAAACTATTAATCGTTACCTCCCATATTGAAAGTTATAGTATCAGCTCTGTTGAGGCCGCCCAATGTGGCTGCCTTGTCCTAGCCTCCAAAAATGTAGGTGCTACATTAACAATGCATCCTTATTTTATTATGGATGATTATCAGCCCGAAAAATGGATCGATCAGATTAGAAATATACTTTCAAACTATCAATATTTCCAAAAAATTTTCTATCATCAATATGATAAAACTATTCCAATAGAATATTTATGGCAAAAATACAGTCATTATTCTAAAATTTATATTTCAAAAAATTTACCATTTTTTAGGATTCTGAAAAATAAATTATTAATACCTTTGGACCGGATGCCGGAGAATATAGATCCTAACGAAAATATTATACTTTTATCGTATAATGATTTGGGCAATCTTAAAAATTTGGACCGGATAACAGAGTATATTTATGTAGATAAAATATATCAAAATTGTAATCCACCTACCATAAATCAGTATTATTTTCCCGAAGATATGAAAATATATTATTGGCTTTATAGGAAATATCCCACAAAAGTAATTTATCCTATTAATTTTAATTTTGCTACTGTTAAAAAAAGGAACTATATACTATTGTACAACTATTCTTCGGACGACTATTATACGAGGAACACTAGAATCATGAAAATGATCATGTCCAGGTTCCAAAAATATAATTTTATGATTTATGGAGAACATCATTTTAATGATCATCCGATCAGGATATTGGAGGAAGAGTTGGAAGAATTAGTTCTGGCATGTAATATGATAATATTTTTACCATATTCGGATATAACGCCAATTTACCATATTCGCTCCATACCTTATATTAGGACCGTTTGGTTAAAAGAGGATGATACGGAAAAAATGATTATTGATAATATTCATGGGATGCTCATGATGAATGGTCCTGTGGATGCCCTTGCATATCATCAAAGGATGATTAAACAGTTAAAACCGGTTAGGGTGGCCGTGTCCATCTATAAAATACCCCCAGAGTTCGATAAAACAGATAATCTACCATCCGACAGGCTAGAATATTCTCTTGGTTCGGATCCTATATTTGTGCAAGAGATCGTCCTTTATGATATATATTTCCAACTTTTCTATGCCTTGGCCGAAAAGGAAAATTGTCAGGATATTAACTACATCATGGTTGACCTTAAATCGGACCAAAATTATTGTTATCAGGTACATCAAATTTATCCATCCTATCCAGCGGGACTTAAAATTTGGAAAATTAACAATATAGGTTCATTATACTATTTTAAAGGGGCCCATTTTTATTTCTTGAGGGGCTATTATCATCGGTTCTATCGATCAATCCTGGGAGATAATAAAAATTTTAGTATTTATTATCCGGCAACCTCACCAATAAAATATGATGATGTACCCCAATATAATGTTGTCCTGGTACATGAAAATCCATTATACCGAAAAATATTCCACAAGAGTAAACAGATTTTTTTCCATAAATTTGCCCCCGAATCCTTTGTGAACCTTCATCTGCCACGTGAATATCATGCATGTTTTATTGCCACAGAATCCCAGAATACTAAAAATCATCTACTTTTTATAGATTTGTTAAAATATTTAGAATCATCCCAAAAAAATAGGAAATTTATTTACGTAGGTAATAAAAAAGAAATAAATAATATTGCGAAAAGTTTTAAATATGTACATTTGAAAATATATCATCAGTGTAGTCGTCCTGAGATGGTCCGGATATATAATATGTCCAAGGTTAATCTTTTGTTTTCTGGTAGGGATGCCTTTCCGAGGGTAATTGTTGAATCAGGGGCTACCGGATGTTTTAATGTTTCGTTGGATACCTTAATGGATGGTAAAACATATTTTGATAATATTCTGGGCACACTAGTAGGTTCTAAAAATGTACGTATAATTAATACGGCTTCCTATTCTGTATCATATGTACCCGATAAAGAACTTTGGGAAAAAATAGACCAATATTTATTGCGAAAATATGACCATGATATGATTTCAATAGTCTGCAAAAAGAAATATAATCTGGATAATGTTGTCCATGCTATTTATCATGATTAGTTGTTCCTCATCTGATTACGCTCCTCAATGGCCGCAGAGAGAACGGAATGGGGGGTACCTTTTAATCTCATATAGGAATTGAGGGCGTTCGTGTCCTTGGGAAAGCAGGCACCACCATAGCTAATGAACCCATCGGTACCGGGTACCAATGTATGATACGGATGTATCCATCCGTTCAATAGCATGAGTTCCCGAACTTTTGGGTAATCTATGTTTAACTTTTGACAAAGAAAATATATTTCATTAAAATATTGTATTTTGACAGCATAGAATGAATTACAGGCCAGTTTAACCGTCTCCGATATTTCTGAGCTACAAATACTTATTAGGGCATTAGGATAATTTTTCTTATAAAAGAGGACAATCATGTCCAAAAAGTTTTGGGATAGTTTGGGGGTAGTACCCAATATGATATGATTTTGATTCTCGAAATCTTGGAGGGCCGTTCGTGCTTTTAAAAATTCTGGATTATGGATGATATTCAAAGAATATTTTTCGGAGAGAGATGTGGATGTGCCCGGTTCTACGGTACTCTTAAGGACGACCAATCCATTATAATGATTTTCTGAAAGTTTTTGGCAAACTTCATGGATGGATGATTTGTCATATTCGTCCATCTTTGGGTCGAACGGGGTGGGTAAACAAAGGAAAATTATATCCGTATCCAAAGTATCATTAAATTGTCCCCTATTCTGATATTTATCATAAACTTTGGGGTCCAGATTATGTTTTTTAAAACTTTGTAAAATAGCATTACCTACAACGCCTAATCCAATAATACCGATCTTCATTATAATACTATATATATTATATTCGATATTTTGGAACATAATATTTATTTATTTTTTGGAACAGAAATTTGTGAGATTAGTTCCTGGGCACGTTTTATCCAATTCTCATTATTTAGGGTAATCTGTCTAGCCTTTTCTCGGTCGATATGTTGTTCCTCTACTATTTTTCGGATGGCCAGAGCGTACATCTGGTCGCTCGCCATATAAGGTAGTATAATAGCGTTACCCGCATTCTTTACAACAAAAAGGTTGCCTATATTTTCTTCGCAGACTATAGGTAGTCCGGCCGAAGAATAGTCTAAAATTTTAGCATGTCCTTCCATTTGATGTCCCTTGTTGGGTCTCATATGGGAAAAATCTATGCCACAATGGGCATAAAACAGATAGCTATAGCCCTTATCATGATGGTAGGGATGATGTATAATTATATTGGTCGAATCGGCAAATACTTGGTCCCTTAATAGCCCCAAATGATGTACATTACGTGCCGACATCCTTTTTGTGGTACCCGGAAGATAAAAACTGGCCGGAAAAATATGGAGTTCATATTGGTCCCCCAAAATTTTCATAATATTGGACATATTGTTAAAAATCCTTCCATTGTCCGATTTAACCCTGCCAATATAGACGATTATATATTTGGTGACATCAAAATTTTTTCTAAGTTCTGGATGTTCCAGATAAATCCGTGGTAATAATGCTTTTCCATATGTTAGTTGTGCGACACTTTCGACACAATATTGATGTTTTAGATCATATGGATTTTGCATCACCTGGTCCCATTGGTCCCACTGGTCCCAGACGGCCATATTGGAGACAATAAGCATCTTTGGGGGAATACCCGCATTAATGGCCAGATTTTTTAACTCTTCGGTCTGTGATGAAATATAATCAATATGACTGATCACCCATGATTTAGGTTTTTTTAACCTTGCGAATATTTTTTTTTTATACCATAAAGGATTGTCCGAACGGACGATTATTTTGGGTCCAATACGTTTACTTTTGTTCTGGGAAATATATTCCCAAATAACAGGACTTTTGTCCCATATAGTGGGCATCATCATTTCCATGGAAAATATTAAAATGTGATAGTCATTAAGTGTTTTCAGATCGGATATATTTAGGTAACGAATATTATCCCGAACGCTCCCAGGACTATGGATCAAATAGTCAACCTGATGTCCTAAGCGTGCAAAAGCACGCGCTAAATAATAGCCTTTGGTCAGACCAAATTGGGTTCCTAAATTGATGTTTGGATTATTTAAATCTGCCACTATTAGAATTCTATACATATATAATTAGAGTTGATAATTAGAAATTATATTGGTACATAATATTATGATTATAATCCCATTAGGAGGATCTGGAGAACGCTTTAAGAAGTCAGGATATAGGATGCCCAAACCGTTGGTTAAAGTATTAGGTAAACCGATAATCTTCTGGCTGTTGGACCATCTAGGACCATCAAAATATCCGATCATGATACCCTATCACCCATTACTAGAGGAATATCAGTTCGAAGAATTATTGCGTAGGAGATATCCTCATATTGACTTTAGATTTTTTAAACTACCTATACCAACCAACGGACCTGTTGAAAGTATACTTTGGATTTTTCAAAAAAGTATGAACATTCCGGATCTTCCCGTCCTTTGTTTGGACGGGGACTCTTTTTATCGGAAAAATATCCTCGATTTATGGCATCATAATAATAGTATTTTTTATTTTGAGGACCCGGGAAATACTGCAGAATATTCTTTTTTAAGATGTGAAAAAGATGGACGGATCCTTGAGATCGTTGAAAAAAAACGTATCTCCCATCTGGCCTGTACCGGAGCCTATTCCTTTGCATCCTCCCGAAAACTTAAAGAATATTCCCAAAAGCTTCTCATGGATCATGAAGGTGAATGCTATCTTTCTATGGTCGTCCAACTTATGATCCAAGATGGACATCCATTTATGTCCCAAAAAATAGAATGTCAAGATTTCCAATGTTTAGGGACTCCTTTTTGGACCAAAATATTTTCCTACCAAAATATCGGCCATATTCCGGACGGACATTTCGTTTTTGATATAAAATGCCTTTTTGGATCCTTTCAAAAGCCCATAAGAACTCCTATAATGATGCTCATATATTTATACCGTCTGGGACATACTATTTCCATCTACCTCGATCCAAAAGAATATAGTCCAAAATTATTAGAAGAATATCAGATTCCCTATAACCATATTGTGACCAGACTTCCCGATACATATACGCATTATTTTGACCATGCTAATGATCTTGAGAGGGAGGTCGGAATTTATCCGATCCTAGAACGTCAGTTTAACCACCTTTATGATATGGGAGATTTTATCAAAAAGGTTTCACAGGATCTAACGGGAGAAATTTATTGGTACACACATATACCCCAAGAGATAGCCCATCTTTTTCCTAAAATGATCTCCTACATCAGGACCAATGAACAGGACGAAATCGTACTAGAAAAGATCAATGGCGTCCCTGTATCCAATCTTTGGATATATCAGGAGCTGACTATAGAACAATTTCAAAAATTGTTGGAAACTTTATCCCAAATACACCAAGTAAAGATAGATGGGGAAAAACAATCTATCTACCAAAATTATCAGCCTAAAATAATATCCAGGAGAAGAGGGTATAACTATCTTAAATTTCCGGAGGACGAACATATTTTTCCGAGCATCCTGGAAAAATTAGAAGAATATCAGAAGGGGGATTATGGGATTATTTCGGTTGTACATGGGGATCCAGTTTTTACCAATATTATACTAGATAGAATAAGGCTCAAATTTATAGATATGCGCGGACGTTTGGGCGAGACGCCCAGTATTCTGGGCGACCAACTCTATGACTGGGCCAAAATCTACCAGTCGCTGACTGGCTATGATGAAATAATGTACCAAAAATATGTTAGTTCGGACTATAAACGTAATTTTGTAGGTCATTTTAAAAAATATTTTATTACAAAATATGGGGAACGTAGATGGTATTATTTACACTATCTAACCGCCAGTCTTTACTATAGTCTGATACCTTTACATAATGATGAAAAATGTTCGGACTATTATAATATTATTTCTAGACTATTAATATAATGTCCCGGATACTTTTTGTAGATTCTCTTAGCATTGAGGATAATCCTATGTCCACCTGTTATATTCTTAAATGCCAAAAGATTAAAAATGATCCACGATTTTATTTTTATGATATCTATCAGGACCCTCCGCCCGATCCACGACAGTTTAGCAATGTTGTTTTAGGATGCCGTTCTGTCTATTTTTATAAACGTTATCGTAAAAATTTTGGCCAGATACTTTCCAAGAATAGAATAATTCTGGAAATTCCCCATAAGATGATGATACTCCAAGATATGCATCCTAAAACATACGGTAGCCATGAACAGTTGGTCCATTTTTTGAAGGAGAATAATATAGATATTATATTTACCTACTATCAATGTCCTGAGGCCCAAAAAATCAGGAAATTGGTCCCAAATGTAAAACATTATCATCTGCCCCATCATATGGATACAAAAATTTTTTATGATCGAAAACTTCCTAAAGATTATGATATTCTGCTCTATGGTTCAACACAAGTAAGACACTATAGATTCCGCAAACGGCTTTTTGATCTGATTTTGAAACATCAAGATATTTTTCGTATCTATCATATACCATGGCCGGACAAATATGATCCGCAGGTTTGTGAGGAGGGCCTGGCCAAACTGATCAACCGTTCCAAAATATGTATTAGTACGCGTAGTCGTTATGATTATCTTTTAGGAAAATATTTTGAGATAGGTATGTGTCGCTCCCTGATCGCCGGTGACATTCCTACCGATGGTACTTCTTTCTTGCGGGGAAGAATTCTCGAGCTCAGAGAGAACATGGACGATACAGAAATTATCCGATCTCTACAAAATGCCCTGGAACATTACGGTGATTATCAAACACATATGGATCACCTTTATGACCACCTTCATTCCCATTTTTCGTTGGACACTTACACTGAAGATCTTCTACGATTAATCAATCCTAGGATATAGAATCGATTAATCGTGCCCGGTCCGACATTTTATGTTTTGACCATACCAGCTGATATCCTTGCTGGCGTATCTGATTGATTACCGGACGATTTTTGGGGTCCAAAACATATTGTATACGCTCCCTAAGATTATGCGTGTCCACTGCCAAATAATTTTTACCCTCAATAAAACCTAATGCTTGCAACTGTTCCCTAATAGGGGCCTCATAGGCCAAAAGAAGTGCCCCGGATGCCGGTATTTCGAAAAATTTGGCCAACAAATAGGATTTATTGCTACAACATGTAAACCCAACTAAATAGCGCGAAAGATGTTCAATGTATTTATGCCCAATAATATCATGCCTTTGTTTCCGGTAGCCCATATGTGGCAAAATATCAATGGGATAATTATGGGTCATCTGAGAAACCTGATATCTGAAGGGATATATATTAGACTCTATTGTTCCGGAAAGTAATATTCTGGGTAAAGGATCAGGTTGATAGGGTACCCAAAATTCATCCCTGATGAAATGGGGTAGCCAGACGACCTTTTCTGCCACTTTAGGTACATCAGAAAAAACTCGTGGAAACAAATAGGCATAGGTGGCCAATATTCGGTCAAAATGGTTAATGATCTTCCTCCGGAAGATCGCTATACTCTTTTTCTGATGAATATCATCAAAATAGATCATTTTTAAAAATTGGGCCTCCATAATTTTATCCCAATTATTTTTGATCCAACTATTTACATTCCAAAAAAGTACTGTACTAAAATTATTGGACCAAAAATTATCCTTTTGTTCTAAAGAACGCCACCCTAATTTTTCAAGATGATCATAGGGTACCCTCCAACCTATATTAAAATACTCAGGGCTATTAGGTCCTATTTTATTACAAAGTATAGCCTTCATTTAATATTTTTAATATTTTTTTTTAGGTTGTCCGATCAAGAGCATACTCTTTATAGGATAGATTTTTGTTTAATATTTCTAATATTTTCTTCTCGGATTGGTCGATAATAGTATGATACTCGACCCATTTTTTTTCTATACTACTATAACTATCAGATTGTTCGGTCAGATAGGGCGCGCTTGTAATACATTTAAAATTATTAGAGATAAATTTATCAATAGCATACCATCGGCTTCTTATGGGACAAGTTTTGGCTATTTCATGTATTTTTTGATAAAACATTTCCATTTTTTTAATTACTTTGATTGATTTAGTATTATAGGCTATAAAATTGGTAGTGCCCCCACGATCATACGATACTAAACCCAACTTTTGGTCCAAAATCTGGAGAACATTTTCTACAAATGTTGGATTGCCCACAAAAATATCCCATTGGTCGGGATGTTCGGAGAGCCAATTATAAATTTTTTTCCATCTTTCTATGAAATCAGTATGAAAATAACAATCATCCTCGATAACCATCAGAATAGGAGCCTTATGATAATTTTCTAAAAACAAGGATATATGGCTCAGACTACATCCGATCCATCCAATCTGATGGGAAATAGCAGGATATCGGATCAAATTTGTTCCATATAAATTTTTGAACTGTAAACATATTTTTTCCCAACGATCTTTTCGTTCATCTAGATTGATACAATAAAAATCCATTATATATAATATCATAGAACATTATTAAATAAAAATTGCCTATTATGAACATAATTATAATCATGGCGAAATCCTCGCATCCATCAAAAATAATGGTAGTCCATCTGGCCGATGAAATAGTAAAAATTAGAAATGCACAAATCATTGTACTAACACCCCTAAACTATCATCCTAATTTTTATTATGTGCTATCCGTACACCAATTAATTGATACCCATAAAATAATTGATTTTATTATTGTAGGCCGCATATTTGACCAATATAGGAATACTAAAGATCTAATGAACCTTTTTAGTTCTAGTTTAAATTTTAGCCTACATATATTCGTACGTAAGATTTCTAAAAAAATATATAAAATGTGATTTAATTCCCGTAGTCCGTAAAAATCCTAAAGTTATTTTTCATCAGAATGTAAAAGCACAAGATTTAGAAAGATATTTAAAATCTGCAAAATTCATTCTACCTTTAGTAAAAAAAATGGACCCTATCATTGTGATCTATCATTAATTAATGATAATTAATTAATGGTATTGCACTGGCCTACAATTATTTATTACCTCCCACAAAAAAATATTTATCAGATTCCGGGATCATTAGTTTATGAAAATCCTATTATGAAGGTAGTTCCCAAGCCCTACAAATGTTGATGACAGAATATAGCAGAATGGTCAAACAACTTAGGGTTGACCGTGAAAAAAATTGTTAATAATAACATCCAAATAAAAAATATTAAAAAATAGTTTAATGAAATTAATCAAATTTGGTCATTATAAAATATAATCATTATTAAATGAAAATTGCCTATTATGAGCATAATTATTATCATAGTGAAATCCTTGCATGTTTTCTAGAATACTTTAAAAAATATGCCTGCCAGCTAACCGTTTATAATAATAGGGATCTATCACAATGGATTGTATACTATCGCCGATTTTATCATTTTGAAAGGAAACCTATTAAATTATTTTTTTCAGAATATACACAATATGACCATATCATTATTGGCTCTTTTGATGCAGAAACATCAGAAATAGTACATCCATCTAAGATAACCGTGGTCCATCTGGCCGGCGAAATAACCAAAGTAAAAAATGCACAGATCATAGTACTGACGCCCCTAAACTATCGCCATAATTTTTATTATATACTACCTGTACATCAATTTATCAATACTCATGCTAATAAAACGATTGATTTTATTATAATTGGACGTATACTAAATCATAATCGGAATACTAAAGATCTGATAAATCTTCTTAATTCTAATTTAAAATATAACCTACACATATTTATACGCTACAAGACTAATAAAAAATTCATAGAATCCAATCTAATTTCCATGATCCAGAAAAATCCTAATGTTGTTTTTCATCAGAATGTAAATGCACAAGATCTAGAAGGCTATCTAAAATCTGCAAAATTTATATTACCTTTAATAAGAAAAAATGGATCATACCATAATGATCGTTTAACGGGTAGTATTGCACTGGCATATAATTATTTACTACCACCCATTCTGGATAGAAAAACACAAAATATTTATCAGATTCCTGGATCATTAGTTTATGAGAATTCTATTATGGAGGTGATCCCACAAGCACTACAAATGTCGTCGTCAGAATATGCCAGAATGGTCGACCAGCTTAGAGTTGAACGGGAAAAAATCGTTAATAATAACGTCCAAATATTGGATAGATTATTTAAAAGATGAATTTTGTCAATCTAGGTTGGTACAATCTAGATTGACCAAAAACTATAAAAAATATAATATAATTTATTATTTAATGAAAATTGCCTATTATGAACCTAATTATTATCATAGTGAAATTCTTGCATCCTTTTTGGAATATTTTAAAAGATATCCCTGCCAGCTGACCATTTACTATAAAGAAGATTTATCACAATGGATAAAATACTATCGTCAATTTTATTATTTTAAAATAAAGGCTCTTAAATTATTTTTTTCAGAATACACACTATATGATCATATTATCATCGGCTCTTTCGATATAAGATCGTCCAAAATTACACATCATTCTAAAATAGTCATAGCCCATCTGGCTGTCGAAATAAAAAAAATCCGAAATGCCCATATTATTGTACTGACCCCTCTCATCTATCGTCCTAATTTTTATTATATATTACCTGTACATCGATTTATTGATACCTATACCCATAAGAAGATTGACTTTGTAATAGTAGGAAAAATATATAATGATTTTCGGGATGTCCAAGATCTGATAAATCTTCTTAATTCTAATTTTAAGTTTAGTCTACATATATTCGTACGTAAAATCGAAAAATTTATAGAATATGAACTAATTCCTATAATTCAAAAATATTCTAATGTTATTATCCATGAAAATGTAAATGCACAAGATTTAGAAGAATATCTAAAATCTACAAAATTTATTTTACCCTTTGTAAAAAAAAATGGGCCCTATCATAATGATCGTTTAACGGGTAGTATTGCACTGGCATATAATTATTTACTACCACCTATTCTGGACAGAAAAACACAAAATATTTATCAGATTCC
>OGCG01000027.1_pt1 | contig 104621 bp, 97 predicted proteins | sample 1570061 | NCBI WGS metagenome assembly OGCG01 (sample SAMN06268698, study PRJEB24515) | hot springs metagenome | isolation source: Joseph's Coat, Yellowstone National Park, Washington, USA | place: USA:Joseph's Coat, Yellowstone National Park, Washington, USA
CCTATAAAGTCAAAGATTATGAGTATAGCAGAGGAAAAATTAAAAAACATACAGGAAATCAGCAGAGGGTTTATAGAAGGTAAATATGAAATATTTTAATTGATGTTTTGGTGGGTAAAATGGATGAAGAGATTATTGATTATGCAAGGGCTAAAAAGGATGAAATGGCTAAATTGCTAGCAGAAATAATAAGTATTAAGGCGATTTCGCCATTACAGGGTGGTAAAGGAGAATCAGAAAAAGCAGGATATATCAAAAAATTATTAGAGAATATGGGGCTTCATGTTGATGAATATGATTATAAAGACGAGGCAAATATAATAAGACCTAATCTGGTAACAAAATTTGGAAACAATAAAAAAACAATATGGCTTGTCGCCCATTTAGATACTGTCGCAGAAGGCGATATTTCTTTATGGAATACAGATCCTTTTAAAGGTTTAATAAAGGATGGAAAAGTTTATGGAAGAGGATCTGTTGATAACGGCCATTCAATTGTTGCTAGTATATATGCACTAAAAATATTAAAGGAGAAAGATAAAAAGATAAAATATAATGTTGGTTTAGCATTAGTAGCAGATGAAGAAAATGGTAGCAAGTATGGAATAGAAAAACTTTTAGATGAAAATATCTTCAAAAAGGGCGATCTCTTTTTAGTTCCTGATTGGGGAAATGGCAAAAGCGATAAGATAGAAATTGCAGAAAAAGGAATATTATGGCTAAAAATTACAGTACTTGGTAAACAATGCCATGCAAGCACACCCGACAAAGGAATTAATGCATATAGATATTCAATTAAGTTCCTTCAAAAAGCGGATGAATTATTACATAAAAAATATAATAAAACAGATTTTATTTTTGATCCAAGCATATCAACCTTTGAGATGACAAAGCATGAAAAGAATCTTGAAAATGTTAATATTATACCAGGTAAGGAAATAGCCTATATGGACTGCAGAATACTACCTGCATATAAAATAGATGATATTATAAAAGATCTAGAATTATTATCAAAAACGGATGAATTCAAAAATGTTAAAATATCTTTTGAATTCTTGCAAAAGGAGGATGCAGCAGCTACAAATAAAGATGCAGAAATAGTTAAGCTTTTAAAAAGTGTGATTAAACAACAGTATGGTGTTGATCCAACAGAGATAGGTATTGGAGGAGGCACCTGCGCCGGATTCTTTAGAAGAAGAGGTTTTGATGCAATTGCGTGGAGTACCTCAAATGATGATGAACAGGCGCACCAACCTAATGAATATACGGTAATAGAAAATATGGTAAATGATGCTATAACATTTGCGCATCTTTATTTATGAAGCGTTATTTATTAAACATCAATTAATAAAATTAAGTATAAGATTGTTTAAGGCTATATAATTCGGTAACTCAAGTATCTAAAATTTATTTAGCATCAAAAATTAGCAAGTAAATAGTGTAAGCTTATCAAGGTGTAAGGTTAAGCAAAATTACATGCCTAACCTTACTCCCCCCACCCAATATAATATCTATTAAGCATAATATTTAAACCTTTCTAATAATCAAGAAAAGCGGAAGTGAGCCATCTAAATTCTACTTAAGTTTCAGTTTAAAGGATTAGCAGAAGCTTTGTTTAATATAATTATAATAATAAGAGGCCTTAGCCGGGAATCGGACCCGGTCCTGAAGGTCCACAGCCTTCCATGCGGCCATTACACCACTAAGGCCATAAAAAATATAAGGAATAAAAATTAATAAATAAAAATTATAAAAATTAATATAATATTAATTAATATAATAATATAATTATTCTATATTTTTATGTCTTGCTGCTGACATTGATGCAATAAGAGGTACAAGGATGATTATAATCAATATAGGTATTATTATAACAAACTCAGCTAATGTAATAGGCCCACCTAAATTCTTGATAAATCCAGGAGTTATATAATAAATAAGCAGATAAATTATGAAAATTGCAATTGCATAGATTATTGCAGTATAGATTGCGTTTATTGTTGCTATACTTATTGCTGATTTTATTTTGTTTTTTGTTGCACCAATTTTTTCTCCCATCCACACCCCAACAATTAAAGGCAGTATTATTGAACCGGGTAGATAAAGAATCCAACCCGAAATTTCAATTAAAATTGATGAAACTGATGAATTCGGACTACCATTAGCTGCCATTACAGGTATCAGCACCAACTGTATGATTAAACCAACAATCAGAAACATAAGCCAAAATGTAAGTGGTCCAAAAATATCAATCTCTATTTTTTCGGTCTGTTTTATTGTTTTAGCATCTGTTTTTTCGATAGTATCGTTCTCTTTGTTTGCAGTTGTATTATCAGCATCCATAGAAACCATAGCCCAAAATAAATTAACATATTTACTTTATAAGATAGATATAAAAATATTTGTATTACATTTATTATAATATTTATATATTATTTTTATATTCATTATAATTATTCATTATAATATTTGTAATTTAATATTTGTAATTTTTATTTTTTTATTTATTTTTTATTAGTAATATTGGATAAATTGAATAATTATTTAAATTATTTGTGTAAATTTTGTGTTATTATATTATTAGTTAATTAATTAAATTAATATTGGTGTATATATGGCAACAATAGGAAGCCCTCAATCCCAAGCGGGTATTATGAGCTTTTACGATGCGCAAACAAACGGACCTAAGTTAAGTCCAAAGCTAATAATAGGCTTTATAATAGTATTTGTAATTGTAGTTATTATAATAAACCACATCATTTATTTTGGTTAATCTTTTTTAAATTATTTAAATTATTTTGAAAAAGTCTTTTTTTACTTCTATAACATCCCCGCTTTCTGCTAGTAGATAGAGTATTGCACGAACACCCTCTTCTTCCATTTTAAGCTCTTTAGACATCTCTTCTACAGATGCACCTTTGTTTCCTATAATCTTCATAACTTCAGGTGTATATTTTTTTATAAAAGCCTTTAAAGCTATATAGTATTTTTTGTTAAAAGCACGCGTCCCTATAACCAAGCCCTTTCTAATACTATCTTCGAGCTTTGTTGATATATTACCCGCTTCTATAGAATCGCTTATCACTATATAACCTCTTGATTCAAGTAGATTTATATATGCCTCATCGCTAAGATTTTTCTCCCACTCTTTTGGAGCCGCTTCAACACTCTGTTTAGTCTGTTCTATATTGTTATTTTGTGTATAAGCGATTGATTTGTCTCTCTTACCAAATAAATACTCATTATAAACATTCTTTTCTATACTATACCTTGCCATATCTTCTTTAGATCTTTTGAAGGGTATAACAATCTTTTCTTCAATCAATTTGTTTAATATTCTTTTTTCATTTTTATCGAGAATCGTCTTTAATTTATCTTTTGTCCTATCGTTATATTTTATTGTATCTAATTTTTTCAACACTTTTATTTCATCATCATTCAATACTCTTTTCTGTTCAGTTTTTTGTGTTTTTTGTACAGGCTCTTGTTTACCATGTGTTATTAATGATAAAATATCACTTTTTTTAGCGAGTAGAAAATATTTATCATACCTAAAAAAATCAACATCATCTCCTTCCTTAAGATTAAGCTCTTCTATTACCTCAAAAGGAAGATTAACAACATAATGATTTTTTATTTTATATATTTTTGTTATTTAATCACCAAATAAGTAGATTTTTAATATTTATCTTATTATGTATTAATATGGAAAATTTAAAAGGGTTTTCTAATTATGTAAATGATCAATTAGACCTTATACACCTTGAAGCTATTAAAAGAAATATATACTCTATAGGGATAGAAAATCTACAGCTAGGAGAAGTATTTGGTTCAAAGATTGCAGATTTTATAAAGGAAAAATTTGAAAATCTACCAATCTTTTTAGCATGTGGAGTTGGTGAAAGAAGTGGTTATGGGTTGGTAATTGCAAGATATCTTTCAAATCTATTTGAAATACATGTAATATTTCCCAACGATAAAGTAAAGATTAATGATTATGTTGCAAAGCATAATTATTATATAACAAAAAATCTACAATCAATTTACCATGAAAGTACATTACCACAGGATATAAAAAAAGGGATAATAATTGATGCTATATGCGATTATAATGACGAGCCTTCACCAGAATTAATTGAACTAGCAAAACAGGTAAATAAAATAAAAAGGACAAATAATAAAAATATAAAAGTTTTTTCAATTGAATATCCTTCGTTCATAAATAATAATACCTATCCTTCAATCAAACCTGATTATATTTTCTCCTTATATAAGGGAATTAAAGAAATCAATAAATCCAATGTTATAAATATAGCGCTTGACTTTCCGATCGAGGCAAGACTCATTACTGGAATGGGTGATTTGTATTTGGCAACAAGGAAAAAACAATTCAATGACAATAAGTATTCAAGTGGCTCATTGCTAATTTTAGGGGGTGGTGAAAAATACCATGGTGCTCCAATATCTGCTAGTTTTAGCGCATTTAATACTATTGCCGCTTTGAGAACAGCTTTAGGTTATGTTACAGTTGCACTGCCAGATGATGTAGTAAAAATAGCTAGATCTTTTTCAACAAATATAATAGTTGAATCATTCGGCAAAAAATTTGATAGTAGCAGCATTGATAAGATTACAAAAATAAGGCATGACACAATAGTAGTTGGACCTGGTATGGATCAAACAGATGAAACCTTAGAAGCATTAAACAAGTTAATAGAACTTGAAATTAAAAACAATAAAAAAATTATAATTGATGCTACCGCTCTAAACTTTTACAAGAATCTAAAAACTAATTACAAAAATATAATAATTACACCACATGAAGGGGAATTTGAGCGTCTTATAAGCAAACCATTTATTAATCTTTCATTCGAAAAAAAGGTAAGAGTTGCTATAGACTTTGCAGATAAAAATAAATGTACACTTGTATTAAAAGGTGCAAAAACAATTATCACGAATGGAAAATTATTAAAAATAAGTATTCCAAAAACACCAGCGCTAGCAACGATGGGCACTGGTGATGTTCTTGATGGGATTATTGCAGCATACTTTACAGTTAATAAAGATCCTTTTGAAAGCGCTACTGCAGGTGTGTATCTGCATGCCCAAATTGGTGATAAGCTATTTAATGAAAAAGGTACACATATTATTGCAGAAGATATTGTTAATGAAATTCCAATATTTTTAAAACATTTAGATTTATAGGTTTTTTTATGGAATCACCATACAATATTTTGAAAAATGGGATAAGAAAGAACATTCTAGATGTAGTCTACAATTTATTTAATATAAAATTAAATAAAAATGAATTATTAACAACGATAGACTTTTCAAAAGGATACGGCGATTTTTCATCATCGATTGCATTCAAATTATCAAAAATCGTAAATAGTAATCCACACGAAATTGCAATTAAAATTATTAATGAATTGGAGCAAAAATCAAAAACACCACATATTAAAGAGGTAAAAGAACAGGCTGGTTTTATAAATTTTTATATAGATCGAGAATGGTTTGTAAGATCCCTTTTAACTTATATATTTAAAAATGAAAAAAACAAAATTGTTAAAACTGGCAAAAATAAAAAAGTAATTATAGAATATCCGAGTGCTAATCCCGTACACCCTATTCATGTAGGCCAACTAAGAAATGCATTACTTGGCGATATACTTTCTAATATTTACTCTGCATGTGGCTATATTGTTGAACGTCAAGATTATATAGATGATCTAGGCCTGCAGATGGTAGAGGCATTATGGGGTTATATAAATTTAGAACCTAAAATTGTTGATAAATTTGATCATGCATTGGGAAAGATTTATGTTGATGTTAATGAATATATGAAAACACATGATATAAAAGGCGAGCTTTCAGAACTATCAAAGCTGATAGAAACAGAAGGAACTGCAGAAGAGGCGATTAGGAAGGAAGTTGCAACTAGATGTGTTAAAGCGCAATATGAAACCTTATTCAATTATAAAATATTTCATAATGTTATGATATGGGAGAGCGATATTATAAAGAATCAACTTTTAAAACATTCATTAGAATTGCTTAAAGAAAAAGGTTTAATTAAGAATATTACGGAGGGTGAATATGAAGGATGCACAGTTATTGAGTTTAAGAATCTTAAAGATATTCCGAAAGAGTTAGAAGGGTTAAAGAATGATGCAAAGGTTTTGATTAGAAGCAATGGATCTGCTACATATGTTGCAAAGGATATTGCATTCCATATGTGGAAGTTTGGTATATTAAAAAATAATTTTAAATATAAAAAATTCTTTGATGAACAACCAAATGGCGAGCCCTTGTACACTTCATATCCTGATGGTATTGAAATGAATTTCGGCAATGCCTCAAAGGTTATTAATATAATTGATTTTAGACAAAATTACCCTCAACTCATATTAAAAGCAGCACTTGGTGAAATAAATAAAAAAGCTGCTAAAAATATTATTCATTTATCCTATGGTGTTGTTGAATTGGAAGGAAAAAAACTTGCAGGGAGGCAGGGAACTTGGATCGGAAACACTGCTGATGATCTTTTAAAAGAAGCTGAGGAAAAGGCATATGCATTAATCAAAGAAAAATTTAAACAGTCCGAAGAAGAAAAGAGAATACTGGCAAAGGAGGTTGCATTAAGTGCAATAAAATTTGAATTTGCAAAAGTTTCACCAGAAAAAAATATTCTCTTCTCATGGAAGTGGGCATTGAGCTTTGAAGGGAACTCGGGTCCTTATTGCCAATATATGAATGCAAGAGCAAATAGACTTCTTGAAGATTCGCATGAAAATATAGAAATTAAAGATATCAAAAATATAAATATTAGTTTAATAACAAATAATTTAGAATTTGAGCTTGCAAAAATTTTATCGATTCAGAAGGAGATTATTGAAAAATGTAGTAATGAATTGAGGCCAAACCTTATAACAGATTATATAATAAATCTAGCAACTATATTTAGCAAGTTCTATGAAACAACCCCTATACTCAAAGCTGAAAACAAGGACGAAAAGATTGCGCGGCTCGCACTCACCAAAGCGTTTACATTAACAATGTCAAGAATGCTAAATTTGTTAGGGATTAATGCACTTAGGAAAATGTAAAGGCAAGCAATAATATTTTAATATACTTAAAATATAAATAGAGTGACATAAATTTAAATTAATGAATGAATTTAAAGAAATTCTATAATACTAAATTAATGAACTTATTTGATTAATTTGAACTTAAATTAATTTATTAATATTTGTTTGATAATGGGCTCGTAGCTCAGCTTGGATAGAGCGATGTCCTCCTAAGACATAGGTCGCGGGTTCAAATCCCGCCGAGCCCGTATATAGGTGATTTTATGGAAAAAAGGACTAAAAATAAAAATGATAAGAAGAGTAAAGAGCAAAAGGAACCCCTGCTTTTAGTTAAACCGACAAAATGGTTTGGTCTTGATTCGCTGCATATATCACTTATAGCACTCGTAATAATCTTAATTGGCTTAAGCATCTCTCTTTCAGCGTTTCGTCCAGGTCCTGTTATACTTAACTGCCCTTATGGAATAACTTCAAATGATACTTGTGTAAATCTAAACAGTAGTATTTCTAATGTACTGCTCGCTGCAGAAAAAACTCTAGCTAGCTATTCTTTAATTAATTCATCATTATCGCTACTGCCTTATTACTCATTAGTAAATGAGGCAAAAGTATCTTATATGCCAAATTTAAATGAATGGTTTGTTACAATTCCATATAAAAATCCCTATGATACAAATCAGATATATAACACTTCTATGATAATTAATGCATCAAATTATTCCCTTAAATCCTTTTATCTACAATCCTTTAATCCTGTTTACAGCACTCAAAACCATGTTGTTGCTTTAGGTACTATAAGCCTTTATGGTAAAACAGAATGTACACAGAAAGAGCCTATACCTGTTTATCTGTTCGTTGATCCATATGCACCTGGTGCAATACAAAGTATGTATGATGCATATAATGCCTCGATTAAATATGGAAACAAAATAAATATGAGTTATAAGTTTATTTTCACGGGTTTTGCATTAAAATATTATAAAAATTATGGAATCAATAAAACCCAGACGGTTGGCGAAAGCTTATTCTGTGCATCAGAACAACAAAATAAGTTTCTGGCATTTCTTAAAAACTATAGTATACTTTTTAATGATGCTCCAATGGACAATGCAACTTTAACACAAATCGCATCAGGCTCTGGATTAAATATGAGTGCATATAATTTGTGTATGCAAACTTCATCAGAAGTATTAGAAAGGCAAGCACTTTTAAGCACTTTTTATGGAATACAAACATCACCAACATTTATTATTAACTGCAAGTATATGACAATTCCAGAAACATTGAATTATTCCTTAGATTATGTAATAAATTCAATACATTAAAAATGAGCCTATGTATATAATTGTAGGAATTGATACGGGTAAAACTGTTGCGATTGCCGTTTTAGATCTGAATGGCAATTTTATTTTATCAGAAAATAAGCCTTCGGGAGGGATAAAATGGCTAATCCAGGAAATTGAAAACCTAGGTACACCTTTGATAATTGCAGCCGACAAAAAACCTAATGATATAATAAAAAAAGTGGCTAGCACATTTAATTGCAGAATCTACTACATCGAAAAAATAATTACCATAAAAGAAAAAAGAGAACTTTCAAAGCCTTATAAGATTACAAATGCGCATGAAAGAGATGCGCTTTCCGCAGCACTAAAAGCTTACTATTTGTATTCTAATAAGCTTAAACAGGCAGAGCACATAGCAAGGATAAACAATATAAAAAATATAGATGAGATTAAAGCAAAGATAATAAACAAGTACTCAATCGATGAAGCTATTAAAAATAAATATGTTAAAAGACGCTAAATTATTTCTTTAATTTTGCACCGCACTGGCTGCAGAAATTAGCATTAATGTCATTTTTTGCACCGCACTGAGTGCAGTAGATATATCCACCTAGATTTGAATTGGAGTCTTTAGCTGTTTCAGCTTTTGCTTTTTTATCTTTTGCTTTTTGTTTTTGTTTACTATTACTACTACCTAAATCGCTAATATCTTGAGCACTTGCATTATTTACATCTGATTGTACTTCATTCTGTGCTTGTGGATTGCTTGCTTCTATAGGTATATCATTAGATATAACACGCTCGATAAAGTCTGCAAGCGCATTTGCATCAATTTTCCTTAAACCACTAATTTCACCCTCTTGCTCACCTGGTTTTAAGAAACCCCTTTCACCTGGTGAGGAATAACCACCCACTCTGAGAAATACTGATGATGATATAAATCCGTTTTCAACCCTTACACTCGCAATCATACTATAAGGTATACTTTCAAGATCCTTTCGAAAACCAAAAGTTGCTCGGTTTAAGAGAAGCACTCTCTTATTTGTTAGAACAACTGTTGTCGGTGTTATAAGAGAACCACCAGGACCTATTTTACGCTGAGTTGCGGTTACCTGTATCTGTTCATCCTGCCAAAGATATTTTCTAATTGCATCAACATCTTTCTGATATATTGCCATAACATCACTCTTTTATTTTAAATTATATTAATTAATCTTTATAAAATATTTATTATAAAATTTAATTTATTTTAAATTTAATTTATTTTATATTTATACTATTATATTTCAACATTTCAATTTATATATTTAACTAAATATTAACCATATTAATCAAAAATTAATCAAACAAAAAAATATTAAAAATATCAAAGATAATACAATTGAAAAAGCAACAAAATAAAAAAGGACAAAAAAAGATAGATTTAAAAGACTATTTTTTTAATATTATCTCAGCGACCATAGGTAGGGATTTAATTGCAAAAAGCAAAAACTAAAATTAGTAGAGATAATCGTTTTAAAAGGCTTTCTACCGCAATAAAGTGCGGTGCTAATTTACTGCCGATACTGAGTGTATTATACAGTATACAGCATGCTAAAAAGAGCAGCTATATATTGGAAACTTCAAATCCTATAGTAAAAATGAATCTACAAGATATGACCGAAAAGATGAATACACTCAAAATACTAGCTAAAAAACTACAAAAAATGGAGGATGTTGATGAAGATGAGCTCTATAAAAATATTTATGATGCTACCTCTTCATATGTGAATCTTTTTTATAATATGAGTGAGGATGCAATAAATAATTATCTAATAAATTCAGAGGGTCATATATCTAAAAATATAAATCGGGAAAACAACCTACTTTTAATTCCCGCAATAATGGCAGCACGAGGGGAACCAGCATCTGATGTTATAGACTTCATTACTTATAATATTTATAAAGTACCTTTCAAGGTTTTGTACCATTCTAGCAAAGCCGCTTTACACATAGAACTGCTAGAGCAATCAATAGGTGTTAAAACTATTCCAGTACAGATTATAAATAATCTTAATTTATTATTAGAGCAGTTAGAAAAGAGAACCAAAGAAATAGAAAATGGTAATATTAAACCTGAAGAGGATAGAATATTAAAAGAGAAATTTATTGATAGTATTACGAAAGTATCATATACAACCGATATAAATATTGCAGAATTTATAGTTGAAAAGATAATGCCAACTGCATTTATAGAGAGATTGGCAAGACAAATAATAAGAAAACTATAGCAGGTTATTAGAATTATTTTATTATTTTATTAATATATTATTATTAATATATTATATAACTATTATTAAAATTATAATATAAAATATTAAATATAAAATATTACAGAATATTTATTTTTAAAATACTGAATTTATTAATATTTTACTAACTCTTTAAAATCAGCTTATAAGTAATAGATAAATTAAAATATCTTAGTTAAACAAATAATAAATATCATATGCTCCTTTCGTCTAGTCCGGTCAAGGACACAGGCCTCTCAAGTCTGAAACCCGGGTTCAAATCCCGGAGGGAGCACTTTATCAATTTGCACAACTTTACTGCAGATTATTTCTACTGTTTTTATCCTTTTATATTCCTATTTCATATTCTTATTTTATATTCTTATTTTATATTTTTATTTAATTGTGCTAACTATCTTTATAATATCATTGTCCTTTAAAATATAATCTTTGCTTAATCTCATTTTTGTTCTTGCATCAATTGCATAGAGCATCCCTTTTGCAAGATTTGTATGAATTTTTTCAGCTAAGTCAAGTGCAGTAGAACCTTTTTTAATTAATATACCATCTGGAAGAATATTACCAAAATGATCAGTATATTTATTTTCATCTTCAACAGGATAAACAACAATATTTTCTAATAAATCAAAAACAATATAATTGAGCATTCTCTGAACATTGTTTTGATTATTTTGAAGAAACTTTTTAATATACAGCAGAGCATCAAGCTGCTCTTTTGGTATTTCTTTGTTCAAAATTTCAAATGTATTAGAACCAGGCAGGTAACTAATTATACCTTTCTTTGCTGCCTTTCTTAATGTCAACTCGATTGCAGCAGAACAACCAAATACATTTTCAGCTCCAAATTTCTCTTTTAATTTTTCAACGTTAACTTTTGCTTTATCAATGTCAATTTTGTTCGCAGCTATTATCATAGGTTTTGTTAATTTTAATAAACCCTCTGAGAATTTTCTTATTTCATCATCAGACCAATTTATCTTATTTAAAAGCAATGATGAATCATTTGCAACCTTCTCAATCATTGCCTTTGAAACTTTAAAACTTGAAAGAACTTCATAGAGTGCATTTGCCCCATCCTCTCTTTTTGATATAATATTTAAGTGCTTTTTGATTATCCCACTAATCCATTCTACAATCTCACTTTTTACCATAATTACATCATCGATAGGATTTGCAAAGTCTACCTTGTTGCCACTTGCATCTGTCTTTCCACTCGCATCAACAACAATAATAAGTGCATCGGCACCAGCAAGATCATTAAGGAATTGGTTTCCCATCCCTTTGCCAAGATGTGCACCTTCCACAAGACCAGCAACATCAACAATATTTATAGGAAATAATCGAGTATGGTTAATGCAAAGTGAATTCCTCGCATTACAGTTTACATTTAACTCTGCATCAACACAAGGTTTTGATACATAAGCAATACCAAGATTAGGATTAATAGTAGTAAAAGGATAATCGGCAATTTCAACATCATTTAATGTAAGTGCAGAAAAAAGTGTGCTTTTTCCCTTATTTGGAGCTCCAACAATACCAATAAGCATTTAAATTACCTTTTTATATTTCTATATTTTATTATATTTTATATTAATTTTTATTATTTTAAATATCATTTGAAAAGTTTTATTCTAACAACCTTTTTATCTTCGATTTCTCTAAGGGAATAATATATTATAAGTAATAATATAATCATTACTAAACCTATTAAAAGTGATTCCTTAGGAAGACCATACATAAAAAGAAGTATCATTAGTATTGCGATTATAGGAAAATATGGATAAAGAGGGGTTTTTATAGAACCCACTATTTTTTTTCTTCTAAAATGTATTAATGCAAAGCTTGTTATCAAATATGAAAAAAGAAGTCCAAAATCACTTATAGAGGTTATTATAAAAATATTCCCTGCAAAAAGTGTTAATATTGCAATAAATGCGGTAATTATTATACCGTTAATCGCAACACCATTCTTTTTGTCATAAACCCTGAAGAATTTTGGTAGTAACCTATCAACACTTATTTGATAGAGAACTTTTGATGATGATAAAAGCATTGCAAGAGCTGCAGAGGTTGTTGCAATTAATGCGCCAAGATCTACTAGTATAATAAGCCATTGAGGCGCGGATGAACTTTCAAGAGCAATTGATAAAGGATCACCATTTATTGAGTATTTTGAAGCTGGTGCTAAAAGCATAAGGGAGATAACAACAAGAACATAAATAATGCCGCTTATTATAACAGCGCTCATTATGGCTTTTGCCGCACCTTTTGCACCACCTTCAACCTCTGGTGTTATACTGGATATACTTTGAAATCCAGAATAAGCAAAAATAATAACTACAACCGCTTCAATTAGAGATTCAATACTACCTTGCTGTCCACTTATTGAAAAGTTTGATATACTTGAAGATTTTGAACCCAGAAAGAATAATATTGCAAATATAACAAATATCAGCAATATTATTATCTTTATAGATACTAAAAAGGTATCAACTTTGGCTGTATTTTTAATTCCTTTTAGATTTATTAAAGATAAAATAATAATCAATATAATTGCTACTACAATAGGGCTTATTGAGATATCAAAAAGATTTACAAAATAAGCGCCAAAACCTAAAGAAATTACAGAGATGCTTACTGCAAAACTCATATAAAGCAATATTCCTGTTATAAATCCAAGCTCGCTACCAAATGCTTTATAAATATAAGAGTAGGTTGCACCATGAAGCTTTGGCATTATTGAACCAAGCTCACCGTATTCAAATGCCAGTATTATCGCTATTATTCCAACCAATATAAATGCTAATATAGCATCAGCACCAGCGAGAGCAACAGCAGTACCACTTAGAATAAATATACCGGCACCTATTATAGCACCTAAACCAACTGCAGTTGCAAATGCAACCCTAATTTTTGATTTATCAGACATTATGATACCTATAATCTATAATATAATAAAATTAAATTATAATAATATAATAAAAAATAATATAAAAAAGGCAATAATATATAATAATAAAAAATAATAATAAATAATAAATTAACTAATAAACTAATAGAAATTAACAATTTAAATAATTATTATTGTAATTATTAATATATTATTTATCATTAAAAATAAACAGAGAATAGATTATTAGTTTGTATTATTTTTTTATATTATTTTTATATTATTTCATTAAGTAAAAAGTAATTAAGTATATTGTTATAAGAACCTTATTATATAATATTTCAATAAAAATGTCTAGAATTTTTACATTTTTGATATCTTATATTTAGAGGCAGGGATGGCGGAGCCAGGTCAAACGCGGCAGGTTCAGGGCCTGTTGCCTTAGGGCTGCGTGAGTTCAAATCTCACTCCCTGCATATTTATAAAAATTGAAAATTCTAGAATAATCCGTTTTTAGATATTTTATATATTGAAATTATTTATTTAATTTCTTTAGATTATTTATTTTCTTCTCTTCTAATCTAGAATAAGATGTTAATAACCTGCAATTATTCAACTCTCTTTCAATTCAACTTTAAAAGTCCCATTTGGTAGATTCCTTACAATTTCATCAATGTCAATTTCTAAGAATTCAAAAATCTTCTTTGCAACATCACTTTTCTTTTCTCTACCTATATTGATTGTTACATATTTTAATTTATTTATAGTTGGGATTTTAACAAAAGTATATTCTGGTACGACATTTAATTTTTCATCTTTTACAAAAAAAACTAGTTTAAGTGGCACATTATACCACTCCCGCTCTCCACTAATTAAAAAACTCCCCCTACCTAATGAACCTTTACTTGTGGATTTGCTCACTTGACTTCTTTTAGCAGAATATACATCTATTGTTGAAAGTCCTTCCTTCCAGGCACTTGAATAAGAACCTGCAAACTGAGCAACCTCCTCTTTAATTGATTTATCCGCGTTCAATCCATCTTTTAATACCACAAAAGAAGCTCCGAATATGTTTGCATGAAAAAATAGATCATTATCAGTAAAATATTTTGAGTTTATTAATTCATTTTGACCTGCATCTCTTCCTCCTATTGCTAGCAATCCATTGCTCGTAAAAAACCAATGAAAATTTTCATACCATTCTCTTTTTGTTATTATTTTTGTTTTTCTTGCATTCACAATTTCCTCTTTCCTTTTATTTTCCTTTGCTTCTTCTAGCTGCTTCTTTAAATCACTTATTGCATGCTTTGCCCCTTCTGTCTTTAAGAGAATCTTTTTTGCTTTTTTATAATAAAGATCAGCGTTATCCTGAGCAGTTTTTGTATAGTCTATTTCTATTTCCATATGCATGCCATTTATAATGTGCCAAAATAAATCTATATAAATAATAAAATATATTATAAAAATATAAAAAAATTGAGCAATTAATTATAGTGGAGTACCCGTTATTGCACTTATTATAATAGAAATTACAAATCCCAAAACACCAATAATAATTATACCAAGCAATATTATCTTTACCGCTTTATAAAATTCGTCCTTTGTTGGCTTATAACTTACATTGATGATATGTTTTGAATTAGATATAAAGTCATTAAATTTTTTAGATAACATTTTTACACCATAATTTATTTATTTTATTTATTTTTATTTATTGATTTTTATAATTATATTGTTATATTATATCAAATAATGATTTTTAGTGATAATTTATTATTTTGTAATATTTATAATTTTTATTGGCCGTATTATTTCTTTATATTATTACTTTCATATAGATGTATTAAATTATAAATATATTAATAATAACTTTTTTTATTAATGTTAATCTATATAAACCTTCAGCTGCTATTAATAAATTGAATTATACTAATTTATAATAAACAATATTAAATACCTTATTATTTTCCATTATTAAAATTCATTATTAAAATTATATTAAATAAGGGAGATTATGGAAAAAAAGAAAAACCTAAAAACAATAGATGAAAAAGCAATAATAATACATTTTGGTGAGATATGGCTAAAAGGTAGAAATCGCCCAACCTTCATAAAAAAATTGTACAATAATATAATTTTATCACTTAAAGACGAAAAGTTTGTTAAATTAGAAAATAGACGAGATAGGTTTCTTTTAACACTTAACGATGAATCAAATATAGATTCAATATGCAATAAACTAAAATATGTTTTTGGGATCTCTTGGTTTGCACCTGTAGTTATAAGTAGTAATAATATAGATGCAATTATAAACGCTGCAAATACTTTAATGAATAAAAATAAAAATGTAAAGATCATTGCAAGTAGATCTTTTAAGAAATTCAAATTAAATTCATACGAAATAGTTAGTGAGTTCATTAAAAGAAAAAACAAATTGAGTTTTAGTATTGATAAAGAAGGTAAAAAAACACTTTATATTAATGTAACAAATACTGGAACATTTCTATACAAAAATAAAATTAATGGTGCAAATGGATTGCCGGTAGGGTCTTCAGGTAGGGCGATTATATTACTTTCAGGAGGAATAGACTCACCAATCGCAGCCTTTTACGCTATGAAGCGAGGATTAACCCCAATCTATTTGCACTTACATGCATTCCCTAATAATAAAGATGTTTTAAATTCAAAAATAAAAGATATTTTAAAAATATTAAATAAATATAGTCCTGGATCAAAATGTTATATAGTTCCTACACATTATTACCAGACCTCAATACTTGGGATAAATAGTGAACATGAGTTAATATTATTCAAACGTTTTCTTTATAAGATCGCACATAAAATTGCATTATTGGAAGGTGCAAATACAATCGTAACCGGAGATAGTATAGGGCAGGTTTCCTCACAGACAATTAAAAATTTAATTGCAACTGAGGCAGCTACAAATGAATTTATTATGAGACCTTTAATAGGTTTTGATAAACAAGAGATAGTAGATATCGCAAAGCGAATAGGTACTTATGATACCTCGATTAAAATGTATCCTGATGTATGCTCAATGAAGGCTAGAAATCAATCAACCACAGCAAACCCTAAAGTTATCAATTCATTATATAAAAAATATAATTTATCAAAAATAGAAGGTAGAAGTATAAAGAATTCATTAATTATAAACACTTCTGAAATATAAAAACATATAAAAATAAGTTTAGTATTTATTTGCTTTTTATTATTTCTTTAAATATTTCTTCACTGTCTCTTTCAATATTATATACTTTTGAAAAATATGTAGTTATATTTGATATATCGCGTTTAAGGAAGCTGATTGCATTTGGATGTCTCAGCACCACCGCCTGTGCGAAATCAATAAAATATGGTAGTTCATTATCGCCTATTAATATATTAAATTCGCTAAGATCTGCATGTACTAACTCTCTTTTAAATAAAAGCTTGACTTCTTTTATTATTTCATCAAAAACTTTTTTTGGTTTGTCTAATTTAGTGTCTTTAAGCTGCAAAGCGATCTCACTGTCTTTAGTAATTGTAGACATTGCTAGTATGTTATTGTTAAACATAAAAGGTATTGGGGCTCTTGCTTTTGCTTTTTCCGCGATTTGTAAATTTCCAAATTCCTTTTTACACCATTCGTTAACCAAACTATATTTTGTACTACTTATTTTCTTAAATCTTGGATCACCAACAATATAATCTATCATATTAGAAAAAGAAGAGGTTTCAACACGGAAAAACTTAAGAATAACCGTTTTTTCATTTCTGACGATTTTAGAATTGCCTGGAGTTGCAATATAAATATCAGCTTCTTTTCCCCTCGCAATTATATAATCAATCTTATTTATTATACCCTTATTAAAAAATTTAGCTAACGACAACATGGTTTTTTTATCAAATACACCACTTTCAACTTTATTTTTTTCTTTTATTACTCTCATCTTTTTATACTCTTTAAGCTCTTTTTTATTATATTTTTTAAGCAATTTATATTCATCATCAAAATCTTCATAATTTTTGTCCGTATACCCATCCATATAAACACTCTATAAATCTATAAAATAAAATATAAAAATTAATCCAAAATATGAAATTATAATATTTATTATTAAATTTTAGTTTTAAATAAGAAAATATCTATTAATTCAATATAATAATGTCAGAAATATTTATAATAAGTGAATTATAGTTAAAAGTAAAGTTTATATATCTATTTAGTGTATTTTAAAGTAATTAGGAATTGTCACATTATATGGTTTTATAATGATATTAATATTACTAAGTTCAATAAAAATAAATACTACAAAATACGCCAGGTTCTTATCATTAGGCGTTATTTGAGTTATATTTAGGTATCTTAGTAATTGCTAAAGCTAAAATGTGACTTTTCCTAAAAGAGTGATTTAAATGGCAAAAACATACATAGATATTTTGAAGTATTTGGTAGAAGCAAACTTTGAAATTGGAGGGTTAGTAGAAAAACCTGATATTATAGGAGCAGTATTTGGACAAACAGAAGGGCTTTTGGGAGGCGATTTGGATTTACGTGAATTACAGAAGAATGGGAAAATTGGTAGAATAGAAATCGAAACAACCGCTCTTAATAATAAAACAACAGGAAAACTGTTTTTACCTTCTTCATTGAACAGAGTTGAAACTGCAATTTTAGCAGCAGCAATAGAGTCTGTTGATAGAGTAGGACCTTTTGAAACCAGTTTCAAGATTGTAAAAATAGAGGATACTAGAAATGAAAAAAGGAAAAGAATTATTAATAGGGCAAAAGAGCTGATTAAGCAGCTGTTAGTCAGCGAGCTCCCAGATAGCAGGGAACTTAGTGATCTTGTTGAATCTGATGTTAAAGCAAGTGTAATTACAACATATGGTCCTGAAAATTTACCCGCTGGACCAGATGTAGCAACAAGCGATGATATAATTCTTGTCGAAGGAAGAGCAGATGTTGTTAATTTATTAAAGAATGATATAACAAACTGCATTGCTATTGGTGGAGCAACGGGATCAATACCAAAAACAATTGTTAATTTACTTTCCACTAAAGAAACTACCCTGTTTTTAGATGGAGATAGAGGTGGAGACATAATATTAAAGGGTATAATGAATGCTGGTGAAGTAGACTACGTTGCTAGAGCACCTGATGGTAAAGAAGTTGAAGAATTAACAAGGAAGGAGATAATTAAATCTCTTAGATCAAGGATCCCGATAGAGCAGGTTATGCACAATATAAAAAAGGAAGGTAAAATAGAGAATAAAGATGATATGCAATACCAAAACCAGCAGCAAAGACAGAACAAGAAACCTAATTTTGTAGCACCAAAGCAATATACACCACAAGATACAGGGATTAGTCCAAGTGCAATATCTAATAATCTTTTAAAACCACAAAATATAATACAACAGCCCAAAGCAAAGACCTTTGAAATAAAGAGTATTGATGAAGATGATGAAGGCTCTATAGAAAGCATACCATCAATACAGGAAGAGGCAAAAGATGAAGCAGAAAATAATATATTATCACTCAACAAAGAGAAATTTATAAATGCACTTAATGAGCTCCGTAATACATTAAGAGGGAGAATTTATAACTCAAAGGGCGAGCTTATTACAGAAATACCTATAAGCGAGCTTATGCAAACTGTACAGGATACCAAGGATGCAAGAGTAATAGTATTTAATGGTATTATAACACAAAGACTGACAGATTTAGCTCACAAAGCCGGAGTTAAAGCGATTTATGGAATAAGAACAAATCAGATTACGAGAGCATATGATGACTTATTTATATATACAAAGGAATAAGCACTTGTTAGTTATGTTAAACAATTGAGTGCGGTATAAATGCTAAAAGGCAGACTGATAGACAAATTAATAGATGCATTTCTCATTAAGTATAGCTTACCATCTTGGCTAAAACCATACATTAAGGAATATCTTAAAAGGAATAATAATTCTATAAAGTACGTGCTCACATTTGTAAAGTACGGAAGGAAAAAGGGAAAAGTCCTGAACAATAAAGTTGTTCTACCTAATGGAGTAGTATTTAAGAAGAAGCATATATCCCATCTTTTAAATCTTTTTTATTTTGGAGTAATAAGAATGAGAGACGTATCGTATTTATGGTCAAATGTATATTTAGGCAACAACATTCTAAGGCTTCGTTTCATTAATATCGCAGATGTCGAAAATAAGAGAGCGATTGCACTAAAGAACCTGATAGAGGGTTTAAATTATAGTATAGAAAAAAATCCACCATCAGAAGGTATGAATAAGGTATTCAAATATCTTGAAAGTTTAAATGATTGGAATGAGCGTCTAATTGCAAAAGAGATAATATTAAATTACTCTTATGCAATCCCGTTCGGTTATATTTTTTATAGGGTTTTTTATCCAGTTTCATCAGAATTTATGAAAAACTTTGGAAAATCATTTAATAATCACGAACCATATGAACTTATTAATAAAAAGGAGGCTGAAAATATAATAATTGATGAAAAAATAGAATACGAAAAATTGAAGGAACTTGTTGAAACACTAGAAAATTATATTAGTATATCAATTGATTCTGAAATGAAGAATGCAAAGGACGCAAATATATACAATGAGGTTTTATTGCTCAGGGATGTTGCAATTGCTTATCCAATTTTTAAAATAAAGGAATTAAATCCGAAATTTGACTTTAGTTATATTATTGAAAAATATAAATATAACTATAAAAAATAATTATAAAATTATAAAAATAATTATAAAAAATAAAATAATTTAATGACAAAATAAAATATAAAAACTTAAATATCTTTGCTAATAAAATAATTTAAAAGCGATCAAAGTGATATCTATGGAACAAGCAGATAACGAAAAAAAAGGAGATGTAGGAGAAAACACAGTTTTTATTGGAAGAAAGCCAACAATGAATTATGTACTTGCTGTTGTAACCCAATTTAACAGCGGTGCATCAGAAGTAGTCATAAAAGCACGTGGTAATTCGATATCAAAAGCAGTAGACGTAAAAGAAATAGTAACAAATAGATTCCTGCAAAACCTAAAAACAAAAAATATAACAACCTCTTCAGAAGAATTAACTAATGAAGATGGTACGAAATCAAAAGTAAGCGCAATACAGATAGTTCTAGCAAAATAATTTTTTATTTTTTATTTTTTATTTTTTATTAAATATTTATTAAATATAATTTAACTACTTTTTTATTAAATATTATATTTATAATTTTATTTATAATTTAATTTTGTTATGTTAAATATTTATAATCTAATATATAATTAAATTTTAGTTAAATTTTAGTATAATTAAATATTAGGTAATAATATGGAGAAAATAAATGAAAAAAAAGAAGAAACATTGGTAAAAATTTTAATAGGAAATAAAGAAGGTAATGAAGAAGAACTCAAAAATGAAATAAAGAAAATTATTAGTAATAGTAAAAAAGTTTTTAATTTTACGCACAATTCTGATATTGATGGTATTGCGAGCGCTGCTTTATTATTACATTATAATATAATAAAAAATGTTAATGATATTTTCTTTGCAAATTATTCTGGAGAAATAAATAATGAGGCTATTTCAAAAATAAAAAATATCAATGAAAAAAATTCATGTTTAATTATGACTGATTTTAATAATATTACAAATCCTGAATTTTTAGAAGCATTAAAAGAATTTAAAAATAAAGGTAATAGTATTATTTTACTCGATCATCATCCAGTAAAAGAAAATATTGATAATCTTGATGTAATAGATGCTGCAATTTTTGGAGAAAATAAAGATAAATGTGGTACTGATCTTGTGTATGAATTTGTAATACGTGAAAATGAAAAAGAGGAGGATAAAATAACTAATCAGGTAGTAAAGCTTGCACATTATTCTGACTTTTATTTATACAAAAATACAGATCTACAGTATATAATTGAAAAGCTATCTGATATAATCGATTACATAAATGATCATTCAAAAGTGCATGCTGAAAATAGAAGTTTGAGGAAACTTGTGAAGCTTTTTGCAATAGGCGATTTAAATAATAGTTTTCTAGAAAGAATCTATGAAAAACATAAAAAAAATGAAATAAAATATTTAGAGAAATTAAATAATAATCTTACAACATTTGAAATAAATAATATAAAAATAGGAGTTGGAATAAGTAAAGGTATTAAAAGTAATAAAGCTTGTGAGTCTATATTTGATAAAACAAATGCAGATATCGCGATCTTTATTAATGAAAAAAGCAATAATGGAAGTATAAGGACAAAACATTATGATAGTATAGCATTAGCAAGGAATTTAGGAGGAAATGGTCATCCAAAGGCGTCTGGTTTTAGTATTTCCAACATTAACTTAAAAACAAAAAAAGGCAAACAAGAAGCGGTAGAATTTATAAAAAAGAAAGCAGAAGAAGTTGCTTCTAAAATAACAAAGATAGAAGAATAAATATATATAATATATTGTAGATGATATTAAAAATAAATTGCTAAAATATAAAATTAGAAACTACTAAAATAGTTATTGAATAATTCCATATCCAACAAGTTTCCATCTTTGATTTATATTCTGCATTATCGCTAGTTTTGAATTATTTATAACAACAACCGGCCTTTTCAGATCGACCTCAATAAAATCTTTTTTTATCTTTTTTATAAAACCTATTGCAGTAGTTGTACCTATACCAATTACTATAGCTTCATTCTCCTTTAATTGCTGATCGGGAATATCTTTTCTATTTAAGCTATAATACTTAAATGATATTGATTGCTTCATTTCAGGAAGCTTGCCTGCAAGCCCCACTACATTTCCAACTAATGAATCTGCTTTTGTAAATGCAGGATCAATCTCAGTTGATATACCAACAAGCCCACCGGGAACTGCCTCTTCAAGCTTTTCTGTCCCATTACTCAAACCTACTATTTTTGTGATTATTGGTGTGTATATATCTTTTTTAGCGCTTTTTGATACTGATTTTAAACCCGGACGCATCTCTATAATATCATTTAATTTAAACTTACCCTTTATTATTGCACCACCAACTACACCACCAACTATTTGAGAAGCATCAATACCAGGTTTATTGACATCAAAAGATCTTACAACATACATCAAAGGATCTGAATTAAGATCTCTCTCAGGTATCTTTATCTTTAATATTTTATCTAAAACAATATCAACGTTAATACCATAATTTGTAACTACAGGTATTATTGGTGCATCTTCTATTATACTCCCTTTAAGAAATTCTTTAATTTGATTATAATGTTTTATTGCATTTTCCTTTCCTACTATATCAACTTTAGTTTGAACAACAATAACATTCTTTATCCCTAATATATTAATAATCATTAGATGCTCCTTAGTCTGCTGCATTGGACAAGGCTCATTTGCAGCTATCACAAATAAAATCGCATCTATAACATTTGCACCTGCTATAGCAGTCGCCATAAGGGTTTCATGTCCTGGAGCATCAAGTAATGAAATGCGCATTAAAGGTTCTGTTGCGCTTCCACAGATGCCGCAAGTTTCTGATGTAGTCAATGCGCTAGGCATCTCACATTTTGGACATTTTCTTATTATAGCATCAGCATAACCTAACTTTATTGTCATATTTCGCTTTAAGCTTTCGCTATGTTTATCAGTCCAAACATGTGTTATTGCCTTTGTTAAAGAGGTTTTTCCATGATCTATATGACCTAATGTGCCGATATTTAAAACACTCTGCTTAGTTATATCCAAAAACTACACCTTTAATAATTACTTATATTTTATTCATTAATTACTTTTATAATAAAATTTTTTATTGAACTTGTATTTATGTTATTTTTTATATTATTTTTATTACTTCTTAGCTTCTTCTTTAGATGAATCCTCTTTGGCCTTAGCTGGGAAGATACTATCAACAGGCTTATCACCATATTCTACAATAATTGTATTTATCTGTTCTATATCTGTAGATATAACATTCCCACGCATAATCATTCTTTTTACCACTGCATTCTTCTTATTAGATGATTTTCGCATGACTCTTGTTTTAACTGTTCCATTAATACTAGGATCTATTGGGAAACCACTTTTATCGCTGCCTCCTGTTATCTTTAATTTATAACCAGGCAATTCCAATATAGAACCTTCAATAATATCTCCTACTTTTTTATTCAAAAAATAGGCCGCAGCATCCTCTTTTACTTCTACTTGCATAGTACGTCCGCTTTTTGGATCTGAACAAACAACTTTCAAAAACTCACCTTTTGTATAAATATTAATTAAATATTAATTTTAATTATTTTATTCACTAGATAATATATTATAGATAATATTATAGATATTGAATATTATAAGTATATAAAAAATTACTATTTTATAGTATTAATTATAATATTATGATATTAATTATAAATCATTATAAATATCTTTTGTTAATATAAGATTTTATTTTGTTGGATGAAATATTTATATTTTTTAATACTTTGCTCTTTTTCTTTCCTTTTCCTTTTTATTCTTTTTATTATTTATTTTTATTATTTAATATATTTAAAAATTAATATTAAAATTATAAAAAAATTATATAAAATAAAATTAAATAAAATTAATCAACGATACATTGATTCTGGCTCTTCTTTAAATCTCTTTATACGATCTGCGAGCTCTTTTGGTATCGCTGGTTTTACTTCTGTTAATGCAAAATCAAAATCTTCTTTTGTTACTTTATCCTTGCCGTTTCTTATTGCATTCATTCCAGCCTCTCTAACAACATTCTCTATTTCTGCACCAGTATAATTTTCTGTCGCTTTTGCAAGAGCTTTCAAATCAACGCTTTTATCAAGAGGCATGCGTTTTGTATGAACTTTGAATATTGCAAGTCTTGTTTCCTCGTCAGGAAGTGGTATCTCCAGAATCTTGTCTATTCTACCAGGTCTTAACAAAGCGGGATCTATCATATCTGGTCTATTTGTAGCAGCCAAAACGATAACATTTTTCACTTCCTGCAAACCATCTAATTCAGTAAGCAAAGTATCGACAACACGTTCTGTGACCATTGAGTCATCCCCTTCGCCCCTTATACCAGTTATAGCATCAATCTCATCTATAAAAATAATACATGGTGCGGCTAGCCTTGCTTTTCTAAATACTTCTCTTACTGCCTTTTCACTCTCACCTACATATTTGCTCAATACCTCGGGACCCTTTATAGATATCATATTTGATTCGCGTTCTGTCGCAACCGCTTTTGCAAGAAGCGTTTTACCTGTTCCAGGAGCACCTACTAAAAGAATCCCTTTTATAGGCCTTATACCCATCTTTTCAAATGCTTCTGGATTCTTTACAGGCATTTCACATGCCTCTCTGAGCTCCTCTTTTATATCCTCAAGTCCACCAATATCGTTCCAGTGAACATTAGGTCTTTCTACAAAAACCTCTCTTAGAGCACTAGGCTGGACTGCGCCTAAAGCGGCGATAAAATCGCTTTTATTTACATTTAAACTCATCAATACATCATTAGGTATGGTTTTATCAAGATCAAGCTTTGGTATTATCTTTCTAAGCTCTGCCATTGCCGCCTCTCTCACCAATGCCGCAATATCCGCGCCGGTATAGCCGTGGGTTAGATTAGCAAGCTCATCTAAATTAACATCTTCTGCGAGAGGCATATTTCTAGCATGAATCTGCAATATCTCCTTTCTAGCGTTCCTATCTGGAACTCCAATTTCAATCTCTCTATCAAACCTGCCGGGCCTTCTCAATGCCGGATCGATAGCATTTGGTCTGTTTGTTGCTCCTATTACAATAACCTGGCCTCTAGAGGCTATTCCATCCATAAGCGTTAAAAGCTGCGAAACCATCCTGCGCTCCACCTCATTTGTAGCCTCCTCTCGTTTAGGAGCTATTGCGTCAATCTCATCCATAAATATTATTGTAGGCGCTTTTGTTTTAGCCTCATTAAATATCTCTCTGAGTTTCTCTTCACTTTCACCGACAAACTTGCTAACCAGCTCAGGTCCTGATATATTTATAAAGTGAGCATCGCTCTCGGTTGCAACCGCTTTTGCAAGAAGCGTTTTACCTGTTCCAGGAGCACCATAAAGTAATACACCTTTTGGCGGTTCAATTCCTAGTCTTTCAAAGAGCTCTGGATGCCTTATCGGCAGCTCAACCATTTCACGTATCTTTTGTATTTCCGCTTTTAAACCTCCAATATCTTCATAATGTACATCTCCCATTTGGACAATTGATTCTGAAACCGGCTCATTCTTAATAAGCACTTCCGTTGATCTACCAACTTTTACAATACCATGCGGAGCTACCTGCACAACAATAAAGGTAAAAGCATAACCAAACATCGCTATTGGTACAATATCCCCTTTTACTAATGGTTTATCTTCTAATTTCGCTTTTGCATAATCTGCAAAATCTGGTGATAGAGACATCTTCTGTTCTGTAGTAGGCGCTAGTACAATTCTTTCAGCTGGTAGCGCCTGCGCTTTTTTAACAAATACCTTATCACCGATTCCAACACCAATATTTTTTCTTGTAAATCCATCTATTCTTATAAAATCAAGCCCTTCATCGGATTGATGCGCTTGCCAGACTATTGCCGCTGTAGACCTCTTTTTTCCTTTTATCTCGATTATATCTCCTGAAGTAACACCAAGAAGTTTTCTTGCTTTTGAATCTATCCTTGCTATACCTCTCGCATCATCAGTAACTAAGGCACCAGTAACCGTAAGTTCTATACCATCAGCCATAAAAACACCTTTTGATTTTAAGTTATTTTAATTTAACTTTTAATTATAATAATATAAAATATTTCAATTATAAAAATTAAATATAATAAATAAAAATTAATGTTAATAGTTATAATTAATAATAATATAATGAAAATAATATATAATATAATAAAAATTTATAATAAAAAATATTTTGAACTGCTAAATATATAATGATGTATAATTTAATAAACTTAACTGTGCTGCAATTTTTTAATAGTTTTAATAGTTTAAATTATAGAGTAGAAAATAATTTAGATAAATTAATTAATAGGTTTTCTTTAACTATAATGCAGAATGTTTAATCTTTATATTTCTAAATATAGAACCAGTAAAAAGGCACCTTTTGATTGTAAAACTAAAACAAAATAAAATATAAAAAATATTAAAACAATTTATACGATAAAAATATAAAAACAACAAAGACGAATGCACTATGTATTTTAAACTATCTGTTCAAAGATTTATTCTTCATCCTCTTCGTCTCCAAAATCGTCATCATAATCTTCGTCTTCATCCTCTTCTTCATCTTCATCTTCATCTTCTGGTTCCTCTTCTGGTTTTTTCTTTGGACTTAATTCAAATCCATTTATTTTCATATTACCACCAAGGGATTTCTGATAACTTTTTATATAACGAATGATATAAATATTTTTCTGTTTAAAGCAAAACCTACTTTAAATAAGCTTTTTTTGAATTTACAATTATTTAAAAGATTAATAAAGTTTAAAAATCAATAAGATATAAATAATATAAATAATTTTTACGATAATAAAATATAATAGTTAATAGTAAATAGTAAATATTTATAAATTTTTAAAATTGTAATATAAATTTACTAATTAAAATATTGCAGTTTACATATACTTAAAATTGTAATAATCTGTAATAATATTTATAATATTGATAAATATTGATAATATTAAAATAATATTTATTATTAAAATTTAATAATATTAAATTTCTCTATAAATTGATAAAATTTATAAAAAAACTGATAAAATAAAGATATATAAAGATATTTTGTTTAATTTAATCGGTGTTGTAATGGAAAATAAAGAATATACAAATAGAAATTATGAAGTTCCTGAAGAGCTCATATCTAAAACAGAATTTTATGACGTAAAAACCCCAGTAACAAAAATATTACCTGCTATCGATAAGTATGATGCAGTAATAGTAAAGAAAAATAATAAATATTTTGGAATTGTGGATTCTAGATCTCTATACAAACATATACAGGATAGCTTGAAGATATCCAAAACCGAATATTTAGAAAGGTTCATAAATAAGGTGCCAAAAATAACCGATTCCACAAGTATAGATGATGCTGCTTATTATTTTTATAAATCTAGAGTAAAAGCACTACCATATATGAAAGATGAAAAGATCAAAGGAATACTAAGAAGAGAAACACTACTCAGGATATTACTTTCTTTAAATAAGTTTAAAGATTTGAAAGTTAGCGATGCAATGACCTCTCCTGTAGTAGGAATCGATGCTGATGCTAGTATAGTTCAAGCTAGAAAAATCATGAAGAATAATAAGATAAACAGGTTAGTAGTAATTAAAAATGAAAAGGTTGTGGGTATATTAACAAATTATGATATAATAAAGAAGTTTCTGAAACCCGAAGAGAAACTACCAGAATTTAAAACAACTACATTTAACCTTTCCAATTTTAGTGTATCAGATTTCATGATGAGTAATATAATAACTATAGATAAAGATAAGAGCTTAGCAGATGCGGTAAGAATGCTAGTAGAAAACTCTGTATCATCAATTGTTGTTGTTGATAAAGGAAGACCTGTTGGAATCTTAACAGAACTTGATTCAATCTTAAGTATGCTATCAAAAACCAATGTTGCGAGAAACAACATAATAATATCAGGCCTTGATGAAGAAACCTACCAATATGAGGATGAATTAATTGAAACATTAAAGGCATTTGTTAGCAAAGTTGAAAAGCTTAAGAATGGAAAGGTTGATTTTATCAGCCTGCATGTTAAAAAATTCAAAACAAAATCATATGATATGTATGTGAGGTTGGGATTAAAGCAACAGGGCATAATCTCTTCACATATTACCGGCTACCTATTTGATAGAACACTCAATGATTTAATTGATTTACTGTGGAAAGAAATAAAAAAGAGGAAGGAATATAGTATTAAGAGAAGTAGAGACTTGTCAAATCAACATGAAGAAGAGGACTAAAATGAACAAAAAAATAAAAAATAAAATACGAGCACAATCCAGCCTGGAATTACTTATAACTCTCACATTTGCACTTATCATTTTACTTCCGATTATAACAATTGCATTTGTTCAAATCTCAAACTCTGCTTCTGCATTAGCATCATCAGAAGCTGAAGCTGCAGCTGAAAAGTTGGCAAGCACAGCTACAGAGGTTGGGGTGCAAGGATATCCCGCTAAACAGCTTACGATCGTACAAATACCTCAAAATGTAAAGGCGATTTATATAGGTACATTAACAAATGGAATTGGCCATGAGATAACCTTTGTTATCAATACAAATGCAGGACCAAGCTATATTAGTGCTTATACTGCTATTAATGTAAGCGGGACGCTTAGCGGTGTAACATCAGAAGGAGTATACCTTGTTAATGTGAGTGCACAAAACACATGCCCATCTAATCCAAACCTACCTTGTGTCTATATAACTTTAACCTAATTACAAAAATCTGTTTTTATTTATTTTATTATTTATTTTTTTATTTTATTTATTTGTTTTATAATTATTTTTTATATTATTATTTTTGCATTTTCAAATAATTTCTATTTTTTCAGCCTAAGTTCTCTATTAAATACATCTGTATGAAAAAAGTGTAGAAGAATTTGCTGAAATTAGAAGTAGAAATATTATATTTAATTTAAATATTTATTCAACAATTCAATTTATCTTTAGATTCCATATTCTGCATTTTGGCTTTAAAATCAATATATAAATAAAAGTATTATTTAAAAAATTATAAAGAGCTTTCAAGAGTTAATAAATAAGTATCGCGATAGATTTTGCGTCCTCTTTTTACTCCATATAAAGTATATGAGGCTTTTGGCTTCAGCTTATTAAAAGAGAAGAAGGCTTTTGTAATAAGCTTATCACTCACATAAACATCAAAACCTTGTTCAAGCTCTTCTATTTTTGATATAAAAGCACCCCTTTCAGACAAAAACTTATTTAGCTTTCCTATTATTTTATTCGCTTTCTCTTTATTTCCTCTAAGCTGAACAAGAGCTTCATAATATCCAGAGCTCTTTCTATAGCAATCTTGGCATATCTGGTGTATTTTTTTAATCTCAAAAGAAGTATTGAATACTACAAAATCACCATCTACACTATAGGTTATATCTACATCTGCAACCTTTCCATCAAAGGAGTTGATTTTTATTTTTTTATAATTCTTATCATTTAATGCTGCAAGGATCGCTTCTGCTAACTCCTTATCATTATCCTCTACGTATTCACCACGCACTTTTAATCTACCGCAACGTCTGCAGAATTCAATCTTTAGCTTATGCGGAACTAATTTTTTAATTTTTTTAATAGTGCACTCTTCGCAGAATTCGCCAATGAAGCGTATTTTATCACTTGAATTATTACACAATGGGCAATATTTTAATATATAATCACCTTTTTCATTTCTTTCTTATAAAATTTAATACTTTTTACACTACATATTTTATCCTGAAGTTTATTAGAAGTTACTTTTTAAACTATTCAAAATTAGTTTACTTATTTTAATATTATTATATTTTAATTTCTTGAATAATTAAATAAATAAAAAAATAAATAAAACTAAATAAATAAAAGAGATAAAAGATTTAATGATAATTTATAGAACTCATTCCTTCTTAGAGTAGTGTTTACTTATTATTGCTCCATATGCGGGCCTTGTTATAAAGACGCTTAAAAGTGCTCCAAATATAGTTGATTCTGAAAAACCTATAACACTAACAAGCGATGTTGAGAAGAACAATGGGAGCATAGCAACAACTAATAAAGCCGCATCAGTCCATACAATATAAAATGCATTGCTGAGAAGTGATTTTGCCGTTGTTTCATGCCCTTTATTTAAGATCTCATCAGTAATAATAATCTGTGCATCTACTCCAGTACCTATGACTGCGATTATTCCCGCAACTGCGGCTAAATCAATAGTGCCTATCATTCCAATAACAGATACAATGATAAATAACTCCATTATTGTTGTTAGTAATATTGGTATTACTAGGAACCATTTTCTATATCTTAACACCATAAATAAAGCGACAAATAATATGGCCGCAATACCTGCAATCGCGCTTACATAAAGGAAGTGTGAACCAAGTGTCGGTTGTATAATTGTTGGTGTACCTGTTATTACTGCAACAGGAAGTGCACCGCCACTCAAAACACTGACTATTTTTTTACTTTCATTTTCTGCATAATTAACCTTTGCCTGTGTTGATGTTAAATTTAATGGTGCAGACCCGCTGATTTGAAAACTATTTGATACATTTCCTTGTGCTAAAGATGGTGATAATATTGGCGCTGAAATCAAACCAACAGCGGGCCATGAATCTACAATAGTTGAATTAACACCGTTTGGCAAAAAGGTTGGAGTCATGTTAGCCGTGCTTTCTAATATAACGCTATAGTTAAGGGCTTTCATATATTTTATAAGACTTTGATTGATGTTATCGCTTGCTATAACCTTTTTATACCTGTTTTTATTGTTTGCTAAAAATGTTTCTGCAGCATTTATACTTGATTGTGTATTAGAAACAGATATTATTGGTATTGTATTATTTCCAAATTCGAGTGCACTCCTCATTGCAGCTAGCTTTTCAGATGCAGGCATAAGCGCGCTGCTTGAAATAGTTGAACTATTTATTAATAATATAGCTGAGGTTGGCCTATCCAAAAACATGTATATAGGTTTATTACCCTGTCCAAATACCGCTTGTGCGAAAGGCTTCTCAGCGCTATTTACAATATAAAAGTCAACCTGCCACAGAACAGTATTATTAATAACTTGTGGCTGAAGTGCGCCTATACTATCGCTAAGTATATCGCTACCATTAATAGCTTCTTTTCCATTTACAATTCCATCAAACTTACCCTGGCTGTCAATAATACTAATAGTTTGATTTATTTCACTCTTAGATGTTTTTGGTATGATCACATAAACTTGCGAATTACCAACACCCTCAATAGTAACCTGTTGTAGCCCAAATGTTGATAATCTCTGATTAAGTGCGGTTATCAGCTGGCTCATTGCAGTTACATTAACACTATGCTCAAGCATTACTGGTATTTGTGTTCCTCCAACAAATTCTATACCTAAATGTATACCATATATAAAATCCAGAATAAGGAGAATTACAAATATTGCTATCAACAATATAATCTTGTTATCTCTTAAGTATGAATCTTTGCTCAACATATCAATCAATTTTTATTATTTTATCTTAGAATCTATATGCTCCTTATACCATAATATAAATACAGTATCACCTAGCCATGTTGTTATAATATCACCAAATAAACCAATTAATACAACACTTGATATCTCGAAATATGTTGGTATAAAGCTTAGATAAGCGGTTACAAATAATATTAAGAAAGTTATTATTGCCGCAAATGTCATTGTAAGACCGGTTTTCATTGTAGAAAATGCACGATCTTCGGGTAGACCATCTGTTCTTTTAAGTATTCTTATAGCAGCTAGCACATCAGTATCCATTGAATAACCAATGAGCATTAAAAGTCCGCCGATTGATGCAACACCTAGCGGTATGCCCAATATAGCCATTCCCGCAAGCGCAACAACTAGATCATTAACAGCACCGAATACAACCGAAAATGAAGGCGCAGGGGTTCTAAATATAATAAATGCAACAATTGCCACAATTATAAAAGATGATATAATGATGTATTCTAACTGCTGTAGAAAATAAGCACCAAGTGTTGGTGTAGTCTCCTGATAAGTATAAGATGAATAGGGTATAATTGTTGAAAGCACTGATAAAATATGTGTTTTATAATTTGCTTCCGCATTAGCATATGCGCTTTTCGTAATATTGATTATCTGCTGCGGATTTGCTGAATCAATCGAATAGCTTTTATTTAACAGCGGTTTTAATGTTAGCAGTATCGATGAGGCTTCAGACTGCATAGCAAGAAGGGTTTCTGTTTGGTTGGCTTTTTCTGCTGCGAGGGCAGAAGTTATCGTTGAATTCGGCTGCTTTATGCTTTCATAAGCTGCAATAATAGCGCTTTCCTTTGAATAATTGCTATAATATGAATATAATGAGATCAATTGTGTATCTGCATTTGAAATACTACTATTAGCGGCAATATTAATATCATAACCACCAGTAGCTGACGATACACTTGCCTCTGCTTCTGGAATCTTCGAATTAATCATTGAAGTAAGGTTCTGAATATTTACTATGGAATTTGTTTGAAGTTGTATCTCTATTCCACCTCTTAGTGATGAATCAAGCGGAATATGTGGAATAAAGTATATACCTATAAAAAACATCAAGATAGGTATAATTACTAAGTATTTGTAGTTCTTATTTTTATAAAAATTAAATTTTTGATAATCCATTTAAAACCCTGTTTATGGTAGAATTTATATATAGAAATATATTTATATTTAGCTCTGCATGCAATGAGAATATTTTATAATATTTTATTATTTTATATATTATATACATTTTTATTTTTATATGTTCTGAAAATGATCAACTATTTTAAATATTTTTAAAATTACTTAATATACTTAATAAATTTGTCGATTTGCCTTATTCTAATAAAAATATAAAGATACAGATAAAAATAAATAAAAATAAATAAAAAAATAAAAAAAATTAAATGATTTATTTTTAGGATACCCTCCTCATTAATTTCAGGTGTAGTATTTTAGTTAATCCGAATATTATATAGAAGAATGCAAATAATATTAATATCCATCCAAATAGAGTTATTAGATTCAGACTACTTGTATAAAAATATGTCATGTAGGTTCCGATAATAAGAATGAAAAAGCTCCAGTATATAGCTTTAAAAGTTTCCCACAAACCGTGCTTTTCTTCATACTTCAATCGCCTTTCATACATTTCAGAGGGATCTATTATCACAACCTGCTTTGTTTTATTTTCCATTACAACACCTCTTAATTTATAGTTTATATAAAAGTAGATAAAATTTAAAAAGGTATTTATTAATCAGAAGTCTAAGATTTGTATTAGATTTGTATTATAATTATTATAATTAATTGATTATGTGCTCTAAGCGCCTGCCTATTTTAAATGCATCTTTTTTTGTTACAGTATAATTTTTTTCTGTTTTTGTCATCTCATCCAGCTTAATAAAGAACCAGCCTTCCCCGTTCATACGCCATGCCATATATGTATCCATACCAGTATTATTTTCCCATGTCTTTAAAGTATTAAATTTTTCATGATCTATAGATATACTTGTACTATCCCATGCTTTAGATTCAAATATTATACCTTTTTTATTTTTAATTGCTATTATATCGGGGCTTATAGAATTAACACCACTCCCAGCACTTCGCATAACTGAGTAGCCTAAACTAGACAAATAATTTAAAAGTTCTCTTTCTGCTCTGGCGCCCTTAGAATATCTTTTCAAAAAACCACTTTAAATATTTAAATATTTTGTAAATAAAATATTTTATTATTTTATAAATTTAAATAATAATTAAAATAATCATTAATTATAATTTAATTATAATTACTTCCATATCTTTTTATTTTATTATTTGCTATTTAAATTTTAAACTAAAATAATATAAATCTATTTTATAATTTAATATATTTTAATATATTTTAATATATTATTTAAAAGAAATTAATATATTGAAATTAATATTATTTTAAAGAAAATTTATTATTAAAGTTTCTTTTGAAGGTTTTTATTGTAATAAAACCCACTTGAGAGCTCGTGCTGTATTTTTAGTACTAAATCATACATCTTCTTCTCTTTCATCCTTGCTATAATATTATAGGTTTCATCTTTTGTATCTTTTGTTATTAATATTATTACCTCACCGAAATGCAGTCTACCAGTTCGTCCCTTTCTTTGTATATTTCTTATCTCGCTTGGTATCGGCTCATAGAATATTACTAAATCTACATTTGGTATATCCAAACCCTCTTCGCCAATAGATGTTGCAATAAGAACATTGAACTTGCCATTTCTAAAATCATTTATTGTTTCTTGCTGCTGCTGTAATGTTATACCTTCTTTTTTACCAACAAAACCTCTTGAAGGAATTCCATGCGCATTTAATAATTCTTCTAATTTTTTAATTGTAGAACGATACTGTGCAAATATCATTATTCTTTTGTTTGCATAATTATTTTTTATTATATCAATGAGCTTGAACATTTTTGGATGCTCAATACCCTTTTCAAGGGCGTTTCTCGCTATCCATTCCGCAGATATTACCGCATTATTAGAAAGTATGCTGTTTATTGCTCTACTTTTCTTCTCCCTGTTTCTAAGGCTCTCAATATAATTTACAAAAGGATAAAAACCCTCTGTAGCAACCAGGTCGTAAGCATGTACCAGATCAAGGACATATATGTAATTAAAAAAGGACATAAACCTATAATTCTTTGCCTGAATCTTTTTGATTTCATTACCAATTTCAAGTAATCTTCCTTTTGGCATATGCTCAAAATATTTATATGGACTTAAACCATGATTATAAAGAACTTCAAGATGCTGATCAATATGTGGTTTTAATAATGATAAAATTTCATTTATTTCTCTGTTTTTTTCTACATATACATAAAAAATATCCTTTTTCATAACATATCTTTCAACATCAGGATCGCTAAATATTCTTATCTCAATTTGTTGTATATTTAAAGTGCTAACCAAAGCTTCTATTTTTTCTTTTTTGCTTCCTGGAGATGCAGTTAAACCTATAATCTGTATGCCATGTTCACTACAAACATCAGCTACATAGGTATAAGCATACTTTCCTATTGCTTTGTGACACTCATCAAATATTATGATTCCAATATCATCAAGATTAAGCCTTTCTTTTTTAATATCATTAGCTATTGTCTGTGGTGTGGCTACTATTACTTTAGCATCCGATTCGAGCTGCATTCTCTTTGAAGCAGCAGAAACGCCAGTAATAAGCATTATTTTTTCTTTTTCAATAAGTAGAAGATCTTGAAGGGTTTTTTGATGTTGCTCGCTCAATGGTTTTGTTGGTGCAAGTATTATGGCCTTTTTCCCATTATAAAGTGTATTTGCAATTGCAAGAGCCGCGATAAGTGTTTTACCAAGTCCTGTTGGAAGTATCACGAGTGTATTTTTACCATTTAATATGCTTCTTACAATATTTATCTGGTATGTTCTCGGCTCAATTCCATTTTTATTTATCAGCTTTATGAAATCTCCAAGAGATTCAAAGCTCTGATTATTATTGATATCAGTTTGATTAAAATCCATAAATCTTCAACTATAACTATATTTTGTTTTTAAATAAGAAAGAACAATAATAACAATAATATTAAAACAATAATAAACAATAATAAAACAAAATAAAAATTTATTGTAAATTATTTGTATGTTATTTAAATATTATCTTATAATAATTATTATATGGTATTAAACTGCTAAAATATAAAAATATTGCAATTTAATCATAAATTTTCTAAATTTTTTATTAAATCAACAAATAAAGATAGATTTTATTACAACTAATAACATTTTCTAAAAATATAAATATAAAAATAAGAGAAAGCTTAAAAATACAAATATTTAAAATAATTATCATTATAATATTAGACAATATTAAGAAGAAATTTGCCGCAATAGCTCAGTGGGAGAGCGTCCGGCTGAAGAAGCTTGTTACCAAGCAGAAACCGGAAGGTCGCAGGTTCAAATCCTGCTTGCGGCATCTCTCTGAAATTGTAAATTTCTTTTATATATTTTATACTTTAAATCTAAATAACTGAACAATCTATAAGAATTAATAATCTAAAAATTATACTACTTCTGCATGTTAATTTTTATGAAATTTATATTTGCATTTATGCGCTCATCAACCTTCTTTATAGCTGATTTTATATCATCTCTTATATTTTCAGGTTTATTAAAGAAGTTTAATATTTTATCTAATGTTTCTTTGTCAGAATAAACAGCAAGCGATGAAACAAATTTATTCAATGCTAAATCAGTAGGCAAGAATAATTTCTTTAATTTCTGCCAATTTTCGAATACCCAATTAAGAGAGAGATCTCTGGCCTCTACATTAAATACTAATTCTGCTACAAGCACCCTGAAATCCTGCAACCTTATCTTATCAGACAAAAGAAGTTTAAATGCATCTTCTAATAATTTCTTATCTTTGAAATTACCAATTGCGGTAAGTGCGGTAATCTTTTCTTGTGGAGTCGCGCCGTTTTCATATATATCCAAGAATTTATCAAAGGTCTTTTTGTTATTTTCATTTTTTGCAACTGCTAAATAAATTGCAGGTAGTATATTCTGATCAATTTTTTTACCAATTATATGTTTTTCAAATAGTTTATTTGCAAATTCTCCGAATTCAACATCTTCATACAAAGCTAAAGTTGATTGCGCATTCGCTCTGAGTATTGTATCTTCTGCACATTCATTTTCTTTTCTTGTATTTCCAAATTTTGCTATTATCTTTTTAGATAATTCAATTGCTAAGTTTTTGGCATCATCAGCAAAAGGTTTTCCATAACCAATATTATATATCCAGTTGAGATGCGAGATTATTGAATTAGACAATGGATACTTTAAAACTTCGAGATTTTCTTTTATGAAGTTTATATAATCTTTAACTCTATATTTACCAGAGCGTACTAAGATAAAAAGATCGTTTTCGATACCCCATAAATCAATAACCGAAAAAACATTGTTGTGTATTGGCTCTTTGAGCACTTCCAAAAGCTCATTATCATAAAAGGTTTTGTAGAATCCGCATTGATTGTAGTTTAATTTAATCCAATCGCATTTTTCATTGATTGTAGTCTTTTTACTTTTCATTAAAATCTTTTCTTCATTAGTATCTGTTTTATAATGGATAGGTATTGACCATATATGTTTATCATTATTATTTATTATTGTAAAACGTTCTTGTTCTAACTTAATTTTATCATTTTCTTTTTTGATGTATAGCATTGGGTATCCCGGTTGATCTATCCATTTTTTAACCATGTTAATGAATTCATTTTTATTTCCTTTATTAGTAAATTCACTTAATGAATTCCAAAGATCAAATCTTGTTGCATTACCATATGCATGTTTCTTTAGATAAGCGTGTAATCCTTTTCTGAACGCCTCCTTACCCAAGAAGTCTTCAATCATTAATAGAACACTACCACCTTTATTATAACTGATTTCATCAAATATACTCGCTATTTCACCAGGTGTTTTAACTTTGACGTTTATGGGATGTGTACTTACCAATGAATCTGCATTAAATGCATCATTAATTTCATCTGGATAATATTTTACCATCATGTTAAATTCTGGAAACACCTTATCTGCAATTTTATATGACATAAATGTTGCAAAACTTTCATTAAGCCATAGATCATCCCACCACTTCATTGTTACGAGATCCCCGAACCACTGATGTACCATTTCATGGCAAATTACTTCAGCAATTCTTTGCCTTGCAGAAATACTCGCATCGTTCTTATCAGCTAGCAAAGCAGTCTCTCTAAAAGTTATTGCACCCCAGTTTTCCATAGCACCTACAGAAAAATCGGGAATTCCTATTAAATCTAATTTTGGAAGTGGGAATTTAATACCAAAATATTCTTCTAACGCGCTGAGAAGTTTTTTACCGTAATCCAAAGCTAACTCAGCAAGCTTCCCATTACCTTCAGGTACTAAAACACTTAATTTTGTTTTACCAACATTTGTAGATAATCTATCAAATCTTCCAACCCCTAAATAAAGGAGATAACTAGACATCTTTGGCGTTGTATAGAATGTTGTTATTTTTCTTTTTGTGTTTTTTCCTTTTTTAGAATCTGGTTTGATAATCTTTATACTTTTTACAGGCATGTTTGATACTGCCTCTAAATCCTGATCAGATATAATTGAAACATCAAAAGTTGATTTAAATTTTGGTTCATCAAAGCAAGGAAAAGCCATTCTAGCCGCAGAAGCTTCGAATTGTGTTGTCAATAATCTTTTATTTTCATTTTTATATTTATAATTACTATAATAAAAACCATATAGAAGATTATTATTTTTACCTTCAAATTCTATATTTACAATCACTTTATCTTTTATTTTTTCAGGTAAATTTATTTTTAATAGTTCTTTTTTATTATCTACTTCGAATTTACAATCAATCCTTTTGTCTTTTTTTATAATATAAACTTTTTTTATTGATAGATCTTTTGAATTTAGAACAATAGTTTTTGTTGCAGATTTTATATTTATGGTTATATTTTCTTCACATGAAAAATCTAACGTATCAAGATTTGTATTGAAGCTAAGTTTATAATTTAGGGGTTGTACATTATCGTTAAGCTCACCTACATTCTTCATTTCCATTAAATCACTCTTCTATATAAATAAATTAAGTTTAATAAACTTTTTCTTTGATATAGCTATAAAATTTATTCTGATTTAAAATTTGATTTAAGATAATTTAAGATAATACTTTAAAATAATGGTATATTTATATATAATTTTATTAAAGCTCCAAGTGTTGCATATGACTATTAATATAGGTTTTATATCTGATGCAGTATTTCCATGGCATGTTGGAGGAGTAGAAAAAACTGAAAAAATTGAAGCAGAAGAACTTGCAAAAAATAAAAATTATAAGGTAAGCTTTATTTGCGGAAGATGGAAAGGTATGCAGAAAACTTTTAAGGATGGAAACATATATTATAATACTATAATGAAAATTGATGATTCAAAATTTTATAAAAATGGCAGACGCTCTATAATAACCTCTATTTTTTATGCAATTAACACTTTTAAAATTTTTAGATATAGATTTGATTTAGTCGAAGTAAATTTTTTTCCGATATTACATTTACCTATTGTTAGATTGTATTCTAAAATTACTGGTTGTAAACTTGTTTTAGATGTTGCTGAAGTATGGAATAAAGATTACTGGATAAATTATCTTGGCGCTTTTTTTGGGAGAATGGGATATTATTATATGAAATTTTCATTAAAAATGGCAGATGCATATATTATAAATTCATCAATAACCGCAAATGAAGCTATAAAATTAGATATAAAAAAAGATAAAATAAATATTTATTCTCCTATAATAGATGATAAAAAGATGTTAAGGATAAAAAATAGTATTAGAAAAAAAGAAAAAAGAATTATATATGCTGGAAGATTTATAAAAGAAAAAAGGCTAGATATTTTTGTTGATGTAATAAATAAATTATATCAGAAAAATAAAAATATTAAAGCAGAATTAATAGGTAGCGGTCCTGAAGAAAAAAATATTAAAACTAGGATTTATAATTTAAATCTTGAAAATGTGATACGTGTTAAAAAACCTTACAAAAATCAAAAAGATATTTTTTATGAAATCGCAAAATCTTATGTCACATTTCTCCCATCTGAACGGGAGGGATTAAGTGCATTATCAATAGAGAGTATAGCATTAAATACACCAGTTGTATTGCCAAATTATACTCCAATACCAAAAGAGGTGAAAGAAATGTGCATAGTGGAATCAGTAGAAAAACTACCTGATGTATTAAATAGAATTTTATCAGATGAAAAACCAGAAAATTATATAAAAAATAAAGAAAACTTAAAATATTTTTCAATTTCAAAAATCGACACTTTCTATAGTAAATTATTTACAGATTTAAAAATTAAAATTTAAAAGTTAAAAATAAAAGTTAAAATATTGTAGATTGCTGATTAAATAATTATTTTTAAATAAATAATAAATAAATGAAAAAATGATTTTTATGTTGATTGAATTAATTTATCCATTACTACTTTCATTTATTTTAGGAATTATACATGGAATAACACCTGATGAGCATACCTGGCCGATAACATTTAGCTATGCTATTGGAGTAGCAAATGAAAAGAAGGGTGCAGAAGCAGGTTTACTTTTCTCTTTAGGTTTTACAATACAGAGGGCACTGCTTTCAGAGGCAGTTTATTTAGCATTATTGCCTTTTCTGCTTAGCGTTTCAATTAATTCAATAATCTATATTATAGTAGGAACAGTAATGAGTATTTCTGGATTTTATGTATTAAGAAAGGGTGTGTATATACATTTCCACAAAATATCACACTGGCTTAATAATATTACTCATGAGTTTATGGGTTACACAAAAGAAAAAGCCGAATCAGAAGGTATAGAAGAACATAATATCTTTAAGGAGCACGAGGTACTTGAACCTAAATCAGTCCCTCTAAAACTTACAATTCTTCATGGTTTGATTGCGGGTTTTGGTTTTGGAGCATTCGCTTTAATATTATATACTACAATTGTTCCAGAAATGCCTAATGCTTATATTGCATGGCTACCCGGAGCATTATTTGGAATTGGAACAATGATAACTCAAATTATATTTGGATTCTTTATTGGAAGCTGGTTGAAACATAGAAAATATTCAAAAGAGCAGATTAGTTATATAAGCAAAAAAACCGCAGGTAGAATTTTAGCGTATGCGGGCATTGCATTTATAATAGCGGGTTTTGTTATTTATTTGATACCCGAGGTTGCAAATTTTGGAATAAAAACCCCTATAAACATACCAAATCTTGACGTATTGGATATTGGATTCTTCTTAGTAATAATTTCTATAGTTGTTGTTGCAATTCCTTCATACTATCTAGCGGTAAAAGAGGCACGTAATATAAAAATTAAGAATAAAAAATAATTAGAAAACATAGAGATAGAGATGGGCCTGCGGAGAATCGAACTCCGGATCTCCTCCGTGTGAAGGAGGCGTCTTACCATTCGACTACAGGCCCAGTGTATTAAATATTATTATTAAAATTAAATATAATACTATAATATTTTATTAAAGATATTATAGATTTATAAATTGAAAAAGATTATAAAAGTATTGAAAGATTTTTAACTTTATATGTTTATATAGTTATTGTGAAAGTATGAAATATTATACTAAGAGAGGGGATGATGGAAATACTATATTGCCGAACGGAAAAATAAGCAAAGATAGTAATTTAATAAATATAGTCGGGGATATTGACGAATTAAATAGCTTATTTGGACTAATTGTTAATTATATAGATGATGAATATATAAATAATATAATAAAAGGTATACAAGATAGATTTTTTAATATAGGGGCGGAGATAATAATGCAAAATTCAAAGGTTAATAAAGAAGAAGATAAAAAAAGTTTTAACTTTTCAGAACAAAACATAACAGATTTAGAGACTGTGATCGATGAAATAGGAGCAAAACTTCCAGAACTTAATAAATTTATTTTACCAGGTGGTTCTGAATCCGCAGCGTGGCTTCATTATACCAGAGCAGTTGTTAGAAGAGTTGAAAGGGATTTTGTAAAATTTTCAAAAGAACAAAATTTAAACCCAAATATATTAAAATATATCAATAGATTATCATCTTTCTTTTTTGTTGCCGCTAGATACATGAATCAAAAAGAGGGTGTTAAAGAGATCAATCCCACATATACAAGATAAATAACAAAATAAATAACAAAAATAAGTATACAAAAAGCTTTAAAAAATAGATTAGAAGAAAAATCTAAAAGTTAAAATACTCCTTGAATTTTTCGGTTGTTTCTAGTTTTTTAGTCCTCCCAGATTTTGTTGCTTTTATAAATCCTTTATCTAGAATCTCTTTTATATATTCATAGGATGAGGTTCCAAACGCTTTAACAATATTATTCTGCATTATAGGTTCATTTTTACTTATATAAGCTAGAATCCTAAGAGCGCCTCTGGATATATCTGGAGCACCCGCAAATGTGCTGACATATTTTAGATATGGCTCGCGAACTGCTAGTAGATAGCTGTTACCGAGCTTTGATATCACTAGCGCGCTATCCCTTTTGTTATAATCCTCAATCAATTCCTCAAGAATAGAAGAAACACTTCCTAAAGAGGCTATCCCTAGCGGTTTAGCGAGCTCTTCCAAGCTAAGCGCTCTGCCAGATACAAACATAGCCGCTTCTAACACTTTTTTAATCTCTTCTTTAGTTGCTGGTGCATCCACTTTAACACCTTAAATATTATTATATTATAACGGATTTTATATTATATCAATTATTTATTTAGCAGCATTATTTAAATGTATAAATATTTCTCCAAAAAATGCGTCCTGAAATATAATTATTTTTTCCTTATGTGCTAAAAATAATATAGGTATAAATAAATCAATTAATATACTCTTATTTTTGTTGCTGTTTAAGAACTCCTTAGATAGATTACTAAATGTAACCATTTTTGTTGAATCAGAATAAATGTTAATCATTTTGTAAACATTTTCCATCTTTTCATCAATATCTTCTGTTGCAATTTCCAAAACCAAAGGCTCTGGTTCTTTAGCAATTTTAATTTCTCGATCCTGTTTTATTTTTATTGCTTCTTCAAGCGCCTCCATCAATTCGAACAAGGTGATCTTTCTATTCGGCTGTATTCTTATTTTGTTTATAAGCTGCGGCACTTCTGGTACAACTCTTCCAGCTATATTATCAGATTGATCTTCAACATCAATAACCGGCTCTTCTATCAACTTAAAAGAAAGCGATTTCATATAAAGGAGAATAGATGCAGCAAGTATTATATTTGCAGGAATCCTCAAATCAAAGAATTCCATCTGCTTTATTACATTAATATAATTTTCCACGACTTTTGCAATATCAATATCCCATGGATCTATTTGGTTTGTTTCAACCAACTCTATTAATAGCTCCTTCCATGTTGCATTTTTGACAAGCTCCACTAGATTAATATCCTTATTAATATCTTTAACATTGTTATTAGTAATTGTGGATTCGATCTGCACTTCCATTAAATCAGTCTCTGGTTGCCTATTATTTATCTATACAAAAATATTTAATTATTTATTTTAAGCATGTTTAAGTAGGATTTTATGATTTTATAATTTGAATTTCATTATTCTAAATTTCATGTTTTATTATTCTAAATTTCATTATTCTATAAATTTTATAATTTTATAATTTTATAATCTACAACAATTTCATCCTCAGATCTTGAATAGGGCTTAACAACTCTATTAAATATAAATTTAACCTTATATCTGTGTTTTTTTGCATGTATTTTAATTTTATTTTTGGTTTCTTTTAAAACAGTTTCAGATTGTCCAAAAGTGTAGAGAGTAACTACGGCGCCGTTTCTTGCAACAATAAATGCATCATCAAGGAAGTTCATACTGTCTTTAGGTAAGGGCATTATTATTTTATCAGCAAAATTTCTATATTCTTTCGAAACTTTCTTTACATCTCCTAGTACTGGTTCAACATTGCTAACTTTATTTAATTTGATGTTTTTAACCATTGCATTAAAAGCATGCTTATTAAGCTCTATACTTACAACATTTGCAGATGGGTGGGCTTTTGCAATCTCTATTGAAAATGGGCCAACACCCGCAAACATTACAATAACATTCTCATTGTTTTTAACATTTTTAATTATTCTAGTACGCTCATATGATAGCCTATTTGAAAAAAAGCTCTTTCTTATATCAAATTTAAATATGCAGTTATTTTCTTTATATTCTGCTACATAGGTACGCTTACCTGCAATATACCTGAATTTCCTTGTTCTATATATTCCCGATACCGCGCTTGCTTTAGCAACAACCGTCTTGATATTTGGATGAAATTTCATTATAGCATTAGCAGCCTTTAAAATTTCCTCTTTTGCTCCTTTATTTGAATTAAGATCTCTAATGTTTATAATTGCAATATTCCCAAGAATATCGTATCTTTTACTAATTCTCTTTTCATCTTTTATGATCTCTTTAAGAGGGACCTTTTTTTCTAAAATCGAGACCTCATTAATCTCTTTGAGCTCAAACTTTATTTTCAACCGACCAAAAAGCTTTTTAATGTTATTATCAATATTTAAGATTGGAAATCCAACCATATCATTTTCGTGCAAAACTTTTCTAGTTCCATCAATAAGATTATTTTTTACCAAAATTTTTTTTACTTTTTCAGCATATATTTTGTTTATTAACAGATAATATTTTGAAATGCTCATCAGAATCCCATCTTTATAATATTTATAATATTTGTAAGGTGTTATGATGCTGCTGTATCTATCTGTTATTTAATAATAGATTAATAGATAATATTTAAAATTTTATAAAAATAAATAAATATTGTTTTATCTTTTATTAACAAATTATTTATATTTATATATTAGATTAATTAGGATTAATTAAGATTATTTTAGATAAAATAAAAAAATAAAAACCTGGAAATAAGTTTGATAATTTAAATAAAAATAAAAAATAATGTAATAAAAGCAAATAGTGAAAAAAACAAAAGATATTAATATTATTAAGAATTAAATATAAAAGACAAAAGTGGTTTTTGTGTTCTTTGTAGTTAAAGTAACTTTAGGACAAGAAGGAGTAGTTGCACGCATGTTGCAGAATAAAGCGGCAAAATCAGATCTGCCAATTTATTCAATATTAGTTATAGAAGGTTTACGTGGATATATAATAGTAGAAGCAGAGGATGAAGTTGCATGCAGGCAGTTTATAACAAAAGAGTACAACATTAAAGGAATATTAAATAAACCCTTAGGGAGTGAAGAATTAGATAAAATGATTGCATCAAAAACTTATGAACAGAATGTAGAAGTTGGTGATATTATTGAATTTACCACAGGTCCATTTAGGGGATATAAAGCTAAGGTATTAAAAGTAGATGATATTAAAAATGATATAACAGTGGAGCTTATGGATGTTGTAGTACCAATACCCGTTACAACAAAAGTAGGTACAACAAAAATAATAAGCAAAGGTAACAAAAACGAATAATTTATATTATTTATTTAAAGAATAATTAGTGTTTTAAGATTATTAAGGTTAAATATTAAGATTAAAAACAAAAGCTAATGAAAAATAAAAAATAATAAAATATAATTGATAATTGGTGTAAAAATGTCAGAAGTAACAATATCAGGTTTGGTTGAAGGAGGAAAGGCGTCAGGAGGTCCACCATTAGGTCCTGCATTGGGTCCTTTAGGTGTTAATGTTAATAATGTAATAAGTGAAATAAACAGCAAGACAAAACAGTTTGAAGGTATCAAAATACCTGTTAAAGTAATTGTTGATCCTGCTACTAAAACCTTTAGGATAGAAGTAGGGGTTCCACCTACAAGTGCGCTGATACTAAAGGAGCTAGGTGTTCAGGCGGGGGCAAAAACAAAAGATGAGGTTGTTGGAAACCTTAGCTTGGAGCAGGTAAGGAAGATTGCTAAATCAAAAGAGGCCTCATTGTATGGTAAAAGTGAGCTAGCTAGAATAAAGCAAGTGCTGGGTACATGTAAAAGCATGGGAGTAAAATGCGAGAACGAGGACCCAAAGCTCATCATAAAGAAGCTAGAGAGCGGAGAGATAAAGCTTTGATTGTGCCTAATTTTAATCCAGAGCTTAATGAGCTTTATAAGCTCATGCGCTCTCATTTTGGTTTTCTGAACTGGTGGCCGGGGGATACAAAATTTGAGATTTTTATTGGAGCGATATTAACACAGCAGACAAGCTGGAAGAACGTTGAAAAAGCGATTTTGGCATTGAAAAAAAATAACAAACTAGACCTTGAAAAAATTATAGAAACAAAGCAGGATTATCTTGAAAAACTTATAAAGCCGAGCGGCTACTACAGGCAGAAGGCAAAAAGATTGAAAGATATATGCAGTATAATTAAACTAAACTATGGAGATTTAGATTCATTATTCAAGCTTGATAAGGAGGAATTAAGGGCTGCTTTATTAAACATGAAAGGAATAGGAAAAGAGACTGCCGATTCTATAATATTGTATGCTGCTGAAAAGCCTATTTTTGTTATAGACGCGTATACAAAGCGCATAATGCATAGAATATATAATATCGATGAAAATATAAGCTATGATACATTGCAGAAATACTTTGAATATAAATTAAAAGAGGATCTAACTTTATACAAGGATATGCATGCTCAATTTGTCGAATTAGGCAAAAATTACTGCAAGAAAAAACCAGAATGTACAAACTGCCCTTTAAGAAGCATTTGCAACCATTATAGCCGTAGCTATAAGCAGGTTAAGGTTAATTAGTTAATCAAGAAAACAAGTATACTATCGGAAAATGACCGAAAAATATAAATATTTATAGTATCTAAATAATTTTGTTAATATAAGAATTTATATAAGATATATTCTATATAGACAGGTTAGTAGAGAAAGCTTTAAAAATCTTTTTTAATAAATAAAGATAACAACTCCAGATTGAATTTTTATAATATTTTATTGTTTTCAAATTTATTAAGTTTTATTATTTTTATAAATTATATGTAATATTTGAGGTGAAATATATGTCAGACAAACCACATCTGAATTTAATATTCATAGGACACGTTGACCATGGAAAGTCAACAACAGTTGGAAGGCTGCTATATGCAACAGGAGCGATAGCTCAAAGAGATATGGACAGAATGAAGGAATTAACACAGGCGTATAATAAGCCAACATTCGAATTCGCTTTTGTTATGGACAGCCTTAAGGAGGAAAGAGAGAGGGGAATTACAATAGATATAGCACACAAAGAGTTCCAAACTAAGAAGTATTACTTCACAATTATAGATGCACCAGGTCATAGGGACTTCGTAAAGAATATGATTACAGGAGCAAGCCAATCTGATGCTGCAGTACTTGTATGCAGTGTTAAAGAGGGTGTTCAAGCACAGACAAGAGAGCACGCTATTCTAGCAAACGTATTAGGAATAAGGCAGATGATTATAGGATTAAACAAGATGGATGCTGTTGATTTTTCACAGGAGAAATACAATGAAACAAAGAAGGCAGTTGAAGATCTACTTAAGAGTTTGGGTTATAAACCAGATACCATTATAGCATACGTTCCATATTCAGCATTCTCAGGTGACAACGTTGCAGAAAAATCACCAAAGATGGCATGGTACAATGGTCCAACACTGCTTGAAGCACTTGATCTCTTAAAGGTTCCAGAAAAACCAATCAACAAACCATTGAGATTACCTGTGCAGGATGTTAACACAGTCCAGGGATTTGGTACTATACCTGTAGGAAGAATTGAGACAGGTGTAATGAAACCAGGAGATCAGATAATTATAATGCCAAGCGGAGTCAAAACCGAAGTAAAGAGTATAGAAATGCACCACCAGGCACTACAGAAAGCAGAGCCCGGTGACAATATAGGATTTGCAGCAAAGGCGCTTGAAAAGAAGGATGTTAAGAGAGGAGACGTAATAGGTCCAATAAGCAATCCACCAACAGTTGCAGCCGAATTTACAGCGCAGGTTGTTATATTAAAGCACCCGAATGTAATCGCAAGGGGATACACACCAGTATTCCATATACATACAGCACAGGTCGCATGCACATTTGTAGACTTCCTTGAAAAGAAGGATCCAAAAACCGGCCAGGTTGCAGAAAAGAATCCACAAACATTGAAGACAGGAGATATTGCAATAGTAAAGCTGAAACCAACAAAGCCAGTTGTAATCGAAAAGTATAGCGACTTCCCACAGCTTGGAAGATTCGCAATAAGGGATATGGGAGAAACAATAGGCGCGGGAGTAGTTCTCGATGTAGTACCAAGACAGCAATAATAATAGAAAGGGGAATACATGACTATAGCAACAATAAAGCTTATAAGCACAAACAAGAAAGACGTTGATGAAATAACAAAGCAGATTAAATCAATCACTTCAACATTAAATGTTAAATGCAAGGGTCCAATTCCCTTGCCGACAAGGATAATAACACATACAACAAGGAAAACACCAGCGGCAGATGGAAGCCATACTTTTGAGAGATGGCAGATGAGATTTCATAAAAGACTTGTAATCATAGATGGAAACGAGCAGGCATTGAGGCAGGTCATGAGAATCCCCGTACCAGATACAGTGCAAATAGAAATAGGTTTAAGCTGATCTATTTTTCTATTTTTTTATTTACTATTTTTTATTTATTTTTAATTTTAATTGATAATAAATCTTCTTTTCTTATATTTTCCTTATATATTCTTTTTTTATAGAGATAGGAAATTAGAATAATATTAAAGCAAGATATTAATAAACCGCAAATTTAAATAAAAAGATAATAAATAATATAGCAAATAAAAAGATAAAAAAGAAAAATAAAATTATTCGCTTTTGTTTTCTTTGTTTTTCTTTTTCCTTTTCATAGCCATTGTTATTTCTTTAGGTAGCTTAAGATATGGGAAGATCTTAGAAAGAGTCATGGCGCTGACGCTTGTCTCATAGCCTACATTATTTAAAAGGCCATTAAGAAGATATGCTTCGGCTATTGGTTTCAGGCTTTTATTGCCGTTGCATGCTTCCTCTAACGCAGCTTTTGATTCAGAGCTTGCAAATCTGTTTGCAATATCATTTAATGCTGATGCACTCTTTTTCACTTTAGCTGAGGATTCAATAACTTTATCTAAAACATCTGTTTTTAACCCTATGAGAGCATAAATTTTATTATCTATAGAATACTTGATTGTGGCTAATGAGAAGGCAACTTCTTCCGGCTTTGTATCTGGATATATTCCTAGTTTTTTTATTGAGATCCAGTCTTTGTATTTTACTAAAAATTGAACATATTCATCAGGTTCATCCATATAATACCACATTTATTTTTAGTGCTTGGATTATTGTGGGTTGATTATATAGTAGCCTGATGCTTTTTCCCGTGCAACTCTTTTTATGACGCCTTTTTGAACTAATGAAGTAAGTGCATTATTTATCATCCCTTTAGGCCTATTACACTTCTTCATTATATCATCTGCAGTCTTGATTGAGGTTTCCTTTGTAGCCCCAAGCTCCTTCATCGCATTTATAACCAATTGTTCTGTTGGGTTTAAATCAACCATTTTCTCGCCTTTTTAAATTTTACACATCATTAGATTGAATTTAATTTTATTTAATTTTATTGATTAGCTTTACTTTTTACCTTTAACTTCTTTATGCTTAGGTCTGAGTACGGTATAGCCACATTTTCTACATCTAGTTGCACCAGCTTTATTTCTTGCCTTGCATCTTCTACAAATCCATATCTTTGCAATCTCTGCATCAGCTATTGGAAACTTTCCCATTTTTAAACACCTATAAAAAAAGCTTTTTACATTTTTATTTCTATTTGTTTATTTTATTTTATGCTAATGATATTTAAACCCTTCGCTTTGTTGTTCTATTATTTTTATTTATTATTATTTATTATTATAGAATATATTTAATTATATTTATATTTATATAAAATTTTATAATAGTATATTATCATACAAAATATTTATAAGAGTATTTATTAGATAAGATTAATAAATGTTGCGATTATTTTACTGAATATATTTCAGGTGATTTAATAGAGGACTTTAGGATAACCCCTTGGGAGGTAGATGGCAAAATTGATTATACAATTCTAGAAAAGAAATTTGGCATTAAAAAAATAAATCAAGAGCTCTTAGAAAGAATAAAAAAGTATACTGGAGGCGAACTTCATTTTATGCTTAGAAGGGGAATATTTTTTGCACATAGAGAGCTTAACTGGCTACTAGATGAATATGATAAGGGAAACAAATTTTATTTATATACAGGGCGAGCACCCTCGGGAGGTATGACTTTAGGTCACTTAATACCATTTTTATTATCCAAATGGCTGCAAGATAAATTTGATGTCGAACTTTATATACAAATACCAGATGAGGAGAAGTTTCTTGCCAAAAAAAATATAAAGGATATTGAGGAAATCAGAAAGATAGCTTATGATAATGTCCTTGATATTATTGCACTAGGGTTTGATCCTAAAAAGACCAAGATATTTTTAGATACAGAGTATGCATCTGTTTTATACAAACAGGCATGCAGAGTTGCGAAACATATAACATTTTCAACACTTAAAGATGCTTTTGGTATGAATAATGATTCAAATATAGGCTGGATTTTCTATACAAGTATGCAGGCAGTGCCCGCATTTCTTAAGTCTGTTGAAGAGGGGCATAATGTACCATGCCTTATTCCATTAGCTATTGACCAGGATGTGCATTTCAGGGTCGCAAGGGATGTAATAGACAAGCTCGGCTATTACAAGCCTGCTATTTTAGAGGGAAAATTCTTGCCAGGATTGAATGGAGCTTCAAAAATGTCATCAAGTGATTTAAATAGTGCTATATACTTATCTGATGATCATGAAACAGTAATTAAAAAAGTAAATAAAGCTTTAACAGGCCAGCAGGCGACAGTTGAGCTTCAGAAAAAATATGGAGGTGATCCGGAGAAATGTATGGTCTGCCAATATTATAAGTACCTGTTTGAACCCGATGATGAAAAATTAGAGAAAATTTTTGAGGCTGAAAGAAACGGAACACTCCTTGCCGGGGAGCATAAAAGGGACTTGGCAAATAGAATAAATACATTTTTAGACGAACATAAAAAGATGAGAGAAAAAATGAAATCAAGAATAGACGAATTTATTGTAAGAGCTTAAGAGATTTAAGAGATTTAAAGTGATATAAAATTATGGAAAAAAACTACAATAATGAAAAAAATGAGATAAAGAGGAAGAAGCTGCATGAATTTGGAGCAGATACTGCAAAAAGTGGAATATTATTAACTTTTGGAGAAATAATTTCGAGTATTTTAACACTTCTTCTTTTAATTTTTTTAGCTAGATTGCTCCAGCCAACAGACTTTGGAATTTACAGCATTGCAATAGCATTTGCCGCATTTTTAGGGCTTGCGGGAAATTTTGGTATTGGTACAGCTTTTAGAAAAATAATACCACAAATAGAAAAGGATAAATCAAAGATCGGTGCGGTATTAACAAATGGCTATTTTATCTCATTAACATTATCATTAATACTGCTTATAATAGGAGCATTCTCTTCAAATTTTATTGCAACTACTATATATAAAAATGAAAATTTAATCGACTTTTTAATCCTCGCTTCATTTATTCAATTCTTTACAGTTTTGTTTAATCTATCTAAAGCAGCACTTACCTCATTTAACCGAATAAAAGAGGTTATAATTGGCGATATTTTATATTCGGGTTCACAACTTCTGCTTGTTATAATTCTTGTTCTTATGGGATTTGGCATTATTGGTGCTTTGGTAGGATTTATTATTAGTTTGATTTTAGCTTCAGCTTTATACCTATTCTGGCTCTTTAGCAAAATAAAGATTAATATCAGTGGAATCAATAAGAAGGAGGTTTCAGAACTTACAAAATTCTCCGCACCTGTTATAGCATCAAACCTTGCAATCAGCGGAATACAAAACTTCTCAATACTGCTTCTTGGGGTCTTCTCTCTACCTATACTCCTTGGAAATTATAGTGCCGCCTATAGGTTATCAAGATTAATAGAAATAATAATACAAGCGCTTTCATTTATTTTATTAGGAGCATTCTCAAAAGCAGTTGTAAATAAAAATTTTACAAACAAGGTAAATAGTATTTATAACGGCAGTATTTATTATACCTTCTTGATTATTTTACCTTTAATAATTTATATAATATCAGTAATTTCACCTTTAGTAACTATCTTAATATCAAAAGTCTACTTATATGCACCGCTTTATGCACTAATAATGATGATCGGAATGACATTAGAAGTAATAAGCATATATGCTGGAAATTTACTCCTAAGCTATGGTCATTCAAAGAGTTTTATGAAATACCAACTTTTATTTGCAGCAATACAATTCATACTTTTAGTAGCATTAGTACCATTATTTAGCACTATGGGTGCAATCATAGCATTATTCGTCATTGCACCTATAATCGGTGATCTTATATATATATTTGCATTAAAGAAAAAGCTGAACATAGAACATCGTTTTGCAAAAATATTTAAAATGACAACCGCATCGGTACTGACTTTGATAATTCTCGAATTTGTTACAATAATATTAAATAATTCAAAATTCACCATTTTAACAAATCTTGCTATCTTAATTATAATATATCCGCCGATTGTTGTATTATGCAAGGGTGTAAATAAAAAAGATATAGAATTTTTAAAAGTAATCGGAGATAAAATAAAAATATTAAAACCAGTAATAAATTATTTTATGATTTACTTTGAAATTTTTTTAAGATAAGTGTAAAAATATTAAATAATGGTAAACAATATTAAAAAATATTAAAAGATGATAGAATAAACTATGGTATACGTAGGATAAAAACCCACGTATATGCACATATATAAATTTAAAATATAAATTCAAAATATTTATAAATTTAATTATATAAATTAATGATACAAATTAAGTAATCAATAACTAATATAATTAAAATAAATATAATTAAATAAATATAATTAAAATAAAAATTATGTTGTTTATGCCCGGGTAGCTCAGTGGCAGAGCGCCTGTCTTGTAAGCTTAGAAGTTTAATTAAGAATCAGGAAAACAGGAGGTCGAGGGTTCAATCCCCTCTCCGGGCTTTTTACTAATCCGTATTTATATATCTATATTTATGTATCTAATTATAAATTTATAAAACCTATAAAATATATAAAACATATAAATTAGGATATTAAAAATTATAAAAATAATCAAAGAAGTTTTAAATTCCTCTGTGCCATGTCACACCTTCTTTTGTATCCTCCAAGATAACTTTATATTTATCCTTGAGCAGTTTCCTTATCTTATCTGCTTTCTCAAAATCTTTTGCTTTCCTTGCTTCTTCGCGCTCTTTTACCAATTTTTCTATTTCATCGCTTAGATTTTCCTTTACTAAATGTTCATCAAACTTCAATCCCAATATTTTGTCGAATTCAAGCATTATGTTTATAGCTTCTTCTGCCTCTTCACTAGCTAAACTGCCATCTGAAATTTTTATATTGGTTTCTTTTATTAATTTGTGCATAGCAGCCATCGCATTAGGCATATCTAGATTATTATTTACATGATCAAAAAATTCATTTTTAATTTCTATTAGCATTTTAATAAATTCCTTCGATTTTGCCAAGCCATTATTTTTTTCCTTTATAGAGCTAAGTTTATCTAAAAATGAATATATACCCTCAAGAGTATTCTTTGTATTTGAAAGTGCTTCAAAGGTAAAATTTATCCCCTCTCTATAATTTCCTGATATTATAAACATTCTGAATACAATTGGATTATACCCTCTCTTTTCCAAATCTTCTATAGTGTATATATTCTTTAATGATTTTGACATCTTTGTATTATTTACAGTCAAGAATCCAACATGGAACCAATAATTTACAAACTTCTTATTTGTTGCAGATTCTGACTGTGCTATTTCATTTGTATGATGAATAGGTATATGATCAATACCACCACAATGGATGTCAAAATGCTCACCTAAATGCTTCATGCTTATTGCACTGCACTCTATATGCCATCCAGGAAATCCCCTTCCAAATTCTGAATCCCATACCATCTCTTTTTCATCGCTCTTTATAAACCTCCATACTGCAAAATCAGTTATATTTTTTATACCTTCAATACGCTCAACCCTTGCACCCGCTTTGAGATGTTGGTTGAGTTCTTCAAAAGTCATCCCCATAAGCTTGCCGTATTCCTTGAATTTAGATGTATCAAAATAAACCCCGTCCTTAAGTGTGTATAGATAACCTTTTTTATTTAAAATATCTATAAGTTTTAATATTTCAGGAACCGCATTAGAAGCACGTTCTATAACATCTGGGAATATTATATTTAATTTTTTAAGATTCTCAAAAAAAATTGTAGAGTAGAAATCAGTTATTTCTTTCATTGTTTTATTCTCTTCTTTTGCTTCTGAACGCACTTTATCCTCTCCGATTTCCTGATCGCCCCTTATATGGCCAACATCTGTTATATTCATAACATGCTTTACTTTATAATTATTGTATATTAAAGTACGCTTCAATAGATCTTCATCAATATATGCTTTCATGTTGCCTATATGTGGATAAAAATAAACGGTTGGACCACATGTATACATACCTACAAATTTATCCGTTATCGGCTTAAAGCGCTCTATCTTTTTTGTAAGAGTATTATATAATCGCATAGATACCAGCTCAACCACTTATCTTTATTTTATTTTTATATTTTTATTTTTATATTTTATTTTTATTGTACTTTTATTATTTTTATTATTTAATTTTTATTATCTACGAATTTAGATTTATAACTCTACAAAAAGTTATTAATCTTTTCCCTAGATAAAATTATAACTATTTTGCATATTTTTATAATTTATATTTTAATTTATATTTTATTTATAATTTATAGTTTAATCAAGTTTAATTGAAAATTATTTGTATAATTAAATTATAATTAACAAATATATTATTTATTGTATCATTTTATATATTATGTTTTAAACTTTGATATAAATAGCTTTAATATGAATAATATGAATGAATAATATAAATATTAAAAATAAGCTATATCTATTTAATAGACCCTAAGTGAGAGATATGAAAATTTTGCAAATAGATGTGAATAGTATAGAATTTCAACCAATTGAACCAGAACTTAATACTTATGAGATTATAAAAGATGAAGAAAAGAAAAAAAAGATAGTTAAGGATGCACTGGCACTTCTTGTTAGTATAGAAAAAGATGACACAGAGAAAATGGGCAGCCTTGCAATTAAAGAGGCGCTCGAATCTGCAAAACATCTCGGCAAAAAAATTATTGTAATTTATCCATTCGCACATATAAGTAATAATTTGGAAGAACCTGATAGGGCAATGAAACTGATAAAATATTTATATAATGAAGCAAAGAAATCTGATTTAGAAATTATCAGTGCCCCCTTCGGTTGGAATAAATCTTTAAAAATTGATATTAAAGGACACCCACTTGCAGAAACATTAAGAAGCTATACACCAGAAGGTGAAGAAAAAGGGGATACAAAAAGGGTTTCAAACATCAATGAGATAAAAGCGAAACGTGAAAAAGAAAAAAGAGTAGATTTATCGTTGGTAAAGAAGAGTGAATTTATAGGATTACCTGAAACAGATCATAGGGTAATAGGAGAGAGATTAGATTTATTTAGTTTTCAAGGTGTTTCACCAGCTATGGTCTACTGGCATCCGAATGGCTGGACGCTATACAGTGAATTAAAGAGGTATATGCAGAGCAAACTTCAGGAATATGGTTATAAAGAGATATCAACACCAGTCCTAGCTAATGTTGCATTATGGCATGTAAGCGGACATATAGACCACTATAGAGATAATATGTTCTTAGTTAAAACTGATGAAGAGGAATTGGGAATGAAGCCAATGAATTGCCCATCAACTATATTAATATATAAAACGAAAAGATGGAGTTATAAGGATTTACCACTGAGGCTTTCTATTAATGATTGGGTGTATAGAAGAGAGCCGAGCGGCGCTCTAAGTGGTTTATTTAGGGCACAACAATTTGCACAGGATGATGCGCATATCTTCCTTGCTGAGAATGATATAGAAAAGGAGATAACACAGCTATTAAAATTATTTAATGAAGTATATACACAATTTGGATTTGTATACAATGCAAAATTGTCAACAATGCCAGATAGCCACCTGGGTGATGAAAAACTTTGGGAGAATGCAACAAATTCGTTAAAGCATGCACTTGAAGTAAATAAAATTAAATATATAATTAAAGAAAAAGAGGGAGCTTTCTATGGACCTAAGATAGACTTCGATGTTAAGGATTCTCTAGGTAGGGATTGGCAACTTGGAACAATACAGCTTGATTATCAGCTTCCAAATAGATTCGAGCTTAAATATACAGGAAGTGATGGTGAAGAGCATACGCCTGTTGTTATACATAGGGCGATATTCGGAAGCTATGAAAGATTTATAGGTGTATTAATAGAGCACTACAAAGGAAAATTCCCAACTTGGATAGCGCCTATACAAGCTAAGATTATAGCAATATCCGAACAGGCAAATAATTATGCAAACGAAGTATATGAGCACTTCAGAAAAGAGGGCATTAGAGCTGAGTTGGATATTTCAGACAAGACGCTAGATTATAAAATAAGAGAGGCACAATTGAAGTTGATACCGTATATGATTATAGTAGGAAAAAAGGAGGCTGAGAATAGAACAGTATCAGTGAGAATTTTAAGCGGAAAACAAAAACAGGGCTTAAATGAAGATGCATTTATATCAGACTTAAAAAAAGAGATAAACGAGAGAAAGAACACGCAAATAATTTTATAATATAAATTAAATTATAAATTTAATATAAATTAATTTAATATAAATTAAAAAATAGAAAATAATAGAAAAAATATAAATAAAAACAAATAAAAAAAACAAATAAAAGGATTATTCTATTTTTATTTCTTTTCTGTTTGTTTTTGATTTCTGTACATTGATTTGCAATACTCCATCTTTATAAGTTGCCTTCACTGTAGATGGATCAATCTTTTCTGGCATGTTTAATATTCTGTGATATCCATACATACTCCTCTCTTTTCTATAGTAGCCTTCTTTTTCTTCTTCCTTCTCTTCTGTGTTTTTTGCAGTTATCTCTATCGCATCATCAGATACATTCAATTTTATTTTATCCTTTTCGATTCCTGGTAAATCTACTTTCACTCTAAATGAATCTTTAAGGTCTATTATATCTACATGTGGAAAACTTGGATAAAAATTCCTGAATGCACTTGCTGGTAGTATATGGGGCATGTTGAATAATTCATCCATCTCCCTCATATAGTGATCAAAGAGCCTAGACATGCCAGACCATTCTGGGAAGAACTCATCACCGAAATATGGCATTATGCTTTTATCTTGCTTATTTCTCCTTTTTTTATTATTTTCATCTCTTTCCATATTTATCACCTGTCAAATTTTTTTTGACATTTCAACTAATATTAATAAAAAACGAAAAATATTTAAATCTTTTTGAACATAAATAGTAAACATGGTAAAAATAGAAATTAACACTGTAGAAAAGCCAATGAAAAAACAAGAAGAAGATATCCTGAAATGGTTCTGCTTAGAGCTAGGACTATCCAGCAAAGATGATGAAGAGGGAATTGAAACTGAAATTTTAAAAAAGTTTATAATTGCAGCATATAAAAATGAAGGTATAACAAGCTTAAAGCTTAAAGAGATGCTTAATTATCCGCTTGCAAGGAGCACTATAATCTATCATTTAAATAGATTAATCAATGCGGGTTTGATAGTAAAAAAAGGCAGATATTACTTCTTAAGAGGTATGATTATGTCAAGGACGATTGAAGAACTGGAATATGACTTAGATAGAGAATTCAAAAGAATGATTGAAGCGGCAGAGCTACTTGATAAGATTATGAGTAAAAAGATCAAATCAAAAAATCTATGAGAATCTACAATAAAAATAAATAAAAAAATAAATAAAAATAAATAAAAATATAATTAATAATTAGGGTGAAGTTATGTTTGAAAATAATAAAAATGAGATAGATGACTCAAAAAATAAGGAAAACATAAATAACAATAATAAAGAAAATAAAAATAATAATAAATCAGAAAAAAAAGAAAAAAGTGAAGAAAAGCAGAATCAAACAACCGAACCAGAAAATAAAGTAAAAGGAAATGAGAACAAAGAAGAAAACAAAACCCAAGAGGATCAAGAAAAGAATTGCAAGGAAAGAATACTGCAATTAACTGCAGAATTTGATAATTATAAAAAGAGGATAAGCAAAGATTTATTAATGGCAAAGCAAACTGGAAAAGCAGACCTTATGAAGGAACTACTTTTAGTGCTTGATGAATTTGAGTTAGCTTTAATTGCAATAAAAAAATCAAATGATGAAAACACAGCAAAAGGTATAGAATTAATATACTCGAATTTATTAGATATATTGAAAAAGAATGGATTAACAGAGATTAAAACTGATGGAATTTACAATCCCTATTTACATGAAATTATATTAGTACAAGAGGATAATACAAAAAAGGACGGCACAATAATAAGTGTAATTAAAAAAGGTTATATGCTAAATGATATTCTCTTAAGAGCAGCATCAGTCATAATAGCAAAGAATAGCAGCGATCTAAAAAGCAATGATACAAAGAACAATGAAAACAATAAAAATAATGAAGATAATAATGAAAAAATTGAAGATAACAAAAAAGAAAATAAAAAATAAAATAAATAAAATAAATAGTAATTAAAATTTTAATAAAATTTAAAATAATTAAATAATTCTAAATGATATTTAAATAATATTTAAAAATATTTTAGAGTGATGAAAATGAAAATAATAGGTATAGATCTTGGAACTTCAAATTCTGCTGCCGCAGTGCTTGAAGGTGGCAGACCTACAATAATACCCAGCAGTGAGGGTATAACTTTATATGGGAAGGCATTCCCTAGCTATGTAGCATTTACAAAAGATGGCCAAAGGCTGGTTGGAGAACCTGCAAGAAGACAAGCAGTTGCAAATCCAGAAGGAACTGTAACCGCATTCAAAAGAAAGATGGGAACCGACTATAAATACAATATATATGGAAAGAGCTACACACCACAAGAGCTTTCTGCAATTTTATTGCAAAAGATTAAGAAAGATGCAGAGGCGTTCTTGGGAGAGGAGGTTAAAAAAGCAGTTATTACAGTACCCGCATACTTTGATGATAACCAAAGACAGGCTACAAAAGATGCTGGAGAGATTGCAGGCTTAGAGGTAGTACGACTTGTAAATGAGCCTACCGCAGCAGCACTTGCTTATGGTCTTGACAAATCAGAAAAAGAGATGAAAATATTAGTATATGATTTTGGTGGAGGAACGCTCGATGTAACAATAATGGAGTTTGGAAAGGGTGTCTTTGAGGTAAAAGCTACAAGTGGAGATACACAGCTTGGAGGCACTGATATGGATAAAGCAATAGTCGACTTTTTAGTGAATGAAATAAAAAGCAAATACAATATTGATATAACAAAAGATATACAGGCAATGCAAAGGTTAAGAGAAGCTGCTGAAAAAGCTAAAATCGAGCTTTCAACAACACTCAATACAGATATTAATCTACCTTTCTTATCAAAAGATGCATCAAACAATCCATTTAACTTTACATATACACTTTCCAGAGCCAAGCTTGAGAGCCTTGTCTTGCCTATTGTGGAAAGAACGACAAAGCCAATAACACAAGCATTGAAGGATGCCAAGCTTGAAGCAACAGATCTAGACAAGATTATTCTCGTTGGTGGACCAACAAGGATGCCTATAGTTCAGAGATATGTTGAGCAGTTATTCGGAAAGAAGGTTGAAAGGGGTGTCGATCCAATGGAGTGCGTTGCACTTGGAGCAGCAATACAAGGTGGTGTCTTAACAGGAGAGGTTAAGGATATCTTATTGCTTGATGTAACCCCATTATCACTTGGAATTGAAACCTTAGGTGGCATCACAACAAAATTAATCGAAAGAAATACAACAATACCTGTAAAGAAATCAGAGGTGTTTACAACAGCGGCAGATTTTCAAACAGATGTTGATATACATGTGGTACAAGGAGAAAGAACAATGGCAAAAGATAATGTTGATTTAGGTAGATTTACATTAAAGGGAATACCACCTGCAAGAAGGGGAGTACCACAAATAGAGGTAACTTTTGATATTGACTCAAATGGTATATTACATGTAACTGCAAAGGATAAAGCAACAGGAAAAGCACAGAGTATGGACATTGTTGCACCACATAAAATGAATAAAGAGGATATTGAAAAGAAAATGGAGGAAGCAAAGAAATATGAAGAGCAGGATAAGATATTAAGAGAACAAGTAGAACTTAAAAATACGGCTGAATCTCTGATTTATACAACTGAAAAAACATTAGAGGATTATAAGGACAAAATTCCAAAAGAGGTTAGTGATAAAGTTAATACAGCAAAGGAAGAACTTAAAGATGTACTTAATAAAGAAGATTATGAAGGTATAAAAATAAAGATGGATGCATTGAAGAATGCACTTGAGGACATTGGAGCAAGCATGTATAAAGGTACATCTGGAGAGGAAGCAGGACCTGGTCCAAATAGCAATGAAGGCCCGAAGGATGAAAAAGGCGGTGCATCAGATGCAGATTTCAAAGTCGAAAAGTAAAAATAAATAATTATAAAAGGAATAATAATGACAAAAGACTATTATGAAATTTTGGGCGTCAGTAGAAATGCAAGCTTAGATGAAATAAAGCAGAAATATAGAGAGCTGGCGCTCAAATACCACCCAGATAGAAATAAGGATAAAAACGCAGAAGAAAAATTCAAAGAGATTAATGAGGCATATGCGGTTTTGAGTGATCCTGAAAAAAGAGCACAGTATGATAGATATGGTCCTGAAAATTTCAACCAGCACTTCAGTGAAGAGGATATATTTAGAGGATTTGATATCAATGATATATTTCAGAATTTTGGCTTTGATAACTTTGAGACAGGAGATATTTTTGATGTATTTGGGTTTGGACAAAATAGGAATCAACGAACAAGGAATGTTGATGTAGGAAATGATTTGCTTACTAAAGTCTCAGTTTCGCTTGAGGAAGCAGCATCTGGAGTTGAAAAAACAATACGTATAAAGCATGTTAAAAAATGTGATAGGTGCAATGGTACTGGAGCTGAGCCAGGAAGCAAAATAATAACCTGCGATAGATGCAACGGCACCGGACAGATAAAAACAACAAGAAGAACACCATTCGGAATAATGCAGACAATACAGATCTGCCCAAAATGTGGAGGAAGTGGAAAAACTTTTGAAAAGTTATGCAAAGTATGTAATGGAAGTGGAAAGATCACAGAATATGATAAAATTGTTGTAAAAGTGCCAAAAGGAGTTGATAATGGAACTAGATTAAGGCTTAAAGGTATGGGAGATTACGGCAAGGATCGTGTTGGCGATCTCTATGTTGATATTGAAGTAACGCCGCATAAAATATTCAAAAGGAATGGAGATGATCTTTATATAGATGTAAGCATTCCATTCTACACCGCAATATTAGGTGGGACCATAAAAGTAAAAACTCTTGATAATGAAGAAAGTATAACAGTACCTGCAGGTACTCAGACAGGTGATACTTTAATATTAAAAGGTAAAGGAATGCCACACTTTAATAGTAGTTATGTAGGAAACGAAATAATTAATATAAATGTTGAAATTCCAAAGCATATTAATCAAGAGCAAAAAGCACTTATAGAAAAATTTAAAGAGTTAGATTCTAAAAAAGAAGATAAAAAAAAGGGATTCTTTAGCCTCTTTTAGTTTATATTTAGTTTATATAGTTTATATATTTAGTTTATATAGTTTATAATTTCTATATAAATTTAAAATGAAAATTTAAAATTTTTTACTATCTACCATATTAAAATATTAATAAAATATTGAAGAAAATTTATCTGTATTGCTTATTTATCTATTATTTCAATCTTATTGTATCTAAATTCATTGGTGCTCTTGCATCTATATGATAAGAGCGGCTTATTGATCTTGCAAAATCCTCACAACTATGTTCTTCACCATGCATAGTAAAGACCTCTTTTGGCTTTGGCGATATATCCTGAACAAAATTCATAAGTTGCCTTCTATCGCTATGACCTGAGAAGCCCTCAACAGTTTTTATTTTTAATTTTATTTTTAATGGTACTAAATGCCCCTCATCATCGGGAAGCGCAACTTCGCTTAAACCATTCTGAAGTCTTTTACCAAGCGAATTTGAACTGTTGTATCCAACAAAAATTAAAGTGTTGTTTTCTACTTCTGCCATATTTCTGAAATAGTCAACGCTGGCACCACCGTTCAACATACCACCACTTGCGAGTATTACTGCTGGACCTTTTTCAAAAACCTCATCTCGCTCACCCTTTACAACTTCAAATATTTCACTTTCGAATGGCGATCTATTGCTCAATATTCTATTTTTAATATTTTCCTTTAAATATTCAGGATAAGCGGTATGTATTGCGCTTGCTTCTAGGATCATACCATCTAAATATATAGGAACATCAATTTTGTTCTTTTCATTTCCAAAATAATTTTCTAAGACTAACATTATCTCCTGACTTCTTCCAACGGCAAATAAAGGAATTAAAACTTTTCCTTTATTATTTATTGTTGTTTTTATTTCATTTATTAATGCACTTTCTGCTTCATATCTGTTTTGAGTGACATTGTTTGCAGCACCATAGGTGCTCTCAATAAATAGAGTATCAATTCTTGGATATTTTGTTTCTGCAGAATCAAATAATCTTGTAAATCCATATTTCATATCACCGGTATGAACTACATTATATAATCCTTCTCCTATGTGAAGATGAACAGTTGCACTACCTAAAATATGGCCTGCATTATGATATGTAAGTTTTATTTCATTGGTTATATTTGTTACCTCATTATATTCACGAGTCACCATATGCATTAGCATCTTTCTAATATCTTTTTCATCGTAAAGTAGTGTACCACCATTCCTCTGCACAAGCTTCACATAATCATTTAATAGTAATGCCGCAAGATCCTTTGTTGGGGGCGTGCAGTAAACGGGGCCATCATAACCATATTTGAATAAATAGGGAACAAAACCTATATGATCCATATGTGCATGGGTTAGCACAACCGCATCAATATCATTTATAGAGATATTTGCGCTATCAAGATATGGAAATGCCTTATTTTCATCAGAATTAAGGTTGGCGTCAACACCTCTTACTGAAGGTTCTGGACTTAGCCCACAATCTATTATTATCTTTGAATGCGGCGTCTCCATCAAAAGGCTGCTTCTACCAACTTCTTGAAAACCACCAAGAGCTGTCGCCTTCAGCCACTCGCTTTTTGCTACTACTTTATTGATGTTCTTGCCAACACCAAGCAGGAACTTCTTCCTAAAAGCGCTCTCGTTAAAGTAAAGCTGGCGCACGCTGGGTATAATTGTACTCTCTATTGTTGGGGTCCTTAATACCTTTGGAATCCAACTAGTTTGCATTATTATAGCTTTAAGCGTACTGCCCTCTTTTCCAATAACCAGACCTGGCTTCATAGCATCTATATAAACTTCGCTAAAATCAGGTATAAACCTTATATTATTAACACCAGCTTCAGGGGGTATTAACTGCTTTATTATCTCCAAAGCCTTTTCAGGATCTAGCAGGGCTGACGGCTCGCTTCTTACAATAAACTTCTTTTTGAATGATGCAGCAATATTCTTAATAACACTATCATCTTCATAAACCGCTTTTATATTTTTAACATATATAACTATATCAGGGCCTTCAAACTCTATTTTTGTAACCTCCACTTTTTGAGGTAACATAGACAATACTTTTTTAAAGAACTCCTCATGATACTGCTTTTCCGAATTATCTTTCTTCTCTTCTATCAAGAAATCACTCATTAAAGTTTCATCAATTTTAAATATATGTTGAATGTTAAATCAAAAACCATATTGGCTTATTTTTAGCATTTATTTTGATTTACTTTTAATTTATATAACAAATCTAAAAAAGAAAAATAATATTATAAAATAATTATAAAATGATAACAAAATGATAAAAATTGTAAATTACTAATTAATCAAAATATACAACCAAAATATAAATACTAGCCACTGATAATATTGTAAAATAATAAAATAATATATAAATGTCAAATATTATGTAAATATTAAAACATTAAATATCAATAGATAACATTAATTAAAAAAATAATTATAGATAAATAACAAAAACAATAAGAAAAAATAATAAAAGATTGATATTTCTTTTTTTACTAAATTGATTCAAGTTAATTTAATTAATTATTTTAAGGGTAAAAATTTCTCTACATCCTTCCCCGTATATTCAGTATATCCTGATTTTGTAATAGACGCTAAAATTATTCCATCACCGGTTGCTGAATCTCTCCTCATTGCAATAGTTAGAGCTTTAGCTGCTATCTTCAGACCATCTTTTATTGTCATATTTTTATCATAATGATCTTCTATGTAACCTAATGCTAAGGATTCACCACTACCTATTGAAACAAATTTAGATTCCTGTGTATAACCACCGACTGGGTCCATTGAAAAGAGCTGGCTTTCTGTATCATCTATGCCCCCTATTATTAAACCAACATAAAATGGATACATTCTATTTTCCTGCATTAGCATAGAAAGCATTGAAGCAGCAGATCTTGGAGATAAAGGTTTTCCTTCGTTCATTTTATATATTTCGTTTTGAGCTTTGAGTATCCTAATAAGCTCTTGAGCATCACCTAAACCGCCAGCAATTGTCATTGCTAAATTATTGTCAATCTTCCACACCTTTCGCGTCTCTGAGCTTGCAATAAAAGTGCCCTCTGTTGCGCGCTTGTCTGCAGCCATAACAACGCCATCAGAGCAGATTATTCCAATAGTTGTTGTACCTTTCCTTAACTTCTCATAATCTTTGATATCAAATTCCATAAAGTCCACCTCACAAAAAACAAATATAATAAAAATTAATAATAAAAATATTAAATATTATTATAGATCAAACAAAATTCAAAATAATAAAATAAAAATAAGATTAATTATCTTTTTACATATATTTATATAAGCTTTTCGTTCTCTTTTACTTAATTTCTCAGAAGATATTAAAGAATGATATTGTTTTCGTTACCTTTATTGTCAACAAGTTCCCCATATGCGAATGTTCTATATACCTTGGTAATTTTTACCTTATATATATTTCCAATTCTAGTTTTAGCATTCTTAATAAATATTACAAAATTTCCTATACGTCCTATTCCATCATCCCGTGCATCCTTTGCATCAACCTTTATTTCATAGGTTCCCCCGAGTTCTATATCTTCCATATCACCACCTTTACCATAAATAAACATAATAAACATAAATAATAATATCAAATAAATAATAAATAAATTAAATAATAAATTAATATAACAAATGAATTAAAGTAATAAAAATAAATAATAAATTAATATAATAAATTAATTGATAATAATTTACAGGTTCTTACAGGTTCTACAGATCATTAAAAACAAAATAAACAATAAACAATTTTACAATTTTATTTTTTTATTTTTTTATTAAAACCTTAAAGCAAATCCTAATTTCACTTAACACTTATTATTTTAAAGATAGCTTTTTAAATATACCTTAAAATTTTTGTTTAGTTAAGTAAGTAACGAACTTACAAAAAGAATTAAAAATGTTTTTAAAAATTTCAGGAATTTTATCTTCAAAATAGACTGTTTATCGAAATCTGATTTTTCTGTTTTTTTATTTTTTTATTTTTTAATGTTTGAAAATAATAAAATATAGAATTACTATTGTTATAATTGTAATAATTAAAGTAATTATAAATGCAAACACTTTATTTTTATTTAATAATTCTTCTTGTATTAGTGCGTTATCTTTAGATTTATTTAGCAAAGATAATGCAAAAGATAAATTTTTTGATGATATATTCTCTGCTTCTTTGATATATTTATATGAGCTCGTTAAATTAGGATAGAATATTATATATGCGCTATTATTAACCTCATTAATAATCGAAAGTGTATTTTTTAAACTGCTGTTAAAAATATTATTTGAAGTAGTATTTGATAAACTATTTGTATTGTTTGCAGTATTATTTGTAGTGTTAATAGAGATATTTTGATAATTTAATAAAATAGAGGAAATGAAAAAAATAAAAAGAACAGACAGAGCAATCAAGCCCGCTGTCTTATTAATTTCAAGCATGGGCTACACGCAAGCTCAGAGATTTACATTGATGTTGAGCTTGTCCTTAAGCTCTCTATACCTGTTCCTTATTGTAACTTCAGTAACTCCAGCTACATCGGCAACCTCTTTTTGAGTTCTGCGCTCGCCGGTCATAGCACTAGCTATATAAACGGCTGCGGCACTCACTCCTGTTGGGCTTCTGCCAGATACCAAGCCTTTTTTCATAGCCTCCTTAAGGAGCGCATATGATTTCTCCTGAGCCTCATTGCTCAGCTTCAAGGCGTTAACATACCTAGGCACGTATGCTTGAGGGTCTGTCAATGGTATTTTCAGGTTCAATACATGGCTTATTATCCTGTAAGCCCTTCCTATTTCCTTCTTTGGCATACCTGATATATTTGCAATCTCATCCAGGGTTCTTGGCATACCTGCTTCACGGCATGCAGCATATATTACCGCTTGAACAACAGTCTCAATCGGTCTACCCCTAATAAGGTTATTCTGAACGCACTTCCTGTATAAGAGAGCTGCATTTTCCCTTATGTTTTCTGGCAGACCAAGATAGCTTGCAACCCTGTTCAACTCAGGCAATGCAATCAAATAGTTTCTCTCACTGGAGCTTGCTATACTCGCCCTCTTGTGCCACTTCCTCATTCTGTATAGCTGCGCCTGCCTCTTTGATGGTATTTTAACTCCTCTTATATCTTTATTATAAAGGTCAATTTCAGTAACAAGACCTTTATTTGATTTTGTATACTTCATTGGCGCACCCGTCCTCGCCCTTGAATTTCTTTGATCTGTATCAAAAGCCCTCCATTCTGGACCCTGATCGCTGATATTTTCTTCTATAATCAAACCACAATTATTGCATACAAGCTCTCCACGCTCGCTGTCAAATATCAAATCAGTACTTCCGCAGCTAGGACATACAGTTACCCTCTCTGCACCTTTAACATCATGATGGGGGGCATATGGCTGATTATATACCTCTGCCTTTTCTTCCTCCTTCTCAGCAGAACGATTAGCATTAATCGGCTCTATACTCAGCTTTTTATCTTTAACAACAATTCTCTTGGCTTCCTCCTCAAGAGTTTTTTTGTTTATTACTTTCTTTTTCATTTTAGATTTTTTACTTTTATTTGACATAGTATCACCTAAAATTAAGCATTAAAATAGTAATATTATTATCTTGGAAATTTTGGACAAACATCAAAAAATCTTTAAATCTTTCTAAAAATAGCTAATAATATACTGTACAATAAGATATTTAAATCTTTCGTTTTCCTTTAACTGTATGAAAAACATACTTATATAAACTTTTTGTATTCTAAAACTGCAAATCTTATACTTTTTATACTGATGATTAAAGCATAGGAATAGAAATTTAAATAATTATAAAATCTAAAAATTATATAAAGATAATAACTATTACACAGTACATTAATCTGCTATTCTAATTATTAATAAAGAAAAAATTGGATGAAAACATAGATATATATTTATTAAACATAAAATATAAATATGAGTAATTAAAGATAAATTATAAATATAAAATAAAAGATAAAATAAAAAGAATAAATATATTTAATTAATAAATAATAATTTTAATTAATAGATAAATTAATAGATAAAATAAATAAAAAATAAATAAAAATATACATAGGATGCGATATGTTTGGCAAAAAATTAAACCTAAGCTTTACTGGCAGCGAAACCACTCTATTAAAAGCGCCTAGTATAGTTACAAAAGTATTTAGATTGCCGAATTTATATATGATTGCAACTGACAAACACTTGTATAATATAGGTTTCTTTAAAACACATCGAATACCTTATTTAGGAATACAGAATATGGAGATTAAAAAGAATAGACTTTATTATCTTTTACTAATAAAACCTGCTAAAAAGAATAAGGTAATTAAATTTAGATCAAATAAAAAAGAGGTATTTGCATTATTTAATATTATAAGCAATAATTTAATGCCACAAAGAGGCGCAAAAAATTTTAATATAAATAACAGCTTTATAAGCAAAAACGTTGATGGTAAAGATATAATTACTAATAAAAATAATATTAATAAAGATAATACAAAAAATAGTTTGATGAGAGGTGCTTCTGCTAATTCTACACAAAAGATAAATGGAAGAATTCTTGAGAATAATACTTTTTTAGATTATACAAATCCTAGATTGCAGAGTGATTTATTACAAAAATATAAGCTATTCAAAAATAATAGTTATGTATCTATTTATGCTATATATAGTGATATAATAAAAAATAGGAAGTTATCTAAAAAAATATCATCTTACTTATTTTCTATACGGTCAATAATATATCAGCTTCATGATAAAAGTATACAAGAATTTAGGAATATAAATGATAGGCTAATGAAGGAAATTGAGAATTTAAAAGCAGTGGATTATAATAAAATAATGAATTTATCAAATTTAATAGAAGTGATAAAAAATAGGAGATTTAATATTAACACTTTACTAAGTTCAAAAGTATACATTAAAAAAATCAATAATTTAAAGAGTATATTAAATAAACAATCTAAAAAATATATAAATGTTAGAAATAGTAATAAGTTTATTTTTAGAACCGCTCCTTATTTTAATATTCATAGTTTAGATCTATTAATTTTTAATACTAAAAAAGAAATTAGACAAGAAGACAATAAACCAGATAATATAGAAATAAATAATAAAATAAAACAAAGTAGTTATTTATATAACATGCATATTTTCAATGTAAGAAGGATAAGGGAAAATGTAAAAAGGATTGATTTATTTAATAATTTAGAACCTGCAAATAATATAGAGGAGCCAATAGGCGCAGATAATCTTTGGTTTAAAATAAAATAATTATATTTTAGAATATTATATTTAGAATATTAACATACTTGAAATATAACTTGAAATATGAAATCTAATTAAATTTATTTTTGTTATATATTTTTATTATTAATATTATTTTTTATTTTATTCATTTATTTTTATTTTATTTATTATTTTAAATCTTCATCTTAAATATTTTAAAAGTATTATTTTTGTTATTGTTTTGTTGTTTAAACAAATGATATTCATGGAAATTACAGATTTAATAGGAAAAGTTCCTAACGAAATAATTGAATCCCTACAGAGTAGAGAGATAAAATATTTTACACCACCACAGGAATCTGCAATAGCAAATGGGCTGCTTGACGGTAAAAATATTATTGTTTCTGCGCCTACTGCAAGTGGCAAAACATTAATAGCGGAAATAGCTGCTATAAATACAATAATAAGAACTGGTAAAAAAGCGGTATATATTGCACCTATGCGTGCACTTGTGCTTGAAAAATATGAGGAATTCAAAAAAACTTATCCTTATATTAGATCTATAGTATCCATAGGGGATTTTGATACCATAGATCCAACATTAAAGGATTATGACCTGCTTTTTGTTTCTACTGAAAAATTTGATAGTTTAATAAGACATAAAATTGACTGGATAGAAGATATAGGCTGTGTAATATTTGATGAAGTACATATGCTGGATGATGCTAATAGAGGTCCAACATTGGAGGTTTTAATTACTAAATTGAAAAAGATACCAAATATACAGATTATTGCATTAAGTGCCACAATTGGCAATGCTGAAGAACTATCAGATTGGCTAAATGCATCTCTAATCTCAAGTGATTATAGGCCGATAGAATTGAAAAAGGGAGTTATATACAAGAATAAATTTTATTATAAATCAAATTCAAACAAAGAGGTTATTGAAGAACTTTTAGGAAATTCAGATGTTCCAGAATTTTTAATAACCGAAGACACTTTAAATAAGAACAAACAGATAATAATATTTTATGCAACAAAAAGAAATGCTGAAGCAGGCGCACAAAGAATAGCAAAGCTTATTTCAGAAAGATTGAAAAATGAAGAAATAGAAAAACTTGACAAAATCAGTAAAAAAATTTTAGATGTAATTGACAAACCTACTGAACAATGTATTAAACTCTCAAATTTGGTTAAGAATGGTGTTGCTTTTCATCATGCTGGATTAACGAATGAGCAAAGAAAGATTGTAGAAGATAACTTCAAGGAAAACTTAATAAAAGTTATCTGCGCAACAACCACTCTTGGTTATGGTGTTAATTTCCCAGCGCACACTGTTTTAGTAAGAGACTTAAGTAGGTATAATTCATATTATAGCGAAGGGCTAAGTGTTAATGAAGTACTACAACTTTTTGGCAGAGCAGGTAGGCCAAAATATGACAAAGAGGGAAGGGCGGCAGTTATAGCAAGCACAAAAGAAAAAAAGAATGAATTATTTAAAAAATATATAAATGCAAAACCAGATAATATAGAATCTAAACTCGGAGTTCTTCCCGTCCTAAGAACACACATACTAGCATTTATAGCAGAAGATTTTCTTAATAATAAAAAAATGATTTCTGAATTTTTAAGTGAAAGCTTCTACAGCTTTCAATATAAAAACACTCAACATATAGATAATATAATTGATGAAATATGCAATGAGCTATTGAGCTTTGGTTTTATAGAGAAAGATGAAGAAAATAATTTTTATGCAACAAGGATAGGCAAGAAGGTTAATGAACTCTATATTGATCCTATATCTGCAAAATGGATTATTGATGCACTAGAACCTATATTAGATATGCACGATCCAAAAGGAATATTATATTTGATTGCAAATACGCTTGAAATGCGCCCTTATGTACATGAGGTTAAAGAGGCCGAAGCACTTTACCCAATTTATTCAAACTTTGGAATCAGTATATATGAAAAATATGAAAGGCTAGATTATGGTTATTATGATCCATTAAAAGTTATAAGTACAGCTTTAATGCTGAATGATTGGATCTCAGAAAAATATGAAAATGAAATAATGTCTATTTACCATATTACACCTGGAGAAATCCACAGCAAGATAATGAATGCTGACTGGCTCATCTACTCTGCTATAGAGCTTGCAAAACTCAAAGGTATAAGCACACATGAATTGATTAATATTAGAGTAAGATTAAGATACGGAATCAAAGAGGAGCTTCTTGATTTGGTAAGATTAGAGCAGATCGGAAGGGTTAGAGCAAGGTTATTATATAGTGCTGGAATTAAGAAAGTAAAAGATATAAAAGATAACAAGACAGTTGTTATAAGGCTTCTTGGAAAAGATCTAGCAGAAAAGATATTTGCACAAATACCCTGATTATTATTTAATTCTCAATACATAAATCTGTCTATTTTATAGATATCTTTATTTATGAATATCACTTTATCCATATGTTTCTTGAATGTAACCTAAATATATTAGTATATTCCACTAATCAAAAAAATTACATTTGATTTAAATACTTAATTGTCTCTTTTATTTATAAAATATTTTTAAATTTTTAAATTTAATAATAAATCTAATAATAATTTAAAAAAGGGGATTTTATGTATATTTCTACATCGACAATAAAAAAGATTCTTAAAGCAGCAGGTGCAGATAGAGTTAGCGATGAAGCGGTTATTGCTTTTCACTCAAATATTAATAAGATGGCATATAAGATTGCTACAAGATCAGTAAAGTTTGCTAAACATGCAAAACGTAAAACAGTTGATACATCAGATATAAAATTAGCTATGAGCTTTGAATAAACCTCTTTTTAGTATTCTTATATATTTTTTTATTCTTATATAATTTTATTTTTATATTGTTTAAAACTTATATTTTAAAATTTATATTTTTAATTATTAATATTAATTATCGATATAAATAGATGATTATCTGTCAATTTTAGATAGAATATTTAAGCGCAGTGCATTAACAATTAATGAAGATGGAAATCAGATAGAACTTATAGAAAAGGGAGATGAAAAAATAATAACTTATAATAAGATAGTTTATTCAAGACTAAAATTAGATACCCTTCTTGTTAACGGATACTGGGATTATTTTATACCTTTACCTAATTTATTTAAAAATAATGGCAAGATAAATATTCTTTTGATAGGTTTGGGTGCAGGAACAATACCATATCAGATGATTAATGTATATGATAATATAAAGGTTATAGCGCTTGATACTAGCAATGCAATGATAGAGATTACTAAGAAATTGATTCCGAAGAACGTATTAAAAAAACTAAGATTGCTTGAAATTGATGGTATAAAATATTTTAATAAAAATATAAGATATTTTGAAAATTTTTATAATTTAATTATATTAGATGCATATGTAGATGATAAGATACCAAGTGGATTTTATAGAGAGGATTTTATAAAAAAGGTATATAAATTTTTAAAAGAAGATGGTATATTGGCAATAAATTTCGTTAAAACACCACACAACAATATAAATAATATGATATCAGTACTAAAAAAATATTTTAAAGTATATTTACTAAACACAGGTTATCTTTCAGGAAATATTATAATTGTAGCTTCAAAGAAGGAGATAAATTTTGTAGAGTTGTTAAAGGGTTTACCTGAAGAAGTTATACAGGAAGTCTATTTTTCATACATTGCAGCAAAACTACAATAAAAATAATATATAATATTATACACAAAATATACACAAAACACTTTTTAATATCTCTTACATAGATATATAGAGCATAAATTTTATTTTATATCATAAATGAAATTGTGGATTATGAATTTAGATTATATTATAAAATAATCAGTAACCGGCAATATCTTTAAATGAATGTAATTGAACACCTACTTCATCATCTGTATTAAAGATTTCTATCTTAATTTTTCTTTCTTCAGCTAATGCAAGCAACTCCTGTATTTTAGGATCCCCGAGCATAACATCATTTACAAGCAATGTTTTTATCTCAAAATTTTCTATAGCATTTTTTATTTCATCAATACCAAATTTACCCTTGCCTATATTATAATAATTTAAAAATTCGTCCATTAAAATAAACTCTTTTCTTATTCTTTCTGATTGCAGAAGCGAAGCAGTTTTCTCACTTTTAATTATTTCATAAACAGCACTTCTTTCCGCACTGCTAGCATCTTCAAATACTATTTTTTTATTAATATTTTTTAAAAATCCAGAATCAGTACCAAACTTTCTTATGTTCTCTTTTGTAAATGCAGGGCCAGCAATAATTATAGTGTCCACTTTCATATTCTTACATAAATCAAGAATTTTTTGATAATATTTATTTTCCTGCTCTTGAAAATCTTTTTGTGAAAGCCTTTTGCTTAAACCACTATAAATTTCATTTTCGAATGTTATTCCATAATTCAGCAGATATGCAAAAAGTGCTTTTTCATCATCAACAACAATTATACCTAGTATAGCCTTTTTAGTATTTTTAACAGCTTCATTGATCAACTCTTTTATATAATTAGGCCAATTATTTTTTGTTATCTCTAAAGTATCGCCTTCAGAAATATTTAGGGTATGATAGCTTCCCAGGCGTACATATTCGATCGGTTTACCTTCAACAATTTTTCCAGCTATACGCAGCCGATCTGCCATTTTATCAAATTCAGTTTTTTCAACAATTATTTTTATTACAACCTCTTTTAGTTCTCCCTTATCACTGTCGCTAGCCTTAAACTTGCGCAGAGATTCAGATTTTACAGTATCACCTGAAAATATTATACGTTGTATAGTCCATAAATCTTCAATAGTATCCACTCTAATCTTAAGCCTTCCTTCTTTTTCATAAAATGAAATTATCTTCATGAAAGCACTTTATATTTTTTTAATTTATTTTATACCTTTGTTTATTCTATATTTATGTTTGTTTATATTTATTTTTATTTTTATTTATTATAAAGTAGAAAGTATATTAAAATATATATAATAATAAAGAATACTAAAAATACTAAAACTTTAATAAGAAACATAAAGGACATATAAATTTAAAAAATTATAAAAAAGTAAAATATATATAAAGCCAAACCAATATTATATATTTATTAATATAAGGATATCATTCTTTATTTTTATTTTATTTATAATTTTTATATTTTATTATTTTAAATTATTCAAAAATTAGGCAATGATTAAAAAATTGAAAATATTTAATGATAATATTAAAGGATAATATGGAAATATCAATATTATATTTAAGTCTGCATATGATTTATTTACTTGGCTCACTTAATTTAACAAATTCAACATCTGCATATATAGGTGCTTATTCGAATTTCTATAATTTTATATTAGGTTATAAGTATATTGCATTATTTGTTTTAATGCTTCTTGAAAGCACCTCTCTGCCAGTTCCTAGCGAAATTGTGATGCCAATAGCGGGAATTTTGAGTCGTACAGGTTTGTTTTCCTTCCCAATAGCATTTTTAGCAGCAACATTTGGCAGTCTTATTGGTGTACTCATAGATTATTATATAGGATACATTTTAGGAAAAGATATTATCTACAAGCATTTGCACTTTTTTCACTTGAATCAAGAAGAAGTTGAAAAATTTGATAGATGGTTCAACAGTAATATGGCACTAACAGTTTTTATATCTAGGCTTATACCTGTAATAAGGACATTTATGAGCTTTCCCGCAGGATTTGCAAAAATGGATATCAAAGACTTTGTCTTTTATTCATCACTAGGAATTATTCTATGGGATTTTATACTTATGCTATTTGGATATTATCTAGTATCTTCAAGCAATATTAATATAGACATTATTTATATTCTTTTATTCCTTATCCTGCTTTATATAATATATAAAATTGTAAAAAAACAGATAACAAAAGATAAACAACAAAATAAACTAAAAATGAAATAAAGAGAAAAAACAAAAAGATTATTAAAAGTTATCAGTTTAGTATTTATTGGTGGTTTTGTGGAAAAAAAGAATGCTAAAAAAGTAACCAACAAAGGGAATGAATATAAGGAAACAAAAAAAGAGAGGGAACTGGAAGACCTACTTCTTTTAGCTTTTGTCTTTATCGGACTTGGTTTTGGAGTCGCTTACACACAGATTGCAGCGGGATTGCTTATAGGTTTTGGTATTGGAATGATATTTAGAGAAGTATCAAAGTCCAGAGAAAAGAGAGGATACAGTATGAAGGTTCCTTTAAGTGTTGCTGCATATATCATAATACTGATCGCAGTATATTTTATAGCAATGGGAATTGCCTTAATATATAGTTATGCATTTTTTTACCCATTTAATGCAAGCTATTTACTAATCATCATAGGTATTATCTTCTTAATACTATATGCAATTGAGAGGAAAAGATAAATTTTATTTTTTATTTTTATTATTTTTCCTTTTTATTTTTTGTATTTTTTATACTTTTTTTCATCTTAATTTATATTTTTTATTTTTTATCTTCAACTTAGTTTTATCTATAATTACAGCAGTCTAAAATAGAAACTATTTTTAAATTATGCTATTAAAAACTAAATAAATGATGAACGAGGTGAATACTGAGCTAAATGCAATGAAGAAAACTGCAGGCGGGCTGATTTAATGGATGTTCTAAAAAAACTCAAAAAGAGCAATATAAGAGCCACAGATATTGCAGCACAATTTTGGTGTGAGAAGCAAATGGAGCTCGGCTACCTTTTTGGGCGTAAGGTAACTGCAGAAATAAAAAAAGGCAAGGATATACATGAAATTTTGGAAAATGAAACAAATATTCCTGTAGTCTTAATGCCAAAATCATATGCGGATGTGTTATATAAAATATTTTATACAAGCACACTCGCAATTGAAACACTTTATGAAAATGGAAAATCAAGAGAAATACAGATTTATGGTGCGGTTGATGGTTTTCCTGTTGTTGGGAAAATTGACCAATTAGAGTTACGTGATGGGATTATATCAATATGGGAGGACAAAACAAAAGCAAATGATAATTTACCAAATGAACCACAATTACACACCCATAAAATACAGGTAATGTTATATAAGAAACTTCTTGATGATATTTTAATGAAGAATTATACGGAAGAAAAATTTAAGAGTACTTATGGAACATTAAAGCTTCATTTAAGCGATGAATTTATAAGACAGCTTGATGCTATGAAAATAAAAAAAGAAGAGCAGAATCTTGATTTTATAATACATAAATACTTTAAATCATTTTTTGATATGAAAAAGATTGATGAATTTTTACATATAAGATATATTAATCAGTTTACGGGCAAAGAGATAAAAACCTATAAATTCCAATACGATGAAAAGGATATGAATAATTCATTAAAGTTTGTCTTAGGCTACTGGAAGGGTGAACGTGAAGCATTAGCGGTTCCAGAAAATGAGAAGTGGAAATGCCAGTATTGTGGATTTTATGGGAAAGAATGCAAAGTATGGTGGCCACAAAAACAATTATAAAAATTTTATATAAATTTTTATCATTTTATTATATATTTTATTATATTATAAATTATTTTTAGTATGTTTTAGTATGCTATAAATTATAAAATGATTAAAGTGTGTATTTATGATAACTGAAGCTGAATTAAGAGAGAAATTTTCTTTGAAGCCTGAAGTATATTATAAAACAAAATTGTTTGAGGATGAAGGATTTGTAAGGAAAAAATGCAAGATATGTGGAAAATTTTTTTGGACAGTAGATAAAAATAGAGATTTATGTGGCGACGCCGAACATGAAGGCTATTCTTTTTTCAAAGAGAAACCATTAGATGTTGATTATACTGAATTTTGGAATGAATTTGCTAATTTTTTCAAAAGAAATGGACATAAAGTAATAAAAAGATATCCAGTTGTAAGCAGATGGCGCCAGGATTTATACTTTACAATTGCAAGCATACAGGATTTTCAAAGGATAGAAAAAGGTAAGATGAGTTTTGAGTATAATGCTAATCCATTGATTGTACCACAAATATGCCTGCGTTTTAATGATATACTTAACGTTGGTGTAACAGGAAGGCATTTAACGTCATTTATGATGGCAGGGCAACACTCATTCAATTATCCTAAAGAGGGCTATTGGAGAGATAAAACAGTTGAGCTCAATTTTAACTTTCTCACACGTGTAATGGGGATTAAAAAAGAGAATATAACTTATATTGAGGATGTATGGTCGATGGGGGATTTCTCGGAATTTGGACCTTCATTGGAGAGCTTTGCTAACGGGCTAGAGCTTTCAAACATGGTATTCACAGAATTTGAATATTCTAATAATCAGATAAAGGAGCTTCAAAGCAAGGTTATAGATGTTGGCTGGGGTTTTGAGCGTCTTCTTTATTATTATACAGGACATCAAACTGTTTTTGATGCTGTTTATGGGAAGGAGTTGGCGTATATATATAAAAATATGGGAATAAAACCTGATCCCAAATTGTATTCTAAAATTGCGGCACAGCTTGGTGAAATAAACCTTGATACCACATCAAGCACTACAACAAATGAGGAATATGAGATAATTAGAAAAGCGGGAATTAGCGAAGAAGATTATTTAAACATTATAAAGCCGATGCAGGCAGCATATGCAATAGCCGATCATTCAATGACGCTTTTATACGCTATGAGCGATGGCGCCCTTCCAAGTAATATTGGTGGAGGCTATAATTTAAGGATTTTATTAAGAAGAATGTTTGATTTTATTGACAAGTATAAAATTAATATTGATATTATTGAGTTAATGAAGATTGAGGCTAAAAAGGTTGAGGAATTATATCCAGAGCTTTCAAGCAATCTTGATACTATAAATAAAATTATAGAAATTGAAAGATCACGCTATGAAAAGATGAAGAGTGATGCAAAAAAGATTGTAACAAATATAATAGAGAAAAAAGAGGAATTAACAAAAGAAAAAATAAGGACTTTATATGAAAGCAATGGTATTACTCCGGAATTTATAAATAAAACTGCAAAAACATTGAATTCAAATTTTGAAGTACCCGAGGAATACTATAATTATATACTCAAGGGGAATTTTGCTGAGAAAGAGAAGAAGAAAAAAGATGAAATAGATATCGATGTTGATAAACTACCACAGACTGAGAAATTATATTACAAGTTTGAAACCACTTCTGTATCAAAGGTTCTATTTGCAAAAAACAATTATATTATATTAGACAAGACACCATTTTATCCCGAAGGTGGCGGACAAGATCCTGATAATGGTACTATAGATAACGAAAAAGTAAAAGATGTTCAGATTATTAAAGGAGTTATTATTCACATAATGGAAAACCCAACAAAATTAAAAGAGGGGCAGAGTGTAAAATGCAGTGTTGATGAGGATAGGAGATTAAGGCTTATGGCGCATCATACCGCCACTCATATAATAAGTGCATCGGCTAGAAAAATCCTTGGAAAACATGCTTGGCAAGAGGGTACTCATAAAACAACTACAAAAGCACATATTGATATAGCGCATTATGAAAAATTCAGCGATGAACAGATTAATGAAATAGAGAAACTTGCAAATGATTATATACTGAAAGGTATAAAAGTCAGAATAGATGAAATGGATAGGGGAGAAGCTGAAGAAAAATTCGGCTTTTCAATATATCAGGGACATGGAGTTCCTGCTAAGAAGCTAAGAATTGTAACGATAAGCGATTACAATAATAATTTAATAGATGCGGAAGCGTGTGGTGGGCTCCACTTAATGAACAGAGAGAATTCTATAGGAATAATAAAAATTATAGGAACATCAAGACCGCATGATGGAATAAATAGAATTGAATTTGTTGCCGGATTGGCAGCATTGGACTATATAAAGAATATGGAGCAGTCTATTAAAAGGATTGTTAATTTAGCAGGTATAGACAGGGACAAGCTCGAGCGCGGCCTTGAAGCACAGCTAAAGGATCTTCAAAAATATAGAAAGGAATATAAGCAGATAGTTGAAAAGCTTGCCGAATACGTGAGCAGGGAATTTGATTCTAAACCAACAACCGTAATAAAGGAGCTCGATTATGATAGGCTTGTATTGAGGGAGATAGCAACACTGGCAACCGAAAAGGATAAAAAGAAAATTATTTTACTCTACAATAAGAATAATGAGTTTATCTGCGTCGCTGGAGATCAATCAGAATATAAAGCAAATGAATTTTTAGCAAGCAATGTAGAAAAGATTAAAAAAGGAAAATTTGTTGGGGGCGGATCAAAAAAGATAGCAGAGGGTAAAATAGAAGTAGACAAAACATAAAAATATAATAAAATATAAAAAAACATAATAAAAAATAAAAGAATAAAAGAGCAGTTAAAATTTAATATCTTTAGAATAAAAAGACAAACAAAAATTGAATTTTAATTTTCCTTTTTATATATCTTTTATATATTTTGTAAATTATATTTTGTAAATTATTCTTATAATAATTTTATAATAAAATAATTTTATAATAAATATCAATATAAATCAATATAATTGATAATATGAGTGTATATTATACAGTTATTTATTCCATCATCTACATACTACCCGCATTTATTGCGAATGGAGCACCAGTTATATTTAAAGGAAAAAAACCTCTTGATTTTAACAAAACATTATTTAAAAAAAGAATATTTGGAGATCATAAAACAATAAGGGGCACTTTTTCAGGATTATTTGCAGGCATCCTTACAGGGATTATTGAATCTTTTTTTATACCTGAATTATTACTACCATCGATATTTTTATCTATAGGAGCAATTAGCGGCGATCTTATAGGTAGTTTTATAAAAAGAAGGTTTGACATAAAACCAGGAAAATCGATACCTATTTTAGATCAATTTGGATTTGTGATTTTTGCACTACTTTTTGCACTACCTTTTGATCATTTTCCCAATCTAATAGGAATAATATTGATATTTATTTTGACTGGTATACTACACCCATTGACAAATTTTATTGCTTATAAATTAAAGCTAAAAAGTGTTCCATGGTAATTTACTTATAAAAATAAAATAAGAATGCAAAATATGATTAAAATTAAGTAAAAATTTAAGTAGAAATTTATGAATAAAAATAATATAATAATATAACAATAAAGATAAATAAGGGTATAATTATTATTTTAAAAATAGGAGAAAAAATATAAGAATAATAAAAACATAAATGATAAAAATAAATAAAATAAGCACAAATAAAAAGTTATTTAATGTTTTATTTTTAATAATATTAACACGGCGGGGTAACTCAGCCTGGTTAGAGTGCTAGACTCATATGCAAAGCATAATGAGTGTTGAGCTTTTTAAGCAATGACGAGAAATCTAGAAGTCGCGAGTCCAAATCTCGCCCCCGCCACCTATCATCCTAAATATTAAAAATTTAAATACTAGAAATAGTGGATATATTTAATAATTAGAGAGCAGTGGCGAGCTATAGCCTTCTTTTTGTTTTAAGCAACATTAGACTAAGCGGCATTTGCCTTGCATGCTCACCAAGTGCACACCGGCCGTTTCATCCAATATAGCCGCGCTCGTCGTGTCATCGCTTATGCGGCTTTATGGTATCGTTTCTGTTCCGGATTCGGCCTTAAGCCTTACACTTTCTGCATGAGAAGAGCTTCCTCCTTTCGGTAGGTTGCCCACCCGCCACTGCTATATATAAATTGTCTAGAAGTTATAAATTTCTTTTGATAAATCTTTTAAACCTTTATAAAATATCTATTTATATTTTTATTTATATTTATTGAATTAAAATATTAAATATAAAAATAATAATAAAAATAATAAGGTATTAAAATGCTTCAAATATTTTATTTAACATTATATATAGCTATGTTTTTAATGACATTTATTCATGGACTCCAATATACTTTGTTAGCTGCACTTTTTAGCGGCTCGATTCTAAGTTTGATTATTATAATAATTATAGCAGCAATAATCCTCTTTATATTCCTAAAGCTCGGAAGTATAATAATAAAACTTATTGTAAACAGCGTTATCGGGCTTATAGTGATATATGGAATTAGTGTATTTCTTGGGCTTGGCATACCATTAACATTGCCAGTACTAATAATAGTCGCACTTTTTGGATTACCAGGTGTAATAATCTTGATAATTCTAAGACTTTTTGGTTATATAATATAGCAGAATATAAAAATTAATTTAATATTTTAGATAGGTATAATAATAATTTTAATGTGAAAAGAAAAAGAAATTTAAAAATCAATGATTGATAAACCAAAAAATACTACTGCTACTGTAGTTTACATTTCCTAGATTACTTTTAAAAATAATAAAAGTATTTAAAATAATACAGTTATTATAAAATTTATAAAATTAGAGGTGGAAATTATGGAGGAATCTAAAAATAATTATAAAGATCTCAAAGTATGGTATGATGGCAAAATAGTAAATTACTCTGAAGCAAATGTGCCAATTTTAACACATTCGTTACAATACGGAAGTGGTATCTTTGAGGGGATACGTGCATACAAAACAGAAAAGGGAAGGATAATATTTAGATTAAAAGAGCACGTAAAGAGATTTTTTGAAAGTGCTAAGATCATGTATATGAATCTTAATTTTAATGAAGAAGAGATCTATAATGCAATAATAAAAATTGTAAAAATTAATGATATTGATCCATGCTATATTAGACCTTTTGCATTCTATAATACAGATCAGCTTGGTTTAAGCGCATATGGAAAGAAGACAAGCGTTTTTATAGCTGCAGTTCCGCTCGGCTCGTATTTTGGTGCTGGAAAAGACAAAGGTATAAAATGCAAAATATCCTCATGGCATAGAATAAACTCAAATATACTCTCAGTAAGAGCAAAAGCAAGCGGGAACTATGTTAATTCATTATTGGGAAACTATGAAGCAAAATATTCGGGATTTGATGAGGCGATTTTTATTTCTGATGAAGGCTATGTTGCAGAGGGCTCAGCAGAAAATATTTTTATTGTTAAAAATAATGTATTGATCACACCTAATGAGAGTTCAAATATTCTTTATGGAATAACTCGCGATTCAATAATAAAAATTGCAGCTGCGCTTGGAATTGAAATTAAAGAAAGGGCAATACATAAAGATGAGATATATACCGCAGATGAATTATTCTTTAGTGGTACTGCCGCAGAAATAACACCAATTACTGAAGTTGATGGAATAAAAATTGGAAATGGAAAGGTTGGCCCGTTAACAAAAACTATAAGTGGAAAATTCTTTGATGTAATAAATGGAAAGGATGAAGTATTCAATGATTGGTTAACTTACGTCTAACTCTACCAATCTTTATAATCTTTATAAATTTTATAGATTAATATTAGATTAATATATATTAATTTTGATTCTTTAACTATTATTATTTTTCTTTTTTTATTTGATTTTTTATCTTTGGTTTATAGGATAAGTTTGCATTTTATAATAATATTACAATAATTTCAAGCCTTTGCTAAATACATCTATTTCACTGGAGATCCAGGGCCCAATACCCAAAGCGGTTTTGGATCCTGGTGGTATTTCGGTTAATCCAGCATCTGCTACTAGAGCACATGGTATATCTTTGTATTTATATGCTTTATAAAGCTTGATAAGCGAGTCTTCATCTGATACTTTTAATACAATCTTCTTTTCACCGCTTTTTAACCACTCATCTGCAATTTTTTTATCTTTTTTCTCAGCTTCAAAATAGCTCATAAGAGAAGCGTGCGCTACTTGTGCTGCAATCTTACCTCTACTCATCTCTAAATCGGTCCTTACAATAATCACTTGCTTTATCTCATCCAAAATATCACAGAAAAATTATATTACAAAAAATTTAAATAGTAAATTATAAATTACTTTTTAACTTTTTATTTTTAACCTTTGAGACTCTATAAAATTAGATTTATTTAATTGACTTGTTTGCTTTAAAGCTTCTCTATCAATCATATTTTTAAATTCCTGTATCGCGTTTGACATTTCGTATACATTTGAAACAACTTTTATTTTGTCGTTTAATAAACTAAAGAACATACTTAAAAATGTGTTATAATGCTTTAGATATAGAACCGTTGGGCAGTTATGTTTAGCGGCTATCAAAGCAACCAAAGGATTATCTTCTACAAGTATTACCTGCTCACCATTAATTGGATGCCATTTATCTAATGTTTTAACTTGCTCGATACTCGCTTTTATTCCTTCTTCATCAAATTTTTTACGTAGCATTTTAGCTACTGGACCATTATTTACAGTCCTAATATGTAATTTATTATCGTTTTCTTGATTTTGAAGATCCTTCATCAAATTTAGAATATCACTATCTAAATCCATCTTGCTAGGATCCACTTTTGATGAAAATAAAGCAGGAACTAGATTTGGAAAAAACATAATACCTTCTTCAAAACCTCTTAAAAGATATCTAAGAATACTTTCTTCAGAACCTCTTAAAAGATATCCAAATTTTGAATAGTCTAACTTTTCCTTAAATATTTTAGTTATGTCATCCCAAAGGACACCATCGAGATCAAATACAATAACTACCATTTAGATACGCCAGCTATAAAAATAAATGATATAAACACTCCAAATTAACCGCAGCTTTATGTTTAGTTTTATGTTTAGTTGGATATTATTTAAAAAGAAGTATTAAAAAAGGCGAAGTTGTATTAGACATATAACGTTTATTTAAAAATTAAGTTAAAAATTAAGAATAATTAAAAATAGATGATACAAAGAGCAATAGATAAAATATTAATTATTATGACCAAATTGTTATAACTAATAACTATATATATTTTATAATTTAATATTTATATTATGTAATTAATAATTAAATATTAAAAATCAAATATAAAATATATATAAGATATATATAAAATATAATACAATGAATAATAGATTAAAAGAGGAGCTAAATGGACGAGAGAGCTATACAATTAATTAGAAATTATATAAGAGATTACTATAAAAAGAATGATGTAATAGTGGATGATATAAGCAAAAGAGAGTTTGGCTTTGGTGATTTTGAGCGTAAGATAGCATATAGGCATTATGCATTTAGCGATCAGGAGAGGTTTAAGAAATATCTAGTTGAAAATGCACCTCCTTTTGTTTCTTATTCATCTGCAAAATATGTAAAGCCGGATGCAAGACCAATGGAAAACAAGGGATGGATCGGCTCTGAATTAATATTTGATCTTGATTCTAATGACCTTCATTTAGAGTGCCAGAAGAAACATGGAAGTTCATGGGTCTGCGAAAATTGCTTTAATTCTGTTAAAAATGAAACATTAAGATTAATAGAAGATTTTCTTATTCCTGATTTTGGTTTTTCTGAATCTGAAATTAAAATAAATTTTAGTGGAAATAGAGGCTACCATGTGCATGTCATTAATGATGAAATCTTAAAATTGACCTCTAATGCGAGGAAAGAAATAAGCAATTATATTTCAGGTAGCAATATAAATATTAAAGCATTCTTTCCATCAATTGAACAACGTGGAACTGTATTAATGGGTCCAAAACCCACAACACCAGGATGGGGAGGGCGCTTTGCAAATAGTATGATTAAAAGATTAAATTTAGATGAAACCGCACTTGAAGAAATTGGAATAGAAAAAAGTGAGGCAAGAAAGTTGATAAGGAACAAAGCGGCAGTAATATTAGGAATCACGATGGGAAATTGGGATAAAATTAATATACCAAAGAAGGCAGAATTCTGGAAAACAGTCATAAAAAATTTATCAATTAAACAAAGCGATTCAATTGATAGAAATGTTACAAATGATATTCATCATTTGATAAGGGTTCCAAATACGCTGCATGGTGATACTGGATTAATTGCAAAAAGCATAAATTCAATTAGCGAATTTGAAAGATTTAATCCAATGAACGATGCAATCGCATTTAAGGAGGGAAGCCTTAAGGTAAATATTACTAAAGCTGAAAAGATAATAATGAATAATATGGAATTTGGTCCTTTTGAAAATAAAACAGTTGAATTGCCGATTTATGCCGCATTATATCTTGTCTTGAAGAGGGTTGCAGAACTGGCACCATAAAACCAAAGAAAAGCAAAATATTAATAACTATTTATCTTATATTAAATAGTTTATTTGTTTATTTTATATAAAATTATAGTATTTTATATTAATTTATTATTATATTAATTTATTATTTTATTTTATATAAAATTAAAATAGAGGAATGATATGGAAAGAATATTAGTATTGGCTGTTGATATTGATAATGATTTATACAGAAAGACCCAGATAAGCGGGCCTGTTATTGGTAGAGCAGAGAATTTAAAAGCGGCAGCCAAGTTTGCACTTGCTGATCCTCTCGACACTGATGTTAATACAATGTTTGAAGCGGTAAGAAAATATGATGAGCTAAAAGACCAAGGCTATAGCGTCCTTATCGCAACAGTAACAGGAGCTGAAAAGGAGGGGTTTGTTGCTGATAACGAGCTTGCTAGGCAGATTGATTTAATACTCGATAAATTTAAGGCGGATTCATGCCTTCTTGTCACAGATGGTGCAAGCGATAATCGTGTGCTCCCTATACTCAAGACAAGGGTCAAGGTAAACAGTGTTGATATAGTAAGAATGAAGCAGGCTGAGCAGCTCGAGAATACCTACTTTACAGTGCTTGAAAAGCTCAAAGAGCCCCACTATGCCAGAATTGTATTTGGTATTCCAGCAATACTCCTGCTTTTGTTTTCAGCAAGCTATTATTTCAATTTCGGCTGGCAGCTCCCGGTAGCGCTTATAGGATTATATTTAATACAGAAGGGATTTGGGCTTGAAGATTATATACTCGATTCATTCAGAGGTTTGGGGCTCAGCATCTACAGAATGAGCTTTATATTCTATATTTCATCAATAATATTTTTTATTATTGCACTTATCATAGGATATGGAAGCTATAGCTATGCATTATCTCTAATGATCTATGATCCACTAACTCTTTCAGCCTATTGGATTGAAGGCTTCTTATTAATATTTTCAATATCAGTACTATTATTTATGATCGGAAGAACAGTGGATCTTGAAAACAAGCAGATGCATTATAGAGCGATAGCACAGGGCACATACTTTGCATATCTGTTTGTAGCAATATTGATGTTTTATTTTGCATCCGCATGGATTATAGGCCAGATATACTTCTCGCAGTTTATTGAATACAGTATAATACTGCTTCTTATAGGATATATTATATCAAAATTAAGCATCAGCTTGAGAAACCACGCACTTAAAAAAATAAAACTCGTTGATAAACAGGTTATAAATGATATAGGCGCATATATAGGGAAGATTGTTGATGTTGATTTCAAGAAGGGAATCCTGCATATTAAAACCAATTACGGCAATACTATCAAATATGATTTAGATAGGATTACAAACATTTCTGATAGGATAATTATTAGATAAATCATTATAGATAATTATTATAGATAAATATTAGGTTTTGTTTTTTAATAATAATATTTATCAATATCGAGACTATAAGAAATAAGATATGTATTTATGATTCTAATTTATGATTCTATTTTATAAATTAATAAGCATTTTATACCTTGATTACATAAAAATCTTAGATAACGCTTTAAAATATATTAAAATATAAAAAACGAAAGGTTTAAAAGTATGTATCTATATAATAATAAAACAATAATATTACATGAGTTAATAGGCGCTAAAGTAAAAGTAGTTAAGAGCAGCGATTGGAAACAGAATGGAGTAGATGGAACAATCATAGATGAAACAAAAAATACCTTCTTGATTGATACACCAAAAGGTATAAAAAGGATAATAAAAAATATATCTACATTTGCATTTGAGATAAATAGAAATATTTATATAATTGATGGAAAAGAAATTAATTTCAGAAGCTACGAACGCACCGAAAAAAGTTTAAAATTTTATAAATTGAGAAGTATAAATATAGAGCAAAAGCGCAAACCTGCAAAAATTTAAAAATATTTAAAAATAAATGTTGAAAAATAAAATAATAAATACTTAAAATTGTGATATAATGGAGTGTAATGATCCAAAGTGCCCATTTCATGGCTCTCTTAAAACACACGGCTACCAGATAGAGGGAGTTGTGGTAAGCAATAAGCAAAAGAAAACCGTAATAGTAAAGCATGAATATACAACATTCTTGCCTAAATATCAAAGGTCATTGAGAAAAAATTCAAGAATTGCCGCTCATAAACCAGATTGCTTGGATGTTCATGTTGGCGATCATGTAATAATTGCTGGCACAAGAAGGCTCAGCAAAACAAAGTCTTTTGCTGTTATAAAAGTTTTACCAAAAGAAAATATTAACAAGGCTTGATTCCTATGAAAGGCTTATCAACTTATATCTCAAAAACCTTAGTACCTGGTTCGGTACTAACATGTGCTGATAATAGTGGTGCAAAAACACTTATGATAATAAATAAGGTTGGAAAGGGAGGAAGACATAGAAGAATGTTGGCAAGCGGGATAGGAGATGTAGTTATTGCGAGTGTAAAGAGCGGTTCACAAGCATATTTAAAGAAAAAGGTTCGTGCAATTATAATAAGGCAGAAATCTCCGATAAGAAGGGCTAATGGTATGCACGTAAGATTTGAAGATAATGCTGCAATATTGGTAAATGATGTTAACCTTGCAATAGGTACCGAGGTAAAGGGTGCAATTGCAAAGGAGGTTGTTGAAAGATATATAAAATTAGCGGGTATTGCTTCAAGAGTTATATAATTTAATTAGTATATATAGTATAATTTTATTGTGATTAAAATGATAAAGAGTAGCAAACCAAGATATCAAAGAAGGTTTAGGTATAATGCACCGATGCATGTAAGGCAGAAATTTGTGCATGCACATATCGATAAGGAGCTTAGAAAGAAGCTCAAGCTTCCAAGAGCGATTGAGATATCAAAGGGCGATACTGTAAAGATAGTAACAGGCAAGTTTAAAGGCAGTACGGGTACAGTTTCATCGGTTAATCTTAAGAGTGGACGAATTATAATTAATGGTATTGTTAGAAAAAATGCAAAAGGTAAAGAGATAGGGATTCCAATATCTGCAAGCAATGTCTATATAACAAACCTTAATTTAAGCGATAAGATACGAGCTGGAAAATTGAAGCAGCAGCAGGATACTTCAAAGAAAAATGATGCTGAAAAAACAAAAACAAAGGAGAATGCTAAAATACCAGATGAATCAATAAACAAAAGCATTGATAAGGATAAAATAAATGTTAATAATAACATTAAAAAATAATATAATATGCAGGATATAGTAAATATTCAATATATAGTAAAATATTGAAGTAAAAAATTTATATCAGATTTATATCAGAATAAAAATTAATAATAAAAATATATTAAAATATAAAATTTAAAATATAAAATAAAATATTATAAATGTTAAATAGTGATATTGATGGCTAGAAAAGGAAATAGCAGGCATATAAATACGCTTTCAGCTCCGCTCTACTTTGGAGTGCATAAAAAAGAAAGCAAGTACATTATGAAGCCTAATCCAGGCAGATTTAATTTAGAAAGCAGCATACCCTTAGCGCTTGTAATTAAAAAGCTTGGAATCGCAAAAATAATGAGGAATGTAAGAAAGATAGTTAAAAGCGGTGTTGTAACTGTAAACAATAAGAAGGTACTGGATTTGAAATATCCAATAGGTTTTGGAGATATTATTGCGATAGAAAATAATGTTTATAAAATTGATGTTGAAAAACACGGCAGAGTTGACATAAAGAAGATTGAAAAGCCAGATTACGATAACATGATTTATAAGGTTGTTCATAAGTACAAAGCAAAGAAAGGCGAGATAATGGTAAGGCTTCATGATGGAAGCATTACAAAAGCAGATAAAAATGTTAAGGTGAATGATTCAGTAATAATAGACCAGAGCAGAAAAATAAAGCAGATACTTCCATTAAAGGAGAATGCAAAATGCTACGTAACTAGCGGAATACATGTAAGCACAGAAGGTATAATAAAAGAGATAAAAGAGGGTTCAGCAAAATCAAGAGCAAGCGTGGTAATAGAAACACCTAACAACGAAAAATTTGAGACTCTTGTAAAAAATATAATTGTAATGGGTTGAAGAGATGGCAGAGAATAATATAAATGTTATGAAAAATATTGGTATTGAAAAAGTAACAATCAATATGGGTACTGGAAGCGATGAAAATGCAAATGCTAATGCAAAGAAGCTCATAACATTGATAACAAACAAAAAACCCGTTTCAACAGTATCTAAAAAAAGGAATCCATCATTTAAGATCTCGAAAGGGCAGAAGATAGGCGCGATGGTGACAATAAGAGGAGAGGAAACAACACCTTTAATAACCCGACTGTTGGATGCGGTTGATAATAGATTAAAGGAAAGTGCAATAAAAGATAATACAGTAAGCTTCGGAATTAAAGAATATATAGATATTTCCAAGGTAAAGTATGATCCAAAGATAGGAATGATGGGTTTGAATGTAAATATAACATTTAAAAGAAAGGGAATAAGAGTCGAACAAAGAAAAAGAAAAAAAGGTATAGTACCCGATAGGCATAAGATTGTTGGAAGAGATGAAATAATTAAATATCTAAAGGAAAAATTTAATGTTGAAATTATTTAATTAAATTACCATTAATTGAGTGAGCTAATGAAAGTAAAATATGAAGAAAAATTTAAAGGTAAGGGAACAAGAAAATGCAGAATATGTGGCAATTCGAGAGGATTAATAAGGTCTCATGATTTATATATATGCAGAAGATGTTTCAGAGAAGTTGCAAAAGATTTAGGTTTCAGAAAATACGGCTAATATTATATAAATTATATATAAAAATATAATATTGGTTATAGAAGATATTAATGTTTCATTTTTATTATATAAATTTTTAATTATTATTGTATTTTAAAAATAGATTATGTTTATATATATTAATCAATCCAAATCATAAGTTAATAGTGTTATGGTGTTAAAATGGTAGATAAATTTGCTGATGCAATAAACAAGATTAAAACCAATGAAAATATAGGTAGGGCAAGTTGTATACTTGACTCAACCAAATTTATAAAAGCGGTATTGGATATAATGAAAAGAGAGGGTTATATAGAGGATTATGAGGAGTTCAAAGAGGATAAATTTAAAAAAATACGTGTAAAACTCCTCAATAGAATAAATGATATTGGTGTAATAAAACCGAGATACGCAATAGCCGCTGATGAAATAATAAGCCAGGAATCAAAATATATACCAAGTAAAGATTTTGGAATACTTATATTGACAACACCGCAGGGATTAATGACGAATAAGGAGGCAAAGGCGAAGAACATCGGTGGCAGATTAGTGGCATATGTTTATTAAATTAGAGATTAAGTTAAAAATTATAAAAATTACAATAGATATTAAAAAATATAATAGATATTAAAAATTTGAAAATATAATGAGTTAAGGGTTTTATAATGAGGTCTTTAGAAATACCAGAAAATGTAAACGTTGATATTAAAGATAATGAAGTTATCATAAAAGGAAGCTTAGGTGTAAATACAAGAAAATTTAATAGTTCATTGCTAAGCATAACAAAAGAGGGTAATAAGCTGATTATTAAGGGTATAGAGAGCAATAGCAAGCTTAAGAAGAAGGGGATGATGGCTGAAAACTCGATAGCAAAAGAGCTGAGCAATGATATAAAAGGAGTCAATAATTATTTTGAGGTTAATATGCAGACGGTATTTGCACATTTTCCAATTACAATTGAATCAAAAAACAATCAGATATTAATAAAGAACATTATAGGCGAGCGTGCACCGAGGGTATCGCAAATTTCTGGAAACACAAAGGTTGAAATAAAAGGACAGAACCTTAGGCTTTATGGAACCAAGATTGATGATGTTATGCAAACAGCAGCAAACCTAAGGAAAGCATGCAGAATAAGGGATAAAGATGGAAGAATATTCCAAGATGGCGTTTATATAGTACAATAAAGATAATAAAATAAAAAGAAAAAATAATAAAAATAAAAAAGTAAAATAAAGATAAGAAAATAATATAATATAAAGTATAAAGTAACAAGTAAGATAAATATAATAAATATGATAAGATAATAGAAGGGGATATTTATGATAAAGAAAACACATCCAAAATTCAATGTACCAAACTTTGGTGCAAAAAATAGAAAAAGAGTAAAGGAGAGATGGAGGAAGCAAAGAGGAATAGACAACAAAAAGAGGGTTAAGAAATCCTTTATGGGTGCATCCCCATCAATAGGTTATAAAAATCCTGATGCTCTTATTGGTGTTAGAGCTAATGGAAAAAGGCTTTTATTAGTGCACAATAAAAATGATATGCTTGATTTTATTAACAAAATCGAGAAAGGTAAAGAGCCTGAATTTGATGTAATGCTTGCGGGTAATCTTTCAAAAAGGAAGAGATTAGAGATTATAGAACTCGCAAAGCAAAATAATATACATGTTGCAAATGGTGCTGTAAAATGAGTATTGAACTTACTAAGAGGATTGCTGCAGATCTTCTCGAGAGAGGAGTCAGCAGTATAAAGATAAGTGAGAAGGGGCTGGCCGAGGCAAAGAAGGCGATAACGAGAGAAGATGTTAGAAAGCTTATCAAGGATGGCTTGATTTATGCAGAGGCACAAAAGAAAAATACAAGCAGATATGGTAAGGAATTAAAAGTAAAAAGGGCGAAAGGAAGAAGGAGAGGCACAGGTAGCAAGAAGGGAACAAGAAATGCAAGAGGCGGCACACCATATCAAAAAAGGATAAGAGCATTGAGAAGGTTGCTTTTAGAATTAAAAAAAGATAAAACAATAGATAATGAAAAATTCAAGATATTTTATAGGCTTGCAAAAGGAGGCACATTCCAGAACAAAGCTTCAATGCTCAATCATATAAGAGAAAGCGGAATCAATATAGATGATGAGAAGTATAAAAAGCTAAAGCACATATAAAAATTATAATAAAATTATAATAAAAAATTATAAGATTAAAAAATTAAAGTATATAAATGTAATATGTATAAAATAGTGGTATCATGTTTAGAAAGATAAAGTATAGAAGAAAAAAGGGATTAACAGATTATAAAAAGAGGATTGCACTTCTCAAGGGCGGCAAAACAAGAGCAGTAGTTAGAAAAAGTAATAGGGGCATCATTATACAATTTGTAGATTTTGAAAAGAATGGAGACAAGGTACTGAATACCACAACCTCATCAATGCTCAAGTCATTTAAATGGCTTCCAAAAAGAAATATACCAACAGCTTATCTAACAGGCTTGCTCGCTGCAAAACAGTTTAATAATAGAGATAAGGAAGTAATTCTTGATATGGGATTATATAAACCAATAAAATCCTCTATTATTTATGCAGCCGCTAAGGGTATTATTGATGGTGGCGTAAAACTACTTGCTAATATCGAATTTGATGAAAAAAGGCTTAAGGGTGCACATATTTCAAGCTATGCAGACCAGCTTAAGAAGGATGGAGATGCATACAAGAAAAAGTTTTCAACATATGTTGATTCAAATATTGATGCAAGCAAATTAAATGAATTATTTGAAACGGTTAAAGGGGAAATTTTAAAAAATAATATCAGAGAATCAAAAAATCAGAAGAAATAATAAATAATATTTAAATAATATAAATAATAAAATTTAATTAGTGATTATTTGGCGGAACGTAATAGAAATTTTTCAAGAAGGGAAGATGAAAAGGTATTCAATATTGATGCTTGGGAGCCTAAAACAATGGTAGGCAAAAAGGTTAAGGCGCATGAGATCACAAGCATAGAACAAATATTCCATATGGGAAAGAGGATTGAAGAGGTAGAGATAGTTGATGCGCTTTTACCAAATCTTAAAAATGATATTGTTGAAATAATAAGTGTACAAAGAATGACAAAAAACAACAGAAAGGCGAAATTCAGGGCAACCGCGATTGTTGGGGATTATAATGGCCATGTCGGCATAGGCAGCGGCAAAGATATTGAAGTAAAGGCCGCTATAGACAGCGCTATAAAGAATGCAAAGCTTAATGTTATACCAATAGTCATGGGCTGCGGCTCATGGCAGTGCGCATGCGGTACAAAGCATAGCCTTCCTATTACTACAAGAGGGAAATGCGGAAGTGTTGAAGTAATATTAAAGCCTGCACCAAGAGGTCTTGGTGTTGTTGCAAGCGAACCTGTTAAGAAGATGCTTGAATTTGCGGGAGTGAAGGATTTGTGGAGCTTTTCAAGAGGCAGAACAAGAACAAAATATAATGTGCTCTTTGCTGCCTATAGAGCGCTTCTTAATGTAGAAAAAATAAAAAATGCTGAAGTAATAATGGGCAACAAAATCCATACTGAAGCCTCAGTATAAATAAGATAAATAATTTAGCAGGGTAATATAGAAGGTAATATAGTAATAGATAATATAATAATAGATAATATAGCAACAAGACAAAAATAAAATATAAAAAGGTAAAAAAGAAAAAGATGAAAAAGGAGGGTGAAATGGAAAATGAATTGGTTCTGCCCGGCCAAGAACTAGGTGTAGAAGAGGAATTCCTTGCATCGAGAAACACCTATTTAGATAATGGAATTATAAGGGCAACTGTTTTTGGAAAAGTAATAAAAAAAGATAATAAGATAGAAATAGATCCTATAAAAGCAATAAACAAACTAAAGGTAAATATGTTTGTATTGGGCAAGATTATAGATAGTGCAGGAAGTGTTGTCTTTGTCAAGATTGATGATATCAAGATAGCAAACGAGGAGTATCTCGCATTGACAGATGGAAAGATAATAATAAAAAGTAAAAATAGAGATGAAAGAATAGAAAGGCCTTGCGGACTTAATGATATTGTATTAGCAAGGATAACTGATGAAGAGGATACTTATATTTTAGATATTTTTGAGCATGAGGCGGGTGTTGTTTTTTCAAGATGCCCTATATGCGGGCGAGCTATGGATGTAAACAATAATTTTCTTGAATGTAAAGTTTGCGAATATAAAACAGAAAAGAAGATAAGCCCCTTATATATGAATATAGATGAAATCAATAAATTTTTAAATGATAAAAATGTCGAAATATTAAGCAGCAGCAGTAATGAAAGCGCAGAACATAAGTATGATGATAGGAGAAGGCATTTTAATAGAGGTTTTAATAGACATGTAGATGAAAGAAGACGTGGATTCAAAACACATCATTACTTTAGGGGCCCTAGAAACTACAACAAAGTATAAAATTAGGATATTATGTATAATTATAAGTATTATATTTTATAGGTATTATATTTATACTAAAAATAAATTAAATATAAATATATTAAGTATAAATTATATATTAAAAGATATAAAATAAGTATGTATAAAAAAATATATAAAATAAAAGATGAAGATGATTATTATGAAAGCAAGTATAATAAAAAAAGAGGATAATGAATTGATTATAGAATTTGAAGATAAAAGTCTTGCATTACCAGATTTTATTGCAGGACAATTATTAACATATGATGAGGTCGAGTTTGCAGGCGTAACAAGAGATCATCCAGAGACGGGAAAGCCGAGATTAGTAATAAAAACATCAAAGAAGAAGGCAAAGGATATGCTTAAAAAAGCATTAGAAGATATAGATGAAAATTTAGATGAAATGAAAGCACAGATAAAAAAGCAGAAAAAATAAAAAATAAATTAAAAAATAAATAAATTAATTTTATTTTTTTATTTTACTTCTTTATTTTTTAGGTTTTCTAAATATTTTATTTTTATTTATTTTGTTTATTTGTTTATAATTATATTTTGTATTTTTGTTTATAATATATTTTGTAGAACTTTTTCTATATATTTTTATTCTTTCCCTTTTAATATATTTTGATTATTATGCAGATTCGATCAGCTCAGCATGGGCAGCTTACATTAGAATTTGTAATAGTCTATTCATATATACTGCTTATATTTCTCGTTGTATTTGCGGCTATAGCTACCCAGCGGGCTGCAATTCTCGCAAACCAAGAGGGCACGACAATCGAATTTATAGCACAGGATATTGCAATGTATATCAATGAAGCAATAGCCGCTGGAAGTGGTTATTCTGCAGTTATACCAATCTTAGGAACAATAAGCACACAGCCTTATAATATAACAATATCATCTACAGGTATAATAATAGTTACAACCAAGGTGGGTGCACAGAGCTTAAAGAGCTATGCTTACAGCAATGCTAGAGACCTTGTTGTCAACAGCACAACATTACCATCAAACCAAAAAGCTGTTACTCTCTATCAATTGAACCTTTCAAATGGCTCAATAAAGCTGAGCAATATCAATGGATTTATTTATATAGATCAAAACCCTCAAAATGTGAGTGCACTTCCGTTAAGGATGATAAATCCTAATGCTAAGAGAACAGAGGTGGCATATCTCAATAATGCCTGCTTATCCAATAATGTTAGTTATTTAAACAGCATGCCTAATTTTACACTCAGTGCGTGGCTCTTTCCCTTATCATTCAACTCAATACTATTTTATAATGGGAACTTAAGTGAGGGCTTAACAATAACAACAAACCAAAGTGGTAGTATTTGTTTAACCTCATTTAATAAGGGCCTTGGTGTAAGCGGAGGAAATGTAAGCCTATGCTCAACACAACATCTTAATCTTGATAAATGGAATAGTGTAAGGATATCATTACTCAAAGGAAGTATTGATACCGGAACCCTTATTATATTCATCAATAATAATGAAACAAGTGGTTTAGGCCAGGAAGAGAGTATAATATCTGCAAATGATTTTGTTATAGGATGCAACTCTTTTGCACCACAATCATATCTTGACTATAAAGGTTTAATTGGCAATATTCAATTATATAATTCAAGCCTGAGCGGCTCTGAATTAACCGCATTGTATAAAAATGGTTTGATAAGCGAAGAGGTCCAGCCGCAGAACCTTATAGCATATTTCAAGCTTGATGGAAATCCTTTTGATTATAGCGGTTTAAACAACAATCTCTATCCTTTTAATGTTTCTTATACGCCTATAATAGAGGTTAATAATACAGCAATAAGCAATAATGCAAGTATTATAAAGCCACCATATCTGACAGGTGTTGTAGCAAGCAACGGGCTTGTTGATGGATTGCATGCAGCCGCATTGAGATCCTGCTATTCAAATTATATTTATATGCTTCCAACAACGAGCAATGCAACTCTTCTAACAACCCTTTATAATGGAAATGAATCATTAATAGGAAGCTGTAATGGTACAAACTCTTTGCTTTACGGTTGGTGGCCTATAGATGAGGGTTTTGGAAACACTATTTACGACCTCAGCGGCAATAACAGAACATTATCCTTCCTGACTTATAATGGATTTCCACAATGGAGCAAAAATATAAAAGTAACGAATATTCAAACCCTTTTATTCCCTTCTATTAATACAGGCTATGTAACTACAACCATACCCTTTAGCAATCTTAATGCATTTACAATAGCATTCTGGGTAAATGCATCCAACACGCTAAAGATTGAAAGCAGCAATGGCTATACTATATTTAATTCCTTGGGCACAAATAATTTTGAGATGTGGCTTAATAATGGAGGAGGTGCAGGAGCAACGCCGGGAAGCGGAGATGAGGAAGTTGGTTTTGGCAGCTCGGATTATCACGGCTATGGTGTTAATGGTAATACCTGGAATTTCCTTGCAGTAAGCGTAACAAATGGCTACCTGCTTTTTTATGCCAATTCGCAAGGCCCATTTGTAGTGCCGATAGTATCAGGGCCATATTCATTAGAAAATCTTGCAATAGCAAACTCTGCCCAGGGAATAAGCAGCCTAAATGGAAGTATATCAAATATACAAATTTATAATACCTCATTAACACCATCAGAGATTAAAACACTATATAATGAGGGAATGATAAGCGCACCGATTGATACCAAGCATCTTATCGCATGGTATCCCCTATATGGAAGTTTAAATGATTATAGCGGTAATAATTATAATGGAACATTAACAGGATCTGCATTATTTACTAATTTTGCCTATCAGAGTAATCAGAGTAATTTAAACAGTACAAATTCAAACTACACCCTTTTATTTAATCCAAAAGGAGAGAATGCAATAATTGGGCAGACATCAAGTACATTAGGAACAAAAGCAACTATAACCGCATGGGTAGAGCCGAAATCAACGCAGGTAAACCAGCCGAATATATTTTATTATGGACCGCCATCAAACTGTCCATCACAAACAGGAAATATACTGAGTATAAATATAAGCCAATCATTAGTACCATCACTGAATCTGGGTTGTGAAGGACTTTCAATGCCCTCAATGCCTCTTATACCTTATTCATGGAATTTTGTTGCAGCAACAATAAACAATACAAAAGCGGAATTATTTGTCAATGGTTATAAAACAACCGCGAATGTTCCAATACCAGTATCAGTACAGAGCGGCCAGATAATAATAGGAGGGTCTCAGTCTCAAACTTCAATATTTAATGGATCAATAGCTGATGTACAATTATATAATTCAGTATTAAATAATACAGAATTAATGCAGCTCTTTGAGCAGAAATTACCACCATCTCAAAAGCTCAGTTTGGGAGGAACCTAAAATTAAAAGATTAAAATTGGTGTTTAATTAAGTTAATTATGATTAATTAATAATTAATTATAAAATAATTAACAAAAAAAATAAATTAATAAAATAATTAATAAATTTTGGTGCAATGAATGCTAAAGAATCTAAAAGGGCAGTTTTGGAGTATTGATGCAATGTTTGCAATATTTATATTTAGCATTGCATTAATCATCGTCGCATTCATCTGGAGCACTGTTAATAATCAGATTGCATCAACTTTTAGCAGCAGTGCTGTATCAATGAGGCTGGAAGCCCAAATACTTGCAGCATCACTTCTTTCAGAAGGATCACCAAGCAATTGGTATAGTTTGGTTAATACAACAAATTCTTCAACATGGAAAGGAATTTTTATAGGTATTGAAAATAACAACCATGTTGGTTCAATATCCAATAGCAAACTTGCAACTTTTATATCAATGTCAAATTATAATTATCAGGCGACAAAGCAAGCGCTTGGAATTGGATATGAATACTATATAAAAATAATAGGAAAAGACCTTGATATTAATATAGGACATAATCCAAAAACATACAATGCATTATCTATATACACAACTAATGAAACCGCAATATATGATGGTGAAAATGTAAATATTGAAATCTATATATGGAGTAATACAACACTTGCTACTGAATAAGCATTATATAAAATATATAAAAATATGATATATTATTTTAGTATTATATTTAGTTTATATATTATTATATTTAGTTTTTATTAATTATGTTTAGTGTATTATAATTATATTATAAGTTAAATATTATCAGTTAAAATTAATAAATATGAATTAAGAGATAAAAACAACAAAAGGTTTAATTATGAAGATGATGAAGGGTTTTATATTTACAGTAGATGCGGTTTTTTCACTTATTATATTAGGAGTTGCGATAAGCGCATTAGTCTATTTTTTCTATCAAAATAATTTTGCACTACAAAATCCATATATAAGCACATCAACCGCAGTATCTAGCGCGCTCTCTTACAAATTAGCAAATCTACAAAATATACAATTGGCAAGTGCAATGGTGAATCCTCAATTGAATAATGGTACATGGCAGGAATATGGCGCAAATGGTAATTTATCCTCAAGCACAAGTGGTTATGGACCTGCACTTCCTTTTGTTCTTTTTACATTCCATACTCAAACACCTGTCAATCAAGAACCCTCGATAGGCTATGGAATGCTCGCATTTACAACAGAAGGACCCAACTCAATACTCTACAGCATTAATGCAACAACAGGCAATATTATTTTTACTGTAAATGCACCAAGCGGCAACTTTATAGGAACTCCTTTAATATACAACAACAATATTTATTCAGCTGACAGCAATGGGTATATTTATGCTTATTCAAATAAAGGCACTTTATTATGGCAACAGAATATTCTATCTACAAAATATGTAATTTTAACTATTGAAAATGATTATATAGATGCTAACAGCACACTTCTAAATCCGTTTACAGGTTCAATCATAGCAAAGGCACCAGGAGGCGCACCCTCATTATTTTCAAATGGTGAATTTATACAGTATAATTTGACAAGCCCATCAAGCGGATTATTTGAAGGAACTCTTGGCTCATTTTCACAATATTCAAACCAAATAACATTAACATGGATGATAAAGAATACTCCAACCGAATCAGGTGCAATACCTTTGAATCCACCGGCAGAAGGAGATGGTGTAATAGTAACTTCATTTGGTAATGAACTATATATTTACAGCTTAGGTGGAAACCTTATAGCATCAGAAAGCCTTGATAATACAATAGTTGGTGGTGCTTCAATTTCAAATAATCAAATTTTTGTACAAACAAAAAGCAGTGTTTATTCAATTGCGCCTAACGGTGCAATAATTTTTAGAACCCCACTTCCAACAACGATGAATGTTACACCATCTGCAGCACAAAATTATGTTTATACAATTGAAAATGGTACAACTCTCGTAGCATTAACCTCTACAGGAAGCATACAGTGGAAGGCTTCATTTAGAGGCACTCCAATAAGCAACTATGTATATGACGTGCCAATAGCATATGGGAATATCTATATGGCAATAGGCAGGGATGTATATGCAATAGGAGAGCCAAAGTCTAATCCACAAAGCACTCTTCTTCAAACGCTCGCAGGTCTATATCTTAACAATGATGGAAGTTATGCAGATGCATTGGAAAACGCAACATTGAAGCTGACAAACTCAAGCGCGGCGATCTTTATAAATAATACCTATGCACCATCGCTTAGCGTGGCAGATTTCAACAGCAACAACGCATATGCAACCGCAAGCTACTTCCAGCAGGCAAACCCCTCTAACAGCCTGACAATAGCATTATGGATTGAGCCTGGAGATATTCAGAATGCAAATCCCGCTTTGGTTACTACAGGACCTTTTACATCAAGCAGCTATGAACTTTACTTAAATACAAGCGGTGGAAGCTATAGCGGCTCAACCCTGGATTTCAGCTACGTAGATCCAGCAGGAGTAAGCCATGTAATGAGTAGTGTATTTACAGTACCTGCAAATAATTATTCTTTTGTTGCACTGACGTTTGGAGGAGGTACATTTAATTGGTACCTTAATGGAGTATTAAAGACAAGTTATACAAATATGAATTCAATAGCAGTATCAAACAACACTCTTGAAATAGGTGGAAATTCAAATTCCTATTTATATAATGGGATAATAGCGGATCTGCAAATATACAACTCAACATTGTCAAATGCAAATATAGGATCTTTATATGCAAAGGGAATTGCAGCTCCACCTATCTCAAAGACAATAGAAGGATGGTGGCCTCTGCAAGGAGATACAAATGATTATTCGGGATTCCATTTTGCATATCCTTATAATATTGTTTATACAGCCGCGCAGTTCATACCCCAGAGCCTAAGCAGTGCATATATTGTAGGAAAAACCTCAGTACCATTAAGCATAAGCTCGAATGGGATCAGTAGAATTATAAATATAGGTGTTGTTGAATGGAAATGAAAAATAATAAAATAAAAAAATTAAAAAACAGAAAAAGAAAAATAGATGCTGCTGATACTAATTTAAAAAAGGCAGATAAAATAAACAACAAAAATAATAAAAATAATAAAAATATAAAGAAATCTTTTAAAGGAATTTTGTTAACCCTGCTTATGCTGATCTTCTTAATATTAATTTTATCAGAGATAATAACCTATACGCTGATTAATATAAATTATGATAACTCTATGAAGGGATTATCAACAGCAGAAAGTGAGGGATTTATCCTTAGAGAAATAAATTCAGAGATTAATGTACAACTGCAGCAGAGTTTAATTAATGCTTATTCAATTATAGAAACAAATTCTGAAAACCCAAACTACTTTTATTTATTAAATTCCAATATTAAAAATACATTGAATGAGCTGATGATGAATGGAAGTATAAATAATCAATTTAACAATGAAATGGGTGCTTCAAAACTAACAAATCTTGCAAATGTGTTGAATAACAATCTTAAGTTGCAGGGAATAAGCATAAATATAAGTAAACCAATGCTTTATATATTTCAGAATAACAACTCAAAAATAAATGCAACCTTTTCAGCACTTATAACAATAAAAACACCCACTGGCGTATTTACCTCTCCGATTAATACAACCGCATCCTTGAATATAAATAATACATTTGATTTAAGTACATTTACAAGAGGTGCACCATCGCTTATCAAAATAATAAATACTCCAAAAGCAACGATTATAGGAAATGTATATGCATCTTCAAGCAGTTTATCCCCTTATTTATTCACCTATGGAACTATAGTTAATATAAGCGGAGCACCATCATGCAGCAGCATACCTGCAAGATTTCAAAATAGTAGATTTATACTTGCAACCGCAAACTCAATTAACCTCCAGCAGAATATATGTAATATGGGTGGTTTAATAACATATACTCCAATTGCATTCACACCAACGGTTCCCTATTTAGCATATCAACCCTCATCAAATATATTTAATTATCTTAAAAATGGAACAAAGGTTCTTTTATATGGGAATGCGCTTGAAACATTAAATATAAGTAGTATATCAAGTGCTATAAACAACAATGATTATTTTGGAGCTGATTATCTACCCTCATATATAGAGTCATTGAGCAATGATAGTAGTAGTGAAAATGCGGGTTTGGCATCATTTAACATTGAACGTTTGAATACATTATATTTTTCAGGTCAATCATCAAGCAATATAATAACCACATCAAACTTAAACCTGCCACAACAATATACCATATCTTTTTGGATAAATAAAAACAGTTCAGACGCAGGGTGCGGCACAGTTATCGCATCAGGCACATCATCTCAGGCATTCTCAATCTATTCTCAAACTTCATCAATCTGCTCTGCGGGAAGCACTATAGGAACACCATTAGTATTTAGATATACAAATATAAACGGCGGTGTTGTAGATAATCTAGATTCTACACCGCTACCAGCAGGAATATGGACATTTGCCGCAGTTGTCTTTTCACAAAATACATTGACATGGTATATAAATGGCAATAAGGCAGCGGTTTATACAAACCTTGCAAGCCCTATTCAAAGTGTAAATCAAATAATGATCGGATCATTATTCAACGGCTCAATAACAAATGTTCAAATATATAATACACCTTTGCCTGCTGCATCAATTAACAAACTCTATAGAAGTGGTATTGAAGGCAAGCCGGTATCAAACAGCATATTATTATGGCTTCCATTAGAGGGAAACAATTATGATTATATAAATGGCAATAATGGAATAATCTCAAATGCAAACTATATGCAGCTCCATGGCTATTTTGGAGATACCTTAAGTATAAGCAAGGGCTTTAATACCTCATTGCTGCCAGTGCTCAACTGCTTAAACATCAGCGAGTGTACAAATACCGCTTACAGGCATGTTTATATAAGGAATAGTGGCTTAATTATAAATAATAATAGTGCAAATAGTAGTGAGGCTTATTCTTTGGGCTTATATAATGCAGTACCGCCAAGAGCAATAAATATATTTGGAAATTCCTATATAAGCGAAGCGCAAAGTTTATCGTGGATGGCAAATAATAAACAACCTTATTCATTCTCTATATGGATATATCCTTTGGCATCAAATGGCGTTATAATTAACGAATTTGGCTCTATTCATGATACCTTCCTAAGCCTCATTAACAACAATGTTGTTGTTGGTTATTATAATAAAACCGCAGAGGTATGCAATACAATAGGAACAATACCTTTAAACCAATGGAGCAATATAGGATTCACATATAATGGTGCAAATACTCTTTATGGATATATAAATGGTGTTCAAGTATTCACTGCAAATTCATTACCGCAAAGGATTGCTCCTTCATCACCTTACTATCTTCTAGGTGTTTACAACAGCGGCACAACATACAACTGCGGTACTCTTTCAAACTATAAAGGATATCTTGCAGATTATCAGATATATAATGCGCAATTAAGTACATTGCAGATGCAGCAGCTTTATAGTAATAATTTTATATCTGCGGTGCCTCCAAGCTTGTGGATGCCTTTAAGCGCTCAATACACTTTAATAAACACAACAAGAGAGCTTGAAAGCAACAACTATGGATTGTTTGAGCTCAACGGCAAGCCCTGCAATGTTGGAAGTATATTAAATTATAGCTGTGGCGTTTCCTATATACCATGACAAATACAAATAATTCAAATAAAATAAAAATTATATGAAAGTAAAAGGGAAAAGGGAAAAAATTAATAGAAAAATAAAAAGAAAAATAAAGAAAATAAAAACAAAAGATAAAAAACAAAAAATAAATATAAAAATATATAAAAAAATATAATGATTAATAATCAGCAAAACAATAAAAGAGTAATAAAAATAAAAAAACAATAATCTTTTTGATGATCGCTTAATAATATATAAATAACACTAAGTAACAGTGAATGTTACTGTTGGTGAAGTTGCGGATGCAGGAGTTGTTACAGAATCTTTAACTACAACGTAATACCCGTAACAGTAGTGGTCCCTATTGATGAAGTTGCAGATGTTGGGGTTGTTGCGGAATCTTTAACAACAACATAATACTTATAAACTGGAGAAGCAAAATGAGAAGAAAAATTTACGCTTGGCATCACACCGTTTGGTGGAAGAGCGCGTATGCGGACCCATTGGAATTCTCCTCTTGTGTAGTACTGAGATGTACCAAAACCAAATCCTATATATAGACGTGAAGACAATGAATCTGATGAGTTAGTTGAATGAAGAACTATATGATAACCATAAAATACATTTTCATTACCAGTTGCATTCCAACTAAGTCCAATTATAGTTGGTATGTTTATAGGGGGTAATGGGCCAGAATTACGGTAAAATTGACAAGATCCAGTCAGATTTCCTGCGGTTGGAGAGGTTAATGCTACTGCATAACCATCATCATAACAGCCATTTAATACACCCCCATAACCTACAGAAGCATTATTTGCTTCAGACATTGTAATTTCTGAATAAGTACCAGTATTTGATAATGAAATTAAATATGCCTCTAATCTAAATGGTGTTGTAAAGTTAGTTTTATAATGTATATTTTCATTATATCCTACTGTATTAGAATTAATAAATAGACCATTATTTGCCGATATATTCATAATTTTGGTAGAATTAATCCAACCTGGCAGAGTTGTTCCTTCAAAGCCATCATAGTAATTAAATACACTTGCACCATCGTCATATTCTCCATAAGTAGAGCAACCAATAGTATTAGCGGGATTTGGACAGGATAACTGTGGTGCTTCTCCTATTCCTGTTGTGCCTGAACTTGAAAGAAGATTAACACCAGGTTCGATCTTAAGATAAATAACAACACTTGAATCTGCAGGAATACCGTTTGCAAGCTTCACCCATGTTACAAGTGTGTTACTATTATTGGCTTCTATCCAAGCAG